>OBEQ010174903.1_pt1 | contig 19727 bp, 16 predicted proteins | sample 1670901 | NCBI WGS metagenome assembly OBEQ01 (sample SAMEA104232315, study PRJEB22302) | groundwater metagenome | biome: forest; feature: aquifer; material: groundwater | place: USA | collected 2011-08-07 | depth 5.4 m
ATAGCTGCTCCTTTACCTTTATTAATTTCTTGATGATATGACTTGATAGTATTTTTAGGATTATTTTTAATGAAAATCTCTATTTCTTCCTTTGTATTATCTGTTGAACAATCATTTACTATAATCAACTCTTTTTCAATACCGTTCACTAATTCTAATTCAACAACATTTTTTAATACTAGTTGAATTGTTTTTCCTTCATTATAAGCTGGTACGACAATAGAAAGTTTCTTGATTTGCATTTTTCTATTTAAATTTAATTAACTTAATTTTCAAATTATTTATCAAAGATAATTTAATTTGAATAAGGGAATAGTTTTGTTCATAAAAACAATTTTGAAATAGTGCTTCTTTAGTAACCAATTCAATATTATTTACCAAAAATAATTGACCTTAATTCCCTTCGTTTCTCTTGTAATTCAATCATCGCTTGTTTATCATTAATCATCAAAAACATATATTTCCATTTATAAGAAATGTGTTTTAAATATCTATGAAAAGAATTTGCAAACAATCCTGTAATTGGCATCAATATAAAATAAAATATTTCTCTCCAGAAATCTAAATGTAAAAAGAAATCAACGGTGAATAAAATTGAAAAATAGAAAATCGGATAAAAAAATAGTCCTATCAATACCGAAATTGGAGCATAATATTCAATGTCTTTTGTTATTTTAGGGACTAATAAATCGCTAATTTTATATTGAAAAAAATTATGAATAAAACCAAAAATAAAAATTGGTAACCCAATAATGAGAAAGAAAATGGAAAATATGATTTGTCTAAAAAACATTTTTGACCTGAAACGACGGTCTAAAAAATCAGCTCGCACATTTAACTTTTGTAATCTCCATTTTAAATTCTGAACAATCAATTGAATTTCGGCTATTTTCCATGGTTGCATCAATTGAATTTCTTCTATTTTATTTCTAATTTCTTTTAAGAATAAAATCTCACCTTTAACCCCTTTTTCTTCAGTTTTTATATATTTTGAAGATAACAATACAGACAATTCATCCACTAAATTTTCTTGATCTTTTGATGCTGAATTAACAAGTACATGTTCTAAATTAACTCTGAATTTCTCTGTTAATTTTTTAGCTGTTTTTCCAGCATCCATTTTGAATTGCTCTAAAAAATCAACAACCGAAATTTGTTGACCAACATTAATAAGAACGGAGCTTCTAAACTTCTCTGCTTTTAAGTAATTTAATCCTAAAGGAAGAACTCTTAAATTTAATTTTCCTTCAGATCTTCGTTCAACTTCTAAAGCTATCCTAGCTGTTCCTGGCTTTAACTCACGTAAATGCCTTTCTAGAAAACTGGTGCCTTCAGGAAAGACAACCAACGTTTTACCACTTTCCAAAACTTTATAACATGCATCAAATGAACTTTGATTTGAAACACCAGTTGTCGATCTTTCTCCTTGTCGATTAATCGGTATCATGTTTAGCTTTTGCAAAAGCCACAATTTAAATTTTGAATTAAACAATGTTGCTTTTGCCATGAAATAAATCGGTTGTTTGGATGCAAAACCAATCATCATCGCATCCATCAACGTATTTGGGTGGTTCGCTATAATTATCATTGGTCCATTATGAGAAAGAGATTTACGATTCAGAACTTTAACTTCTTTATAGTAAAAACGAATTCCAATACCAACAATGAATTTTAAAAAGCGATAGATCATTCAACTGAATTTGTTACTTTATGAATTCAAAAATAAGAATATTAATGAGTTATTTCAAATCTAAATTCTTAAATTTGAACTTATCTTTATTTTATGTTTCAATTCCCAGTTTCGTATTTAAATAGTAATAATGGCAACGGACTTTTAGCTTTCGGTGAAGGGAAAATGATTCAATGTGTAGTTGGTCAAGCAATTAAAAAGTTGGAATCTTTCTTGCAATCAAATCCGAATGAATATGTTTTCGGATGGTTAGGTTATGATTTGAAAAATGAATTTGAAAAATTAAATTCGAATAATCCTAATTCAATTGAATTTCCTGACCTTTGTTTTTGGATTCCGAAGTATGTGATTGAAATAAAAAATGAAAAAATTATTTTTTTGAAAGGCGAGAAGTGTAGTGAAAGTTTAGATTTTATTAGTCATGTATTAGAAAAAGAAAACGATCCTACTTTTCATGAATATAAATTTGACTTTAGACCGACAATTACAAAAGAATTCTATATTTCTCAAGTTGAAAAATTAAAAAATCACATTCATCTTGGAAATATTTACGAAATCAATTTTTGTCAGGAATACATTGCTAAAAATATTGAAATTGAATCTCCTTTAGATGTTTATTTTAAGTTAAATTCCATTACAAAAGCACCATTTTCATCCTTTTTCCAAATGGGCGATTTTATAGTGTTTGGTGGAAGTCCTGAAAGATTTTTAAAGAAAACAGATGACGTACTTTTAACTGAACCAATCAAAGGAACAGCAAAAAGAGGAGGAACTGCTGAAGAAGACGAACAATTAAAAAACGATTTACTCAATGATCCAAAGGAAAGAGCTGAAAATATAATGATTGTCGATTTGGTTCGAAATGATCTTTCAAAAATAGCATTAAAGAACAGTGTTCAAGTAAATGAATTATGTGAAATTTACAGTTTTGAAACGGTTCATCAAATGATTTCTTCCGTTTCATGTTCTCTCGATAAATCTATTTCTTTTACGGATATTATTAAAGCAACTTTCCCAATGGGATCAATGACAGGCGTTCCGAAAATTCGAGCGATGGAATTAATAGAAGAGCACGAATCTTTTAAAAGAGGGTTGTATTCTGGTTCAATCGGTTATATAAAGCCTAATGGTGATTTCGATTTTAATGTAGTAATCCGTTCACTACTTTATAATAAAATGAAGAAACAACTTTCCTGTTCAGTTGGTGGAGCAATTACAGATTTGTCTTCACCTGAAAAGGAGTATGAAGAATGTTTGACCAAAGTTCAACGTATTTTAGATGGAATGAATGAGTAATATATTTCAACATATTAATTCAAAATGGTCAAAATTATCTGAAAAAACTATTTTCCTTGCTTGTAGTGGTGGTGTTGATTCCATGACATTATTGTCTATTTTACACAAAGCGAAATGGAAAGTTGAAGTGCTTCATGTGAATTATCAATTACGTGGAGAAGATTCAGAAGAAGATATGAATTTAGTGATTGAAAATTGCAAAAAGCTATCAATTCCATTTCATTTAAAAAGGATAGATTTACAACCTATTTTAGATTCAAAAGGCGGAAACTTACAAGAAGTGGCTCGAAAAGTTCGGTATGACTTTTTTGAAGAAAAGAAGTCTCAATCTTCTGACAATTATATAGCTTTGGGGCATCATAAAAACGATCAAGTTGAAACATTTTTCATGCATTTAGCCAGAAAGTCAGGAATCATGGGAATGGCATGTATGCCTTCTGAACATCATCAATATATTCGTCCTTTACTTCCGTTTTCAAAAGAAGAAATAATCCATTACGCAAAAGAAAATAATATTGAATGGAGGGAAGATTATTCGAATAAAACAAATAAATACAGACGAAATATTTTAAGAAACATATTACTTCCAGAGCTTCAAGAACAAATTCCTTCCTTGGAAGAAAGTGTTTTACTTTTGGTTCAGAAATTTCAAGAAACTCAGATCGAATTAGAAAAAAACATCTCCCCAATTTGTTTAGACATCTACAAAAAAGAAACTCTTTCGTTTGCTGATTATGATCTACTTTCAGAGAATGAAAAAGTTGAATTATTAAGACAATTAGGACAGAAAGCAAGTCTATTAAAAGAATTAGATAAACTTCGTTTGACTCAAAAAGGAAAGGGAATTAAGCTAGAAAAAAATGATTCGATCAATACTTTTAATCAAATAATACGAGAAAATAACTATTTTAAATTCGTTAAAATCCCTTATAATCAATCTAAGTTTCCATCGATAATAATTGAAGAAATAAACCAACTTCCACTCACTTTTTCAAAAGATGAAATTTATTTAGATCCTTCCAAGATAAAAGGCGATTTACAAATTAGAAAGTGGGAAAATGGAGATAGAATGCATCCGATAGGAATGAAAGGAAGTAAATTGATTTCTGATATTATCAAAGATGCAAAAGTTCCTTCAAATGAGAAAAAGGATATTTTGGTTTTGGTTGATGAAGAGAAGATTTTGTGGTGTGTTGGTATTCGTTGTGGGAATGAGGCTGTGGCGGATGATGAGAATGATATAATTTGGAAAATTTGGGTGAAAATGGATAATTGAATTAAATTCCGAAACATTCCCATAGGATAGGGTTTAAACCCTATCCTATGGGAAAGGTGAAACCCCATTTGGTTTTAAATTCCCTTGATTTTTTTTGATATTTCCATAATCCAAAATCCATTTGATTTAAAAGTTTATTTCAACCACAATTGAACCAATTCCAATATTCCTACATGATAATGAAAAGTCTTTTTCAAATCTTGTGTATTATACGCTATATTTTCCAACACAATAACACTCGTTTTCGATTCTGGAAAATAATAATTCATAGAAACAAATCCTGGAGCAAAACCAGTCTGACCATATTGTAAGACACCATTTGAGTTAGTTGTTGTAATTCCATACCCATATTCAGTTTTACCAAAAATTGGATGATCTCTAACTGCACCTTTTTGTTTTGTAGTAAGTAACCCCATTGTTTCTTGTTTTAAGATTTTTTCTCCATAAAAACAATTATTCCATACAAGTAAATCTTCTGCTGTAGAAACAAAAGAGCCAGCAGCTGGGAAATTTTGAAAGCTTTCTGTTTCAATTATTATTTCTCCATTTTCTTGTTCAAAATAGCTGTTTACTATTTTTTTGTGATCTATATTATCGGGATGAAAGGTGTTTTTCATTTGACATTTATCGAACAGTTCATTTGACAGTGTGGCAAAAGTTTTCTTAGAAGTTTTTTCAATAATTTTCGCTAAAAGATTGTATCCAATCTGAGAATAGTGAAATTGAGTTCCAGAGATAAATTCTAATTGCTCATTAACATCAGTGATTCCATGGGTATGTGTCAATAATTGATGGACTGTAACAGAATCTTTCCAACTCAGAGGTAATTCGGGTAAATAAAGACTTATTGGAACGTCTAACTGAATATTTCCCTTTTCATATTGTTGTAAAACCAAAGCTGCAGTAAATTGCTTACTAATAGAACCAATGATAAATTGATCTTTTATAGAAAGTAGTTTTGAGTTTGAAAAATCTGAATATCCAACAACTTTAGAAAATTGTATTGTATCATTTCTTCCAACCAAAACTATTCCATTAAAAGGTTTGTCAGATTTAATTGCTAAAAGTGAATCAATTTGAATTTCTAGTTCAGATTTTTGACATAAAAACGAAGAAAAAATAAAAATGAACACAAATAAAACAAAGATGTTTAACATCTTGATTGTAAGAAAAGTATATTTCATATCATCATTTTTGAGAATACTTTTTCCACATCCCCCATAGGATAGGGTTTAAACCCTATCCTATGGGAAAAAACAAATAAAACACAAATTTTAAACATCCTCCTATTTCCCGAACAATTCCAAAATCGGTTCACCTGTTGTTGCATTTGGCTTTTGTAAATATAAAATATGTGTCAAAGTTGCGGCAATATCTATTATGTCAATTCGCCTAAAAATCTCTTGCTTTTTTATGTTCTTTCCATACCAAATCAATGGTACATGTGTGTCATAATTAAATGCAGAACCATGACTTGTTCCCTTTCTTGATACTTCTGAATCGCTTGATTTAGGTAAAAAACCTGGTTCAAGCATATAGATTAAATCACCGCTTTCTTTTGCTACATATCCTAATCGAATCATGTCTCTCCAGCTATTATCTTGCGAAGAATTATTTAACTGTTCAGAAGTGAAAACACATTTTACACCTTCCCATTTCGCAATTCTTTCAGCAATGAAATTTTCAACTGCAACTTTATTTATTTTAAACACTGTTATCGTTTCGTGATCTAAATAAATATTATTGTTCGTAACTGTTAAAATTAAATCTGCTCCAAAAGTTGCTTTAATTTCATCGTCCAATTGAATTAAATTGGCTTCTTTAAATACAAATCCGCCGGGTAATTTTTTATCTATTAAATATTGAGGATTCGGAACTACGGCATGATCAGCTGTCAAAAACAAAACAAACTTATCTTTCCCAACTCTCGCTTCTAATTCTTTAATCAATCTAGCAATTTCAAGGTCTAAACGAATATATAAATCTTCCATTTCAACTGAATAAGGTCCAAATGCATGACCGACAATATCTGGAGTTGAAAAACTAATGCATAAAAAATCAGTTTGTTTATCTTGACCTAACATCTCTTGATAAATCGATTCAATAGCAAAATCCGCTAAATAAGTATTTGCAAATGGGGTGGAGGTAAATAAGTTATAAGTTGGTAATCCTCCGCTCATTGCTTTTAAATCATAAGGGAAAGTTGGAGTCGTTTTTCCTGCTAATAGTTCCTCATAAGGTGTGTTGTCAGGCCCGCTTTCAGTATATGTGTTGATGTCGTTAATTGTATTCCACGTTTGTTTTAAAGCATTTTCGGGATATTTTTTTGCGTTAAAATTTGTAACCCAAAATGGCAATTCTTTTTCAAAATAGGAACTTGTAACAAAATTTCCACTAGAATAATCGAACCAATAAGAACCATTTGATAAATGTCCTCCTGGTAAAATAGCTCCTCTGTCTTTTATCGACATGGATATTACTTTAGAAGTTGGATATGTTAATCGTAATTGATCAGTTATCGTATTTGATTTTAAATAATATGGAGAACATTTGCCTTCAATCGAAGTTGTACCGACTGATTCTACTATTGAATCATCAACACAATTTACTAGAAGTCCGGTGTTTCTGTCAAACCAATCGTTGGCAACAATTCCGTGATTATTTGGAGTTGTTCCAGCATAAATCGAAGCATGTCCTGGACCTGTGAAAGTTGGAACATAATTGTATTGTGTGTTTCTACAATGCGTCCCTCCGTTCATTAATTTTACAAAGCCATCTTTTCCGAATTTTTCTTGGTAACGATACAAATATTCGTAACACATTTGATCAATAACAATTCCAACCACCAATTTAGGAGAATCTTTCTGTTGTGCTTGAAGAGGAGAAAATGCTGAAAGAAAAAGTAAACTGAATATGAATATTTTTAATGACATAATGAACTTATTAAAAGAAAAATTTCATCAAAAATATTCATTTAAATTGGATTAATTTAAATACAACATAACTCTTCTCAAAAAAAATTAATGTACAATCACCAGTTTTGAAGGAGAAGTACTTAATGATTCACCTAAAAGTTGAACAGTATAAATTCCAGAAGGAATGTTTTCTGTATTCAGAGTAATTTTATTTGAAGGACCTTCAACACTTTGAGATAAAACTAACTTTCCTGCATTATCAAAAATAGAAATATTTCCTGAATTCACTACTTTTGAAAAACTCAAAAACACATAAGTATCAGCTGGATTTGGCATCACTTTCGTTTCTAATTTCAGTTCTTCTATTCCTCCATTTGGGTCAATATTATACATAACTTGGAAATCATCAAAATAGAAACCGTCTTGTCTAGCTCCTCCATCCGATTTAAATAAAAAACGGACTTGAATTGTTTGGTCTAAATAGTCACTTAAATTAATTTCTTCTCTTACCCAAGAAGGTTGACTTCCGTCGTACAAAGGTTCGTCTAAAGGTTGTACACTTCCAGAACTTGGACCACTTCCAGCATTAGTATAATTTCCACATTGAGCTTGCCAAGTAGATCCTCCATCTGTTGAAACTTGAAATTGACAAAAATCGTATTCTGATTCAATTTCCCATTTTGCATAATAGGAAATCATTGCTTCTGTAGCATTTGTTAGATTAATCGTTTGATTATATTTATAATTCATATTAGCATCATTACTGTAGTCGCCATTTGGACTTTCAGTAAACGAATTTGTTGCTGAATAAAAAGTAGCATTTGTAGTTGTCCAAGTTCCTGTCCAACCTGAATTAGAAGAAGCATCATCGAAAAATTGTAATGTTATACTTCCAAACGATTTCTCAATAGTATCGTGTTTGACCCAAGTTCCGTAATCCGTATTTATCACATATTTAATAAGATCTCCAAATTGAATTGAAGGATTTAAAACAAAAGAAATTGCTCCGTTTTGGGTTTCCATTAAGTTCAAATTGTAAATATCATTACTACCAACAGATTGTATATTCAATAATGGATTAATTGAAACTGTAACAGCTCCAGCTTCATTTCCTAATCGGTATATTGAATAATGAAAATCTCCCGTTAATGTTTCTATATTGGAAGGATCTAGGTCTTTTATAATTACATATTTATGACTTAAATGAGCTAAAATTAAATTAGGAAAAACCATATCTTGACAAATTTCAGTAATATCAGAAGAAGCAGGCCAAAACCCTTGACTTTGACTGCCAATTTCTGGTGTCATCGCAAAGATTTGAGGTTTATTAACAATATCTTCCTTGTACATATAATCATCAGAATCACCAGATGCGGGGTATAAATCTGAACTTTTTATATTCGCATATCCGTTATACATTACCATGTGTTCAGTAAACGCTACAAAATAATCATTGTCTACAGCAAATTCAGAAGCAGTTGTCCCGATTGGATATAATATATCATTCGAATACGTATGCGCATTAAAAGCAAATGAAAAATCTCTTTGTTCACATAACCATTTCATTGCCTGGGTTTCAATTTCCGAAAAAGCTCCTGTGCCTGGATATGTGTCAGAATCTTCATCAAAACTTACTCCTGTTGTTCCCCAACCATACGAATAATTCCTATTCAAATCTACTCCTTTATTGGTAGTTCCAACGTCTCTTCTGTTTTTACGATGCATACCGCCACCATTCGGGTTTGTAGTTTCATTGTAAATATAACCATCAGGATTAATACAAGGAACAAAATACATCTCTGTGTTATTGATTAAAAATTGAATTTCTTCACTTGTTGAATAATTCTCTAATAAGTACCACATATAAAAAATTGTTTCCGATAATGAATTAGGTTCACGAGCGTGATGAATTGAAGAATATAAAACCTCAGTTTCATCTGTCTCATCCATCATTGGATTATCAGAAATTTTTAACCAATAGATTGGTCTATTTTCAGTCGTCAAGAAAGTGCTAATTGGAGATTTTGCAGAAATTAAAGTTGGATATTGAACTGCCATAGCGTCTATCTCAGCTAAAAATTCTTGATAGGTGAAAAAACCACCCATAGAACCTAAATTAAAATTAGCAGGTATCTCAGGGACAAAAGTACTAGTGCCGTTAGTTCCAGGATTGCAAATAAGATTTTTTTCTGCAGATTTTTCTGTCACTTTATTTCTATCAACATAATATTTCTGAACATCGTCGATTAAAATTTCAATTGAAAAATCATTCTCTTTCATTCTATTAATTTCTGATTCAGAAAAATCACTAATGAAAAAAACATCCTTTTTTGATGTTCCGTGATCAACAGCTATTCCCAATTCAGATAACGTTTGGAGACCTTTTGAATCAGTAAATATTTTTACTCGTGAATATTTTAGTTGAGCAAATGATAATGAGTGAAAAATCGAAAAAATAATTAGATAGAAGTATTTCATATGTATTTTATTTATTTTTTAATTGTCATATGGAATCGCCATTTTTAAATTCTTCAGAATTTGAATTATTTTTCAATCATGGCTTAATTCATAGTAAAAGTTTAGCACCTGCAAGGTATATAAAATCTACTTATGTAAACGTAAAATTAGGATGAATGGTTGAAAAAAGTTTGTTGTATTATTAAATAAAAATTAATCGATTGATTTTAGCATCTTCAAAGCATTGGGAATGTGTTTAGTAGCATTGATTTGAGAATTATAAACACCTCTAACAAATCCTTTTTTGTCAATTAAATAAGTTACTCTCCCTTTAATTAAGCCAAAAAAACTGGTAGGAACATCAAATTTATCTCGAACGACATCATTCATATCTGATAATAATATAAATTTCAAATGTCTTTCTTCTGAAAATGTTTTATGAGACAATACACTATCTGAAGAAATGCCAATAACTGTACAATCTAAATCGATGAAATCTTGCTGATTCTCTTGGAAAGAGCATGCTTGTTTTGTACATCCCCATGAATTATCTTTCGGATAAAAATAAATGATAAGATTTTTTGTTCCAATTAAATCATCAATGTTAACCATTTTACTATTTTGATTCAATAGTGAAAATTGTGGACATTTATCCCCTTTTTTAATTCTCATAAGTCTTGAATTTCGATAAAGTCATTCGCCACTATATTCGCAACTATTATTTTCAGTTTCCCATAATCTAATTGTTAATTTATATTTAGGATCTAATTTTTCTCTTAAAATATTCCATATTACGATAGAAATATTTTCAGAAGTTGGAATTAAATTGACGAATTCTGTACAATCAAGATTTAAATTAAGGTGATCAAATTTTTTAGTAATTTCAGTTCTAACCAATTGTTTCAAAACTTTTAAATCAATCAAAAAACCAGTTTCAGGATCTATATCTCCTTCAACCCATGTTTCTAGTACATAATTATGTCCATGATAATTTGGGTTATTACATTTTCCGAAAATTTCTTTATTTTTTTCATCACTCCAATCGGGTCTATAAAGGCGGTGAGCTGCGTTAAATGTTTCTCTTCTACAAACTTTCATAATTGTTCTTTTAGTGATTCTGTTAATTCATCAAAGTGGTCGTTTAATATAATTTTAAACCAACTTGTATATTTAGCGGGGAATACACTCATATCCTTTTTTATATCAACGATCGAAATCCAATTAAAATCAGAGGCTTCATCTAAGTTTAAAATAGGATCATTGTTCGACTTCCCAATTACAATGTGATCTAATTCATGTTCTTTCAAACCTTGATCTAAGTCGACATTGTAAATAAAAGAAAAAGTACTTTTCAATTCGCAAGCCATTCCCATTTCTTCCATTAATCTTCTTTCAGCAGCTTGAAGAATTGATTCACTTGGAGAAGGATGACTGCAACACGTATTTGTCCATAATCCTTCAGAATGATATTTACCTAATGCTCTTTTTTGAATCAAAAGTTCGTTCTTCGAATTAAAGACAAAAACAGAAAAAGCACGGTGTAAAAGCCCTTTTTTATGAGCTTCCATTTTTTCCATCGTTCCTATTTCTTCATCCAATGAATTTACAAGGATTACTTCTTTTCTATTAATTTCTATCAATTTTATCAAAATATTTTAGGTAAAAATAATCAATATTCCGTTGGAAAAGCATCTTAATAACATACGATACATAACTTTTTAACTTTAACTTATAAATTTACGAATAAAAATATTTTATATTTTACAAAAAAAACAAACTTTTTAATGACATATTAAAAAAAAAGAATATCTTTGCAAACCATTAAACGTAATGGAAATACATAATTTCAAATTGGTTATTGTACTTTTTTGATTTTTATGGGGATATGGTGGAATTGGTAGACATGCTAGACTTAGGATCTAGTGCCTCGCGGCGTGTGGGTTCGACTCCCTCTATCCTCACTTGATAATGGTATTAGTTCTCTAATACCATTTTTTGTTTTTAATAGTTTTTAAATTGTAAGAAAATGATTATTACGAGAGTTGAAGAAGGCATCAATAGTGCTACTGTAAAAGTTCAGATTAAACCAGAAGATTACGCAAATAAAGTAAAAGCTGGACTTGATAAACATAGAGCATCTATGAAAATGACAGGTTTTAGACCTGGTAAAGTTCCAATGAATATTGTACAACAAAAACACGGACATAAAGTATTGTCTGATGTTTTAAATAAATTGGTTAATGATTCGCTTTATGGGTTCATTAATGATAATAGACTTGAAATATTAGGGAATCCTATTCCAAGTGAAAAGTCCCCAGTTTTAGGAAATTTCAATAAACCTGAAGATTTTGAATTCACTTATGAAATTGGACTTTCTCCAAAAATTGACGTAAAACTTTCAGATGAAAGTAAATATGAATATGTTACGATCAAAATTGACGATGAATTAGTAAATAAACAAATCGAAGATTTACGTCGTCGATATGGTAAGTTAATTGGTTGTGAGAATGTTGGTGATACCGATTTAATTTTAGCTCAATTTGTTGAATTAAATGAAAATGGAGAAATTTTAGCAGGTGGTATTTTACATTCTTCTACGATTTCAATGGAGTTTGTTGAAGATGTGAATGCAAAAAACGAATTAATAGGAAAAGCAGTTGGAGACAAAGTGATCGTTTCTCCTTTTTCAGTTTCAAGAGGTGGAAAAGATACTGCTGCAATGCTCGGAATTAAAGAGGAAGAATTAGCTACTGTTTCAGATAAGTTTCAATTGACAATTAATGAAATTAAACGAATGGAAATGGCTGATTTAAGTCAAGAGCTATATGATCGTTTATTTGGTGAAGGGAAAATTAATTCAGAAGAAGAATTAAAATCAAAAATTGCGACTGATTTAAAAGAAATGTTTGTAAATGATTCAGACAGAATTTTAGCTCGAACTATTTTTGAAGATTTAATAGAAAAATCAACTATCTTACTTCCAGATGCATTTTTGAAAAGATGGATTCGTTTATCTAATCAAAAACCAATCCTAGAAGATCAAGTAGAAGCGGAATATCCAGGATATGCTAAGAGTTTGAAATGGCAATTAATCCAAGGGAATATTTTTAAACAAACAGGATTGAAATTAGAAAATCAAGAAATTATCGATTTCACTAAAAGTATTTTAATTAATAATTTTGCTCAATATGGAATGGCTGCACCTGAAGATAAAGAATTGACTGAAACAGCAATCGGACTTTTATCTAAAAAAGATGAATCAGCTCGTATATTAGAAATGTTGGCTGATCAAAAAATTACTAAATTCTTCAAAGAAACAGTGAAATTAGATGAAAAAGAAATTTCTTATGATGAATTTATTGCATTAGCAAATAAAAACTAATTCAAAAATTAAAGCATAAAAAAAAGTGTCTCAAACTATATTGAGACACTTTTTTTATGCTTTTGAAATAATCTCAACGAATTATCATTTCATATGGTAATCTCATTTGAATACCTTTCAATGACTCTAATTTCTTTAATTGCATATAATAATCTAATAGTACTTCTGGTAATTCTTTATTAGAAACAAAAGCCTCTTTTTTAGAATCCTCATCTAATTTCTCAATTAAACCAGAAAGAAAATCTTCTTCTAAAGTTGGGTAATACAAAACTTTAGGTGTTTTAATTTTAGCTTTTTTAGCTGCGTATTTTATTGCGTCATTAATTCCCCCTAATTTATCTACTAAGCCAATTTTAAAAGCATCTCTCCCTGTCCAGACACGACCCCGAGCAATTCTATTTACTCCTTTCATGCACATTCCTCTGCCTTCTGCAACTCTTTCCATAAATTGTAAGTAGATATCATCTACTTCATTTTGAATAATTGAAAATTCTTCCGTGGTTAATTTTCTGTTAGTAGATAAAACAGAATGTTTATTTGTCGAAGCACGATCAAAAGTTAATCCTAATTTATTACTTAGCATTTTTCCAGTATATGGAATCACACCAAAAACACCAATTGAACCTGTAATCGTATTTGGTTCAGCAAAAATGATTGAAGCTGGTGCTGCTATATAATATCCACCAGAAGCTGCAACGTCACCCATTGAAACGATTACAGGTTTCACTTTATTTGTCAATTTTACTTCTCTCCAAATTTCATCACTTGCTAATGCACTTCCTCCTGGACTGTTGATTCTAAAAACAATGGTTTTAATTGATTTGTTTTTTCTAGCTTCTTGAAATAATTTACATATATTTTCAGATGATAAACCATCACCATTTGTACTAACTTCACCTTCAGCTAAAATGACAGCAATATTTGGAGAATCCGTTTTCATAATAACTTGACTTTGATGAAATTTCTTCTTAGAATATTTCTCAAAAGATTGTAATTCCATTTCTTTGTCTTTAGAAATGTTTATCTTTTTCCGTAAAATATCGATAACTTCATCTCTGTATTTCACTCCATCCATTAATTTTAAAGTCACAGCATCGTTTGCTCTATGAATTGAAATGTTTTCAGCAATTTCATTTAAGCTTTTTTCGGAAATTTTTCTGTCAATAGAAATGTCTTTACGAATATCTTCCCACATACTTGTCAAATATCGTTCTATTTGAAGTCTACTTGAATCACTCATATTATCTCTAAAGAAAGGTTCAACCGCACTTTTAAAGTCGTTGTTTTTACCACGAATTACTTGCATTTCAACTTCAAGTTTTTCTAAAGTGTTTTTAAAATACATTAACTCTGCTCCTAAACCATTAAATTCCATTGTCGAGCTAGGAAATCCATAATTTAATTTAGCTGCAGAAGCGATATAATATTCTTTCTGACTAATAACTTCTCCAGAATTATAGGCGATTGCAAATTTCCCCGATTTCTCAAAACTATTTATTGCATTTCGAATTTCTCTTGCTGTGGCATATCCGCAATGAATATCTGCTATGTCAATAAATATTCCTTTTATGTTTTTGTCACAAGCAGCTGTTTTAAAACCGTACAGCAAATCACTTAAACCAATTTTATTATCAAAGCTAAGTTGGTGTTTATTGAATTTAGTTGTTCCAATTTCAGCTATTTCTCCATCTAAAGTTATATGTAAAATTGTGTTTTTTTCAACTGAATAAGCGTCATCTTCCAGTTTTGAATTCACAACGCCACCAACCATCATTAAAAAAATAATTGAACCAAGAATAGAAACAATAATTGCAGCTACTAAACTAGGCCAAAAAATCTTACCAAAACTTATTTTTTTTTCTGTCATCTTTAGTTTTTTATAATGTACAAATTTAAGAATTCTTCATGAATTGTAATAGATAAAAGGATGAAAGGTTAATTAACAATGATTGACAAATAAGATAAAGGATTAAGAAAGTTAAAGCAAAAAAAAAGTCCGACTCTCTATAGAAAGTCGGACTTTAAAAAAAAGATTTTATTTTATTTAACTACTCCAGAGAATGAAGCATCGTCAACAAATTTTATGAATTCTTTATCTTTAGCAGCTTTTGATTTCCAAATTGCATCAACTGCGAAACAACTTTTTAAGTTACTAACAACAGAAGCGACATTATTTGCACGAGCTGCAGCAATTGCTCTTAAATAAAACCCTTGAGCACTTTCTTTATCAGCAGATCCATCAAGAGCAGTCATGTCTGGTCCAGCAGATTTAGCTAATAATAACGCTAATGCTTTGTTAAATGAGTTGTCAGAACCAAAATGACCAACAGCTTCATTATACTTACCACTTTGAATTTCTAAAATACCTAAATTATAATCTGTTTCAGAAGAAGAACCAGCTTCATCAAATAAAGCTTTAGCACCAGCACGGTCACCACTAGCACCAGCAACTGCTCCTAAATTATTTTTAGAAATAGAATTGTCTTTAATAGCATTTGCTTTTTCAAATTCAGCTTTTGCTTCAGACATTTTATTTTGCATATACAAAATCGCACCAACATTGTTTGAAGTTCTGTAATCTGTTGGGAAATTTTTCTCTGCTACTTGATAAATACGTAATTTTTCGTTTAAATCATTTGTTAAAGTAGCAGTAAATAATAATTCTTCTAAATTTAAAGAATCAGGAGAAGAAACAGATAATTTTTGTAATTCTTCGTCAGAATATCCTGTTTTATCATACGTTACAACTATTTCAGAACGACGTAATTTTGCAAAAACATTCGCTTCTAAAAAAGTAAACGTTTTCCCCATGTTTCTCATTTCTGTTTCACGAGTAACAGGATCTTTGTGCATTTCAAGAACACGAATAATTAATTGTTTCTCATCATTATTCATGGTAGATTTTTCTAATTCTTTTTTGAATCCGTCAAAATCTTCACCTCTTCCAGTTAGAGAATAAATTTCAGTTTGTCCTTTCTCATTTTTAACTTCTTTAGAAATTCCCATAACTGTAGCTTTTCCAGCAGCAGCTCTTTCGTTTGATAAAGAATCATTTGAACCAACTTCACCTTCTGGAGAAGCGTAACCAATTAAATTTATTGATTTGATTGCTATTTTAGGATTTGATTGAGCAGATTCCAACCAAATTTTAAAATCTGCGATATCTTTTTCTTTTAATTCAGCTGGTTTTACAATCGATTTACCTTTATCAAAATTCAATTGTGCAGAAAAACCTTTTTCAGTTACACGGTTAAAAGCATCTTTCTCAAGAATTACTTTAAAATCTTTATTTACTAAAAATGGAGTAACGATTGTTCCGTCAGCAATTTTTATTTCTGGAACTGCTTTTTTTACTTTACCTCCTTTAGATACAGCACCAGTAATTTTTACTTCAGCGTCTTCAAATTCAGCTTTGTAAGCTACTAAATCAGAGTATTTTACACTTCCGCCTGGCTTGAAACTAATTGAATTTCCGTCACCTTTTACTTTTTCTCCTTGTATCGTAATAGATTTTAAAGCAGTACTTCCATACATTGGAGTAATTTCAGCAGATGCTTTTTTTCTTAATCCTTTTGGAGGCAATGAAATTTCACCACTGATGACAACAGAATCACCATGCATTTCTAATGGATTTGGAGTAACTGTAACAGTTACGTCTTTCATTTGGTTGCAACTTGTAACAAGTGTACTAGCAACGGCGATTAAAGCAAAACCTTTAATAGTTTGTTTTTTCATATTGTAAGAGTTGTAAATCTAACTTAATTCGGTGCAATATTAATCATTTAAATTAGAAATAGCAATATTTAAATTGAGAAAATAAAACTAAAAACTTGACACTAACAAATTGACTCTTTAACTATTAAAAGTTGGCTTTCATCTACACATTTATTTAAAATGTGATTTATAGATTCGAGTGTAATTGGGTCAATTGCTTCGGACATAATTTCATTTAAAGGAACTAAAACAAACTTTCGAAACCGATATAAAGGGTGAGGAATAATCAATCTAGGAGTGTTTACAATTACATTGTCATATAACAAAATATCTAAATCTATAATCCGAGAAGAATAAATGTTTTTTTTTGTTTTGCTAACTCTTCCTATTTCTAATTCAATTTTTTGAGTTTCATTTAAAACGTCAATTGGGGTTAAACTTGTCTTAACAGATAAACAAATATTATAAAACTGAGAGTCTGATTCAAAACCTAATGGTGGATTTTCATAAACAGAAGAAATTTTCTCTACAGTACCTATTCTTAACTTTAATAAATCAACAGCTTTTTGGATATTCAATAACCGATTTCCTAAGTTACTTCCGATACTGAAATAAACAATTGAATTTAATTTTAATTCTTTTTCCATTTAAATGTATTAACCATTTTCATTAAGTCAACCTTTAAATATTCGATACTTGGTCTTAAAGAATCATAATTTGGGACACTGTTGAAATAAACGATTCCGCTTACAAATTGTGAAACAGAATCAGTTAAATAAAATTGAAATGGTGTAGCTACATCTCCTTTTAATTCGAAAAAAGTTCCGAAAACTTGATCTTCAGGACGAATAATTTGTAAATCTTCTATTGATGAGGCTTTTATCTTATGTTCATCTACTTTATCGTTTGAATAATTAACGTACTTAGATAAAGGTTCAATCATATCAATGTATGAAAAGTGGATTACTCCATTTAAAGCTCCCAATTGAATATCTTTATGGCAAGTTTCAACTTTTCCTTCTTTTACTTTCTCAATAGTGAAAAGGGAAGAAGCTTCGAAAGAGTAGGGGCAATTGTCCGAGTAAAGTACATATTTATGATCAGGGAAATTTGTTCTTAAATAAGTGGGTGGTTTGGGTATTGAAATTTCATTTCCTCCACAAGAAAAAATAAATAATGTTAGTAAAAAAAAAGCTGTTAATTTCATAGTAATGTTTAGTGAAATGTTGAATAAATTAATCTTCTTTTGGGATTTTAGAAATAACAACTTTAATCATTTTTATACGTTTTTTATCAGATGATTCAACAATTAGTTTTACATTTCCGCATGTTAAATATTCATTATTTTTTAGTATTTTTCCAGCGTTTTCAACCATTAAACCACCTAGTGAATCTGATTCTCCTTTAATGTTGTCAAAATCTTTTCCATCAATTTCAATAATTTTATAAAAATCATTTAACGAGATTTTTCCTTCAATTAGAAATGTGTTTTCATCTATACGTTTATGCAATACTTCAGTATCATCGAATTCATCCGTAATATCTCCAACGATCTCCTCTAAAATATCTTCTAATGTTACAATTCCACTCGCACCACCATATTCATCTACAACTATAGCCATGTGAACTTTTTTGCTTTGAAATTCTTTCAATAAATCATCAATTTTCTTATTTTCTGGAACGAAAAATGGTTTTCTAATTAACTCTTTCCAATCAAAAGATTCATCCTCTTCCAAGAAAGGTAATAAATCTTTAATGAATAAAATACCTCTTATATTATCAAAAGTATCTGAAAAAACTGGAATTCTGGAATACCCACATTCCAAAATAAAATCTAAAACTTCTTTGTAATTTAAATCGTCTTGAATACCATTTACTTGCATTCTTGAACACATTATCTGACTAACATCTGTATTTCCAAAGCGAACAATTCCTTCTAAAATCTTATGTTCTTCATTCGAGACGTTATCTTCTTTTGTTAAAGCCAAAGCCTGTTCTAATTCATCTGATGAAATCTTGATACTTTTCTTTTTTGAATATTTATGAATTAATTTTGATCCGTTCACTAATCCTGTTTTCAACCATGAGATAGGAGGTATTTCATTTAAGAAATTTAAAGGTATTGCCATAAATTTAGCAAAAGAAAGCGCATTTTTTGTAGCATAAATTTTAGGTACAACCTCTCCAATTAAAAGTAAAACTAATGTAATGACAAAAACATCAATTATAAATCGAATTGTTTCATTTGTTTCATTGATATCTCCTAATACACTTGTTAATAAAGAACTTGATACGATTACAATAGCTACATTAACAAAATTATTTACGATTAAAATAGTCGCTAGAAGTTGTTGTGGAATACTTAATAATTTATTAGCAATTAATCCAGATTTACTTGTGTCAGAAGCTAATTCACCTTTTTCTAGAGGACTCAAAGAAAAAAAAGCGGCTTCAGCACCAGATATCAATGCACTAGAGGTTAAAAGTAAGATTAAAATAAAAACAGAAGAGAAAGTTCCTGAAAAATCAAATCCAGCTTGAGTTATTGTTACAACCGATGCTATACTTGACGAATCTAATGAAAACATGAAGAAATTTTGTATGTAAAATTAGTAATTATTCAAAAATAGTAATTTAAAACTGATTTAATAAAATTTGAATTTAAAAATAAAAAATTAAAAAGGTAAATCATTTTTGTCATCTTTTAATAAATCATCCATTTTAGACGGTTCGTTAGGAGTTCCATCAGAAGAATAAGGAGCTTCTGATTTAATATTTTTATCATATCCTTCTGGTCTTGAGATTACATTTAACTCATCTGCTATAATTTCAGTTGTGTACCTCGTAATTCCTTCTTTATCTTGCCAAGATCGTTTTTTTAACTTGCCTTCAATATAAACTTTATATCCCTTTTTTAAATATTTCTCTGCAATTTCAGCCAGTCCTCTCCAAACAACGATGTCATGCCAGTCAGTTATTTCTTTTTTCTCTCCAGTA
>OBEQ012336304.1_pt1 | contig 19725 bp, 13 predicted proteins | sample 1670901 | NCBI WGS metagenome assembly OBEQ01 (sample SAMEA104232315, study PRJEB22302) | groundwater metagenome | biome: forest; feature: aquifer; material: groundwater | place: USA | collected 2011-08-07 | depth 5.4 m
CGCGGCCTCGTCGCCGAAGCGCCCGCCCGCCACGCCCGCGAGCGCGTCGCGGTAGGCCGCGGCGATCTTGCGCCGGGCCACCGCCGCGGCTTCCAGGTGGCGCAGGCGCACCGACAGCGCCGCGCACTGCAGCGAGTCGAGGCGCGCGTTGTAGCCCACGAACTGGTGCACGTGCTTCTCGGTCTGACCGTGGTCGCGCAGCGCGCGCAGCTTGCTGACCAGCCCCGCATCCGAGGTGGTGATGGCGCCGCCTTCGCCCAGCGCGCCCAGGTTCTTGGTCGGGTAGAAGGAGAACGCGGCCACGTCGCCGAGCGAGCCGGCGCGCTGGCCGTGGCGGGTCGCGCCGTGCGCCTGGCAGCTGTCCTCGATGATGGGCAGGCCCGGCGCCGCGGCGCGCATCGCCTCGACGTCGGCGCACTGGCCATAGAGGTGCACCGGGATGATGGCGCGCGTCTTCTTGGTGACGGCGCGCGCCACCTGAGCCGGATCCATGAGCAGGGTGCGCTCGTCGACGTCGGCGAACACGGGCGTGGCGCCGGCCAGCGCGATGGCCTCGGCGGTGGCGAAGAAGGAGTTGGGCGGGCTGATGACCTCGTCGCCGGGGCCGATGCCGAGCGCGCGCAGCGCCAGCAGCAGCGCATCGGTGCCGGTCTTGACCGCGACCGCGTGGGTCGTGCCGCAGGCCGCCGCGAACTCCTTCTCGAACGCGGCCACCGGCGGTCCGCCCACGTAGTGGGCCGAGTCGAGCACGGCGGTGATGGCGGCCAGCAGCTCGTCGCGCAGCGGCTTGACGCCCGCGCCCAGGTCGACGAAGGGAATGCGCTCTTTCATGGTCATAGCTTGATCTTGGCCGAGTCCTGGCGCAGCGACTCCTGCGCCGCCTCGAGCAGCTGGACCACGCGCACTCCCGCGTGTCCGTCGGTGATGGGGGCGGTGCCGGTGTGCACGGCGTGGGCGAACGACTCGACCACGCGGCGCAGCGCCTCGGTGCCGTCGAGCCTGGGCGCGAGCACGTCGCCGGTGCGGTACTGCACGAGCAGGTTGTAGGCCTTCTCGCGCTCGAGGTTGGGCTGGTTCTGCACCGTCACGCCCGAGTCGTAGAGACGGATCTTCTCGCTCGGCTCGGTGTCGTCGTAGACCAGCATGCGCTGCGTGCCGCCGATCATGATGCGGCGCACCTTGACCGGCGCGACCCAGTTGAAGTGGAAGTGGGCCAGGAGATCGTCGTCGAAGCCGACGGTCATGTAGGCCAGGTTCTCGTTCTGGCCGTAGTGACGCGCGCCCAGCGCCGAGACCCAGCGCGGCGTGCGTCCGAGCACGAAGTCGAGGATCGACAGGTCGTGCGGCGCCAGGTCCCAGATGACGTTGGAGTCGGGCTGGAACAGGCCCAGGTTGACGCGCACCGAGTCGAAATACAGCACGCGGCCGAGCGTGCCCGCGTCGATGTACTCCTTGATCTTGCGCACCGCGCCGGTGAACACGAAGGTGTGGTCGACCATGAGGATGCGGCCGCGCTCCTTGGCCAGCGCGACCAGCTCCTCGGCCTGGGCGACCGAGCTGGCCAGCGGCTTCTCGATGAGCACGTGCTTGCCGGCCTCGAGCGCGGCGCGCGCGAGCGGATGGTGCGCGGCCGTGGGCGTGGCGATGGCGACCGCGTCGATGTTGGGGTCGCTCAGCACCTGCGCCGCGTCGGCGTGGGTCGCGAGCCACGGGTAGAGCGTGCGCGCCGCGGCACGCCGTCCCTCGTCGCGATCGACGACGCTGATCACCTGCGTCGCCGCGCAGGTGGTGAAGTTGCGTACCAGGTTCGGGCCCCAGTAACCGTAGCCAATCACTGCCATACGAAGCTTCGCCGACACGTCGTGGACGTTCGAATGGAACGTGCGAGGAGTCAAGCGCGAGGCGACCGCTGCTCCTGTCCAGCTAACCCGGGCCGCTGGGCACCCAGTCGTAGGCGAAGATCCACTGCTCGACGTCGACGGTGTCCTTGCTCAGCCCCACGCGCGCGGTGATCTTGGCCTCGAAGCCGATGATCCAGGGCGGTGCGCTACAGTGGCGCACCTTCATCATCCACTGCATGCGCTTGTCGGCCGGCATGTGATCGATGTTGGGTGGCAGGCTGCCGCTGCACATGCCGCCAGGACCCTGGTAGATCTCGGCGTAGCCGGCCTGCAGGTTGCGGATCTCGACCTTGACGTGGGCGCGGCGCGCGTACTGGTCGACCAGCTTGTACAGGTCGTGCTCACCGACGAGGCCGCCGGTCGTGCGCGCGATGCCGACCATGTCGTTGGCCATGTCCTCCTCGACCAGCACGGAGAAGTCGTGGATGCGCTCGCCCACCTTGTACTTGGTCACGCACGAGACCGTGACGATCGAGGCCAGCACCACGAAGCCGATGCCGATGCCGCGAAAGATCCACGGGTTGTGCTGGGTGAACACCGCGGGTGGCTTGCCCGTCGAGGCCAGGACGCCCGCGGGCGCGGCGGTACCGGGCATGACGGCCACGGGTACGGGTGCGTGGGGAGGCGCGGTGGGCACGTGCGGCGCGGCGGGAGCGTCTCCGACGGCCGGGGGCGGCGACCCGTCCATGAGATCCAGGAGCGCCTCGGAGGCCGCGGGCGGCGCGGCGAAGGCGTCCAGCCCGGCGCCGGTGCCGGGCGGCGCGAACGCCGCGGCGGCCGAGTCGGCGGGGCTCTCCAGCTCGAGCAGCGGCGGGCCGGCCGCGGCGGGCGGAGGCTCCTCGGGCGGCGCGGGCAACGGCTGCACCAGCGGCGTCAGGCGCGTCTGCGAGGAGCGCGACTTGCGGTCGTGGGTGATGTCCTCCTCGGGAGGCAGGTGATTCTCGCCGTCGCGACGCACCTCGACGATGCCACCGGCGTCGCGAAAGACGACCTCGAAGCGCTTGGCCTCGTCGAGGGACAGGCCTTGCTTGAGCACGCACGGCACCGCCTCGATGACGCGCTCGATCTGCGCCACCTTCATGCCTTGCTTCATCATGCGGCCGCGGAAGAACTCTTCTCCGCGCTTGAACCCGCTCAGGACCACCGAGTAATGCTCCACCACGCACCCCCGCCGGGGTGATCATACCGTCTACAGCAGGGCTCTCGAAAGCCCCAGAATGGCGCCCGCGCCCACGACCCACAGCGGGCTCACCCGGCTTTTGACCCAGAAGGGCGCCACCGCGACGAACGCGGCCAGCGCGATGGCGGCCTCGAACCAGCCGCTGACGACGGTGGGTAGGACCCGCGCCGACAGCGCGGCGATGAGCCCGAGCGTGCCCGCGGCGACGCCCGCGAGCACGCCGGCCAGGCGCGGCAGGTGGGTCACCCGCGCGGCGAAGGGCATGAGCGCGAGCACGAGCAGGAAGGTGGGCGCGAACAGCCCGAGCGCGCCGAGCAGCCCACCGACGGGCCCGGCAGCCGTGTAGGCCACGAAGATCGCGACCGAAATCAGCGGTCCCGGGGTGGTCTCGCCGAGCGCGAGCGCGTCCACCACCTGGGCGTCGCCGAGCCAGTGGTGGCGCTCGACCGCCTGCTCGCGCAGGTACGGTAGTGAAGTGTAGGCGCCGCCGAACGTGAGCAAGGACGTCCTGGTGCACAGCCACGCCACCTGCAGCGCGGTAGCAGGCGCGCGCGGCGAGGCGGCGGCGGCGCGCGCCGCCACGGCGGCGGGCGCGGAGGCCGCGCGCGGCAAGACGAACGACCCGACCAGGGTCACCAGGCCGAGCGCCAGCATGCTGGCGCGCACGCCGCGCGCGGCCGGACGTCCAGCGGCAGCCGCGCCGCGCGGACGCAGGAGGGCGCCGGCCAGGCCGCAGCCGAGCAGCACCAGTGGGAAGGCCACGCCCAGCCAGCTGGCCGCCAGCGCGCCGGCCGCCAGCGCCAGCGCGGCGAAGCCCCGGATCGACCGGCCCGCCAGGCGCACCATGGCCGCGGCGATGAGCGCCGCGGCCACCGGCCGGATGCCGGCGAACAGCCCGACGACGTGGGGATCCGGCCCGAACGCGGCGTAGAGCGCGCCCAGCGCCAGCATGGCCGCGACGCCCGGCCAGACGAAGAGCAGCCCGGCGACCACGCCACCCAGGCGGCCGCGCCGCACCGCTCCCAGATGGATGATGACCTCGAGCGCCTCGGGCCCGGGGAGAAGGTTGGCGAAGGCGATCACCTGCAAGAGCTGCTGCTCGGACAGCCAGGCGCGCTTGTCGCACAGCTCCTCGTGCACGACACCCAGCTGGGCCACGGGTCCACCGAAGGAGTTGAGCCCGATCCAGCCGAACGCGCGCAGGAAGGACGGCCACGGCTCGCGCGCGCCGCGCGCGAGCGGCTCGGGTAACGCCGCCTCGTCACCCGGGACGTCGCTCACAGCTGCGGCTTGACGCCCATCTCCTCGAGCAGCGCGTCGGCGCCGTCGACCGCGTCCATGATCCACAGCGCGTAGCGGATGTCGCAGTGGATGGTGCGGGTCACGCCCGCCAGGTACAGCCAGTCGGAGGCCACCGACTCGTAGGTGCCGTCGAAGGCCAGGCCGACCAGCTCGCCACGCGCGTTGATCGTGGACGAGCCCGAGTTGCCGTTGGTGATGTCGACGTCGCTCATGAAGTCCACCGGCAGGTCGCCGCCCAGCTCGGCAGCGGCATAGGGCCCGAACTTCTTGGCCTTGGCCGCGTCCACGATCGCCGCGGGCGGCGCGAAGGGCGGCTCGCCGGTGACCTTGGCGATCATCTCCGCCGCGGTCGTGAACGCGCGTCCGCCCAGCGGCGACGGCTGCACCGTGCCGTAGGTGACGCGCAGGGTGCTGTTGGCGTCAGGCGCGAGCGGCGCGCCGCGCTGCTCGCCCAGGGCGGTCACGTAGAGCGGCGCGAGGATGGCCAGCGCGCCCTCGTAGGCCTTGTCCTTCTGCTCGAGCGCCTCGATCTGGGGCAGGGCCGCGAGCGCCAGCTGGATGAACGGGTCCTTCGACTTCTTGAGCGAGGCGGGCGTGGCGCTGGCCAGCAGGGCCAGGCGCGCCTTGGTGTCCTCGAGCCTGGTGCCCGCGTAAAGCCGATCGAGCGCGGCCTCGATGGCCTTGTCGTCGCGCGCCTTGCCGGAGAGGATCTTGCCCAGCACGGCCGGCTGCTGCTCGACCGGCAGCGCCAGCGCGCGCCCGATGAACAGCTTGAACAGGCCGCGGTCGAGCTCGCGCGCGTAACCCTTCTCGAAGGCGATCTGGTCCTGGTCGATACGCTGCCAGTTGCGCTCCTGGAAGGGGATCTCACGCTCGGCGTCGGGCTTGCCGCGCTCACGCGCCTTGCGCACGATGGTCAGCGCCGCGCCGTAGAGCGAGCCGCGGAAGCCCAGCTCCTTGAAGGCCGCGTCGGCCTCGCGCGTCTTCTGCCGCTCGGCCTCGAGCACGGCCAGGCGCGCGAAGGCCGGCTTGTACTTGGCCACGCGCTCGGCGTCCTTGTCGATCCAGGCCAGCAGCGCGACGTCCTGCGCCTTGCGCGTGCTGACCAGGTCGCGCTTGCTGATGGTCTCCAGCTGGCCGCGGTACTTGGTCAGGTAGTTGTTGAGGCCGCGCTTGCGCGTCTCTGCCTTGATCTGCAGCTCGGGGTGACCGGCGACCAGCTGATCGATGAGCTCGAGCTGCTGCTGGTAGAGCGCGACCAGACGCGGGTACTCCCACTCCGCCGCATCCGCCAGCGCGCTGGCATCGGAGAGCCGGTGGGTCGAGCCCGGGTAGCCCGCGACCATGACGAAGTCACCGTCGCGCAGCGGCTCCTGCGCGACCTTGAGGAAGTGCGCCGGCTTGAACGGCACGTTGGCGTCGGCGTGGTCGGCCGGCTTGCCATCGGCGCCCACGTAGGCGCGCAGGAAGGCGAAGTCGCCGGTGTGGCGCGGCCAGCGCCAGTTGTCGACCTCGCCGCCGAAGTTGCCGATGCCGCGCGCGGGCGCGTAGACCAGACGCACGTCCTTGAGGTCGAGCTGCTCGATGAGCAGCCACTGCGCGCCGGAGAAGAAGTCGGCCACGCGGCAGCGCACCTGCGGGCGGTCCTTCTCGCAGGCGGCGAGCAGGCCCTTCTCGCGCTGCTCGAGCGTCTTCTTGCGCGCCAGGTCGTCCTTGATGTCGGCCAGGCCCTCGGTCATGGCCGCGCTGACGTCGGTGTACTTCTGCGTCACGTACACGTGCTGGGTCGGGCCGGCGAACTTCTCGTCGGCGCGCGTCCTGGCCAGGTAGCCGTCCTGGATGAGGTTCTTCTCGGGCGTGGAGTTGAACTGCAGCGCGCCCTGCACGCAGTGGTGGTTGGTGACGATGAGGCCTTCGGGCGACACGAACGTGGCCGAGCAGCCGCCCAGGCTGACCATGGCGCCGAGCGTGGCCGCGGTCGGATCGCCGAGCGTGGCCGGGTCGAGCGCGAGGCCGAGCTGGCGCAGCGTCGCTGCCTGCGCGGCCAGCTGCTGCGGCATCCACATGCCGCCCGGGTTCTGCCAGCGCGGACGGACCGGCGTGGCCGGGCTCGCCGGGGTGGCGAGCGCCGTCGCGGCGGCGCTCGCCGGCGGCGTGGTGTCGGTCGTGGTCGTGGTCGGTTTCGGAGCACACGCGGCGACCAGGGCCGCCGCGGCCAGAAGGGACGTCTTGTGACGAAGCATCAGGGTTCCTTGTCTCCCGCGCGCGGTACGACGTCGTCGTAGCACGGGAGACGCGGCCGCGGCTACGGGACCAGCGTGATGCGGTCCTGGGCGGGCGGGGCGACCGGACTCTGGGCGTGGAAGTACTCCTCCAGCGCCTGCAGGTCGACCAGGCCGCCCACGCGGCTCTGGCCGTCGACCAGCACGCGGAAACCGTCGCCGCCGGTGGCCAGGAAGCTGTTCACGGTCACGCGGTAGCTGGTCGTCGGATCGATGACCACTCCGTCGAGCTTCATGCGGGCGGGATCGACCTTCGCGCCGATGGGTGCCGCCGTGCTCCAGGCGTAGGTGAAGCCGGCCGAAGGCTGCAGCACACGCGTGGTCGTGGCGGTGAACTGCTGCTCGAGCAGGGTGTGCAGCTGCGCGCCGGTCAGGGTCATGACCACCAGGCTGTTGCCGAACGGCTGCACGGTGAAGATCTCGCCGAAGCTGACCTCGCCGGCGTCGATGTCGGCGCGCACGCCGCCCGGGTTCATGAACGCGATGCGCGCCCCGCCCAGCGACGGCGAGCTGGTGGCGTAGAGCTGCGAGTCGGCGATGACGTCGCCGAGCGTGGACTCGCCCGCCGGCGTCATGGTGCCGCCTGGGGCCGGACGGGGCGCGCCCAGGATGCCGGTGGTCGAGCCGACCACACGGTCGCGCAGCGGTGCGGCGATGGCCAGGTAGTGGCTGAGCAGGCTGGTGATGGCGCTGGCACCCTGGCCCTCGCGCGTGACGATGAGGTTCTCGGCGGCGAGCGAGATGATCTCGCGCGTGCTGCGGTCGAGCTCGAGATCGATCTTGGTGATGAGACGGCCGAACGACAGCGCGCTGGTGACACGCTTGCCGGCGATCTCGCAGTTGTAGGCGGCGTGGGTGTGGCCGCTGATGATGAGGTCGACGGCCGGGCTCAGCTGGGTCGCGATGTCGACGATGGCGCCCGAGGCGTCGACGCACTGGTCGTACAGGCCGGTCTGGAAGCCGCCCTCGTGCACCAGCACGACGATGGCGTGCACGCCCTGGACCTCGAGCTCGGGGATGAGCGCGTTGACGGTCGCGACCTCGTCCTGGAACTCGAGGCCACCGACGCCGAGCGGGGTCACGATGGTCGGCGTGGCCTCGAGGGTCATGCCGATGAAGGCGACCGGCACGCCCTCGAACTCGCGGATGGCGTAGCGCGGGAACAGCGTCTTGCCGGTCCCGGCATCGACGACCACGTTGGCGGCCAGATACTCGAAGCTGGCCCCGGGGAAGCCGGTGCCGTCGGCGCAGCCGTCCTGCGGGTGGCAGCCGCCGTACTGCATGCGCAGGAGCTCGGGGCCGCCCTCATCGAACTCGTGGTTGCCGACCGCGGCGATGTCGAGACCGATGAGGTTCATGGCCTCGATGGTGGGCTCGTCGTGGAAGAGCGCCGAGAGCAGCGGGCTGGCGCCGATGAGATCGCCGGCGCTGACCACGATGGTGTTGGGGTTGGTCGCGCGCAGCGCCGCGATGTGGTCGGCGAAGAAGGCCGCGCCGCCCGCGGGCACGGTGACGGGCGGACCGGTCATGGGCCGCTCGGTCACGACCGTGCCGGACGAACCGGCGGGCGCCTCGAGGTTGCCGTGGAAGTCGTTGAAGGCGAGCACCTGCACCTCGACGGGCGGCAGGGGCGCCGCGTCGGGCGGCACGATGTCGGCGTCGGGCAGCGCGAGGGCGGCGTCGGGCGTGGTGACGGGTGCAGCGTCAGGGCTGGTGCCAGGCAGGCAGTCCTTGGCGTCGTCGCCGCAGGCGGCGAGGCCCAGCGCCAGGGTGGAAGCCAGGAGAAGAACCGGGATTCGTGTACGTCGCATGACCGCGCACCTTAGAGGGGCGCGGTTGACGAAGTCCGTGCGGCCAGGTGACGTGTTCGACGCAGGTCGCCAGGTCTAGCGAAAGACGCTGCCGGGTGGCGTACCGGCCGAGCCCACGCGTCGCTCGAGCGCGGTCATGAGCGGATCGATGCCGCTGTCGCCGAAGATGAAGCCTGCCATGTCGGTGGTGGCGCACAGCTCTTCGTGGACCTTGAGGATCGACGCCAGCAGCTCCGCGTCGGTCGTGATCTCGTCCTCGAGCAGCTGCCTGGTCGCCGCAAGATGGGCGAACATGCCGAGGATCCGGCGTGCCTCGGCGAGCAGCTCGGCGGTCGACGCGCGGGTCCAGCGCTCGATGCTGCGCCGCCGCTGACGCTCGTCGCGGTACAGGCGCCAGCGAAACTCGAGCGCGAACAAGGCGGCTAGCGCCAGCATCACCACGATGAACCAGGCGTTGCTCCCCATGCTCATCGGATGCCGCCGCGGCGCCGCGCGCCGCGCCTAGTGGCTCCCGAACGAATGCAAGAACCGCTCGGCCTCGAGCGCGGCCATGCAGCCGGTGCCGGCCGCGGTCACGGCCTGGCGCCACACCTTGTCCTGCACGTCGCCGCAGGCGAACACGCCCTCGACGCTGGTCTGCGTGGTGCCCGGCACGGTCACGATGTAGCCGGTCTCGTCCAGCTTGACCTGGCCGGCCAGGAACTCGGTGTTGGGCACGTGGCCGATGGCGTAGAACAGGCCGGCGGCCTCGAGCACGCGCGTCTGGTTGGTCTTGAGGTTCTTGACCCGCACGCCGGTGAGGTACTTCTCGCCGATGGTCTCCTCGGCGGCCGAGTCCCACACCATCTCGACCTTGGGATTGTTGAGCAGGCGCTGGGCCATGATCTTGGACGCGCGCAGCTCGTCGCGGCGGTGCACGACGTAGACCTTGCTGGCGAACTTGGTCAGATAGTTGGCTTCTTCCGACGCGGTATCGCCGCCGCCGATGACCACCAGCGGCTTGCCGCGGAAGATGGGCAGCGCGCCGTCGCACACCGCGCAGGCGGAGATGCCGCACTGCCACAGGCGATCCTCGCCGGGCAGGAACAGCCGCTTGGCGGTCGCGCCGGTGGCGATGATGACCGACTCGGCCTGCACGGTGCGATCCGACGTGGTCACGACGAACGGCCGCCGGGCCAGGTCGACCTTCTCGACCGTCTCGGTCTCGATGCGCGTGCCGAAGCGTGCCGACTGCGCGCGCATCATCTCCATCAGCTTGGAGCCGTCGATGCCCTCGGGGAAGCCGGGGTAGTTCTCCACCTCGGTGGTCGTGGTGAGCTGGCCGCCCGCGGCCACACCCGCGGCCATGAAGCCCTCGAACATGAGTGGCTCGAGGTTGGCGCGCGCCGCGTAGATGGCGGCGGTGTGCCCGGCAGGACCTGACCCGATGATGACGACCTTCTCGACGGCGTTCGACAAAACCCTGCTCCTTCTGGTGACGAGTTGGGTCAGATGCCTATAGCACAGGATCAGTTGATCGCGGCGCGGCCGTGCGCCAAAGTCCGTCGCGCATGAACGTGGTCAGCATCGGCGGTGGTCCAGCAGGGCTCTACTACGCGATCCTGGCCAAGAAGGCCGACCCGTCCCGGCGGGTCAGCGTGCTCGAGCGCAACAAGCCGGGCGATACCTTCGGCTTCGGCGTCGTCTTCTCCGACGCCACCATGGACAACCTGCGCCGCGCCGACGCCGAGTCGCACGCCGAGATCACGCGCGGCTTCGCCCACTGGGACGACATCGACGTGCACTGGAAGGGCGAGGTGGTGCGCTCGCGCGGCCACGGCTTCGCCGGCCTGGAGCGCCGGCGCATGCTCGACATCCTGGAGCGGCGCGCGCAGGCGCTGGGCGTGGACCTGCGCTTCGGCCACGATGTGACCGACGTGCGCGCGCTGGCCGCGGGCGCGGATCTCGTGCTGGGCGCCGATGGCGTGAACAGCCTGGTGCGCGCGACCTACGCGGCGGAGTTCGGCCCCAGCGTCGACACGCGCGGCAACCGCTTCGTGTGGCTGGGCACGACCTTCCCCTTCGAGGCGTTCACCTTCTACTTCAAGGAGAACGCGCACGGTCTGTGGCGCGTGCACGCCTACCGCTACCACGAGGCGCAGTCGACCTTCATCGTCGAGACCACCGACGCGGCCTGGCGCGCGTCGGGCATGGACCGGGCCAGCGAGGACGAGACCATGTCCTATCTTCAAGGTGTCTTCGCCGACGAGCTGCGCGGGCACCGGCTGCTCAAGAACCGCTCGCTGTGGCGGCAGTTCCCCACGGTCAAGAATGCGCGCTGGTGGCACGACAACGTGGTCCTGGTGGGCGACGCGGTGCACACGGCGCACTTCTCCATCGGCTCGGGCACCAAGCTGGCGCTCGAGGACGCCATCGCGCTGCACGAGGCCATCGAGGGCGAGCGCGACGTGCCGCGCGCCCTGGCCGCGTACGAGGCGGCGCGGCGCCCGGCGGTCGAGAAGCTGCAGGCCGCGGCGCAGATCAGCCTGGAGTGGTTCGAGAACACCGAGCGCTACCGCGACTTCGCGCCCCTGCCCTTCGCGTTCTCGCTCCTGACGCGCAGCCTGCGCGTGACCCACGCCGGCCTGGCGCGTCGCGATCCCGAGCTGATCGCGCGCGTCGATCGTGACTTCGCGCGCGTCGCCGACGGCGCCGACGCCGCGAAGCCTGCGCCGCCCATGCTCACGCCCTGGCGCGTACGCGACGTGACGCTGCCCAACCGCATCGTCGTCTCGCCCATGTGCATGTACTCCGCCGACGACGGCACCGTGGGCGACTTCCACCTGGTGCACCTGGGCAGCCGCGCGGTCGGCGGCGCCGGCCTGGTCCTGGCCGAGATGACCAACGTGACGCGCGAGGGACGCATCAGCCCCGGCTGCGCCGGCATGTACAAGCCCGAGCATGTGGCCGCGTGGCGGCGCATCACCGACTTCGTGCACACGACCACGCCGGGCAAGATCGGCGTGCAGCTGGCGCACGCGGGCCGCAAGGCGGCCACCAGGCGTCCCTGGGACGGCCCGGGCGAGCCGCTCGCCCCCGCCGACGCCTGGCCCATCGTGGCACCCTCGCCGATTCCGTGGCGCCCGGGCCACCAGGTGCCGCACGCGCTCGACGGCAGCGAGATTGCCCAGCTGGTCGACTCGTTCGCCAGCGCCGCGCGCATGGCCGACCAGGCCGGCTTCGACGTCATCGAGCTGCACGGCGCGCACGGTTACCTGCTGGCCGAGTTCCTCTCGCCCCTGACCAACCAGCGCAGCGACGCCTACGGCGGCTCGCTCGAGCGCCGGCTGCGCTTCCCGCTCGAGGTCGTCACGGCCGTACGCGCGGTATGGAGCAAGCCGCTCCTCGTGCGCATCTCCGCCTACGACTGGGTCCCGGGCGGCACCACGACCGCCGACGCGGTGGTGATCGCGCGCGCCCTGCACGACGCCGGCGCCGACGTCATCGACGTGTCCTCGGGCGCCACCGTGCCCGAGGGTCGCCCGCCGCAAGGGCGCCTCTACCAGGCCGTCTTCGCCGACCAGATCCGCCAGGAGGCGCGCGTGCCCACCATGCTGGTGGGCGGCGTGACCTCGTGGGACGACGCCAACAGCGTGCTCGCCGCCGGGCGCGCCGACCTGGTCGCCATCGCACGCGCGCACCTGTACGACCCGTACTTCACCCACCACGCCGCGGTCGAACAGGGCGTCGCCCTGCCCTGGCCACGCCAGTACCCGCTCGCGGCCTTCAAGCCGCGCTGAGCGCGCGCCTACGACGGGCGGCGCTGGCGAGGCCGCGGCAGGTCGAACTCGATCAGGCGCTTGACCAGGGTCGTGCGCGACATGCCCAGCAGCTTGGCGGCGTACGACTGGTTACCGGCGCACTTCTGCAGCGCCGCGACCACCCGCTGCCGCTCGTCGGCGTCAGCCTCGGCCGCGGGCAGCACCGTCAGCTCGTCCACGCGCGCCGCGGCCGTGGCCCGCGACATGCTCTCGATGGGCAGGTGCTCGAGGGTGATCTCGTGGTCGTCGCCGCACACGACCAGCGCGCGCTCGGCCAGGTTGCGCAGCTCGCGGATGTTGCCCGGCCAGGGGTAGCGATGCAGCAGCTCGCGCACGTCGGCCGACAGGGTGGGCGGGCGACCCCGGCCAGCCGCCTTGGCCGCGCGCCTGAGGAACATGAGCGCCAGCGGCTCGATGTCGGCGCGGCGCTCGCGCAGCGGCGGCAGCTCGAGCGAGATGCCGTTCAGGCGGTAGTAGAGGTCGGCGCGGAACGCGCCGCGCGCGACCTCCTGCTCGAGCACCCGGTTGGTCGCGGCCACGAAGCGCACGTCGATGGCCGAAGGCTGCAGGCCGCCCACGCGCGTCACCTTGCGCTCCTCGATGACGCGCAGCAGCTTGGCCTGCAGCGCGAGCGGCATCTCCGCCACCTCGTCGAGGAAGACGGTGCCGCCCTGGACCGACTCGAGCAGGCCGAGCTTGGCCTGCACGGCGCCGGTGAAGGCGCCCTTCTCGTGGCCGAACAGCTCGCTCTCCAGCAAGGCCTCGGAGAGCGCGGCGCAGTTCAGGCGCAGGAGCGGCTTGTCGCGCCGCGGCGAATGGTCGTGGATGGCCTCGGCCAGGATCTCCTTGCCGCTGCCGGTCTCACCCAGGATCAGCACGCTGATGTCGCTGGCGGCCACGCGCCGGGCGATCCGGTGGATGTGCTGCATGGCCGGCTCGATGGTGATGACGCGCTCGCCGGTGTCGTCCTCGGGGGCGGTGATCTCGCGCGCCAGGGCAGGCGAGTGCGCGACCAGCTGGTTCGCCGGCACCTCGTCGCTGGCCGCCCACGCGAGCACGATCATGATCACGACCGAGCCGATCTCCACCGGCTCACCGAAGGCCACGGCGCGACGCTCGCCGGGCGCCAGGCTGCGCCCGCCCACGCGCGTACCGTTGGTGCTGCCGGCGTCCTCGACGACGAACTCGGCGCCCATGTCGAGAATGGCGTGCAGGCGCGAGATCGACGGATCGTCGATGCAGATGCTCGGCCGGGGTCCGCGACCGATGGTGACCTTGCCGCGAGGCGGCAGCGGGTACGTGGTCACGAGGTCGGGCGCGACCACGCTCAGGACCAGCTGCTTGCGTCGGTCGAGCGCCTTGCCGTCGGTCACCGTCACGGTCTCGGGCGCGGTGAATTCTCCCTCGGGATTGACCATCTGGGATCGTGCCTCCCCGGTCGTTCGTAGGAACGACGAAGAAACTTTCCCAGTCTTGTTACACGAACCGTCTGCCGGAGTAACCGCATCACGGTGCGGTGGCAGAGCCGAAGGATGGGCGAGAGAGGTGAGGACAGAAGCGCTCGGCTGGCTACCTGCCCCAGTGGATCAAGACGTTCGTACCGGGGCCGCCGAAGTCTCTGGCCGAATCGTGGATGGCCTGGGCCAGCCCCGGCCACAGGCGCGTGAAGCCGTCGATGCTGCCCGGCGTCTCGTTGTCGCCCGCGATGTAGGCGTTGACCCCGATGAGCCGGTGCGAATAGTCGAGGTAGACCGGCCCGCCCGAATCGCCGTGCTGGAGCACCGAATAGTCCGATTGTGCCTTGGTGCTGCCGATCCAGCTGACGGTGCGGTGGCGAATGCCATTGCCGTGGTTGGTGATGTTGTTGCTGTCGATCCTGCCCACGTAGGTGACCGTGTCGCCGACCCAGATGGTGGGCTCGAGCTCGGGCTGCACACCGACGAAGATGGGACTGCTCAGGTGGCCGATGAAGACGTCGTTGACGCCGTCGGAAGGGTTGTTGCCCCAGATGACATAGCGGTCGACCCAGTGCGTCCCGATGCCGTCGCGGGTCACGCTCATCGAGCTGCCGGTCCAGCAGTGGCCCGCGGTCAGGACGACCTGAGAATCGAGCAGGACGCCCGAGCAGGCCGCGCCGGGAATGTTCACGGTCACGAACTCCGGATACACATGCTCGATGTCGCCAAAGAAGTCGGGCCCGCGGTAGATGCGCTCCTGGTTGGAATCCAGGTTCTCGCCCGCGGCCGGGTTGTCGTCCACCTCGCCCGCGCAACCGTACAGTCCACTCGCGAGCAGCAGCGTCGTCACGATGCGATAGAACATAGGCTCCTCCTTGTCGATCACAGGTGGATGGCAGAGGCCCCGGTCCGGGGCGTGCCACGTCGCGTTGCAACCGAGGAGCCAAGCGGTCCGACTCCACAAGTGCGCGGAATCGCGCCTTGCCGGCCTGGCCACGGCATCAGGATCGAGAATGGGATTTACAGACTGTGCACACAGACTGTCGCGCACAGTCTGTGTGCGACAGCGACGCGCGCGGCGCCGCGACAGCGTCGACTACAGCGTCAATGCGAGGGAGTAGTTGCCGCAGTTGGAGCAGGCGGAGCCGTAGCCGTCGACGACCAGCCAGTAGAGGCCGGGGCCGGCCGCGGTGCCGGAGAGCGAGGACGCGCGGTTGGTCTCGGCCGAGCCGCAGGTCGCCGTGTTGGTGCAGGTGGTGCTCGCGCTGTCATCGTTGCAGGCCACGTCGCTCGTGCCCAGCGCCGAGCCCTTGCGCAGGTAGATCACGCTGTCGAAGTTGGTCGTCGCGCCGCAGGTCGCCGCGCTGATGGCGCGCGATTCGCCCGGGCACACGGTGAAGTAGTAGGCGTCGTCCTTGGCGGTGTCGCCGAAGCCGCAGCCGCCCGTGGAGGTCGCGGTGCCGTTGCAGGTGTTGCCCGTCTGCGTCGAGGTGCCCGCGGGCGCCTCGACGCCGGTGCGGCCGCCCGCCACGTAGCTCAGGGTCAGCGCGCCCGAGGTCGACGCGCTCGAGTACTGGTCGACGACCAGGCAGTAGGTGCCCGCGGCGAGCGAGGTGGCCAGCTGCGAGGCCTGCGCCTGCGGTGCCGCGCCGCCGCAGCCGTTGTTGTCCTTGCACACCACCTCGGCGGCGGCGGCGGCCGTGCACGCGCCGCTCTTGACCCGCAGCACGGTGTCGAAGCTCGAGCCGAAGGTGTCGAAGTAGACCACCTGCGCCGCCGTCAGCGTGAAGGTGTAGAAGACGTCGCGCCCGCCCGTGCCCGAGCAGCCGCCCGCCGCGTCGTCGTGCGCGTAGGTGACGTCGGCAGTGAAGGTGCCGCCGCCGCTGATGTTGATGGCGCCCGCGGGCAGGTCGTTGGCCGGGCAGCCGGGATCGGCGCCGCCCGAGCAGTCGGAGTCGGTGCCGTCGCCACAGTACTCCGCCGCCGGTGTGCCCGCGACCACGCTGCACTGGGTGGCGGCGCCGCTGGCGGCGCACAGCTTGCTGCCGCTGCGCGCGCACGCACCCACGCCCACGCTGCACGCGGCGCCCACGTCGAAGCCGTTGTCGACCGCGCCGTTGCAGTCGTCGTCGACGCCGTTGCAGCTCTCCACGGTCGTGCCGGTGCTGTCGTTGCACTGCGTGCCCGTGCCGGCGGGGTTGCACACCAGCATGCCCTCGACGCACTGGTCGCCGTCGGCGCCGTCGCAGGCCGTGCCCACGCCGTAGCCCTCGTCGATCATGCCGTCGCAGTCGTTGTCGAGGCCGTCGCAGCTCTCGCCGTTGCTGCCGGTGGTGTCGGTGCAGATGGTGCCGCCCCCGCCGTTGCAAGCGATCACGCCCTCGGCGCACAGGTCGGCGTCGGAGCCGTCGCAGGCCTGACCGAGGTTGAAGCCCTCGTCGACCATGCCGTCGCAGTCGTCGTCGAGGCCGTTGCAGGTCTCGCTGCCACCGCTGCTGGTGGCCACGCAGGCCAGGCCGGTCGCGCCCCGGCACTGCATCGTGCCGGCCGCGCACACGCCCTGCGCGCCGGTCGTGCACGCCGAGCCGCCGCCCGGGTTGCCGTCGTCGGCCACGCCGTCGCAGTCGTCGTCGAGCCCGTTGCAGGTCTCCGTCGACGACGGTCCGGCCACGGCGTCGCAGACCGAGCTCAGCCCGTCGGCGGCGCACACGCGATGCCCGGGCCGCGCGCACACACCCATGCCGGTCGTGCACTCGGCCCCGACCATGAAGTCCTCGTCGATGAGCTCGTCGCAGTCGTCGTCCCGGCCGTTGCAGCGCTCGCCCAGCGGATCGGCCACGCAGGCGTCAGGCGGCGCGGCGTCGGGCGACGGCGCGTCGGGCGGCGCATCGTACGCGCCGTCCGCCGTGGCCGCGTCGATGCGCGCGTCGTCGTCGCCGCCGTCCAGCTCACGCATCTCGGCGCCGGCGCAGGCGCCGCAGAGCAGCGCCAGCGCGAGGGCGAACGACCCGCAACAGTTCTTAAGGCTCACTCCAGCTTCCCCCAGCTCGAAGTGGCGCACCTTAGTGTGGTCGCATCCTCCGGGGCAAGGACCGCGTGCCTACCGGATCTGTCAGGATCTGCCGCCTCGGCTCCGCAGTCCCGGGCTATCCTGCCCGGAAGTTGCGACGAGACGTCTGGCTCACCGGAGCACTGCTGACGACGATCCTGCCCGCGTGCGCGCTCGTGGACGCGGCGCGCGGCGGCGGCGCCAGCCCCGATGCCGGCCCACCGCCACTCTTCACCCAGCGCATCGACTATGACACCCCAGGCATCCGGGCGGTCGCCATCGCCGACGCCGCCGGCAACGACCGGCCGGACGTCGTATTCGCCGACGGCACGCCCGCGCTGGTGGCCATCAGCCGGGGCCAGCAGCTCCGGGTGCGCGACCTGCCCTACGGCTTCGAGCACCTCGTCGCCGCGGACCTCGACGGCGACGGCAAGCTGGACCTGGTCGGTTCGAATGGCCGCAGGTTGCTGATCGTGCTCGGCCTCTTCAGCCGGCTGCCGGTGGCATTCGAGCACGAGGTGACGCTGTCGAGCTCGTTCTCGCGCATCGACGACCTCGCGGTGGGCGACCTCGACCAGGACGGTCATGCTGACATCGCCGCCGCCACCGACGGCGTGCCCTTCGTGCTGCTGCAGACTGCGCGCGGTGAGGGCGACTTCTCTCGCCCGCCCGTGGAGCTGGGCATCGGCCCGTCCTCGTCGGCGCACGTCACCCGGGTGGCCATCGGCGACCGCAATGGCGACGGACACAACGACCTGTTCGTGCTGCAGCCGCACCGCTCGCCCGGGCGCGTCTCGGTCCTGCCACAGGGCACACCCGGCGCATTCGGCCTGCTCGAGACCTTCACCGGTGACGCGCAGCTCGACGCGTACATCGACCTGCTGCTGACCGACATGGACGGCAACGGCCGCGCCGATGTGCTGATCCTGCAGAAGAATTACGGCGAGCTGACCGCCTTCGTGCCCGGCACCGGCACGCTCGACTCGCACCGGTTCGGGCCGTTCGAGCGCGTCTTCGCCGACCGCATGGTGGTCGGCGACATCATCCTCGACGATGGCCTGCGGCGTGAGCTGGTCGTCGGCGCGGCGCTGTCGTCGGAGATCTACGTCTTCGACCAATCGAGCCCGCTCGAGCTGGGCACGCCCCAGGTGGTACCCAGCGCCCAGACGCCCACCGCCCTGGCCATCGGCGACGTCGACGGCGACGGGCGCGCCGATGTCGCCGCGCAGGGCACCGACAAGCTGTCGCTGTTCCTGACCGGGCCGCCGCCGCCATGAACCCTGCCCCGCTCGACGGACAGACGCTGGGCAACTACCGCGTGCTGGAGAAGATCGGCCAGGGCGGCATGGGCGCGGTGTACCTGGGCGAGCATGTGCTCATCGGACGCAAGGTCGCCATCAAGGTGCTGCTGTCGGAGTTCTCGGGCGATCCCGACCGCACGCGGCGCTTCTTCAACGAGGCGCGCGCCGCGGCGCAGATCCGCCACTCGGGCATCGTCGACGTGCTCGACTTCGGCACGCACAGCGATGGCAGCGCCTACATCGTGATGGAGCACCTCGAGGGTGAGAGCCTGGCCGCGCGGCTCAAGCGGGCGGGCGCCCTGCCCGAGGCGACCGCGCGCCGCTTCGCCCGCCAGGTGGCCGGCGCGCTGGCGGCGGCGCACGCGCGCAAGATCGTGCATCGCGACCTCAAGCCCGACAACCTGTTCCTGGTCCCCGACGAGAACGTGGTCGGCGGCGAGCGCGTGAAGGTGCTCGATTTCGGGGTCGCCAAGCTGCTCGTCGAGCTCGAGGGTGGCAACGCGGTCGCGACCCGCAGCGGCGCGATCATCGGCAGTCCCGCGTACATGTCGCCCGAGCAGGTGCGCGGCGACGGCACGATCGACGAACGCACCGACGTGTACGCGCTCGGCTGCGTGCTGTTCGAGATGGTGTGCGGACGCCGGCCGTTCTCGGCCAGCAACTACCACTCGGTGCTGCTGATGCATCTGAGCGACCCGCCACCCAGGCCGCGCGAGCTCGCTCCCGAGCTCAGCCCGGAGCTCGAGCAGCTCATCCTGCGCGCGCTGGCCAAGCGGCAGGAGGACCGTCCGGCGTCGATGGAGGAGCTGGCGGCGACGCTCGATGTGCTGAGCGGCGCCACGCCCGGGCCGATGCCACCGCCGCGCGCGAGCGCGCCGCCGCCGGACGGGATGCTGTCGTCGACCTTGACCGATTCGGTGCAGATGCCCGCGGCGGCGGCGACGGCGGAGCCCGTGAGCACCACGCTGGGCCATTCGGCGGCGGAGGTCACCGAGAAGGTGACGGGCGGACGTCGCTGGCGCTACGCCGCCGCGGGCAGCGTGGCGCTCGCGACCGCGGTGGTCGTCGCGCTGCTCTCGCGACCATGGAACGACCCGGTGACGACACCTGCGCCCTCGCCCGGCACCGGCGCAGCCGCGGTTCCCGACGCGTCGCCTCCGCCACCGGACGCCGCGGCGCGCGTGCCCGACGCTGCGCCTGCGTCCGTGCTTGACGCTGCGCCCGTGCCCGCCCCGCGTGGGCACAAGCCCCGGCCGCAGAAACCGAAGCTTGAAAGAGGACAGGTGATCGATGAATAGGCGGCGCCTCGGCCTGCTGGTGTGCGCCTTCCTGCTGCTGCTCGCGGCGCTCGCGCCGGCACGCGCGCACGCCGACGCGGCCAGCGAGCGCAAGGCGCGCGCGCATGCGAAGACGGGCAAGGCGTACTTCGACGCCGGCGACTACGCGCACGCCAGCGCGGAGTACCAGGCCGCGTACGATCTCGACCACAAGCCGTCGCGGCTCTACAACCTGGCGGTGTGCCACGAGCGCGCCGGCGACCGGACCGGTGCGCTCGCCTTCTCCCGTCAGTACCTGGAGTCCGATCGCGACGGCGAGGCCGCCGGCCTTGCGGGCCAGTCGATCGCGGTCAGAGACAACGAGC
>OBEQ010443448.1_pt1 | contig 19714 bp, 13 predicted proteins | sample 1670901 | NCBI WGS metagenome assembly OBEQ01 (sample SAMEA104232315, study PRJEB22302) | groundwater metagenome | biome: forest; feature: aquifer; material: groundwater | place: USA | collected 2011-08-07 | depth 5.4 m
AGGGGCCGGGGTAGTCACGGCCTGGGAGGCGGAGAACCCAGGGACGCAGGTGGCCAACGCCGGCCGCAGCTCCTCCAGTACGTCGTACGCCGACCCGGCCAGGTGCGCGCCGTCCCGCAGCAACTGATGCGTCCCGCGGCTCGTGGTCGCCCCGGCCGGTCCCGGCACGGCGAACCCCTCGCGGCCCTGCTCCAACGCAAAACCGGCCGTGATGAGAGCTCCGCTGTGGGCGGCCGCCTCCACGACCACGACGCCGAGACTCAAGCCCGAGATGATCCGATTCCGCCGGGGGAAATTTTCTTTGAATGGCTCCATCGTCATGGGGAATTCAGAGATCACGGCCCCCTGCGCCGCGATCCGGCCCGCCAGGTCCTCATGCTCCGCCGGGAACATCCGCGCCAACCCGCTGCCGAGGACCGCGATCGTGCGCCCACCGGCTATGAGCGCCCCGCGATGTCCCGCCGCGTCAATCCCGCGCGCCAATCCTGAGACGACAGTGAGGCCGCGGGCCCCCAACTCCCGGCCCAGGCGCTCGGCCGTAGTGACACCGTGCGGCGAGGCCAGCCGCGAACCGACGAGGGCGACCGCCGCCGCATCTTCGGGCAGCAGCGTGCCGCGGACGTACAACACGGAAGGAGGATCAGGGAGTGTGCGTAAGACCTCGGGATAATCCGATGCATCGAGAGTCAGGAGGCGCACGCGGTGCCGCTCGATCAACGCAAGCTCCTGGTCCATCGACACCGGCGGGGCCTGCCGCGGCTGGCGACGACCTTCGCGCCACCAGACTGACGGCCCGGCCGCCCACGCCGCCGCCGGCGTCCCGCACTCCTCCAGCAACGTCTTCACACGGGCCGGCCCCACCCCGCGCCAGACGAGATTGAGCATCGCCCGCTGCGTATCCGTGATCATGATGCCTCCTTGGCGGGGGGCATGAGCTGCACGATCTCCTCAACAATCTCCTGGATCGACCGCGCGGAGGTTTCGACCGCCGCGTCGGCCTTGGCGTAGGTGGCCTGGCGCAACCCCAGGAGCTCGGTGAGCCGCCCCTTGGGATCGTCCACGTTCAACAGCGGGCGGCTGCTGGGGTCTCCAATCCGCTGCAGAATCACATCGGGCGCCGCCGTGAGCCAGACCAGCCAGCCGTTCGCCTTCAGCGCCGCGAGATTCGCCTCGTCCAGGACGGCGGCGCCGCCAGTGGCCATCACCTGGCCATCGCCGCGGGCCACCTCGGCAATCATCGCCCGCTCCATCTGACGGAAGACGGCCTCCCCCTCCGCTGAGAAAATCTTCCGAATCGGCCGGCCGGCCGCCTGCTCGATCCGGTCATCGACATCCACGAACGGGCGCCGGAGCCGCTGCGCCAGGGCCCGGCCCACGACGCTTTTGCCCGTCCCCATGAAGCCGATGAGGACAATGTTCCGCATCGCGTCGCCTAGAAGCGCTTGACCTGCTGCACGTAGCCGCGCCAGTTGCGCGCGACTTCGCCGAGACTGTCCCCGCCGAACTTTTCCACCCAGGCGTTGGCCAGCTCGAAGGCGACGACCGCCTCGGCGATCACGCCGGCCGCGGGCACCGCGCTCACATCGGAGCGCTCGACCGTGGCGACGAACGGCTGTTTTGTTTTGATGTCCACGCTTTTGAGCGGCCGCCGCAGGGTCGAGAGCGGTTTCATGTGGAGGCGGAACAGGAGCGGCCCACCGGTCGTCATCCCGCCCTCAAACCCCCCGGCCCGCTCCGTCCGGCGATGGAATCCTTTCGCCGCACTGTAGTAGATCTCGTCGTGGAGCTCCGAGCCGCGGACCATGCTGACGCGCACGCCGTCCCCCACCTCGACCGCCTTGATTGCCTGGATCGACATGAGGGCCCCGGCGATCCGGGCATCGAGTTTGCGATCGTAGTGAACGTGGCTGCCGAGCCCCACCGGCACGCCGGTGGCGAGCAGCTCGATTGTCCCGCCGACCGTGTCCCCCGCGGCCTTGACCGCGTCGATCAGCTTGATCATCTTTTTCTCGGCGAGGGCGTCGGCACAGCGCAGCGGCGACCCCTCGACCCGCTTGCGCAGGCCGGCCAGCCCGTCGATCGCCGGGGCCTTCGCATCAATCCCGCCGAGCCGCACCACGTGGCTCAGCAGATCCACGTCGAACGCCTCCAGGAAGAGGCGGCAGACCGCGCCGACCGCCACCCGGGCGACCGTCTCGCGCGCGCTCGCCCGCTCCAGGATCGTCCGGACATCCTCCTGGTCGTACTTGAGCGCCCCGGTCAGATCGGCGTGGCCCGGGCGCGGCCGCGTGACCACCGGCAGCTTGTCGATCGAGAAATCCTTGTTCGTGATCTGCAGGGCGATGGGACTGCCCATCGTCTTGCCGCGCCGCACGCCCGAGAGGATCTCGACGCGATCCTGTTCGAGCAGCATCCGGCCGCCGCGGCCGTACCCCTGCTGCCGCCGGCGCAACTCCTGATTGATCCGCTCCGGATCAAGCGCCAGCCCCGCCGGCATCCCCTCGAGGATCGCGACGAGGCACCGGCCGTGCGACTCTCCCGATGTCAGATAGCGCAGCATGTTAATTCCCTCCCATCAGGCGCCCGTACCAGACGAGTGCCGCATCACCCCACCAGAGCACCAGGATCGCCGCCACCGAGAGAAAGGGGCCGTAGGGCAACAACTCCTGCTTGCGCAACAGGCGCAGCGGCACCCCGACGAGCGACCCGAAGAACGGCGCCAGAAAAAAGACGAGGAGCACTTTCTGCCAGCCGAGCAGCGCTCCCAGCATCCCCATCAGTTTCACGTCGCCCAAGCCCATCGCCTCTTTCTTAAACAACAGCCGACCCAGGAGCCCCATCCCATAGATCGCCCCCGCCCCCACCACCGCGCCCAGCACGCTCTGGAGCCCTCCCTGCCCTCGCGATGTGGCGCCCTGCAACACCGGCCAGACGAGACTCGACACGAGGCCGATCAAGATCCCTGGGATCGTCACCTCATCCGGAATAATTTGATGCTGCGCATCAATGAAGGAGATCACGATCAAACTCGCCACGAGCGACGCGTAGACCAGCGCCACCGGGGTCAGCCCCCAGTGCCACACGACGGCCGCCAGCCCCGCCCCGGTCAGCGCCTCCACCACTGGATAGCGCCAGCTAATCGGCGCGCGGCACTGCCGGCAGCACCCCCCGAGCCGCGCGAAGCTGATCAATGGCACGTTGTCGTGCCAGGCGATCATCCGCCCGCAGACCGGGCAGTGCGACCGGCCGCGCACCACCTGTTCCCCTTGCGGCAGCCGCCAGATGCAAACGTTCAGGAAACTCCCGATGAAAAGTCCGATCACCCCGGCGACGACCGCTACGAGGGCCACTGGTCGCCCACCTGCTGATGCAGCGCCTCCACCATAACCGGCCGCACGCTCTCGCCGACGTCGCTCAGCCAAACATGGAACGCGAGCGCCGCTTGAGACGCCAGCATCTCCAGGCCGCTCACGACGGTCGCCCCCCGCCGCTTGGCCGCACGCAAGAGTGCCGTCCAAGGCGGGTGGTACACCAGATCGTAGACGACCAAGCCGGGCCCCAGCCGCTCCGGATCCACGAGCAATTCGTCCGACACCGGAACGGTATTGACCAAGAGCTGGGCCTCCTCGATCCCTGCCGCCGAGGGCTCGTCCACCACGCGGACCGCGCAGGCCCGCCCCGCCCCCTCCTGGCACAACTGCGTGAGGTTCGCCGCGAGCACCTCCGCGCGCGCCCGGTGCCGGTTCCAAATCACGAGCTCCGCCACCTTCGCATGCCAGACAAGCGCATACGCCACCGCCCGCGCCGAGCCGCCGGCCCCGAGCAGCACGACCCGCTCCTGGGCCAGCCGAAACCTCGCCCCGAGCCGGTCCCGCACCTCCGGCCGATGGAACACGTCGAGAAATCCCTGCGCATCGGTATTCCGCCCCTCCCACCGATTCCCATCGATCGTGACGGTGTTGATCGCCCCGATCCACTCCTCCTCGGGATATTTAAAGACCCCGCGGCGCTTGAGCCACCCGAAGATCGCCTCCTTGTGCGGAATCGTGACGTTAAACCCGTCGAGGCCGAGGGCGGGGACCTGCTCGGTCAGCCAGACATCGAGCGTCTCGGAGGGCACCGGGAACTCGCGGTACGTCCCCTGAACTCCGTGGGACGCCAGGGCCCGGAACGCCGCCTGGTGCATGAGCGGGGAGAGCGAATAGCCGAGCGGGTACCCCAGGAGACCCAGCGTCCAGGTGCGAGCCGTCAAGCGGTAACCGGGATCCGGCGCGGCCGGCCCGCGCTGTGGAGCAGCCGATTGATCGCGTTGACGTAGGCCTTCGCCGAGGCCTCGATGATGTCCGTCGAGGCGGCGCGGCCGTGCTCGATCAACCCCTTCGCCTGCACCCGTACGGTCACTTCACCGAGCGCCTCTTTGCCCGAGGTGACCGACTGAATCGTGTAGCCGAGGAGCTTCCCCCGGAACCCGAGCAGCCGGTCAATCGCCTTGTAGGAGGCATCCACGGGCCCATCGCCGCTGGCCGCCCCCTGGAGGATCTGCGCGCCGCGCTGCAGGCGCACCGTCGCCGTTGGGATGACGCCCGTCCCGCTCGTCACATTCAGATAGACCAAGGTATACAGTTCCGGCACGGAACCGGCCTCGTCCTCGACGAGCGCCATGAGATCCTGATCGAACACTTCCTTCTTCTGGTCGGCCAGCCGCTTGAAGCGGTCGAACGCCGCCTGGAGCTGCGGCTCCGTCAGTCGGAAGCCGAGGGCCTTCAGCCGCTCCGAGAAGGCGTGGCGGCCCGAGTGCTTCCCAAGCACCAGCTTCGACTCGCCGAATCCGACATCCTCCGGCCGCATGATTTCGTAGGTCTTCTTGTGCTTGAGCACGCCGTCCTGGTGGATCCCCGACTCGTGCGCGAAAGCATTCGCCCCGACGATCGCCTTGTTCGGTTGCACGAGGAAGCCGGTCAGCTTCGACACCAGGCGGCTCGTCTTGTAGATCTCGCGGGTGTTGACGCCGGTCGTCGCCTTGAACAGCTCCGGCCGGGTGGTGATCGCCATCACCACCTCTTCGAGCGAGGCGTTGCCCGCCCGCTCGCCGATCCCGTTGATCGTCACCTCCACCTGGCGCGCCCCGTTCAAGACAGCCGCCAGCGAATTGGCCGTCGAGAGGCCGAGGTCGTTGTGGCAGTGAACGGAGATCACCGCCTTGTGGATATTCGGGACGTGATGCGTGATCCCTTTGATCAGCTCGCCGAACTGCACAGGGATCGCGAACCCAACCGTGTCCGGGATGTTCACGGTGCGCGCCCCCGCCGCGATCACCGCCTCGAGCACCCGGTAGAGGAACTCCGGCTGCGTCCGGGCCGCATCCTCCGGCGAGAACTCCACATCGTCGGTGTACTGGCGGGCCTGCTTGACCGCCGCCACCGCCAGCCGGATGATCTCCTCCTCCGCCTTGTGCAGCTTGTATTTCATGTGGACTTCGGAGGTGGCGACGAAGGTGTGGATGCGCGCCCGCTTGGCCTTCTTGAGCGCCCGGCCGGCCGCCTCGATATCCTTCGGCAGCGCCCGCGCCAGCGAGCAGAGCACCGGCCGCGTGACGTGCTTCGCGATGAGCTGAATCGCCTCGAAGTCGCCGGGGGAGGCGATCGCAAAGCCCCCCTCGATCACGTCCACCTTCAACCGGTCCAACTGGAGCGCCACTTCCAATTTCTGTTGAGGGGTGAGACTCGCCCCCGGGCACTGTTCCCCATCCCGTAATGTGGTGTCGAAAATAATTACTCGATCAGTCATGACACGGTAATCCTTTGTTCAGTGGATGTCGTCCGCTTACGACCGCGCAGCCGCCCGCCCCTTGCCTCGGCGAGGGCTCGTGGAGCTCGCGCGCGCGGTGGATCCGTTCCCGCCCGGCTGTTTCCCCGGGCGTAGCGACGGCTCCCCCCCGATCCACGACATCATCCCGCGCAATCGCTCCCCGACGATCTCCAGCAAGTGCCGCTCGTCCCGCTGCATCAGCGCCTTGAACACCGGCCGCCCGGCCTGATTCTCCAGGATCCACTCGCGGGCGAATTGTCCCGTCTGAATTTCCTGCAGGATCTGCCGCATCCGCTCTTTCGTCGCGGCGTCGATCACGCGCGGCCCGCGGGTGAGGTCGCCGAACCGGGCCGTCTCCGACACCCGCTGGCGCATCCCTTTGATCCCGGTCGCGTAGATCATGTCCACGATCAGCTTGAGCTCGTGCAGACACTCGAAGTAGGCCACCTCCGGCTGGTATCCGGCCTCGACGAGCGTCTCGAACCCGGCCTTGATCAGCGCGCTGGCGCCGCCGCAGAGCACCGTCTGCTCGCCAAAGAGATCCGTCTCCGTCTCCTCCGCAAAGGTGGTCTCGAGCACCCCCGCGCGCGTGGAGCCGATCGCCTTCGCGTAGGCGAGCGCGATCGATTTGGCACGGCCCGACGCGTCCTGATGGACCGCCACGAGACTGGGGACACCCTTCCCCTCCTCGTAGAGTTGCCGCACGAGGGAGCCGGGCCCCTTGGGCGCCACCATGAAGACGTCCACCTCCTTGGGCGGCACGATCTGGTGGAAATGGATATTGAACCCGTGTGAGAAACCGAGGATCTTGCCCGGCTTCAAATGCGGGGCGATATCCGCCTGATAGACCGACGCCTGCAGGGTGTCCTGCAGCAAAATCTGGATGAGGTCGGCCTTCGCCGCGGCCTCCGAGACCGACACCGGCTTGAACCCGTCGGCGAGCGCCTGCTGGTAATGCGCGCCGCCCGGCCGCTGGGCCACGATGACGGTGAGTCCGCTGTCGCGGGTGTTCAACGCCTGGCCCCGGCCCTGAATCCCGTAGCCGAGGATCGCGATCGTTTTCCCCTTCAGCGCGCTGAGATCCGCATCCTGATCGTAATAGATTTTGGCCATGTCAAACTCCTAACGCTTTCGCGTTCGACTTTTCCGGCTGCACCTCGCGGGCCAGGGCCACGCGCCCGGTCCGGACAATCTCCTTGATGCCATACGGCTTGAGCAGTTCGAGCGCCGTGTGAATCTTCGCGGCGTCTCCGACCACCTGGAGGACCACCGATTTCGCCCCCACGTCGTCCACCTTGGCCTTCAAGCTCTCAGCGATGCCCATCACCTCGGCGCGGTTTTTCGTGGTCACCCCGACCCGCACGAGCATCAGTTCCCGGTCGATAAACTCCCCTTTCGTCAGATCCACGACGGTGATGACATCGATGCACCGGTTGAGCTGTTTCTTGATCTGATCGATCGTGCGCTCGTCGCCGTCCACCACGATCGTCATGCGCGAGGTGGTCGGGTCCTCGGTCTCGCCGACGGCCAGGGAATCAATATTGAAGCCGCGGCCGGCGATGATCGTGGCGATGCGCGCGAGCACACCGAACTTGTTTTCGACAATGACGGCAATCGTATGTTTCGCCATGTTACGCCATATCCATGATCATTTCGTCGATAGCTTTCCCTGGTGGAATAATCGGGAACACTTTTTCCTCTTCGTCGCAGATCGCGTCGATCACCCAGCACTCCTTGTCGCTCAGCGCGCGCTCCAGCGCCGGGCGCACCTCCTCCGGCTTCGTGATCTTCACCCCGCGGGCCCCGAATCCCTCGGCCACCTTCGCGAAATCGGGCGCACGGATGCCGCTGTAGGAGAACCGCCGCTTGTAAAACATCTCCTGCCACTGGCGCACCATCCCGAGATAGCCGTTGTTGAGAATCACCGTCTTGATTGGCAGTTTGTGATCCACGGCGGTCGCCAGCTCCTGAATGTTCATTACGAAGGAGCCGTCGCCGGAGAGGCAGACCACGAGATCCTTCGGCCGGCCAAACTGCGCGCCGATGGCGGCCGGCAAGCCATAGCCCATCGTGCCGAGCCCCCCGGAGGTGATGTAGGTGCGCGGCTGATTCCACCGGTAGAACTGGCAGGCCCACATCTGATGCTGGCCCACGTCAGTGGTCATCAGGCACTCGCCCTTCGTCAAATCAGAGAGCACCTCGAGCACGTACTGGGGCTTGAGCTTCGACCCATTCTGCTGGTAGGTGAGCGGGTATTTTTTCTGCCACTCGCGGATCTGGTCCCACCATTCCGACAGATCTGGCCGCCGCTTCTCGGCCGCGAGCGCCTTGTTGAGCTCCTTGAGCACGCGCTTGACGTCGCCGACGATCGGCAGATCCACCTTCACACTCTTGTTGATGTTCGCCGGGTCAATATCAATGTGGATCTTCTTCGACTTCGGGCTGAAGGTGGCCACCGTCCCGGTGACGCGGTCGTCGAACCGCGCACCGACATTGATCAGGAGATCGCAGTACTGCACCGCGTAGTTGGTGGAGGCGGCGCCATGCATCCCGAGCATCCGCAAGCTCTGCGGGTCGCGCTCCGGGAAAACGCCGAGCGCCATGCAGGTCGTCGTGATCGGGGCGCCGGTCAGCTTCGCGAACTCCCGCACCTCCTCGTAGGCGTTCGACATCACCGCCCCGCCCCCGACGTAGATCACGGGGCGCTTGGCGCTGAGGATGAGATCAAGCGCCTTCTCGAGCTGGACCGGATTGCCGTCCACGAACCGCTGGGGTTTATACCCGCGCAGGTCGAACTTCTCCGGCCAGACGAACTCGAGCTCCGCCTGCGACACGTCCACCGGGATATCCACGAGCACCGGGCCGGGCTTGCCCGTGCCGGCGATGAAGAAGGCCTCGCGGATCGTCCGGGCCAATTGCTTCGGATCTTTCACGAGAAAGTTGTGTTTGGTGATCGGCCGGGTGATGCCGCAAACGTCCGCTTCCTGGAACGCGTCGTTGCCGATGAGATAGGAGCGCACCTGCCCGGTGATCGCCACCATCGGGATGGAATCCATGTAGGCCGTCGCGATGCCGGTGACCAGGTTGGTGGCCCCCGGGCCGGAGGTGGCCAGGCAGACGCCCACCTTCCCCGTCGCGCGGGCGTAGCCGTCCGCCATGTGCGCGGCCCCCTGCTCGTGCCGCACGAGCACGTGCTTGAGCGGCGCGTCGTAGAGCGCGTCATAAATGGGCAGATTTGCGCCGCCGGGGTAGCCGAAAATGATCTCCACCCCTTCCCGATTCAGGCACTCCACCAGGATTTGCGCGCCCTTCATCTTCGCCATTATCCGGTCACCGCTCCTTCTGAGGCCGAGGACACCAGTTTCGCGTATTTCGCCATCACGCCGCTCGTGTAGCGCGGGGCTGGCGGCGTCCATTGTTTCAGGCGAGCCGCCAATTCCTCCGGCGACAAGGCCACATCCAGCCGCCGCTTCTCGATATCAAAGGTGATTGTGTCGCCGTCGCGGAGCGCGGCAATCGGGCCGCCCACGGCCGCCTCCGGCGCCACGTGGCCGGCCATCAACCCGCGCGTCGCCCCGGAGAACCGCCCGTCGGTCAGCAGGGCCACCGACTCGCCGAGTCCTTCGCCGACGATCGCGGCGGTCACGCCGAGCATCTCGCGCATCCCGGGGCCCCCTTTCGGCCCCTCGTAACGGATCACGACCACGTCGCCGGCGTTGATCTGGCGCGCCTGCACCGCGGCGAAGGCCGCCTCCTCAGTGTCAAACACGCGCGCCGGCCCGCGATGCTCGAGCCGCTCGTGCCCGGCCACCTTCACGACGCAGCCGTCCGGAGCCAGATTCCCTCGGAGGATTACGAGGCCGCCCGTCGGCTTCAACGGATTCTTGAGCGGCCGCACCACCGGCTGGCCGGCCGTCTCTTTCGCGGCGCGGGCCTCTTCGCCGATCGTCTTGCCGGTCACGGTCTTCGCCTCGCCGTGCAACAGGCCGCCCTCGAGCAGCCGCTGGGCCACGAGCCGCACGCCCCCGGCCCGGTGCATGTCGGGCGCGGTGAATCGGCCGCCGGGTTTCAGATCCGCCAAGAGCGGGGTCCGCGCGCTGATCGTGTCAAAGTCATCAATCGTCAGTGGCACGCCGGCCTCCTTCGCCAGCGCCAGCAGGTGGAGCACGCCGTTCGTCGAGCCGCCGGTGGCCGCGATCCCGGCGATCGCATTCTCGAACGCCGGCCGGGTCAAGATCTGCTTCGGCGTCAGCCCCGACCGCAAGAGGTCCATCAACAATTCTCCGACGGCGAAGGCCGCCTCATCCTTGGCCGGATCCATCGCCGGGATGCTGTTCAGCCCCATCGGCGAGATGCCAATCAGCTCCATCGCCGTCGCCATCGTGTTCGCCGTAAACTGCCCGCCGCAGGCCCCCGGGCCTGGGCAGGCCACATCTTCCAATTCATGCAGTTGGTCCGCGGTCATCCGGCCGGCGGCGCAGGCCCCGACCCCCTCGAACACATCCTGGATCGTGACGTCGCGCCCCTGGAACTTCCCCGCCGCGATCGAGCCGCCGTAAAGCATGAGTGACGGCACATTCAGCCGCGCCAGCGCCATCACCGTGCCGGGGATCGTCTTGTCGCATCCGGAGATCGCCACCACCCCATCGAACAGGTGCCCGCGGGCCACGAGTTCGATCGAGTCGGCCACCACCTCGCGGCTGATCAGGGAACATTTCATCCCCTCGGTCCCCATCGAGATCCCATCGGAGACCGCGATCGTGTTGAACTCGACCGGGGTGCCGCCCGCGGCCCGGATGCCGGCTTTCACTTGCTCCGACAACCGCCGCAGATGAAAATTGCACGGCATCACTTCGATCCAGGTGTTCGCCACCCCGATGAACGGCCGGCGCAGGTCCTCATCGGTGAACCCGATCGCTTTGAGCATAGCCCGGGCCGGCGCCCGACCCTCCCCGTCCAGCAGGGTCCGACTGCGGGGCCGCAGATCAGCGGCCGATTGTTCTAACACCTGATTGCGCGGTGACATAGAAAGAGAATGCCCCAGCGCAGACCTGGGGCAGACAGTTATTATATAGAGGTTAGGGGCGTGGCGTCAACCGAAAATGGGATATCTCTGGTCGCCCCTCGCTTGCGGGAACTCAGGGGTCGTATTGTAAACTCTGGAAGAAATATTGTAAACCCTATGAGAGCAGTATTGTAAACCCCTACGCGGCGGCGAGGAGGGTCTTCAGGGCGTCGGCGAGCTGGTCATAGTCAATAGGCGTGGCGCCGGCCACCGGCGGCAGGAGCTGCTGGAGGAATACCTGGAATGGCTGGCTGGTGAGCGGCACGCGGGTCACGAGACGTTCGAGATCCTCCACGGCTACCAGAGGCGGCAGATGTTCACGGGCGACCGCCAGGAATGCCTCGATCTCGAGCTCCGTCCCATAGTACCGGATGGCCTCGATCGGCACGCTCGGCCGGATCGCGTGCAACTGCAGCACCGCCTGCCCGTGCGAGGCGTCATCCAGAATGATTCGCGATGGCCCCTGTTTCGCGAGTGCATCGATCAGGGGAGCGATTGGTGGGTACCTCTTGATCGTCTCGGCGCTCAGCACATACCACGTCCCGTCGGCCACCAGCGCAGCAGTCGCATCGTTCACAACACGCCGGGCTCCAGCCAACTGCGTCTCGGAATCGGCTCTTTGCCATCCCGGAGCACCCCTCAGCTGCCCGAAAATAGCTGTCTTGTCAGAATCATCAACTCGAGGAGGTTGAGAAAACTCCTGCGCGGCAAGCTCAAGTGTCGGAGGAAGCGGTAGCACGCTCCGTTCCGGAGAAGCTCTGCGAACGGCGTTGACGGCCCTCACTATGTCCGGCCAACGATCCGGGTTATCCCGAGCGATTGCAACACACCATCGCTGAAATGACCACTCGTCATCGTGCATCAACTCCCCAAGCGCTCTGGCGAAAAGATCATCGGGAATCGGCACCTCGAGCTCGATCAACGCTTCAAGGTCATGACGCACGGTTGCCCGGGCGCTACCGAGATCTACTCTATCGCTGAGCGACATACCTTCCAGTACATCGATGGTTAAACTATCACCCTTAGGCAAGTCGGCCAGGTCTTCCCGCAATTTGATGATCATCCAATCTTCTGACGGCGCGGTTGATGCGGCCAGCGATGGAGTTGCTGACTGGGTGTTCGCTGCCACTGCGATCTTCAGCGCCTCCGTAACAGCATGCCTAAATAAATCTCGCCGCCCAAACTTCTCCTCTTCCTCCAACCCTACGCCGATTTCGTCGGCGGCAACCACGGCCGCAGCCCCGAGCAGAAATCCGCGCAACACGTTTTGCTCTCTGGTATTCAGGTAGGCATCCGACACAATCACGGGTTGCTTCGATCGAGCCACGAGATGCTTGGCTTCGTTAAGCCACCACAGGTCGGACAAGCGTTCGCGGAGGAGGGCTTCCCGACCAGGGATGGCGAGGATGTCTTGGACTTCTCGGGCTAAGGCCGGGCCGTTTAATTGGGTGAGGTACTCACCATACCGTGTCAACACCACCTGGAGGGGGAGCTCTGGCTCACCTTCCTCCAACCCGCCGGTCTTGTTCGAGGGATCAAGCAGAGAGCGGCCGGTATGATCGCGCACATGAAGGGGCGGGCGACCGTTTTTCTCTCGAGCCACGTTGGCTCGCGCCAAGAGCACATCCACGCCCAGCGTGCGCAGCGCCTCCACATCCGAACGGCCCAGGGAGTAGAAGCCGATTCTGTTCCCAAGATCATCTGCGGTGAGTTGAGTGCCCTTGAAGGAGAGGAATTCGCCCAAGATTCGGTTCCGCGTGTCCTCGAGCAGTCCTTCTCGGCGACCCACCGTGACAAATTCAGCCGCGACGCGATCCACGCGCGGCGGGGAGGTGGGACTATTCGATCGCGCGGCGGCGGGCGCAGGGGGTTGTCGCGTGGACGGGGCCCGACGGCTGACTTTCGCAATCGCCGAAGAATCCCGCCCGACCCGCCTGGCGCGTTTCATCAAGGTCGCTCCCTGTGCATCCGCCGCGGCCGCCTGTGGTGGCGCACGCTGGTCGCGCCGGGTCTCTGGGAGCTGGCCGAGCAGTTCAACACGCTGAGGCGAGGTCGCCGATCCTGGCACCACATTCACGCGATAGTCAAACCCCTGCCGACGATACAGGATAGCTTCCTTGACCATCTGGACGAATTGATCCACCGTGATCCTCGACCACTGCAAAACCTCCTCGGTGTCCAAACGATCCACCAACGTCTTCAACGCTTCGAAGTTCGCCCGAAACTCCGCGAGGGTATCGCTGGCCTCCGCAATCACCTCCAGGCCGCGCGTAAAAACAAGGGCAGGGCTCAACCGGTGTTGCACAAGATGAGCGTGCCACTCAGACCATTCGCGCCACAGCGTGCGTTTCTCGCGGTTGAACCGTAGGAGCTTTTGGGTGGCCGCCCCCGGGCCTGGGAACGACTTCTTCCATCCATTTGTGGTCCGTCGCTGTCCCGATTTCCCCTCCTCCAACCCGGCGCCGGGGGTAGGATGACCGAAGTCGCCGAGGAAGGGCACCCACCAGGTCTCCTGATGAAGCACGACGGGTTCACTGAGCAGACCATCGCGCTTGGTGAACCACAGCAACGGACAGGGCCGGCGCGATGCATACGGATCGTCACCCTGGGTGATGGGGATGATGAGCACGCCCCCCTCGGCGAGTTGGTCGACGAGCGCGGCCGGGACGTCGGGGGCTTCCGCAGAAACGAGAATCGCGCCGTAGGGGGCCGCGGTTGGATAGCCATAGCCCCCGTCGCCATTGATCACCGTGATGTTTTGACGGCCGAGATAGCGGATTGTCCGCCCGGCGCGCTCGGCCAAGAAGGGCTGACGCTCCATCGTGTAGACCTGTTTGGCCAAGATCCCTGCGGCCGCGGGCAACCACCCACTGCCGGTGCCGATCTGCAGGAGAGTTTTCGTCTTGTCGAGATCGAGGGCGGCGAGAATCGGGTAGACAAGAGTCGGCTGCGAGATCGTCTGGCCGTAGCCAATCGGCACCGGCTGATCTGCATAGGCCTTCCAACGCGCAAATCGCGGCATAAAGAGGTGCCGCGGGGTGACGGCGAACGCGCGCGTCACATCCGCCACGACCTCGGAGAAATGATCCTCTCGAACGATACGAGTCAGAATCTCATGGGTTGACGCCTTCTGAAGGATACGAGGGATCGTCTCCGCCGCATGACGATTGGCCTGCATGAACTGATCATCGGGATCACCCAGCTTGGCCCGGAATTCCTCGATCGTCAGCGGATGATCGAACCACTCCGACCGGCGGTACGCGGCATCCAGTGCCGCGCGGACACGCTTGGGCTCGCCGTGCACGGTTCCCGCTTGTAGCTGTTCCTCGAAAGCCGAGGTGATCGCCAAGGAACAGGGCTCGGCAGCGGGATCATCCAGCATCGCCAGGAGCGAGTCGGGCTCCACCTGCATCCAGAGATCTACGAGACGCTGTTGGGTCTCCAACTTTTTCGTCTGCAGCAGCATCGCACGCAACTGAACGGCTAATGCGCTGCCAATCTGCAATCGCTCCGCGACACCTCGCGCATCTCCTTTCAACATCTCGAGAAGCTCGAATAAGGGGGCGAAGGCCGGATGCTCGCCAACGGTTGCGCCCGTCAGCCCCTCCCGACGGCAATGGGCCTCCACCGCCTCGAGGAATTCGTGTCGCCGCTGCGAGGGGTGACCTGTGGCACGCGTCATCACCCAGAACAGTAAGGCGTGCAATTGCTCTCGACGACTTGCCTGCGGCTCACCCAGATAGAGCGCGACCAGTGGATCAGCTGTTCCCTCATCAAAGGTTACCCACGCCAAACTGGCGGCGAACGCGCGATCCATGAGGGAGTGGGTGGGGGTATCCATGATGGCCTGCAACGACGCGGGGACATGAGCCCGTTGAAGTTGAGTGAGCCCGTGTCGTCGGCTGAACGCGTGGGCCAGCGCCCAAAAGCCATTGGTGGCGACCGCGGCCACGCTGGGGGCCATCGTCTCCCCGAGACGCCGCAACATCGAGAGGTCGTCCTCCGACAGGCGATCGAGGTGCGGGATTGTTCCAACGAGCTGGGACTCGAACTGCTCCAACGTCAGGATGGCGGCGATCGCACGCGTGAACCAATCGTCTATGGCGGTGTCGCTCGTCAGGATCGTCTGAAGGTTGTGGATCGCTGGTAATGTCGCGTGTTGAGCGACCCCGTGGATCTGTTGGCCAAGCGGCGTCGGGGTCGCCGTCGCCTCCATGAACGCCTGCCGGATCGCTTCAAGCGCCTGCAACACCTCCTTCTCTGGTGGCGAGACCACCGACGAAGGCACTGGCATCACCAACACCGCATCATGCAATTCGCTGAAGACCCCAAGGATGGCCTGCAACCATTCGTCGAGACCCTGGCCTTGGAATTCCGGCTGGGTCGTGAACGACTCGACTTCGATCACCACAGTCTTCCGTGGGCCAGACCCGGTCATCGCCATGATCGCTGTCAAGGAAGCGACTTCGCGTGGCCCCTGATCTCCCAGGCGTGCCACGGCGCCACGGACCAGGGCCAGTTGGAAAGCAATCTGGCCCGCGGAGTCAGGCAGGATGCGGACCTCGAAACGCAATGCCTCTTGATGCTGACTGCGGAACCAATCCTGCATCGCCCCAAAGTCCGCTCGGTCGGCGATCGCGGTCAGCTGAGTTGTGAGCTGCGTCGCTACCCCGGCGAACCCGTGGCCAGCTGATCCCTCCTCCAACCCGGCCCGGGAACGTGTTGTCGGGGAAACCAGGGCGGGCGTCGGCAGACCGCCAGAGAAGCGCTTCATCTGGTTTTGGATATCGCCTATCAGTCGAGCGGCTAAGCCGTGGGCTGGATCACGGGCCAAAATCCATCGGGCATCGGCTTCGGCTTCCAGGAGCTGACCCAGCTGATAACGAGCCAGGGCCCGCTCCCTGCGAGCACTGAGACTCTCGGAAGCTAGTGCCAGCGCCGCATCCGCGTCTTCCTCGGCTCCACGGAAATTCCCAGACTTATTTCGGATCTTGGCCCGCACGATATAGAGGCCGATATTTTCATTGTGCCCAGGACCATTCAACTTAAGGGCGTGGGTCGCGTCCTCTTCGGCCTCTTGATATTTTGCAAGTCCCAGGCGGGCTTTTGCTCGCAGGAGGTACGCTGGAACGCTCCGAGGAGCGTCCAATCCATTTCTGTTCAGGACGGTCCCGCATAACCTCTCGGCCTTCGCGTAGTCCTCGCGATGGATGCAGCGCTGGATCTCGCCAATATCAGTCGCCAAATACACAATCCTCCCGTCGCGTCTCTTTGATAACCGCCTCTTGCGATGCCGATGCATCTTTTCTAGGCCTCCCGTCAATTGGCCAGCATCGTCCCATCCGCTCTCATCCGGTGCCCCATCGCCCTCCTCGAAATCAGTTAGCGCATCTTCCAAACCAACTTGGACATTGCGGGATTCCGCCGTGAGCGGGCGGAGAGCGGCTGAGGCGCGGGGCGGACGCGAGAGGTCAGAGGCTGACCACCCGGCGGGGCCGCTGAGCCCGGCAAGGATTGTCAGCAGAAGGAGGTGCGTGATGAAACGTGTACGGGCAATGCGCATGGGATTCTGCAAGCAAGTATACCCGAAAGTGTCGCCAGTGACCAGAAAATATCTAGACTATAATTTCGATTACCCTTCTAGGGGGTGGCGGATGAGGCGGGGCGAGCGCGGCGCGGGGGGGGGAGGGTCGCGGTCCGCGGGCTGGGATGATAGTAGCGCGGCACGGCCGGGCTGATGCCGCAGAGGGCATCGTAGGCAATGGTCCCGCCCCAACGGGCGAACTCCTCGGCGCGGATCGTCTCGCGCCGATCACGGCCCAGGAGGGTGACGGCCTCGCCGACGCGCACACTGCCCCGCAACCCGGCGTCGAGCATCAGGTGATCCATCGTCACGCGCCCCACGACGGGCAGGCGCCGGCCGTCGAGCAGCACCGCCGAACGATTGGAGGATCGCAGGGGATAGCCATGCGCGTAGCCAACGGGGATCGTGACGATCCGCGTGCGCCGAGTGGTGCGATAGGTGCCGCCGTAACTCACGGCCCGGCCCGCGGGCACCGGCTTGATGAAGGCCACGCGCGCCCGCCAGCGCAGCGCCGGGGTCAATCGCACCGGCGGCGCCCACCCGGCCCGCGGGGAGACGCCGTAGAGGGCCAGCCCTGCGCGCACGAGATCCCAGCGGGAGTCCGGATAGCCCAAGCACCCCATGCTGTTGGCCAGATGCTTGAGCGGCACATACATTCGGGCGCGTTCGAGCGTCGCCACGAGGGCGCGGAAGGCCGCGAGCTGCTGGAGCGTCGCGGCGCGATCTTGGACCGCGCTCGCCAAGTGACTGTAGAGCCCTTCGACCAGCACGCCATGTTGGGCCCGCAACCATCGGATGAAGGCGGGGGCCTCCGCGTGCCAGACGCCGTAGCGCCCCATCCCCGTATCCACTTTCAGATGGACGCGGATCGGCTCCTTCGCCCGTTGCCCCGCGCGCGCGAGCGCGAGCGCGACCGGCTTGGTGCAGACCGTCGCCGTCAAGTGATAGCGCGCGACGAGCGGGGCCTCCTCAGGCAGGATTTGCCCCATCAGGAGAATCGGCGGGGTAATCCCATGATTGCGCAAGGTGATCCCCTCGGTGAGACTGGCGACGCCGAAACAATCCACGAGGCGGGCGGCCGAGAGGGTCTCCGCGACATGGAGAAGGCCGTGGCCGTAGGCGTTGGCCTTCACGACCGCCATGAGCTGCGTCGTGGGCTTGAGGAGCCGGCGCACCGCCCGCGCGTTCTCCTGGATCGCGGCGAGGTTGACGTCCACCCAGGTGATCGGTTGCGGTTGAGCTACCATCCTGTGATATCGCTTTCTTTCGAATACAAATAGTGCGGCGCCAAATCGTGCGGGGCCACTGCGGCCCCGTCGGCGAGCGCTCGCGCCCCGAGGCGGCAGACCGCGGCGGCCTGCGGCACCCAGAGCGCGGGGGCCAACGGGTGCCCACGGGATCCCAGGGCGGCGCGTAGGGGGTCCCCATAGCGCACGAGGGCATCGCCGAGCAGAAGGCAGTCGCCGAGCAGGTGCGGAAGTAGTTGCTCGACGGTCAACAGCTGTTCCGGCCCGATCCGCTGCGGCACGCCGTCCAGCGCCGGCGCATACTGGGCAGCATACACCTTCTCTTTTCGAGCGTCCACCAGGACCCAGAGGGGCCAGCGGGGCGCGGGGACATTCGCGGCCAGCACGTCGAGACTGGAGACAGGGACGACCGGTTTCCCAAGGACGTAGGCGAGTGTTTTGGCCGCGGTCACGCCGACGCGGATGCCGGTGAAGGAGCCGGGGCCGGCGCTGACGGCGACGCCCTCAAGCGCGGAGGTCGTCAGCCCCGCGGCCTGCAGGCACCGCTCGACGGAGACCATCAACTGATCTGACGGGCGATCGCTCCCGGCGATGGTCATCGTAGCGAGCAGGGTGGCGCCATCGCTGACGGCCACGGAGCAGGCCCGCGTCGAGGTCTCCATCCCCAAGAGGATCATCGCCAGCGACTCACCAACTGTTCCGCACGAGGGCCGTGCGGAAGGACCGTGATCGTGCGGGCCGAGGGGCCCGTGACGGCGAACGTCAGCTCCAGGTACTCGCGCGGGAGGCGCGCCCGCATCTTCTGCGCCCATTCGATCAACGTCACCCCCTGCCCCGCGACGAATTCGTCGTAACCGATCGTTTCCAACTCCTCCTCCCGATCCAGTCGAAACAAATCCACATGGTAGATCGGCAGCCGCCCGCGGTATTCCCGCACCAACGTAAAGGTGGGGCTGGTCACCGCCTCCCGAACGCCGAGCGCCTTTGCCAGTCCCTGCACCAACGTGGTCTTGCCGCTCCCCAGATCGCCGCAGAGCGCCACGGTGTCGCCCGGCGCCAACACCGCGCCAAGACGGCGGCCGAGAGTCTGAGTCTGCGCCGGGCTGCGGGTCACCCACGAGCGCGGCATGCTTAGAAATGCCGGAAGCCCGCGGCGGCCAATCGCTCGCGCTGGCCCGACGGATGCCGGAGGGTCACGCCCTGCCTGGCCGGCACGATCTCGCCGATGCGGGTGAGGCCGCAACGGAGGGCCCCGGCCGCCCACTCGGTTAGCGCGGCTGACATCGAGGCCGGCGCGGTGAACAATAATTCAAAATCCTCTCCCTCGGTCAGCGCCGACTTGAGGGTGGCGCCGCGCGCGCGCGGAACCGCCGCGGCCTCGACGATCGCGCCGACGCGGCTGGCCGCCGCCAGGTGGCCCAGATCGCTCGAGAGCCCGTCGGAGAGATCAATCATCGCGTGCAGTGGAAACCGGTCGCCGATCGCCCGGATCTCCTGCCAACGCGGCGTGAAGGTCAGGTGCCGGCCCGAGCGCACCGCGCCGCCGAGCGTGCCGGTCACGAAGAGCTGGTCGCCCTCCCGCGCGCTGCTGCGCAGGACGAGGCGCGTGCGCTCGACGCGGCCGAACAGGGGGACATCGATCGTCAGGCGCGGGGCGCGGACCGTATCCCCGCCGACCACCGACACGCCGCACGTGCCGGCCATCCGCTGGAGTCCCTTGTAAATCCCTTCGAGGAGCTCGACCGTGCAACCCTTGGGCACGCCGAGCGAGACGACCGCGTACTGGGGAATGCCCCCCATCGCCGCGACATCGCTGACCGAGACGGCGAGGGCCTTCCACCCGATCTGTTCCGGCTTGGCGCGGCCGACCTTGAAATGGACGCCGTCAATTAACATGTCGCAGGTCAGCAGGTGGTACCAGGTCGGGGGCCCTTCGAACACCGCGCAATCATCCCCGATGCTGCGGACCACACCGGGGCCGACGGTGATCTGCTTCGCCAACCGCTGGAT
>OBEQ012344678.1_pt1 | contig 19712 bp, 18 predicted proteins | sample 1670901 | NCBI WGS metagenome assembly OBEQ01 (sample SAMEA104232315, study PRJEB22302) | groundwater metagenome | biome: forest; feature: aquifer; material: groundwater | place: USA | collected 2011-08-07 | depth 5.4 m
GCCGTCGGCAAAAAGGCGATGCCATGGTAATTGTCCACCACCTCTTCATCCCCAAAAAGAACCGGGTAGGGAACCTTCATCTTTTTGACGAAGTTTTCGACCGATCGCTGGGATTCCCCGAGGGAAATCCCAACGACGACAAATCCCTTGTCTTGATACCTCTTGTACAATTCGATGAGATGCGGCGTTTCCTCGATGCAGGGCGGGCACCAGGTCCCCCAGAAATCAAGATACACGACCTTGCCTGAAAAATCACCGAGTTTCACTATTTTCCCCGTAAGGTCTTCCAGGTGGAAGGAGGGCGCTTTCTCGAAATTCTCCGCTGTGGCGGAGAAGGCCGCGAAAAGAAAAGCGAGGAGAACAAACCCTGCGCCAACCCTCAAACGAGCCATTCGGATCCTCCTTATATTATAAATTAAAAAAACGCACAAGCGGGGAGAGGGCTTGATTCAGAAAATAGGTCAGCCGCACAAAAGTGTTGGTCACGAGGGCCACGCCGATAGCCATGAGCAAAAGACCGCTTGTGACTTCGATACCATGAAGATACCTCTTGATTCTCTGAAACGAAGAAAGGAAACCGTTCATCGCCAAGGCGGAGAGAAAAAAGGGAAGCCCAAGCCCCAGAGAATAGACCGAAAGATAAAGGAGCCCTTCCCGCAAACTTTGAGAAGCCCCCGCCAACACCAAAATCGATCCGAGAATCGGGCCGACACACGGTGTCCATCCGAATGCGAAAATAGCGCCGACAAAGAAAGACCCGAACCATCCGGTCGGGTGATTCGGCAGGGAAAGTTTTTTCTCGCGCGACAGAAACCCGACCTTCAGAAATCCCGCCAAATAGGCGCCTAAAAAAAGAATGAGGACTCCCCCCGCCCGCCTCACGCCTGTTTGGTACTGTAAAAAAAGTTTCCCCAAAGCACTGGCCGAGGCACCGAGGATCATAAATACCGCGGAGAAGCCGACGATAAAAAGAATGGCGTGCAGACTCACCTGCCGGAGACTCTTGCGCGCGGAAGCGTCCCGGGACAACTCTTCAACCGAAAGACCCGTGATATAAGACAGGTAAGACGGGATCAAAGGAAGAACGCAGGGCGAAAGAAAAGAGGCGAGCCCCGCCCCGAAGGCGATAAAAAGATTCATTTAGTGAACGCGCATCCGAATCTTTGTCAGCTCTCCTTTAATCTCTTCAAGGCCTGCGAGAATTGTCTCTTGATTCTTTAAAACCTGGGCGATCTGCTTGGATAGCCCGATATCCTCCGCTCCAATACTCGGACGGACCTGCACGAACACCAGACTTCCCAAAAGAATAAGGGCTGCTCCCCACCAAAATTGCTTCGGCATTCTGCCTCCTTCTTTAAGTATGTATTATACCAATCCCAGAAAAAATTAGAAAATAAGGTTAAAAAGAAACCCGAGGAGAAGGACTTGAGGAATAGTCACGGCCATCATCCACAGCGCGGTCCGTTTCCCGATATTGGCCCAGAGGAGGCTTACTTCCGTGTAGTCGGTGATAACGCCCGCCATCAGAAAAACAAAGCTATTTCCAAAAGCGCCGGTTGACCGGTAGAGTTCGAAGGCGAGGGGTGAACTTCCTTCGGAACAGGTTTCGATGACCGTTGCGGAAACAAGCGTGATGAAAAGTCCCAATAGACTCGGCCCGAAGAAACGATGGAAGATGTTCTTCGGAATGAACGCGGAGACGGCGCCCGCAAGAACAATACCGAGGAGAACCCATGGAAGAACCATTTCGGAGAGAGAGACAATCCCCTTTAAAATTCCCCTGAAATCCTTTTTCCAAACGGATGCCGTCCACCGTCTCGATGCGAATCGTTCCTCAAGATCCTTCCGTATCGAAAAATTTTCCATGACCTGAACCGTGTTCGGATTTTGCTCGACCCACCTTCGGCGGGAAAGTTCCTGAAATACAAATCCCGTGACAAGGGCGATCCCCATCGCTGAAAGAATCAAAACGATCCCCTTCATTCCGAAGAGCCCCAAAAGAAGAAAAGAAACCGACAAATTAGCCCATGGACTGGCAAGAAGAAAACTGATGACGGAGGCAACCGAAGCCCCTTTTTTGTAGAGCGCTACGGTAAGGGCGAGGATCCCGTGGCTGCAGGCGCTCAAAAAAAATCCGAGCAATGTAGCGCGAAAAATCGTCTTTTTCGAGGACCCCGCCAACAAATACGAGATATACTCCTTGGGGATATACTGCTCGATGAGCCCCCCCAAGAAAAGGCCCAGACCCACCGCCCACCAGACGACTTTGAGGTAACCAAAGAGGCTGTGATAAAAAGGGTGAAGCGCCGGAATGAGCCGGCTCACCCAAAAAAGGAGAAAAAGAAGGAGGAGGCCTGTGACCGTTTTCATCGGACGGATTCCGCCAGAGAGATCCTCTTCACAACATTCGTGAGCCATCTCTACTTCACAAACCGGTTGATGGTTTCCATCAGCTCATCAATCTTCGTGCTCCCTTTTCCCTCTTTGACGGCCGAGGAGACGCAGCTTTCGATGTGACGTTTCATCACCGAAAGGGCCACCTGGTCAAGCGCTCGCTGGGCCGCGGTAATCTGGTTGATGATATCGACGCAATATTTTTCCTCGTCGACCATTTTGGTAATGCCTTTAATCTGCCCCTCGATTTTCCGGAGCCTAAGGAGAGAATCTGCCTTCACTTTTTGGTTCATCATCTGTCATCACCTTCCTTTAAATCAGGTGGGTTCTGTGAACGGATGTGTGTTCCTAAACCAAACTCGTAGACGAGCCGCCCTCCCAGATAGGCGCCGACGGTCAAAGTAGCAACGATCCCTAAGAGTACCAACAAGTGGATCAGCGGATAAAAGGGAACTTTCCATTTCCGCATGGCCAGCGAAAACCCGCTTAACAAGAGAGACCCGCAAAGCACGGTAATTCCCAGTTTTTCGTGAAGATCCATCAGCCGATAAGCGTTGACGCTTCCGACCGCCACTTCCGCCGCTTCAAGCCCGCTCCATACCGCAAAGGCCGCACCGATCGTTCCTGCGATGAGGCACCCTCGCGCCGTCACCCGACATGCCTCGACGTGAAACAGTCGCCAGAGGCATTCAAAAACAAGCGATGTGATCAAAAGCGCTACCGGAAAATGGACGACGAGCGGATGTAAGGCGTGAATCATACGACCTGAACCCCCCTTTGTTTCACTTCAAACTTCCATTTCCACATATAGTAAATCGCGGGATAAACCAGAAGCTCCATGAGAAATGAAGTGGAAAGTCCCCCGACCATGGGTGCTGCAACCCGTTTCATCATATCCGCCCCCATGCCGGTCGACCACATGATCGGGAGAAGCCCGATGAAGGTTGTTCCGACGGTCATCATCTTGGGACGAATCCGTTTCACCGCTCCATGAATCACCGCCTCTTCCAGATCGGCTTCCGTCCGCATCTTCCCTTTTTTGCGGGCATCCTCATAGGAAAGATCCAAGAAAAGAAGCATAAAAACTCCCGTTTCCGCGTCAAGACCCATAAGGGCGATCATCCCGACCCAGACCGCGATCGATAGGTTGTACCCTAAAATCCATAGAATCCAGACAGCGCCGACCAGCGAAAAAGGAACCGCCAGAAGCACAATCCCCGTTTTGATCCACGATTTGGTGTTCATGTGGAGAAGAAGGATGATGATGAAAAGGGTGAGCGGGATCACAAGTTTCAGCCGCTTCCCGACGAGAATCATATTTTCATACTGGCCGCTCCAGACGAGGGTGTACCCCTCGGGAAGAGAAAGTTTTTTTGCGACGATCCGTTTCGCCTCACTCACATAACGGCCGATGTCCCTCCCTCCCATATCGACATACACATAGCCCGAAAGGAGCCCGTTTTCATTCCGGATCATCGCCGGCCCCGAAACCAACTCGATGTCCGCAAGTTGGGTAAGCGGAATCTGCTGGCCGGCAGGGGTCGGGACCAGCACTCGCCTCAGTTTATCAATGTCGTCCCTCAATTCACGGGGGTAACGGACATTGACCGGATACCGCTCCCGCCCTTCGATCGTCGTCGTGACATTTTCTCCGCCGATCGCGGACATCACGACCATCTGGGCATCCGCAATGGAGAGACCGTAACGAGCAAGAGACTCTCGCTTTAAATTAAAATCGAGGAAATACCCGCCTGCGGCGCGCTCGGCATAGACACTGCGCGTCTCCGGAATTTGTTTCATAACCGTCTCGAGTTCCATGCCGATTTTCTCGATCACCTTTAAATCGGACCCAAGAATCTTGATCCCGATCGGCGTGCGCACCCCCGTCGACAACATGTCGGTTCTGTTTTTGATCGGCATCGTCCAGGCGTTCGTCACCCCCGGGAACTGAAGGGCCTTGTTCGTTTCGTCCCCTAAACTTCCGCAAGACCCCCCCCGGCGCCCCTCTTTTTTCGGCTTCAGGGTGACCACGGTTTCCATCATCGAAAAGGGGGCCGGGTCGGTGGAGCTTTCAATCCTTCCCGCCTTTCCGAAAACCCGCTCGACCTCCGGGAAACCTTTTAGAATCTTATCCTGCGTCTGTAAAAGCCGCTGGGCTTCCGTCACAGAAATCCCGGGAAGCGTTGTCGGCATATAAAGAACCGACCCCTCAAAAAGGGGCGGCATGAACTCGGAGCCGAGCATAAAATAAATGGGAAGGACCGTGAGGATCAAGGCGAGCGCCGCAAAAACCGTCGCCTTCCGATGGCGCAGGACAAACCGGCAGGCCGGTTCGTAGATTTTGAATAGCACCTTGCTCACCGGATGCTTTTCTTCCTGATAATAGGTTCCCACCGTCACAGTCGTAAGAAACTTTGACAGCCATCGCCATCTTGCCTTGACCGGTTCAAGCCGGGTGAATAAAAGCCGCACCGCCGGGTCAAACGTGACCGCCAGAATCGCCGCCAGAAACATCGTGAGATTTTTGGACCAGGCGAGCGGTTTGAACAGGCGGCCTGACTGATCTGTCAAAGTAAAAATCGGGATGAAAGAAACGGCGATCACCAGGGCCGAAAAAAAGACGGAAGGCCCGACCTCTTTAAGGGCCTGTAAACGGACTTCATGATAGTCCCCTTGACGCCCCCCGGCGATCCACTCCTCAAGCCGCTTGTAGGCGTTTTCCACCTCGACGATGGACCCGTCAACAAGGACGCCGATAGAAATCGCGATCCCCGACAAAGACATAATGTTGGAGGTGAGCCCCATCATTTTAAGCGGAATAAAAGAAAGGAGAACAGAGATTGGAATCGTGATAATGGGGACTATCGCGGAAGGAATGTGCCAGAGAAAAAGAAAGATGACCAGGCTCACCACGATCATCTCTTGAACCAGTTCATCCTTGAGGGTATCGATGGCGCGGAGGATGAGGTCCGAACGGTCATAGGTTACCACGAGTTTGACGCCGGGGGGGAACGACGGTTCGAGGTCCTTGATTTTTGCCTTCACCCGCTTGATGACATTCAAGGCATTCTCGCCGTGACGCATGACGATGGTGCCGGTCACCACGTCTCCTTTTCCGTCAAGATCCGCGATCCCGCGACGGAGTTCAGGCCCTATGGAGACCGAGCCGAGGTGTTTGATCAGAATCGGCGTTCCCTTCTGGTCTGTCCCGACGACGATATTCTCAAAATCTTCTACGGATTTAGCATAACCGCGGCCGCGCACCATGTATTCGGCGCCCGAAAACTCGAGGAGCCGCCCTCCGGATTCCTGGTTTCCATTCCGGACCGCACCCACCACCGTCGCGAGGGGAATGTTATATGCCAAAAGCCGGTTCGGATCGACGGTAATTTGATACTGCTTGACAAAACCGCCGAGAGAAGCAACCTCCGCGACCCCCGGGACGCTCTGGAGATGATACCGCAGCGTCCAATCCTGAAAAGAACGAAGTTCCTGAAGGTCATGCCGTCCCGAGGTATCGACAAGGGCGTACTGGAAGACCCAGCCCACACCCGTGGCATCGGGCCCAAGTTCCGTCTTCACCCCTTCGGGGAGACGGGGAACGATTTTGCTCAAATATTCAAGCGTGCGGCTCCTTGCCCAGTAGAGGTCTGTCCCGTCCTGAAAGATGACATAGACATAGGAAAAACCGAAATCAGAAAAACCGCGGATCGCTTTGACCTTTGGGGCGCCAAGGAGCGCGGTTACAATCGGATAGGTGACCTGATCTTCGATGACGTCGGGGCTTCGATCCCAGCGGGAATAAATAATGACCTGCGTATCCGAAAGATCGGGGATCGCATCAAGCGGAATATTCCGAATCGACCAGATGGCCGCTACCATCGCGACGGCGACAAGCGCCAGCACAAAAAATTTATTGTGGGCGCAGTACCCGATGACCTTCTCAATCACACCTTCTTTGCGGGGAAGGTCATTGGCCATGCGTAGGGTCTCCTGTATCAGCCCCCTGCAAAGCGGCTTTGAGACGGCTCTCGGAATCGATCAAAAAGTTTCCGCTCGTCACGACTTCTTCTCCTTCTGTAAGCCCGGAGAGAATTTCGATACCCGCATCGGTTCGCTCTCCCGCCGTGACCTCTCGCGCTGTAAAATGCCCGCTTGAGTGAACGACAAAAACGACCTTGCGCATCCCCGTATCGAGAACGGCCTCTGCGGGGACCATAAGCCGTTCTCCCAATGGGATCCGGAACAGGACATCGGCAAACATTTCGGGTTTCAGCTTTCCTTCCGGATTGGGTACTTCGATCCGCGCCCGGACGCTGCGGGTCGTTGGATCGAGCACCGGGTCCAACGAGCGAACGGTCCCCTCAAAACGCTTGCCGGGGTAACTCACCGTCTCCACCGTCGCGGGGACCCCCTCTTTCACAAAAGAAAAATCCTGTTCGTAGAGTGTCGCGTAGACCCAGACCGATTCTCCTTTCGAAGGCAGAAACAGATTCATCTGGGAAGCGTTGCTCTTTGCGAGTTCTCCGATCTGCTCTTCGGACATCCCCAGGCGAAGGAGCCGACGGTGAGAGGCCTCCACCAACCCTTTGGCCCGTTCATACGCCTCCGGGATCGGCGCATGTTTTGTCCGCTCAAGCGTCCGAACTCCTTGAAGGTATTCTTCCTGGGCAATCACCAGTTCCGGGTCATAGGCCACGCGCCCGACGGTACGAAGGGTCTTCGTCATTTCCTTTTTCACAACGCGGCCGGTCTTGAGGCCGATGAGCTGCTGCTGTTCAGGCGAAACCAGAAAAGTCGCCTCCCCGGGAACTCCGCCCTGGAGCGCCGTATCTTCCTCATAGACCGGGACAAGATCCATCCCCATCGGACTTTTTCCGGATTTGTCGGATTTGAAACCGGGCATCATCGGATCGGTCCAATAAAGAATTTTTTTGCTCTTCACCCATTCTCCTTTCGGGCTGACAATCACGTCGCCGCAGATCGGACACTTGGCCTTTGTTCCCGCTTTAGCAATGACTTCCATGGGGCAATTCGCGATACGGCAGTGGTGGCGCACGCAGAGGCTCGAACTCTCCGAGGCGCCCTGTGGCGCGGTGTCTTTCTCACCCTTTTTGACGAGGCGCATGTTGCAAATCGGACAATCCCCCGGATGATCCGAATGATACGTCGGGTGCATCGGACAGTAATAAAGGGCTTTCTCCGCCCTTATGTTTTGAAAAGAGGCGACATAAAAAACTCCTCCCGCAACGCATCCCAAAAGGAGCAGTATCAAAAAGAGTTTACTTTTTTTGGACAACGGAATCCCCTCCTTCCAGCGGCGCGCCCACCGCCCTTTCAAGGTCCGCGAGGGCAACATGATAGTCCGCGACGGCTTTGTAATACTCCAGTTCGAAATCCCGAAGCGTCCGGTCGGTATCGAGTAAATTCAAAAAATCGACACGGTTGGTTTCATACCCCGTCCGGGAGGCACGGAGCGCCTCTTCGGATTGCGGGAGGACCGCCGTCTGATAGAGCCGCACGAGTCTTTCTTTCGCCTCAGCGCGCACGAACGCCTCCTTGGCTTCAAAGAGCACTCTGTTTTTCGTCGCCGTCATCGCTCCCTCTGACTCAGACACCATCGCTTCCTTTTCTTTCACCTCGGCGCGCTGCTTGCCCCAGAACCAGACCGGAAGCGTTACTCCTAAAAATGTGTCATATTCCCGGATCCGGCTCTCCCCGTCGTATTGCCGCGCCTCCACGCGCGTGAAAAAATCCGGCAGGTATCCTAACTTCGCGAGAGAGGCGGAGGATTTTGATTTGTGAAGTTCGCTTTCCGCCGCCAAAAGATCGGGTCGATGGGAAAGAGTCCGTTTCTCGATCGTCTGCCAGTCCAGAACCGCGGGATTCTCCGCTCCCTCCACCGTAATTTCAAGCGGAGAATAGACGGGACGGTTCAAAAGGCGGTTAAGTAGCGCGACCGCAATCTCTCTCTCCTGTCTAAGCGTTAATACCTCATTCGCCATTTTGGAGAGTTCCAGATTGGCTTTCAAAAGATCCTGCTGTGTCCCCGCGCCGGTGGTATAACGCGCCTCGGCGGACTTGGAAAACTGCTCCACAATATCCTTGTGATGTTCGAAGACTTCCATCGAGCGCTCCACAAGATACAACTGTTCAAAAGCGGATTTGACCTCGGAGAGGAGTTGCTGTTCGGTGGCCCGGGTGTTCTCATAAATGCTTTTCGCCTCCTGCTCGGCCATCTTACCCTTTAAAGAAAGTTTCCCCGGAAAAGGGATTGTCTGCGAAATCATATATTCGATATCCATATATTTCCCGATATCCGCTGTCCCCCTTGGGATCCCTTCAACGTCCGCTCCGATCATCGGGTCTTCCAGCGAGCGCGCTTGGCTTATCCGAAATTTCGCCGCCTCCCAGCGAGCGCGTGCTCCTTGCAACTCGGGATTACGGGCAAGCGCTTCTCGCAAAAGTTCTTTTAAGATAAAGGGCCTTGGAGACGTTTCTGCGGCAACCGTGGGAAGGAAAGAGAGTTGAAAAAAAAGGACCGTGGCACTTCCCCCTAAAAGGAAAAAGTGCGCGATCCTTCCAGATTGTCTATTCATCGCTCTGATACCCATACTAGGTATAAGTATACAGGCAATTCCCCCTTTTGTCAAGGGAAAAAATTAGCTGACGATATCCCGGGTGACCGGCTCAACCTTGACCCCTTTGGCCTCGACCTCTTTAAGGCCTGCCTCAAGGTCTTTTTCGTTCCCTTCAATCTCCAGCGTCACCTCTCCGACGGTCTCGGTGATCTTGGCCCGCCGGATATTCGGAACCAGATTGAATTTCTTGGCGAGGGTATAAATCACCGGTTCCTTAATGAGGTGCTGCGGAAAAATCAGGGTCACTGCGCGTTTGGCCATTTTGACTTACCTCCGTCCACTCACACCACAAAACTGTTCATAATCTATCAGCTTCCGAATCGTCGGATGCTCCCCGCAAACAGGGCAATTCGGGTCGCGGCGTATTTTCACCTCTCGGAAACCGTTCCGAAGCGCGTTGAATACCAGGAGCCGATCGGTGAGGGGCTCCCCGATCCCCAAAATCAGTTTCAAAACTTCTGTCGCCTGCATGACGCCGATGGTCCCCGCCACCGCGCCGAGAATACCCGCCTCCTGACAACTCGGAACCAACCCCGGCGGAGGGGGCTCTGCAAACAGACACCGGTAACAAGGGCCTTTATGAGGAAGGATGGTAAAGAGCTGCCCATCAAATCGAAAAATCCCTCCGTGTACGAGCGGTTTCCCGGAAAGGACCGCCGCGTCGTTCATCAAATACCGGGTCGGGAAATTGTCGCTTCCGTCGACGAGGACATCGTAATCGCGGATGACCGAGAGGGCATTCTGCGACGTAAGCCTCTCTGTGATAGGGATCACTTTCACATCGGGATTCAGCTCTCCGATCCTTTTTTTTGCCGATTCCACTTTCGGGATCCCGACATCCTGTGTGACATGAAGAATCTGCCGCTGAAGATTGTTGAGCTCTACCTTGTCGAAATCGACGATGCCGAGCGTCCCGATGCCTGCCGCGCCCAGATAAAAGGCGCACGGGGAACCAAGCCCCCCGGCGCCGATCACAAGCACTTTTGCGCGCGAAAGTTTCGCCTGCCCCTCACCCCCGACTTCCGAAAGGATGATGTGCCGGCTATAACGCTCAATCTGATCGCTTGTAAAATCCTCTAGCCCAAATGCCATGTTTACCCTCCGGCGATCGCCGGAATAATGGAGACCTCGTCCCCTTCTTTAAGGAGAGTCGCCTCTCCTTTGAGGAAACGGATGTCTTCTTCGTTCACATACACATTCACAAACCGCCGCAGCTTCCCCTGTTCGTCGCAAATCCTTTCCCGAATTCCGGGATAGGACTTTTCAAGATTGACGATCAACTCCGAAACCGTCTCCCCCGAGGACGAAACCTCTTCCCGATTCTGCGTTAATTTCTGAAGCGGTGTCGGAATCCTAACCTTGATGTTCATGCCTTCCTCCTTATGACGAAGAACGGGCTACCGGCGTCCCTTTCGGGAGAGAAACGCCTTTTTCGTGAAAAGCCTCTTCAAAAGAGGCGAGTGTCGGTTTAATGTGAACCGGATAGCCGATTTTCCCCTCAAGGGCCTCCTGGGTTTTGAGCCCATTGCCCGTAATGCAAATCACAACGGACTCATCTTTCGGAATGATCCCTTTTTCGATCAACTTTTTGGTAACGGAGACGGTGACACCCCCGGCAGTTTCCGTGAAGACCCCTTCCGTCCTCGCCAACAGTTTGATCGCCTCCACAATTTCCTCATCGGTCGCGGTGTCACCGGAGCCGCCCGAATTGCGGATCGTTTTCACCGCATAAAACCCGTCCGCGGGATTTCCGATCGCAAGACTCTTGGCGATCGTTTTCGGTTTCACCGGTTTAATGATATCGCTTTTTTCGCGGAGTGCCGTGATGACCGGAGAGCACCCCTCGGCCTGCGCGCCATAGACTTTTGTGTCGACTCGGTCGATATACCCGACTGTTTCGAACTCTTTGAACGATTTCCATATTTTTGTGATGAGCGAGCCGCCGGCAATCGGAATAACGACATGCTTCGGGGTCGTCCATCCGAGCTGTTCGGTAATTTCATAACCGAATGTTTTAGACCCTTCCGCGTAATAAGGGCGGATATTGATATTTACGAAGGCCCATCGGTATTTGCCGGCAATTTCAGTGCAGAGGCGGTTCACTTCATCATAATTCCCTTCGACGGCGATGACGGTGGGGTGATAGATGAGAGAAGCGACCACCTTTCCCAGTTCCAGGTCGGCCGGAATAAAAATAAAACGCTTGAAATTGGCAAGTGCGGACTGGGCCGACACGGAATTGGCAAGATTCCCGGTTGAGGCGCAGGCAGTTGTATCGAACCCGAATTCTCTCGCTTTCGAAAGGGCGACACAGACGACGCGGTCTTTGAAGGAGAGCGTCGGATGACAGACGGAATCATCTTTAATATAAAGTTCGCGGACTCCTAATTCCCGCCCGAGATTTTCCGCCCGAAGAAGCGGCGTAAACCCGGAAGAGAGCCCGCTCACAGGATCTTTGTCAATCGGCAGAAAATCACGATACCGCCAAAGACTCTTCGGCCCCCGTTCAATCTTGGAGCGAGGAACCTCTTTCTTGAGCCGCTCATAGTCATACTCCACCTCAAGCGGCCCGAAGCAATATTCGCAGACATAGAGAGCCTCTTTGGGGTAGCGGCGTTCACATTCCCGGCATTTCAACCCTTTGACGTAACTCATCTTAATTTCCTATATACTTGACCAAAGACCCAAGACTAAAGACATAAGACTTCAAGTTTTATTTTATCATAGGTCTTGGGTCTTTAGTCTTATGTCTGTTTTTCAAAGTACTGGTCCATGCTGAAATAGCGCTCTCCGGTATCTGGGAAAATAACCACGACGCGCTTCCCCTCCCCGAGCTCCTTGGCGACCTTGAGCGCCGCAAAGCAAGCCGCCCCCGCGGAGATGCCGACAAAAAGTCCCTCTTCTCTGACGAGCCGCCGGGACATGTCATACGCCTCTTCATCGCTCACAATAATGATTTGATCCGGGATATTCACATTCATCACTTTCGGAATAAACCCGGCGCCGATCCCCTGAATCCGGTGAGGCCCCGCCTTCCCTCCCGAAAGAATGGCCGAGCTCTTCGGCTCCACGGCGATGATTTGAACGCCTGGAATTTTCTTCTTTAGAACCTCCCCGACACCGGTCACCGTTCCCCCCGTCCCGACACCGGAGACAAAAGCATCCAATTGTTCGTCGGTGGCGGCCAGAATTTCTTTGGCGGTGGTCTTGCGGTGCACCTCGGGATTTGCGGGGTTATTGAACTGCTGCGGCATAAAAGCATCCGGGGTCTTTTGGAGAATCTCTTCCGCCCGCTTGACCGCCCCCGACATCCCTTCGGTACCGGGGGTGAGAACAATTTCGGCACCATAACGGCCCAAAATATAACGCCTCTCCAAAGACATCGTCTCGGGCATTGTAAGAATCAGTTTATACCCTTTTACCGCGCAGACCATCGCGAGGCCTATCCCCGTATTCCCGCTTGTCGGTTCGACAATAACGGCATTTTTCTTGAGAAGCCCTTTGGCCTCCGCGTCCTCGATCATATTGAGACAGATCCGGTCTTTGACGCTTCCGCCCGGGTTGAGGGACTCCAGTTTCGCCAGAATTTCCGCCGAGTCGCCTCCGACGATCCGGTTGAGCCGTACCATCGGCGTTTGACCGATCAGTTCAAGAACATTGCCTGCCACTTTTGTCCGATGATTCATGAGCCGCCTCCCATGTAATATAAAAATTCGAGCCGATCCCCCTCCTTAAGGGGCGTCTCCGCATAGCGGGCGCGCGGAAGAAGGGTGTCATTCAACTCGACCGCAACCATTTCCAAAAGAATCTTTTTTTCCTTCAAAAGAGAGGCAACCGTCAGGCTTGAGGGTACCTCTTCTTTTTTTCCATTCACCGCAATCTGCATGAGAGACTCCTTACACCACCGTCAAGGCATCTTCCTGAACGGATCCGTCCTGAATCCGGTATGCTTTTGTGACCGGACGGGCCTCGTCGGAGAGAGACACCACTACATAAGAAACATCCGGGTAAAAAGCGAGAGCGACATCTTTCGCCGACGGATACGCCGGGCTTTTGACATGGGAATGGTAGATGCCGAGCATCCGCTCGCCCTTCTGCCGGATTTGCTTCATCGCCTGAAACTGCTCCGTCGGATCCATCAGGTAACTCGCCGGACTTCCCTCGGTGTTTTTCATCGAAAAAAATGTGGTGGCGGTCTCTTTCCCCGAAAAAATACCGCACGCCTCATTCGGAAGACGCGCCTTCGCGTCCTGAACCATCGCCTCAAAACAGTTTCTTGCAAGCGTGAACATGCGACTAGATGCTGTAGTCGGTGTAGTCGAACGGATTCCAGACCCGCTCTTTGAGCGCGTCCGGATGCGGAAGCGGCTTTCCGATTTCACTCAGGATCCTCTTAGCGACCTCGAGTTCGCGCTTGGCCTCTTCCTTATCCTGATACATAAAAGGATCCTTCACCGTCTCTTCGGCGATCTGAATTTTTTCTTCAAGGGTTTTGACCAGTCCCTCCTGCATCCGGATCGCTTCAGCAAGGGCCTCCGCTTTTTGTTTCGCCGTCACATTCCGCGACACATCAAAGAAGTGCGTGAATTCATCATAAATATCCTCGTAGATACGGCTCGCGTTCTCGCGCGCGTCAAGCAGGGCCGTTTCCAAATCATGAAGCGTCATCTTAGCCGGGTCTATTTTTTCCTTCCGCGGATAGCCTCCGAGCCGGTAATGCGACACATAGAAAGGGAAAAGCCCTTTCACCGTGTCGCCGGGCCCTTTGAGCGCCTTTCCGTCGAGGCCGACCCCTTTGGGCTGAATCCCCTGGGAAGCGATCTGTGTGACTTCCGGGCGCATAATCTCCTTCGGCGGAACATACCCGTAACGGATAATATCCTGAATTCCCGTCCCGCTCATCGAAATCTGAAATTCCCTTCCGTGAGGGCAGGTTTTGGACGAGGCCATGTTCCCGCAGCGGGTGCAGAAGAACGACTCCTGAAAAAACAGAGGCGCGATGCCCAGCTCTTCCGGATCATAGTCGTCAAAAATATGCTGGCTCGCGTAAGGATCGTAGAAATCCCGAAACCCCGCGTGGTCGCGCCCGACGATAAAATGGGTGCATCCGAAATTCCGGCGGATGAGGGCGTGCAGGATCGCTTCCTTCGGCCCCGCGTAATTCATCGTGACCCGGAGTGCCGCTAAAACCACCCGGTCCTTCGGATAATAATTATCAATCGCCGCCTCATACGCTTTCAGGCGAAATTCATTCCGGAAATAGGCGCGCCGGGTCGTCTCGACGATCGGATTGATGAAAAGCCCGTCTAAAATTTCAAGGGCGCATTTCTGAAGATACTCATGCCCGCGGTGGATCGGGTTCGCCGTCTGGAACGCGACGACCGTTTTCCATTTGAGTGTTTCAAAAAGTTTCCAGGTCTCCGCGGGAGGAATCCGGTATTTTTCAAAAGGCCCCCAGTTCTGCCGATCGACCAAATCGATCGGCCCCGCCAAGAGCTCCTCCCCCATATTCCGGTAGATATTGTCGACGCCGGGGTGAGCTTTGTCTTTGGTCCCAAAAAGTTTTTGCGCTCGCTCTTCTTTATCCTGTTTAAACCGTTCCTTAAAATGAAAAATCGCGATGAGCGTTCCGTCTTTCTCGCGAAGGGCCACTTTCTCCCCTTTTTGAAGCCCGGAGGCGACTTTTTCATTTTCCGCGCCAACCGGAGAAAAGGTCGGCGGAAGTGTCCAGGGAGTTCCGTCCGCAAGGCGCCCCCGGTCCAGGATACTCTGATAATCGGCCTTCCCCACAAACCCCTCGTGAGGGCTCAAGACACCGGTTGCGATCATTTCCAGCTGAATCGCGATCTCTCGGTCAATAATAAGTGCGGGAAGGTTTTTCGCTTCCTGAATCGCTTTTTCCTTCGCATCGCCCCGAAGGAGGCGATCCACCAATTTCCCCCCGACAGGGGTCTGAACCTTTTTCATCATACCCTCCAAGAATCGTTTCGAAAGATGGTGTTTAAGGTACCATTTATGACTTTTTTTGTCAAGAAAAATTTTGAATATTTTTAATTATATATAACTAATTTAGTCTTAAATAAATACTCCATAATTCATTACATAACAATAGATTACGGGTTAAGGATAGGTTTCACTATGGCGAGATGGGCCGATGGAAGAGAGGATCGGCGCGGCGTTCACCTGATGTGAGCCGCCGTCTTTTGCCGCATCATCCTCTTCGAGAAAAGCGCGGCCTTGTTCGGTCAAAGAAATACCTCCTGTTGCTTCACTTACTTCAACCATTCCCTTTTTCTTAAGCCCTCCGATAAGACGCGCAAGCTCACTGCCACCAATCGACGCTTCTTCCCCCAGGCGGCTCGGGGAAATCGATCGTCCTTCGGGAATAGAAATTAAAACCCTTGCTTCCACAAAAGATAATCGAATCTCCCGTGTCGATGTTTGTTCTAACAATCCTAGCGCCCCGGCAACTTTCTCCCACAACGCATGTTCAAGAGGTCCCGGCTTGGAAAGACGATCACGATGCGGCCTAAGATGCTGTGCTTCTTTCCGAAGTCCGTTTGCGGATTCCGGAACCAATGTGAGCCAGGCATCCAGATAATGCAACGCCTGGACGCGTACCACGCGAGGCGTATGAATGAGGAGCGCACGAAGAGGGCTCGGCTCACCTTCGACCCCTCGTAACACCAGTTTCTTAAACCGGGCGAGAAGCTTGCCTCCCTCGGTTGTGCGAAGGAATATTTTCGTGCGGTCTCCTAAACGGTCATTTATGCTGAAGCGGGCAATAAGAATCAATTTTTCGTACTCTGAAAGTCCGGAGTGGTCTAATGCTTCCAGAACCTCTCTGGCGGCAACATCGGCGTTTATTGTTTTTGCCGGATCAAATTGATGCCACAGCACCTTTGCGACAGCCGCTGAAGAAGGGCTAAAATTGCCGGAAGAAGTTCGGTATCGTATCATCAATTGAATTTTCTCTTTCTCTTCGATTTCCCGCAACTTTTGGAGCTCCGTGCTGGAACGCGCCTTCTCAAGGGCGATCTCTGTGATGGGAAGCCCGTTTGCGATCCTCTCATCCAAATAAGCGCGCCAGCCCCCAACCGTATTGAAGTTTCTCCTGTTTCGGTGATGAGGAAGGATAGGCCCATAGATCGGCTCGAGCCTGCGGACAAAACGATAAAGCAGATCATCTTCTTTTGAAAGATCGACCGGATAATTCGATTTCCCATCCTGCGTTCTCTCGGCCAACGCGGCCCGCGCGATCTTCAACGCGTCGAGATCGTTCGTTTCCGGATAACGCCTCCCCCCGCCGTCGCCTGCCGAAAGTCTTCGAAGCGCCGCCTGTGGGTTTATTCGGAATCGAATGTGGGAGGGCGGAATTTCTCCAACCTCTTCCGAACCGAGCAGGCGATGAAATGCCAGCATCGACGCATTGACTTTGGCCACTTCCGCAAAAACAGCCGGGATGTTTTCCCGCACCGCCAGCTCGAGAGTGGCTCGCATCAGCGCTCGACCAATTTTGCGCCCCTGCAAGGCTTCATCTACTTCCAGATAACTTTGTTCAAGAAATGCCGCTCCCATGTCCGGGTCGGGCCGAATAAAATTGATGGCGTATCCGACGGTTTTTCCTTCGAGTCTCGCGACAAAACTAATGCGCCGGTCAAGAATGCGCCCCGCCGACTCCTCATCCCAGTATTCAAGCGCCCGTCCTTGATTTTCCGCTGTAAGCGTCTCGATGCGGAGCCCGCGGATGCCCCCGTCCTTGGCGCGGGTGGAGTCGGGAGGAGTTGCTTTGGGCCGGCGGACCGTCGGAATCGCGGAAGCGAGGGCGATCAAATCTTGTCGGAGCGATGTCGCGACGTCGGCAGGAGCCCTATCACATCCTTTTCCATGATCGCGTTGTAGTGCGACCCAGAGGCGAATCGGGCTGCTCACTTCCGTTGCAACGCGTTGATCAAAATCTTGAAGAACAACCGCCTCGACGTAACCCGCAAGGGTGTTGTATAAACTGTCAGAAGTGGCGCCTCCTTCTAAATTCTCCCGAAGATCCACAACAGCTCCCTTAAGGAGAAACCCGCGCATAAACGCAAGGGCGGATTCATGTTTTTTCCCTTCACGAAGCCACGCCCTTGCTTCTCGAAACAGCGTTCGATATTCCCATGTGATTCGTTTATCTTCCTCAACCCTCACACTATCACTTGCGGCGGGAGGCGCCTGCGGGAAAACGGCCCCAGCCGAAAACATCGGATATAATCCGAGGAATAAAGTCGCAACCGCGGCAAGTTTTCTGCCCCCATCGTGCGCCGTTTCGGCCGACTCCAGTTGCGTCAGTAACGCTCCTCCATACCACTTCATCGCAAAATGCATGACTTCCGTAAAATAGTCCCGAGAAATGACCTTGTTGGTTTTGTCCCGACGAGTAAATCGGCCCGAGGCGGCAGCCCAAATGGCTTGATATAGAAAATAATACCCTCTGTTTTTTAACCGAGCACGATTGAACTCGGGCGTCTGATCCCAGGCTTCGCGGATGGTTGTTTCAATCGTTTCCTTCTCGGCCCGGGCATATTCCGCCGCCGCGGCCTTCCGCATCCATCCTTTGAGCCGTTTTATATCTACACTTTCATCCAATTTTCCCGCGGGCCACAAAGAAGCCAAAATAGTCCCATAAGCTAAATAACCGTCTTCACGGCGATTAAGAGCTTGGCGATTGATGCGCATAATCTCATCATAATGAGCCCGAACCCATTCAATCGCGGACTCGGCATCTTCAAAAGGGGACGAAATCTGATCCAGAATGGGAGAAATCCGCAGCGCAAGATCAAACGCCCCCGCTGTGCGGCCCCACCATTTGAGCTCCTCACGCAGCGTACCGGCGGGTAATTTTCGGGAAACCCATAATGCGTCGAGGACAGTTTCAATGGATAATCTTTCATGCCTCTGGGGCGAAAAAGAAAGTTCTAGATTCCGTTTTCTCATCGCCTCAAGGTGCTCACGCGCCCATTGCATCGCGGCAAGCGGCGTTGCAAACCGTTCGTTCGGGATTTGCGCAAAAAATTCATGGAGCCGCTTGGCCATATCTCTCGCCCCAGCAGCACGGATCCAATCTGTAAACCCCTTATCTGTGACGATCGGAGTGATTTTTCCCGCTTTGCGCAAAGCGGTCATAATCGTCGTGGAAGGAATCCGGCCATTTTTGGAAGTGTCTTTCCGGAGCGCCGCAAGTTCCTCAAATCTGCGTTGAATGCCATGTTCATTGCGGTCAATCCAATCCAGTGCCTCGCGTACCGTAAGAAACGGTTTTTCGTCACGGGTTAAATCTCTAATGATCGCCAGGACCGTTTCTGAAACAAAGTAATGCTTTTCGACGTGGTTCCCGCCGTCTCGAGCTTCCTGTACGAGCGTTTCAACAAGGCCCGTTTCCGCGGCGGATTTTGGACGCAAAAGATCAGAAGGGGTTGCCCAGACAGGGAAAATAGATATATAGAGGAAGGCCTCTATAAGGATAAGCGAGATGAGTTTCTTTGTAAGCTTTTTCATATCTTTGTGTTATGTAGAAAATAAGAGGTTAAAAAAATAGCGCCTACTTTTATAAGTTTACGCTATAAAAAGGAAGAAAGCAAGATTAAATATTTAACTTTTGTGTCGGTTAATTATATGTTAGTAGACACAACATTAAGAAATCACCTATTGACATACCCGCGTCTTCAGGGGATACTTATGGTAGAGGATTTCTATGAGAGTTGTTAAGACGACAAAAAAATTCAAGGTTCTGATTGCCGCCGCGGTGACGATGTTCTGTGTCGTGGAAGTCATTGGCGTTTCGAACGCATGGGGAGAAAAGAACCCCCCACAAGGTCAACGTCCGCAATACGCTCCCGATGAATTAATCCTTCGGTTTAAAGAGGGCGTTTCAAAAGAAGAGGCGGAAGCGATTATTCGTTCAGTGGGCGGCGTGCCATCCGACTGGTTGCTTAAAGGTCAATTTGTCGTGGTCAGGGTTCCTAAGGGTAGTGTGGAGAAAATACGATCTCTATTGGAAAAAGACCCCAATGTCGCTTACGCAGAATTTGACTACTATATCTACCTTGACCCCGGCTGGAAACAATCCTTATCCTCTACCCACACATTGAAGTCGAGGGAAACAAATCTGCCCCCAGGAGGCATTCTCCATAAAAAAAGCCCTGCTCTTTCAGAACAAAACAACTTCCATCCGATAAACATCGAACAGAAGATCTCCGAACTTCATTAATCCTTTCGATATTCCGGAATTCATTTCAATTTTTCTAGGTACTCTTTGATCTGTTTTTCGTAGCCCTGGTCGGTGGGAAAGTAATAACGCGTTTTGGAGAGTTTGTATTCCTGTTTCACATAGTGGTCTTTGAAGTCGTGGGCATACTGGTATCCTTCACCATGCCCCAACTTTTTCGCGCCGGAGTAGCTCGCGTCCTTGAGATGCGCCGGAACTTCAAGGGTTCTCCCTTTTTCCACATCTTCCATCGCTTTTGAAATGGCCATGTAGGCCGCGTTTGATTTGGGCGCGCAGGCGATATAGGCGACCGCCTGCGCTAAAGGGATCCTTGCTTCCGGCATTCCGACAAATTCAACCGCCTGCTGCGCGGCGACCGCTAATATAAGCGCCTGCGGATCGGCGTTCCCCACATCCTCTGAGGCGCAAATCAC
>OBEQ011230883.1_pt1 | contig 19704 bp, 13 predicted proteins | sample 1670901 | NCBI WGS metagenome assembly OBEQ01 (sample SAMEA104232315, study PRJEB22302) | groundwater metagenome | biome: forest; feature: aquifer; material: groundwater | place: USA | collected 2011-08-07 | depth 5.4 m
AGTTTCTTGATCAAATCCTCAACCGTCTCATTTTTTACTAATTGAGGACCTTTCGTCGATTCAAGAAGTCCCCGCGTTAGTTTGACCAACTCTCTTAGCGCCGGGCTTTGCAGCTCGACCTCGACATGGCGCACTTCGGATTTTGCGTTGGGATGCACCAGCATCACCGATTTCAAAGTGGGACGATTCGGCACTGCCGATTCCGGATTGGGGCCATTCAGCTCGGGCGTACGATTAGGATGCACTGGCCCAGGCGTACGATTCACTCCCGTCAAATTAATATGACGATCCAAGAATCTTTTGATGCTGCGTGCATTGATGCCAAAACTGATACCCTGAGCGCCGTCGCGTAAAGCAACGACGACAGCGATCACTTCTCCGTTGATATTCACGAGAGGCCCGCCTGAGCTGCCGGGATTGATGTCCGCAGTTGTTTGAATCAGCCCTGTTAGGACGAGATCGTTGGGCATTGTGATCTCGCGATTTAGCGCGCTGACAACTCCCGTTGAAATGGTCCCCTCATAACCGTATGGAGCACCGGCGGCGAGCACCCATTCAGCCTCGCCTACTTCTCCCTCGTGAAGTTTGAGCGCCGGAAATCTTTCTGTTTTTTTTGAAGGAGTGATTCGTATCACAGCCAGATCCCATTCGGTTTCTTTTGCGATAACTTCGCCGTGGTATTCCCTTCCATCGGACAGTCTAACCTTGAGAAATTTTTTGCCCCCGGTCACGTGGGCATTGGTTAAAATAAGGCCGCTCTCATCAATGAAGAAACCGCTGCCGATCACGTCTTTTTCTCCCGGACGAAGTACCCTAATAGAAGCGAGGGATTTTTTAACTTCTGCGGCAATGTTCTTGTGGGCTTGATTGACATGTTTCGCAATTTCTGCGGACTCAACTTTCTCAAATCCGGGCCATGGCGCCGATGGCCTGACTCTGGCTTCCGCAGGATTTACTGCAGGTGTTGGTTTTGCCGCTATTTTGGGAATATTCGCGACTGCTCGCGGTTTCAGAACTTCGGGTGGAGCTTGAATAACCGGTTTCTCATTTTTGGGTGCTGCTTTCTGCTCTGCAATGATTTTCGCGATAGGCTGGCTTGGAATTGCCGATTTTTGGGCAACGAACGGTTCTTCGGTTTCAGGCTCCACAGGCGGAGCTTCTAACTCGATATAATGGTTCATAAGGCCCGGGACGAAAGCCGCCAGGAAAAGTCCGACAGCGCTGACAACTGAAACCAGGGAGACTGCAAGGAAGGCGCGTTGGTAAAAAGGCGTCGCAGGTTTAGTTTTCGCTGCGGCGGCTGGAACGGGTGCTCCTGCCGTCAGACTGCGGACAGGCTCCGTTTTTGCTACGATCATGGCTTTAATAGGCTCTGTGATGGCCTCCAAATTTTGATTTAATTCAGCGTGAATGTCTTTTAGTGCTTTTTGTATTTCGGGTTGGTGCTTGACGGCGGCGATAATCGCGACGTCCCTCGAGACTTCCGCCGGGTCCGGTTCCAGAAGTTTCTTCAACCGGTCCGTTTTTTCAACCTCATAGATTTTGATGCGGTCAACAAAAGCGCCAACGGCATCCCGGTCGCCGGGCTTTATTTGATCTGCGTCAAGTTTTAATTTTCGAAGTGTTTCTAATTCGCGCTCCAAATAACCCAAAAGCGTCAGCTGTGCATACTTTATTTGTTTCTCGACAAGGTTTGTGCGGCTGCTTGTGTCTGTCCGCACTTCGGAACGTTTCTTCTTGGACCCGGACAACTTCTCTCGGAGGGCATTTATTTTTCTTAAAGTTTCTTCTGCTTCCTTAGCCCGTGCTTCGGGTGTCATGAGATCAATCCGATTAAAAATGGAATTAGAAGCAGGAGTTTCAATTCCCGATTTGGCGGCGTGGGGTTCGCCTGCCGGCGGTGTGACGATTGTTTCTGCCGCAGGATTTAACTCGGCCGTGACTTCTTCTAAAAGCTCAGCCCGCTGTTGCGGCGTCATGCGGCGAAGGTCTGCAAAGCTGAATTGATCTGCCGGAATTTCAATTTCCTGGGCGATTGTTTCTAAAAGCCGCGCCTCTTCCGCAGTGCGCTCTTCAGGCGTCATGCGGCGATAGTTTCCAAATGTATCGGGTTCGCCAGCTGGCGGCGGTGTGACGATGGATTCTGTCTCAGTATTTATTCGGGCCAGTTCTTTAAGTGCTGATTCAATCGCCTTACCATGGGCGCCGCTGAACGCTTTGAAGATCGTTTCCATCGCGTGTTCAGCTTCTGTCCGGAGCAAGTCCGGCATAACCGCGATTTTCGCCTTAAACTTTGCTTCCAAATCTTTGAAAACATTTTCCAGGATGGTATCGAAGGGAGATGCCCCGTCCCAATGCTCCTTCACAACCGCTAAAATGCGGTCTTTCTGCATCTCCCCTTCCACATTTTCCGTGAATACCTGCAGCTTGAGTTTATTAGCGGAAGGCACTTCAATTTTAGGTTCCGCTTTAGGTTCCTGGGAATCCCGTACCAAGGGCGTTCCGGATTCTAACTGATCAAAATCAAACTGATCCGGTATGCCTGCGGCGAACGGATCAAATGCGGCAGCACCCGCTTCGACCGGAGTGCCGGGAGGCAGCACTAATGTTTGAATACCCGCTGCCTCGAGGGCGATTTCTTCCGGGCTGACGGCTGGTGATGGCGCTTCTCCGAACTCACCGGCTTCCGGCACGGCAACCTCCGCCGTGCTGACCGCTTCCGGTATTGGAAGTCCCACAGCCGGGGTTGTCAGAGGCAGGGGCTTCGGAAGCGTCTCAGGAGAGACTTCCTCTTTGCCCCATGTCTCACTCATTTTGGCCGCAAAAGCTCTCAATTTTTCATTATAGTCATTCCCGATTGATGTCAACTTTTGGGCAAGAATCTTATTCGCCTGTGCGCCGGCCTCGGAAGGTAAAAAATCCACCTCGTCGAAGAGAGGCGCCGTGGCTTGTTTGTAAAGTTCCGCGAATTCTTTATCGGTAAGCACCTTTTTTTGAGGCCCCCCCATGGCAGTGATACGCCCGCGTACAACCAGGAATCCGGCATCGATCCGTTTTTTGAAACCCTCACTATATTTTTTTTCGATTTCTGCCATATACTTGGGAATCATTTCCTGTATCACGCGCATCCGCGGGATCCAGCGGTCTCCCAGAGTGAGATTGATCTCCTGCCTGATTTCGTAAGAGCGCTTCACGTGTTCTTTTTCAGGATTCTCTAAATTGGCCAATTGTGAAATTTCTTGAAACGCCGCCGCCGCAGTATAGTCAGATTGGATTTGTGATTTTTTTAGGACCCCGTCGGTCAGGACTCTTTGAATTTCCGCTTCAAAGGAGCCGTCAAAACCCTCCATTCCACGGATCGCCTCCGCGCCGCTTGCGGATGCATTCAAAACCGTATCCATGTCTTGATTCAATTGCGTCAATGGGTATGTTCCCTGTCCCGCAGATGAAACTTTTTCAGCAAGTTGATTCCATCGGGCATCCAGAACGTTTTGCAGCTCTTGAATCGCATGTGAGATTTTTTGTTTTTGGCCGGCAATTTGGATCAGCCCCACCAGTTCTTCCGTCCGGCCTTGAAAGGTTTTCATGATGAGCGAATCAGAACCCCCCGTGATCTGATAAATCAATGCGCTGAGTTCTCCGGCCCTCCTCACAACCGCTTCCGTCGGGGTTTCATAGGAAAGTTTCTGGATGCCGCTGTAAAAAGCTCTCACCTCCTCTTCTTCCCGAAGTTTTTTCTGCAGATTCCTTATGACGCTTTTGGCATCGTTCATGATCTTACGGTAAATTTTTTGGGACAGCCTCTTGGTTATGCTGATTTCCGTGAAGAATTTTTTAGTAATTGCAGTCAGACCGGCTTTGACGTCAAAGCCGGCGGCAAGTTCTATCAGATTCGGCTGTGCCTGCTTTTGCAGGATGTCCGATTCCTTTTTTAGGCGTATGATCACGCCCTCGCCAAACTTTTCTGCCAATTTCAGAACACGTTCGAATTCTATCGCCGCGTTTTTTAGCGCGTTCTCTTGCGCTTTTCTTGCTTCTGAAACCACCCGGACCTCCGAACGCTTCTGAGCGATTTCGAGACCTAGCCCAAGGAACCCCATGAGAGCAAATTTTTTCCAAGGGGAAGCCGCAGGCCTTTCAGATCGCGGGGTTTTGTCGATCGCTTTAGGAATAGGCGCTTCAGGATTTTCTTTAATTTTCTCGGGTGACTCGGTTGTTGGCCGGGCGTTATCCTTCGAAATTCGGCGCACCTCTTGAACTGACGGCAGGGCTTCCGGAAGCCTGACCGAAGACGGTACTTGGGACCGCCTTTTAGACAAATTGGTCTTAACCAATGTCGTTACTTCTGTGTTCCCGAAGCCGGCCTTTCCAAGCCCTGAGCGGATTCTCTCACGCAGGGGCACCGCGAGCCGCAGGCGATCCGGAGGGATTTCTCGAATCACCAGGGGCCCAAGGTCATGCGGCCGTAAAACGCTGAAAAATTGTCGTCCATCCTGGGGGGAGTAGCCGCTGACCCTCTTGATTTCAGAAATTTCCGATAGGGAAGACTTCGCTGCCAAAGACCCAACAATCACCGGCACATTGCCGTTCTGTGAACGCAAAGCCACTAAACGGGCGTTTCCTTCAGAATTAAGGAGCTGAGCTCCCGAAAATGCCGGAAAATATTTATCGAGGACTTCTGGATAATTCTCGGCCGCGCCAGAGAATCGGGCTCTAAAGTCCCGATCCTTGGCGGCATGACGCATTGCGTCGACTTTAAGACCGGCCTCGGCAGAATCTTTCGATGATAGAATGCTTACCGACGTCATATAGAAGAGGAACGCCGTGATAAAATCGACCGTTCCCCCGACAAGCCAGCGGAAAAAAGAGCCGTCTTTTTGTTGCGCGGCGCTCAGGACGCGCACGTTAAAATCGCCAACCGACGATTCCGTGAGTTCTAGAGGCGCGCTGAGCTGAAACCGGGGATCATTGAGGACTGAAGACTTGGGCGGCAAGAAACCTTCGGTCAGCATTTTTTCAATGGGAGTCGGCCTTTGGCGCAGGGCGCTGTCGTAAAGCCGGTGTTCCTGGGCCTCGTTAATCCCCTTTGAGATTTTGGGCGTGATTACGAGGTACGAAATGTCGTGTTCTCTCAGATACTTTTCGATGCCCGGCGTGTGAAATCCCCCGGTCACAACGGCGGAAATTCTCTGCCCGCCGGATTCCATCCTCTCCATGGCATGATCGATTAATATCCGGTCGCGCGCCAGCGCCGCCTGGTAAAATTTTTCGATTCTGGGCAAATCCTTATCCAGGACCTCCAGGTGTTCCGGAAGCGGACGGCTGAATTTATGTTTTTCCAAAAGCGGCGGAAGAAAATCCCGGAAGGTTTGTGCCTTGAACTCATTCCGGCAGCTGTAAAAAAAATCGGCGTCCTGCCGGGTGAGCTGAAAATCAATCATTTTCTGATAGACTTCAAAGATCCTGAGCAGACGGTCCAGTTTGACCTCTTCTTCAGACCGAAAAAGTTTGTTTTTAATCCCCCGTTCGAATTCTTCGATCTCGTCAAAAATGGCGGCGTCGATTTTTTCATAAAGCTGCATGTATTTGAGATACTTGAGGACATTCGCGTATTTTGTTTTTAAACCCTCCTCGCCGGCCGGCGCATTGCCAAGTTCGTCTTCCAAATAGCCATAGTATTCCGAACGCTTCATTTTTTTCATCCGGAATTGGATCGTATTCGTCAGAAAGCGGGACAAGCGCTCCTTAGAAATAATCCGCTTCAGGTCTTTTGTCAGACCTTCGACCTCTTTTTCGGCCTTGTCAAAATCAATCCCCTTCTCAAGTTCTACCAGGGAGTTCAACGCGCGCATTCCCGCGTATTCATGCATCGCCAAATGATATTTCCGTGCCATTCCCCCCAGAAAACTGACGTATTCAATCAATTCACGACCGCCCGCCTGAAAGGCGGCCCGCCTGCGTGTGAGCTGGAGTAAATCATTCGAGAAAACGTAGCGTGAAATTTCGCTTAAAATGCTGCCGGTGGCGGCCAGAACCTCTTCATCCCGCTGTTTGTATGCCACCGCGTCGAGATAAGCTTTGCGGTTTTCTTCATACAGACTGCCGTCTTCAATTCCAAACAGTCGAAGCTCCGGACGATCCGTAACTGCAAGGTACAATGGGCCCGTGAGCCGGCCGTGCTCCAAAAAATAATCTGCCGCTTCGCGGCGCGCCACTTTGTCCGGAAAGAACGAGAAAACTTCCGGATACAAACGGCCTTCGGCGCCTTCCAGATTAATAAGGTTCAAGCCGTACTGTTTCACAAAATAATCCAGAATTTGCGCGATATTTTTTTGGGCATCTTCATTGACGTGCGCATCTTGAATGTGAATGACAATACGGTCACGGGAGCCTTGAAAGCTTTTTTTTATTTCTCCGATAGAGTCGGGCAAGCGGATGGAATCAAAAAAATGGCGGGAGTTTTGGAGGTTATTTAAAACGGCGGCTGGCGGTAGATTTGCGGCAGTTCCCGCCGAAACGTTCGAAGAGCTTCCGCCCGCCCAGGAAATATTGGTGACCGTGAAAACCAAGGCAGTCAAAAATGCAACGGAGCGAAGCCATGGTTTCGCGCTGTTTTTTTGCCATTGAAGCATCGCCATATTTTTTATCTTCCTTAAAGTTCAAAAAATGAATTCTAAACTTTAAAAACAAATATTAAACTTTGTTAAAAAGTCTACATCAAGAATGCTTATTTGTCAAACGAGTAAAATGTAAATCGTTGTTGAACAGGGACTTATACTTAGTTGTCGTCTTAACAAACAGTTGCGCAGATGCTGATTAAGTCATGTTTTACTATAAATCGCTCTAAACTTTTAACCGAAAAATCAATGAGAACCGGGAATGGCGATACTAATTAGGAAGCAAAAAACAATCTCTTTTTGGGCATTGCGGCAAGATCCGGTGAATATCGGAGCGACTGTCTCTCTACATAGAATGAATTAATTTGAATACGGCAAGAAGTAAAACAAAGGCGAGGATACGCCTGAGCCAGGCAGGCGAGAAATGATGGGCGCCCAACCGAGATCCGAGAATACCACCAAAGAATGCGGCAAGGATTATCCAAGGCCATCCTTGCATCAGATGAAGACTGCCCGCAAGGGATCTTCCTATCAGACCTGAAATCGAATTCACCAGAATAAAAAAAGCGGCGATTGCCGCAGTTTTTTTGGGGCTCGCCCAACGGAAAAGAATCAAAAAAGGACTTAAGAAGATCCCGCCGCCGACGCCAACGATTCCGGAAAGTAAGCCGATCAAACCGCCCAGGATCGCGGCCATTCCCAACGAGGGGCTTCGTTCCGCCGTGCCTGAGCTTTGGTCGATAGGACACAGTAGCCGCAGACTGGCAAAGGACAACGTTCCCGCCAGAAGCAAGGTATAAGCCTGGGGAGAAAATTTAATCAAACCCCCGATCAATGCCGCGGGAACCGACGCCACCACAAAAGGCCAGGTCAACTTCCAGGAAAAATACTGCGCTTTACGATAAATAAAAAAAGCCAGTCCAGCCACTAGAATATTGAGACACAGGGCACTTGTCGCCATGGTCTCGTGGGGAAATCTAAAGAATGAAAGAACCGCCAAATACCCCGAGGCTCCGCCATGACCCACCGAGGAGTAAATAAGCGCCACCCAAAAGGTCAGTGCGCCAATAACGATAAGCTCTGACAATCGCTCACTTTTCCTTGAATCAGTTGGATCGCATGGATCAAAATGGGACTTAAAATCTGAAAAGAATCTTCGACCGCTCCAGGGCTGCCTGGCAGATTGATGATCAGGGTTTTCCCTCGAACCCCGGCAAGCCCGCGGGAAAGCATTGCCGTCGGTTTTATCGGCATTCCCGCCGCACGCACGGCCTCAGCAATTCCGGGAATTTCCCTCTCTAAAATTTCACGGGTTGCTTCCGGGGTCACATCGCGCGGCGCGAGACCGGTGCCGCCTGTCGTGAAAATTAAATCACAATTAAAAGCACCTGTCATATGAATCAGCATTTTTTTTATCTTTTCTTTTTCATCGGGAAGCACGTGGTAAGCAATGATTTCCGCGGGAATATTCTCAACAAGCCCTTTCAAAAGAAGACCGCTCTTGTCTTCCCTTTCGCCTCGATGCGATCGATCACTCGCCGTGAGGATGCCTGCTTTAAGCAACGTAATCACTTTTTCCTCCTGTTTTTTGAATCAAGCGGAGATTGGAAATGACCATTCCTGGATCATGCGCCTTTGCCATATCGTAAAGTGTCAGCGCCGCCAGCATGGCACCATGCAGCGCTTCCATTTCGACGCCGGTCTTCGCCGTCGTTTCAACGCGGCACTCCAAAAAAACCAAACCCCGGCGGCGATCGTCTTGAAAACGGATATCGATTGCTTCCAGCGGAAGAGGATGACAAAGGGGAATCATTTCGTGCGTTTTTTTCGCAGCCATGATCCCGGCAATTTTTGAAATAGTAAAAGCATCCCCTTTTTTAATCTGACCGGATGTCAACAACTCTAAAGTTTCAGGCTTCATTGATATCTCACAGCCCGCAAGCGCAATCCGTTTTGTCGGTGTTTTGCCGGTCACATTGACCATGCGGGCAAAACCTTGTCCATCCAAATGACTCAGCGGTGATTGTTCAATACTCACAAAGGACTTTCCTTTTTTCAAGAACGACTCGATATTCGGCAGGCGTATTCATATTGATCATGACGCCCCTAAATTCTTCAGGCATTGCCCAGCAATCCACCGAAATGACCTCCAGAAAACGGCCCATGGAAAGGTGACCTGAATCCCGCAGTGTCCCGGCCAAGAAACGATTTTCACGGTTATAAATCGCCGGGAAAGGCTCCCACCGGCCTTCCAGGTTTTTGGCGCACAAAGCCGACCCTGTTTCTATTCTACGAGCATTGATCATACTCCGGATAAACGGTTCATGAATCAGCGGCATGTCACAGGTTGCCGTAAAGCACGAGGCATAATCGGCATAGGCAAATCCCGTGCAGAGACCTCCTAAAGGACCCCGGTTTTTGACCAAGTCTTCAAAAAAGAAACTTTCGGGTAAATCCAGAGAAAGATACTTCGTTTTGTCGTCCACAAGAATCAAAGTCTGCGCAAAAATGGCATCAAAGATTTTTCCCAAGTGCTCAAGCACGCAGCCGTATCCCAGCGGAAGGAGTGCCTTATTTTTTCCCATCCGGGAACTTTTCCCTCCGGCGAGAATCATTCCAGTCATCGGTATCTTTTTAAGCATGGATCTCCGTCGTTGGAATCAGCGTTCCGGCACCGCTTTTGATCCATGCTTCAACCCGGGAAGCCAGGCCGGCGATCTGCTCATGCGCGAAATGCATCGCGAGAGAAGAAGTCACGCTATCCGACACGACCGCCAAAACATTATCCATTCCTTGAGTCAGAAAATTCCCCATTCCGGTCCGATGCACTTCCACTTTGACCACCGATTCCAGATAATAGCCTTCCAAAAGAACCAGGTCACAGCCTTCAAAAAATAGCAGGATTTTTTCAAGCGGCATCTCCTGGGCGACATCTGAAAACAGGGCCATTTGAATTTGACCTGATAAAACAACCGTTTCCGCACCGCATTTCCGGTAGCGATAAGTATCTTTTCCCGGCTGATCGATTTCAGCCCCGGCTTTGGCAAGATGCTTGATCAGGCCTATCCGGTAACCACGCATTTTAAAATCTGCGATAAGGATCTCGATGACCTTGGATTTTCCGCAGCCCTTCCTTCCGACGACTGATAAAAGAGCGGGTTTCATCATGCCGCTTGGCGTATCAATTTGACTTGGATCGACTGCCCTTGCCTGAGGGCTCCATTCGCTTCGACTTTTATCAGTCCATCGGCTTTTGCAAGCGTTCCGATTTGATGAGAGCCCTGCCCCTTTAAAGGGGTCACTCGATAGCCGTCCTTTCGCTTTACGCACTGGACACGAATAAAATGCGGGCGGGATCCATTTTGATATTCTTTTGTCAGTTTCCCTTCGACCCAGCGGTATTGATTTTTTTTACCCATCATTTTTAAAAGTGCCGGCTTTACAAATTCCTCAAAGGTCACATAAACGGAGACTGGATTCCCCGGAAGGCCAAACACAAGCTTTTTCCCTTTCGTTCCAAAAAAAACGGGTTTTCCCGGTTTAATATTAATTTTCCAAAAAATTTCCCGCACCCCTTCTTGACGAAGGGCTTCTTTGACAAAGTCATACTTCCCCACAGAAACCCCGCCGCAAATAATCAAAACATCCTGCCGGAGGCCTTTCCGGATGGCGCGTCGAATGTCTTGAAAGCTGTCATCCACTTTTGAAAGCAAAACGGGAGGGATGCCTGATTGCTGAAGCAATGCTTCAAGAAGTGGCGTATTGGAATCATAAATTTGGCCGTACTGCAATTTTTTACCCGGCCGTACGATTTCACTGCCGGTTGAAAGCACGGCAACTTTGGGAGGACGGATTATTTTTACATGACTGTGGCCAAGAGCGGCCAGGAGGGCGAGATGCTGCGGCTCAAGGCATGCGCCTTTTAAGATCAGCGGATCCCCCTTTTTAAAATCTTCGCCGCACATTCGCATATTTTCAAAATCCTCAAAGGATTCTTGAATCATGACACTTCCATTCACCCTTTTAGCATCTTCTTGCATCACAACCGCATGAGCTCCTTTTGGCACCGGCGCACCGGTGAATATCGCCATGGCCTCACCGGGCTTCAAAAATAATGGATTAGTCTGCCCAGCCGGGATTTCTCCCCTCAATTTAAATTTCTTTTGATTTTTGGTAACCCATCGAATGACAAACCCATCCACAGCCGCATTATCGAAATGTGGAAAGGGCATTTTCGCTTTAATCGCATCCGCTAACACATAACCCAATGCCTCGGATAAACAGACCCAAACCTTGTTCAATGGTTTGGCGCATTGATCAATCGCAGACAGTGCTTCCTGACAGCTCATCATCCTAGTGCCTCATTTCGTTTGTTCTTGCTGACATAAACTCCATTCACTTGTCCCATCTTCGAAATACTCTTTTTTCCAAATAGGAACTTGCCGCTTTATTTCTTCAATAAGAAAACGCGATGCCTGATAGGCTTCATCCCGATGGGCTGAGAAGACTTCAATCAGAACAGCGGTCTCGCCAAGCCCGACTCTCCCAAGACGATGCAAAACACGCACATGATCCACAGGCCAATGAGTCTTTACTTTAAGGATTAAATCGTTAATCATATTTTCCGCCATCGATTCATAGGCCTCATATTCTAAATAAAGGACTTTCTTGTCCTGCGAAGAAGAGAACATCGGGTTCTCCTGAGCGTGCCGGGAGCATTGGCTCTTGGCGTGCGAGTGATTCCGGACTTTCCCAAAGAATAGGACTTCCGCACCGGAGTGAAAATCTCCCAAATTTAATGAAAAACCCTGAATCGGATTACGCGTGAGATACAATTATCCTCCGCTGACCGGCGGCAGCACCGCCACTTCATCCTCAGGCGCAAGAACTTGATCTGGTTCGGCATAACCGCCATTAACCGCCACAAAAGAGCATTCCAATAAAGAGACCATCGGCCGAAATTTTTTTTTGAGCTCCCCCAGGATATCCGGGTAAGTCATCCCCCGCTTCCAAGGCAAAGACACTTCTTCTTTTCCAGCGGCATCCCTGAGAGCGGTAAAAAGCCTGACTTTTATTTGCACGTCAGCCCCCGACATGAGACATTTGAAAATCGTTATGGGGAACATTTTTCTCATTTAAAAAATGCTGTTCCGGGCGAACAAAAACGACCTCTTCGATTTTCCTTTTGATCTCTTCTTCAGACGCGCCTGAGCGTAGAAGCCCCTTCAAATCCAAATCTTCTTTCCCGTGCAGGCAGGTTTTAAGCATGCCGTTCGCCTTTAAGCGAAGTCGGTTGCAGCGCATACAAAAAAAACAGGATAGCGGGCTGATAAAGCCAACGCGTGCTTTTGTGCCTTCAATAGCATAGACCTTGGCCGGCGAGGAAAAATAAGTATCAAACGGCGTCAGGGAAAATTCTTTTTCAATAATGGCTTTTGCCTCTTCAGCGCTGAAGAATGTCTGCCCCCACTCTAAAGGGACTTGATCATTCGTCGGCATCAATTCAATAAACCGGATTTCCATAGACCGGGCAACAGCAAACCGGACAAGATCCAAAACCTCATCTTCATTAATCCCCTTCATTAGGACGGTATTGATTTTAACGGGACAGAAACCCTGCTCCAGCGCACTCTCAATACCTGCGAAAACCTGCGTAAGCCGATCCATTTTCGCAATACGTTTAAACCGGTCCGCCCGTAAGGTGTCCAAACTAATATTGACACGATGCAGCCCGGCTTCCTTCAATCGTTTGGCTTTCTCTTTAAGTAAAACGCCATTCGTGGACAACGCAATTTCTTCGATCCCTGGAATTCCCCGAATTTGCTCAATAAGGACTTCGATGTCATTGCGCACCAACGGCTCGCCCCCCGTCAACCGAACTTTTCGTATTCCCATTTTCGCAAAATAACCCGTCAGCCGCGTAATTTCTTCGTAAGAAAGCAAGTGGCCCCAGGGATCAAATCCTGCTCCTCCATGCGGCATACAGTAAAGACAGCTTAAATTGCAGCGGTCCACTACAGAGATTCGCAAATAAGTCAACTCCCGGTCGAAACGGTCTTTCATACTCGGCCGCGCCCAATCCAATGAATCATCACCATGTAATTTTTCTCCAATTTGCGTGAAGGCAACAATCGTTTTTGCGTCAATGTCTGCCGCGGTATTTTGGGCCGCATGGGCAATGGCGCAAATGAGAATAGCTTTCTTCCAAAACAGGCTCCATCCCCGGTTCCACCACTGGTGTCAAAACAAGCGGCAGGATCAATGTAAGATCATGGAATGCCCAGCCCTTTTGGACCACACGTAAAAGCACCAATGCGGATAAAGCTGCCATGGAAAAAATCATAAACCCAACACCATAGGAACCCAGGGTCTGCTTAAAAAACCCAAGCACGGTCGGGAGAAAAAATCCGCCAAGTCCTCCAGCAGCACCGACAATCCCCGTCATCACACCGATTTCTTTCTGGAACCGTAAAGGGACGAGCTGGAATACGGAACCGTTGCCCATCCCCAAAGCGGCCATCGCGCTAAAAATAAGAAATACCGTCATCGCGAGCGGCGGAAGAAATGCGATACCCAACATCAATAAAGCCACACTCCCGAAAAGAACACTGAGAACCCGGACACCACCAAAACGGTCCGCAAGATACCCGCCCACCGGGCGGACAAAACTCCCTGCAAACACACACAGCGCCGTGATCTGGCCGGCCACCACTTTGCTTAAGCTAAATTGATCATAAAAGAAAATTCCTAGAAAACTGGCCATCCCCACAAAACCGCCGAAGGTGACCCCGTAAAAAAAACAAAACCAAAAAGTATCGGCCTCTTTTAAAACTAAAAAATAATCAGAAAATTTTTTTGGCTTCGGCTGCGCCGGACTTTCTTTCGCCCAAAAAATGAAAACCAACAGCGTGACGGTCACCGGGATGAGCGCAAGACCAAAAACATCCCGCCAGCCAACGATTTCCGCCAAAGCGGGCGCAAATAAAGAGGCCAGAACAGTCCCGCTATTGCCGGCCCCAGCAATCCCAAGCGCCATGCCTTGATGCTCTGCAGGATACCACCGGCTTGCGAGTGGGAGCGCTACGGCAAAGCTGCCGCCTGCGATCCCCAACAGCAATCCAAAAGCCAACACCGTTTGAAAATGAGACGCAAAAAGCCAAATCCCCATGAGTGGAATAAAAACAATGAGCTGCCCCAATATTCCGGTTTTCTTGGGACCCAAATGATCGACTAAAAGTCCCAGAGGGAGGCGGACTAAGGCCCCCCCAAGAATCGGTACTGCGGCCATAAAGCCTTTCTGTGCCGGAGTAAGCCCAAATTCTTTTGAAATATAAACGCCGAGCACCCCCATCAAAACCCAAACCATAAAACTGATATCAAAATATAGAAAAGCAGAAAATAATGTCGGCGGATGGCCGCATTTTAAGAAATCTTTAATTTTCATTTTAGTCTCCTTTTGATTTAAAAATTCAAAATGGTTTGCGTGTAAAAAAAATTGGCGTCTTGATGCGCCCCGGTGTCCTTGGCAAACAGCCCCGCAAAAAAATGAGCGTAACCGAGCATAAGACTCAAATGCTCGGTCAGTTTGTAAGTGCCCAAAAGGTCCACTTCCTCCCCCAGCTGCGTGTCCGCATTCGCATTGGCTGCCTTGAAGGTGCCGCCTGCGGCGTTAAACCAGGCCGATTCCTTGGCATCCAGTACAAACCAATGGAAATCCGTGGAAAACAATAACCGCGTATGCGGTTTGACGCTGATGCCCAGCATGAAGTCGTTGATATTTCTTAACCCAACAAAATCGATGAAACCGTATTTGTTGTGATTGGTGGGAAAAAGATTATCAAACGTCTGAGATTTTCCATCCGTGGGATTACGGTCGCCGGAGGCGTGATTGTATTCCCCGTAAATCCGCGGCGTCCAGGTCAGTTTCGAAAGCGTGTAACCAAGCTCCTGATGAAACGCCCAGGCCTCGATATCGTCATGCGCGCGGCTGCCGAGCTGAACCGCATACTCGGTCCCATAGTTGAAATCAGATTTCTTTCCCTTGAACCGATTTCCAAAAGTATATTCTTTGAGCGGCCCGTGCTCGCCGGTCCGTTCGCCCGCAGCGGTTCGATCCGTGTTGTTGCGGATAAAAAGAAAAGTATCCAAAATCTGATCCATGTGCCTGCGGAAAGGTTTTGTGCTGAGATAAATCCCATAAAAATTGTCGCCGTTCTGGGCTTGATCCCACCTTTCTTTTTCTACCTTCACCACGCGCGAGGCAAAAACATCCAGTTGGACCTGCGGATTTGGATTAAAAATAACCTTTAGCGCATCGAAAACACGCGCGGTATTCGTCCAATCCAGAGGACCGACAAAACGCTCATCCCCATAAGTGAGCACCTGGCGCCCGACTTTTACAGTCACGGGGGCCAAATGCCATGGACTTTTGACTTCCAAAAAAAGTTGGCGAAGATCAATCCAGTTCACAAAGGCATTGGTTTTATTGACCTGACTTTGGGTAAAGCTGTGTGCTTCTTGGCCCTCAATGAAAAAGTGCAGCGGGGTCTGCCCGGTATCCGAAAGATAAGCGACATCCAGATTCAAACGATTCCGGAGCAAATGAAGTGAATCATCTTCATAAGTACTGTCGTTTAAAGTAAAATCGTCACGATATTCATAACGGTAACGCGATTGACCGCCGATTTTTACTTTTACACGGCTGTCGAATAAAAGATGCGACTTGAACAGGTCGTCAATCTCGCGGTCAAATCGATTGAGAATTTCAGGTTGCTGCGCCGCCATGGCAATGGCACTGCTCAGTATCATTGCAAGGAGACCAAAGACCGGCAAAACAATCCAAACTAAGGCTCTGCGAAACAATAAGTGATCCATGCTGCTCCCTTGAAACGATCCTTTCTCTTCCGCTTCTTTGCGTCCAGGAAAAGCCGTTCTAATGCATAAACCCCTTTGTTCATGGCTGAATTCAATTTTTAGTAGTGGGTCAGTTTGCATCCAAACTCAAATGTCATTCCCGCGAAGGCGGGAATCTCAAGCTAATAGATCCTCCGGTCAAGCCGGAGGATGACATATCGGATGAGACTAACCCACTGCCTAATTTTTCTTCTTGGTTAAGAGCGGCGTTTGTGATTTTTCGACCCTGACCGCCGCTTGTTTGTAATTCGGTTCTCGTGAATAAGGATCGCAAATATTCAGCGTAAGATTATTTGCATTGGCCTCGGCATAGTGAAAAGGGATGAAAATCTGGCCCGGGGCGACCGTTTCCGTGACACGCAAAACCAAGCGCTCGATGGCGCCGCGGGGCGAGACCACACGGGCATAGTCGCCGTGCTGGAGCTTTAATTTTTGGGCATCCCGTGCATTCATTTCCACCCAGGCTTCGGGAGATAAATTATTCAAAAGAGGGATCTGCCCGGTTTTAGTACGCGTATGCCAATGCTCGACTGTTCTTCCGGTATTCAACCAAAAAGGAAATTCCTCATTCGGAATTTCAGGAGGCGCCTCATTTTCGACCACCCAAAGTTTGGCACGCCCGTCTTCGGTTTGGAAAATCCCATCCTGATAAAGCGGATAGCTTTCGCGGGGATCCCGCACCGAGTTTTCACCATAAGGCCATTGAACACCCCCTAACTTTTCAATCAGCGCGTAGGACAATCCGGAGTAATCACAAAGCCGGTTGCGCGATACTTTTTGCCATTCCTCAAAAGCATGTTCCGGCTTGGTCCATCCAGGAAAGAGCTGCTCCGAAACTCCAAGCTCCGTGGCGATGGAAAGAAAAATGTCAAAATCGGATTTTGCTTCGCCGGCCGGTTCCACGGCTTTATTGACTTTGCTCACCCGCCGTTCGGAATTGGTATAAGTGCCCTCTTTTTCACCCCAGACCGCCGCAGGCAAAACAAGATCCGCAATTTCACTTGTGGGAATGGGGTGATAACCGTCCTGAACAACAAGAAACTCCAGCCTTTCAAGCACCTCCGAAAGATAATTTTGATTGGGAAAAGACACCAGGGGGTTGGTGGCAATAATCCACAAACCTTTGATTTTCTGGCTTAAAACGGCTTCGATAATATCCGGATAGGCCAATCCGCGGGAGGACGGAATGATTTCCTTATCCACGCCCCAGAGTGCCGCCAGCTCAGCGCGATGGTCCGGATCTTCAAATTTACGATATCCCGGAAGGCTTGCGGCAAATCCTGATTCGCGGGTGCCCATGGCATTGCATTGTCCGGTAATCGAAAAGGGAGACGCCCCGATTCGGCCGACATTGCCCGTGATCAAAGCAAGATTGCAGATCGTATTGACGGTTTCGGTGCCTTGAGTGCTATGGTTCACTCCCATCGTCCATCCGATAAAAGGCGCTTTGGCATTGGCGTAAAGCAATGCGGTTTTACGGATCTGGTCCGGCGAAAGTCCGGTCACTTCCGCGGCATATTCCGGCGTGTATTTTTCAAGATGCCGGCAAAGCGCCTCAAAGCCCTGCGTGTGTTTTTCAATATAGCCCTGATTGGCCTTACCGGATTTGATAATGACATGCATGATCGCATTGAGCAGGGCAATATCCGAGCGGGGCTTTACCGGCAGAAAGACATCGGCCATCATGGCCGTCTTCGTCACGCGCGGGTCGGCAACAATAACTGTTTTTTTCAAGTTTTTTTCAAGACGATAACAAAGAATCGGATGATTGTCCGCAATATTGGCGCCGATCAAAAAAACCAGGTCCGCTTTTTCCAAATCCTCATAATTCCCCGGAGGGCCGTCGCTTCCAAAGGACCGTTTGTAACCTGAAACCGCGCTCGACATGCAAAGGGTCGTGTTGCCGTCATAGTTTTTTGTGCGGAATCCCAACTGCACCAGTTTGCCAAGCGTGTAAAATTCTTCCGTAACCAGCTGGCCGGTGCTGATCACTCCCATGGCATCCCGGCCATACTGATTTTGAATCCTCTGGAACCTTTCGACCAGAATCTGGACGGCACTATCCCAGGAAATTCTTTGAAATTGACCCCGTGAATTTTTAAAAAGCGGCCACTTCGCACGGTTTGGAGCCGTAATGGCATAGTGTTCAGCCAAACCTTTCGGGCAAAGTCGTCCTTCATTGACCGGGTGATTGGAATCGCCGCGGACACTCACGGGCTTTCCATCTTTAACACCGATAAACATGCCGCAGCCGACAGAGCAATAGCCGCAGGTCGTGGACACCCAATGATCGGGGATTTTGGCTTTGGACATATAACCAAATTGCTCATCCACATCATAAGCATATTGGTCCTTCTGGATATCAATCCCAAGGCGTTTGCGTGCGGAATTAAAAAGATCCCTCAATGCCCACCGCCTTTGACCGTAAAAAAAGAACCAGGAATATTTTTTGGAACCACCGTCACAAAGAACAAATAACGCCCTGAAAATTCTCCGAAAAGAGAAAAGAAAAAGCAGGCAAGTCCAAGCCACAAAAAGCCACGCCCCGTAAAGCCGGCTGATTGCAGAAAGGCAAACAGCACAAATGGAAAAAGAAAAGATCCCAGAACAAGAGCCGCGAGGCGCGCAAGAAACAGGTTTTTGAAACGATGAATCAGAAGAAAGCTTGACCCGTATAGCTCATCGGAGGCCGTCCAGCGAAGCGAAAACAGTCTGGATAAAAGAACAACCATTTGAAGAAAACCCGCCAGCGTTGAAATGGCCAGGAAGGCAAAAACCGGGGCCTTCGCAACGGGGCTTAGCGGACCGCTGACGCTGAGAGAAATGTAGACCCCATAAACGACGAGAGCAAATAAGGGTCCCGAAATAAACCCGGTCAGAAAAAACTTGAGCGGCGTCCGGATCGTATTCCAGGCCGGTCTTGCGGGCACAAGATAGATTTTGGCACTGGCATACACGCCCGCGAGTCCAAAAATAACGACCATGGCCCCAAACAGCGTCATGGCATTATCGGGAACAGGCCATTTCCAAAAGTGCCGTGCCAACTCAAGCCCCGCGTAAACTCCTCCAGCATTGGAAAAAAATGCAAAAAGAAGCACTTCCCGTGAAAGCCAGGAACGCTTCCACATCCGCAAGGCTTTATATGCATATAATGGCCGGCCCAGATGAAAAATAGCGGATAAAAGAGCGACCCCGGTCATCAAAAGCATGCCGGCAGCTCCATAAGGAACAAAATCTTGAAGAGGTTTGAGAAAACCAATCCACCTTGAAAAAAATTCCAGCAGCCAAAGCGTCATGAAACCTCCGGTTGCGAGTTGGGTCAAAACGGTCATAAAAATCAAGGAAGTGTGCGGCTTTTCGGGTTCAATGCGGTGGCGATTAGCCCGCAGTAAATTTTCCGGGACATATTCAGGAATCGTAATGCGCGTCGTTGAAATCGTCATCTGGGAATCCGGGACATACGGTGCATCCGCCTGTTTGTGGTTCTGCCGCCATTCCGCCACATTGACTTTTTCAATTTGAATGGCTCCTTCGGGACAGGCCGCCACACAAGCCGGAAGCTCTCCCGCCTTTAAACGGCTATGGCACATATCGCATTTCGTGACAATATTTCTCTCTGGATTGTACTGCGGAACCCCATAGGGGCAGTTCCAGCTGCAATAGCCGCAGCCGATGCATTCTTCCGCTTTTTGTTTTACAATTCCGTCGTCGAGTTTGATATAGGCATCGGTGGGGCAGCCGGTCAGGCACGCCGGATCCAGGCAATGATTGCATGCCATGGAAATATGGAAGCGTTTCGTATCGGGATAAACGCCGCCCTCCATCTCTCCGACCCGCCGCCAATTCACCCCGGCAGGGTTGTTATTCTGTTCGTTACAGGCGACGACACAGCATTGACATCCGATGCAGAGGGTCATATCAAAGTGAAAACGGTATTGCTCCCCTTTCTCTAACGGCTCTAAGGGAATGAGATTTTTGAGTTCATAATACCCGTCTTCATTGATCCGGTTTTTAAGCGGAAGCTCGTTTGAATCCAACAAATCAACCAAATTAAATTCTTCCAACGCTCACCCTCCCATATCTTTAGGCTCTGCGAAACAATAAGTGATCCATTTGGCCGAGGGGATTTTGAGCCGAATCGAAGCCGAATTTTTCGCCGCGTGTCCGCACACCC
>OBEQ010503669.1_pt1 | contig 19697 bp, 13 predicted proteins | sample 1670901 | NCBI WGS metagenome assembly OBEQ01 (sample SAMEA104232315, study PRJEB22302) | groundwater metagenome | biome: forest; feature: aquifer; material: groundwater | place: USA | collected 2011-08-07 | depth 5.4 m
GATTCATCCGCCACGACCCGGCGCGAGACGATGAGCTCGACGTGCTCGAGCGGGCGGTGCTCCGAGGCTGGCGGCCCGTGGTGCGCGGGCTTGACGGCCGCCGATGGACTGAGGCGCTGGGCTGCTCGGCGACGATCTGCCAGCTGATGACCGCCGCGTACCTGCGGCGCCACACGAGCGCGCGGAAGAAGCCGGAGCAACTCGTGATGACGCGCGTCGAGCTGGCACGGCTGGTCAATTGGCTCAAAGACTCGACGTCCGAGGACCGCATCGCCCTTGACGGGCTCGACCCGCGGCGCGAAGATTTGGCGTTGCCGACGGCGGTGGCACTGCTCGCCTGGATGGAGCTGTGCGGCGTGGCGCGCATCCACTACGCGCCCGGGTCGCTGCGCGAGGGGTTGGTGATGGACTACATGCTGCGGCATCATCGTCGAGGCCGGCCGCAGGTGCAAGGACCGCTGGCGGAACTCTTCGCGGCCGACGGCATACGAAACGGGACGGGGAAGGCACGGACTCGGCGAGGCGCGCGGCTTGCGCGGCGCCGGTAAGCGAGAGATCGGAGTCGAATATGGTCGCAGTCTACGGACAACGGCACGAGTACCCGGGTCGGCTCATCATCGTCGAGGGCATCGACGGCTCGGGCAAGTCCACACAGCTGCAGCTCCTGCAGCGCTGGCTTGTGTCGCAGGGCCACACGGTCTTCTTCACCGAGTGGAATTCGTCGAAGCTCGTCAAGGAAACGACGAAGCTCAGCAAGAAGAACCGCACGCTCACCCCGATGACCTTCAGCCTCATCCACGCGACCGACTTCGCCGACCGGCTCTTCTACCAGATCATGCCGCCGCTCAAAGCCGGCATGATCGTGCTCGCCGACCGCTTCTTCTATACGGCTTTCGCCCGCGACGTCGCGCGCGGCTGCGACCGGCAATGGGTCCGCAAGCTCTACGCGTTTTCCATCCAGCCCGACCTCGCGTTCTATTTCAAAGTCCCCGTCGACGTCTCGCTCGGCCGCATTCTCTCGGGCCGCGCGAAGATCAAGTACTACGAGGCGGGCATGGACCTCAACATGAGCCAAGATCCCGTCGAGAGTTTCAGTAAATTCCAGGCGCGCGTGCTGGACGAGTACGACCGCGTCGTCGAGGAGCACAAGCTCACGATCATCGACGCGACGGCGGAGATCGACGAGCAACAGGAACAAGTGCGCGAGGTCGTCACCCGCGCGCTCGGCAACTATCAACCGCGGTGGAGACATGGCCAAGCCAAAGTTCTTCGGGGAGGGGATTCCGTACCTGGAACCCTCGTCCCTGAACCTCAAGGGTAAGTTGATCGCCATCGAGGGCACCGACGGTGTCGGGCGCACGACGCAGATCGAGCGGCTGCGCAACTGGCTCGAGATCCAGGGCCACGGCGTGGTCGAGACCGGCTGGACGCGCTCCGAGCTGATGTCGAGCCTCATCGCGCTCGCGAAGGAAGGCAATACGCTGACCCCCGACACGTTCAGCCTGTTGTACGCGACCGACTTCGCCGACCGACTCGAGACCCAAATCATCCCGTCGCTGCGGTCGGGCTTCATCGTGCTCTCGGACCGCTACGTCTACACCGCCTTTGCGCGCCACACCGTGCGTACCGGCCAGCGCGACTGGATCCGCGGCGTGTTCGGCTTCGCGATCATTCCCGACATCGTCTTGTACTTGCAGACCGACGTCGAATCGCTGATTCCGCGCGTGATCGGCTCTAGCGGCATGGACTACTGGGAGTCGGGGATGGACCAGCACCTCGGCAGCGACTTGTACGACAGTTTCGTCGTCTACCAGCAGAAGATGATCGCCGAGTACGACGCGATGGCGAAGGAATTCAAGTTCGAGGTCGTGAATACGATCGATCGGACGATCGATGAGATCCACCAGGACTTGCGCGAGCGGATCGAACCGGTGGTGCGCCGGCCGCGGAAGGTCGACCCATCGCTGCTCGACGTGAAGCCGTTCGTGGCGGAGCGCGTGGAGAAGAAAACCTAGGTCCGCGCTCGACGGTTCTCGTCGGAAACATTTCAACGGACAGTCGCGATCGGCGGCCGTCCGTTTGTTTTCGCGGGGAGGAGGGGAAGTCGGGAGCGGCGGATCGCGTCAGCGGCGGCCGGCGTCCATCACGAGGATCCGGCCCGTCCCGGGCAATGCTTCCGGTGCCAATGCTCGCGATCGACGCTGATCTTCGCCACCCGCTTGCGCGAACCGAGTGTCACGCCGGAGTGCCGCAACACTTCGATGATATCGAGGTGTTCGTTTTCCTCGGCGAGTGTGAGCGCCTTGGGGCCAAGTCGCTTCAAATCGATCTTCGGCTGCCTCACCAGAAAAGCGACGATATCCGTCCGGCCGTTCTCGGCCGCGTTCAGCAGCGCGTTGTCGAGCGAGGCCGTCGTGAGACTCGAGCTGGCTCCGCGAGACAACAACAGGTCGACCATCTCCAGCTTGCCGAGCTTCGCGGCGAGCATGAGTGCCGAGTACTGCAGTGTGGATTGGGAACAGCAGACGTCCTCGCAGAGGTCGTCGTCGAGCACGAGGGCATCGACGTTGGCGCGCGCGTCCAGCAGCTGCCGCGCGAATGCCGCGTCGTCCTGTTCGATCGCCAGCATCAGCGGCGTGCGGCGCTCGCGCGAGTAGTTGAGGTTGGCACCGGCGGCGACGAGCGGCGCGATGAACGCCGCGGCGCCATGCTTCGCGGCCGTCCACAGCGCCTCGCTCGGCGCGTCGCCGAGCTTGTGGCCACTCTTGAGCGCAATCAGCGCAATGTTAAGCTGCCCCTGCTCGATCGCGTCGGTCAATGCTGATTGCGCGGATCGATCGCTAGCAACGGACAGCAATGCTGCGACCGTCGACGCATATCCTCCACGGATTGCGGCCTCGAGCGGGCTGTCGAGGAATTCTTCCGCGGCGATCGAATCCAGCTGCTCAACGGGCTTGCCCAGCGGCCGCAGGGGTTGCAGCCAATACTGCACAACGCCCGTCCGCCCGAGGCAGGCGGCGAGGGGGAGGGCTCGTAACTCGTCGAGCGTCACCCCGCTCGGGATCGTCCAATTAACGTGCAGGTATCCGGTGCAATCATCGGTCGGCAGCTCGGCGGCGCGCGCCAATGTCGTGGAACCGAGAGTCGCGATGAGGAATGCAGCCAACACGGCTGAGATGGACGACAAGGGTGTAGCCATTGGGCATTGCCTAACGTGAGGTGTGTTGGTTATTCGAGTTATTGACCGCTATACCACCTCAGTTAGATGGCATGGAGGCCGCTTGCAAATTTGCCCCGCAAGATTCGCAGAAGCTCGGTAATGTCCATGGAATATACGGTTTACCGTTAATTGCCGTATGGCGTTCGATTTGTCCTCCGCAACGAGGACATTTATTGCCCTTGTATCCAACCCAGAAACCTAAGTAAACGAGCAGGAAGAAAGGAACCCATCCGCCTCCATCGAACCAGTGCCGAAACGTGCCACGGGCAACCTTGTTCGCACCGAGAAGGAGAACCAAGCTGATTCCCTCGATGATATTACCTACCCTACATAAGGTTGTTTGTTGATCAATTGAGATCACCGAGAGCGGACGCTCTGACGGTTGCCGTGCAGATTCTTGATCTCTCAGTGCATGTCCACAATTGCCGCAGTACACGCTCCAGCAACTGACAGCTCGTCCACAAGATGGACAGAACGGTGCATTTCTTTCGATGGCCCATATTCCAATTGAGATTACGAGTGTTGACAGCAGTAAGGCTGCCACCAGTTCTGCCAGCGGCGAGTCCTGTCTCCAGTAGCACCACGCCAAAGAAATGAGCAACCCTACGATTAGCCACAAGAAGACGGCTTGAGAAATGTGTCGTCGCATGAATCTCAGAACACGCGCTGCGCGTCGTGCTTCGCTTCGAACGCGCGGATCGCGGCGTCGTGTTGCAACGTCAATCCGATTTCGTCGAGGCCGTGTACGAGCCGCTCTTTCGTCGACGGGTCGATGTCGAAGTGGAATGCGATCTCTTCCGGGAGATGCACGACGAGCCGCTGGTGGGGCAGATCGATCGTCGCTTCGAGGCCGGGGAAGCGGTCAACCAATTCGAAGAGTTGCTGCACTTCCGCTTCGGTCAGTTCCACGGTCAGCAGCCCGTTTTTTCCCGAGTTGTTTCGGAAGATGTCGGCGAACGCGGGGATGGTCGAGCCCGCCGAATCCCGTCGGGGTGCCACGACGGCGCGATAGCCATCCTGCTGGATCGCCCACACCGCGTGCTCGCGGCTGGAGCCGCAGCCGAAGTTGTTGCGCGTGACCAGAATCGACGCGCCCTTGAACCGCTCGTGGTTCAGCTCGAACGCCGGGTTCGGTTTGCCGTCGGGCAGATAGCGCCAATCGTAAAATAACTGCGGCCCGAAACCGGTCCGCTTGATCGATTTGAGAAACTGCTTCGGGATGATCTGATCGGTGTCGACATTCGCGCGATCGAGCGTCGCGAGCTTGCCGCGGTGTGTGGTGAACGGCGTCATGGCTGCCACGTCCGGATGTCGACGAAGTGGCCTTCGATCGCGGCGGCGACGGCCATTTGCGGGCTGACCAAGTGCGTGCGCCCGCCTTTGCCTTGGCGGCCCTCGAAGTTGCGGTTCGACGTCGACGCGCACCGCTCGCCGGGCTTCAGCTGATCGGGGTTCATCCCCAGGCACATGCTGCAGCCGGCAAAGCGCCACTCGCACCCGGCGGCTTTGAAGATCGCATCCAGCCCTTCGCTCTCCGCCTGCTTGCGAACTTGCTCGGAGCCGGGCACGACGAGGACGCGTACACTCGGCGCCACTTTACGGCCTTTGAACAATTTCGCGGCGATGCGCAAATCCTCGATGCGCGCGTTGGTGCAGCTCCCGATGAAGATGGTGTCGAGCTTGATGTCGGTCATCGGCGTGCCGGGCTTCAGGCCCATGTAGGCGAGCGCTTGCTCGACATCCTTCGCGTTGTAGCCGGGGACGTCGCCGGGCGCCGGTACGCGGTTCGTGACATCGGTGACCATGCCGGGCGACGTACCCCACGTGACCTGCGGCGCGATCGCTCCGGCGTCGATGGTGAGCACGCGGTCGAAGCGCGCGTCAGCGTCGCTGGGCAATGTCTTCCAAAACGCGATCGCTTTCTCCAGCGCGGCCACGCGCGGCGCGAACGGCCGCTCGCCGCTGGCGACATATTTAAACGTCGTCTCATCCGGCGCGATCATGCCCGCGCGTGCGCCAGCTTCGATGCTCATGTTGCAGATCGTCATGCGCCCTTCCATCGACAGCGATCGGATCGCTTCGCCGGCGTATTCAATCACGTAGCCCGTGCCGCCCGCGGTGCCAATTGCGCCGATGAGTTTGAGGATCATGTCCTTCGGCGTCACGTTTGGCTTCAAGAGGCCGGGGTACTCGACGCGGAACGTCTTCGGCTTGCGCTGCGGCAAACATTGCGTCGCCAGCACATGCTCGACTTCCGATGTGCCGATGCCGAACGCCAGCGTGCCGAACGCGCCGTGCGTCGAGGTGTGCGAATCGCCGCAGACAATCGTCGTGCCGGGCAAGGTCAGGCCCAGCTCCGGGCCGATGACGTGCACGATGCCTTGCTTGTCGCTCTTCAGATCGTACAGCGTCACGCCGAACTCCGCGCAGTTCTTCGAGAGTGTGTCGATCTGTGTGCGCGAGATCTCGTCGCGGATCGTGAGGCGCTCGTCGGTGGGCACGTTGTGGTCCATCGTCGCGAACGTCAGCTCGGGGTGGCGCACGCGCCGGCGCGAGAGGCGCAGGCCTTCGAACGCCTGCGGGCTGGTGACCTCGTGGACCAGGTGGCGGTCGATATAGAGGAGGACCGTGCCGTTGGGCAGCGTGTCGACGACGTGGCGGTTCCAAATTTTCTCAAACAGTGTCTGTCCCATCGGTCTCCGTCGAGGCGAAGCGGTTGCAGGAGAGAGTTTCTTAGTATATCGGCTCCGGCGGACCGTTGGCAAGGTGTGCGGCGCAGGTTCTCGTCGGGATGTTGCGTCGCTGGATAAGCAAACGGCGACGGGATTGCGTCATCCCGTCGCCGTCTCGTACCGACGCAAGCCGATGACTATGGCCGGTAGATGATCCCGTCGTCGTCCTTCAACCCGGACAGATCGACGGCTTGCTGGCAGTTGGTGATCGTATTGCCGAGGAGCAGCACGTCTTTGAATTTGCCGCCGTTGCTCGCCAGCGCCCACAGGCCGATGCGGAAATGTTGGATCGTGTTGCCCAACGCGCGCAGATTGGTGAGCGTGAAGTTTGGCTCGTACGGCGCCCAGACGCCCAGCTGCAGTCCGCGGTCGCCGGTGTCGAACATGTTGTTGGCGACGAGGATGCCGTCGCCTTGCTTGATCGACAGTGACGGGCCGTCGTACACGCCCTCGAAGACCGAATCGGAGATCACCACGTCCTTGGCGTCGGCGGCACCCGGCTGGCTTTGCTGGATCGTGATCCCATTGGCGCAGTTCTTCACGTGCACCCGCGTGAAGCGCACGCCGAGAGTCGTGGTGCCGACCTGCTCGCCATAGACTTGCGCGGCGTACTTGCGCGCGTTCTCGATGAGCGTGTCGACGATCTCGACGTTGCGCGAGCCCGAGTGGATGTAAATCCCGTGCGAGCTTTGCTCGCCGTGCAAGTCCGGATCATCCTGCACGAGCTGGCACTGGCGGACCCGCTCGCCGCCGTTGCAGAAGATCGCGACCGACCCCCAGCCTTTCACGCGGCAGCGCTCGATGCGCGTGCCCTGGCTGATCGCGGTCGTGCCGGCGGCGAACACCGCGTTGCCCACGCCTTCGAAGTCGCAATCGCGTACGATGGTCCCGTTCGGTCCGAAGATCTGGATCGCGATGCCGCCGCTGCCGCCCTGCTTCCGATAGTGGCCCGGAAGGCCGATGAATTTCAGCTTCTGCACGATGAAGCCGTCGCCCGGTTCGCCGCCGGTGCCGATCATCAGCGCGATGCGCGCGCCATGGTGGATCACCGACGACGGGCCGTCGCCCTCGAAGGTCAGACGGTTGCGATGGTTGAGTTTGACGGCGTCATTGATGAAATAGTCGCCGGCGGGGAAGTAGATCGTGTCGCCGTCCTTGGCCGCGTTCGCGGCTGCTTGGATCGCCGGCACATCATTCGTCGTGCCGTCGCCCTTCGCGCCGAAGTCGCGGACATTGACGCGCTTGCCGGTCGAGGGCGGAGCGGCGGGCGTGACCGTCGCGACCATGGTGTCGTTGGTCGAGAGCGTCCCGTCGCTGCCGGTGAGCTGCAGCGTGTAGCTGCCCGGCTGGCTGAAGTGGGCCATCGTGTGCGGTTGCACAGCGTTGTCGAATGTCGCCGATCCCGATCCGCCGATTTGCTTCCATTGTGCCGTCAGCGGGCCGCGGCCGTCGTCGGCCACGGTGCCGTTGAGCTCGAGCGCTTCATTGACCGCGACTGTTTCATCGAGTCCCGCGTCGACCGCCGGCGGTTGGTTCGCGATCGACGGCGGCGGCGACCCCGCGTCGTCCGGCTTCGGCGTAAAGCTCAGGTCATCCGTCAGGATCAGACGATCCAGGTCCGTGTTCGGATCGCGGCTGCGGAACAGGAACGTGTGCGTGCCGGTCGTCAGATCGAAGCGCCGCGGGTTGATGTTGAGTGGGTCTTTACCCGCGCGACCGTTGACCACGGTCCATTGCCAGAGATCGGACCACTTGTGTTCAGCCGTGTCGAAGACATCCTCGCCGCTTCCGTCGATGGAGACGTAGAACGAATCCTTGTCGGTGAACGTCGAGTGGATACGGCACCACAAGACATACGTGCCCGATTTGGGCACGGCGAACGAGTACGCCACCGTCCCGGTGTCCTTCACCGGCGACGCCACATAGTGGCCCTGCGACGCCCGTGCGTGCGCGAGCACCGCCATCGGTGCGGTCACCGTGCCGGATTCGGCTTCCTGCTGCAAGTAGACTTTATCGCCGTTGCTCGGCGGAGGCGGCGGCGAGTCGATCGTCGTCGAGAACGAGACCGACGCATCGCTGCCGTCGACCTTCGTGTGGTCCGCGTGCGCCAAGTATCCGCGCAGCGTATGTGCGCCGGCTGAGACATTCGCGAACACGTACGTTCCGTCGAAGTCCAGATCGCGCACTTCCGGCTGGCCGTCGAGCTGGAAGTGGACATGGTTGACGTGCGCCGCGGCCAGGTCGCCGACGGGCGCGTACTTGACCGTGACCGTTTGTCCGTGGATCGATTCGCCCGCGGTCGGCGCGGTGATCGTCAGCCGTGCCGGATCGCTCGTCGGCGGCTCGACGGCCGCTTTCACTTGCACGGTAATTTCGGCGCTGGTCGACAAGCTGCCGTCGCTGGCCGTCAGGCGCAGCACATAAGCGCCCGCCTGCGTAAACGTCGCCACGGTTTTCGCCATGGACGCATCCGCGAAGAGCACCGACGCCGGGCCGCTGATTTGCTCCCATTTTACGGTCAGCTTCCCTGGCGGATTCGGCAGCCCGTCGTCGACGGCTTGCCCATCGAGGGTCGCGGATGCCGGCAACGTCACGGTCTGCGACTGGCCCGCGCTGACTGTCGGCGCGTGGTTCTCCGACGACGGCGGTGGGGTGACGCTGCCGGTGATCGTGATCTGGACCAGGGCGGCGCTGCGCAACTCGCCGTCGGAGGCCGCCAACTGCAGCTGGTAGATACCGACCAGCGAGAAGCTCACCGTCGTCTTCAATGCCGCCGCGTCACCGAACGTCACGACGCCGGGGCCCGAGCGTTTCGACCACGTCACCGCGATCGCGCCCGGCATTTTCGGCAGCCCGTCGTCTTGTACCTTTCCCTCGACCGTCGTTGATATGGGCAGCGCGGTCGCGGTCAATTGTTGCGCGGGCCCGGCATCGACCACCGGCGGCCGGTTGACAGTCACCAGGCCGTCGCCCAAGACGACGATGCGAACCCACAACTGCCGCGTCATGTGGGCATCTTTGCCGGTGAGCAACAATCGGTACTCGCCGACGGCGGGGAACGTCGCGCGGGTGTGCGGGTCCGCCGGGTTCTCGAACCGCACGGGCGCCGGGCCGCTCGACTGGCTCCAGAGGATGTGCAGCTCGTCGGTGGGGCCCAACTCGACGCGGCCCTGAAGTGCCGTCGAAGCGGGCAAGACCGTGCCGGAGAACCGCAGATCGTCGCCGGCGTTGACTTCGAGGTGGCTGTGATGCTGGCTCGATGCCGGACGCGTCGGCAGCACCTTCACGTACACGTTTCGGCTGCTCTTCAGCTGCCCGTCGTCCGCGGTGAGGCTCAGCAGATATTCACCGATCGCCGGGAATGTCGCCGCCGTGTGCGGGTCCTGCGGATTGGCGAACGCGACCGCAGCCGGGCCTCTGAGCATTGTCCAGGCAATGTGCAGCGCCTGGTTGGCCGGCAAGCCGTCGTCTTCAACGGATCCCTGAAGCACGGTGCTGACCGGCAGCGACGTACCTGAGAGGATTTGCCGCTCTCCCATCCGCACGATCGGCGGACGGTTCGTCGCCGGGCGAGGCGGAGGCGTGACGGGCGGTGGCGGCGTGCCGACCACAGCGGCGGTGATAGTCTTGGCATCGCTGGCCGAGAGCGCACCGTCGGATGCGGTCAACTGCAGACGATACTCGCCCGGTGCGGAAAACGTGGCGGTCGTCGTCAGCGCCGTCGCGTCACCGAACGTGACGTGACCCGGACCACCAATTGCGGACCACTGGGTCGTGACCTTGCCGGGCGGGTTCGGTCGTCCGTCGTCGTGCACGGTCCCCGTGATCGTGGCGACAGCCGGCAGCACCACGCGGCTCGGCACGCTCGCCTCCACGACCGGCGGCTGATTGTCCGTCGGTGGAACGGGCGAGGCAGGCAGCACGGTAACCATCACATCATCGGATGCCTCGAGTGCACTGTCCGACGCCGTCACGCGCAGCAAGTACGTGCCGTCGACGGAGAACGTCGCGGTCATCGATGTTAACCCGATCGAGAATGTCACCGAGCCCGGGCCGCTGAGCTTCGACCATGTGATAGTCACCTTGCCCGGCGGGTTCGGTAAGCCATCATCCGTGACAGTCGGATGGAGCAGGGCCATCGCCGGGAGCGTAATCGTTTGATCGTCACCGGCTTTCACACTCGGCCGTTGATTGGTCGGGGTCGGCGGCGGCGTCGGTGGCACAGGGGGCTGCACCGGCGGCGGCGTGGGTGGTGTTGGAGGAGTCGGCGGAACCGGCGGCGTCGGCGGCGACTGTCCGAGGACCTTCACCGTCACATCGCCGGAGGCCGAGAGCGCGCCGTCGCTCGCCGTCAATCGCAGCGTATACGTGCCAGGTTGCGAGAACGACGCAGACGTCACCAGGGCGGTCGGTGCGCCGAACGTCACTGCGCCCGGTCCGCTGAGCTTCGACCATTGCAGCGTGATGGCGCCGGGTGGATTCGGCAGGCCGTCGTCGCTCGCCGTGGCCGATAGTGTCGCTGTGTTCGGCAGCGTGATCACATCGTTGCGGCCCGCGTTCACCGACGGCGCCTGATTCACCGGTGGCGGAGTCGGCGTACCGGCGGTGACGGGCAGAACCACGAAGACGCCGAAATCGATCGGGGTGTGGGAAGGTTGCCGCGGCACATTGCCGACGGGCCGTGCCATCGTCAGCCCGGTCATTGTAAGCATCGCGTGCTGGCCTGCCGAGTACAGGCCTGCCCAGACCGCCGGGCCGTAGAAGTTCTGCGCGTCGTGGATTTCGAAGGCTTGGCCGGGTTGCAAGCCGGATGGCGACAGGTCGACGTCGACCACGCTCTTCTGGTCGCCGTTGAAGATGATGATGTTGGCGCGCCCGGGCTCGTACGGATTCGGACGCACCGCGATCCGCGCGCCCGTGAACGGGCCGGTGAGGTACGTGTTGGACGGGAACATCGACGCGGTGAACCCTTCAATGGCTTGGAAAATATTGCCCGTCATGCTCGTGACCTGGCAGCCGGCCACGAGGCGCAGCCCGCCGCCGATGAAGATGTTGTCGGTGACGACAGCGTTGATGCAGCCCGCCGCGTACCCCAGCTGGTTCAGCGACCCGCCGCCGGTGTAGTAGGTGTAGTTGCTGATCAGCGTCGGGTTCTTCGCGACGTTGCCGCCGCCGAGCAGGATGTTCCGGCCGCCGTTGCCCTCGCGGCTGATCCGGCCGTTGTCGAAGAGGACATTGCCTTCAAGGTAAAAATTGTTCAGCGCGGCGCTCGGGTTCTCGGAGCCGTAAATTTGGTAGCCGTGGTCGAAGTTTTCGAAGACGATGTTTTCTTTGATCCGCCGCGTATCCGTCGCGTTCTGGCCGTAGAGCCCGTGGCCATGGCCGCGGTCCGGGCCTTGCCAACCGTTGAAGAAGATCAAGTTGCCGGTGACTTCGCCGTCGCCCGCACCGCCGACCTCATAGCCGACGCCGGTCCCGTCGTCGTGAATCACGCAGTTGATGATCCGGTTGCCGGCCTTGTAGATGCGCACGCCGGGCGCGTTGCGCGGCAGATCCGACGGCCACGGACCCGGGATGTTCGTCGAGCGGAGCGTGTCCGAGTTCGTGATCTCGAGGTCGCGGTAGGTGGCCCACGCGCCTTGGATGCCGAGCACGTCGTGCCCGTCGGTCCCCTTGCCATCGATGGTCACGCGCTCGCCTGGGTACGCGCGCACCGTGATCGGGCTGGCAGTGGTCCCGGTGAGGGTGCTGACGAACGGCCCGCGGTAGATCCCGGCGCGCAGATAGATGGTGTCTCCCGGCTGGACGCTTGCGGGCTGTTTCAGCGCGGTCGCCAAATCCCACGGATGATCTTGGCTGCCGTCGCCGCTTTGGCTGCCGGAGGGCGACACGAAATGCGCGCCGGCACCTAGTACCAGGGCGGCAGCTTGCTTGTCCGCGCTCAGGTGGCTCGGGAGCAAAGATACAACGGCAAGCATCAGCGGAACTCCAAGCCACGCGCGAATCGTCCTCATTCTTTTCTCCTTGTCACTTCGCCGCGAAAATTGCTTAATTTCCAGTAACAATGCTAATTTTAAATGACTAAAGTTATAGGACAAAATAAATGGCTGCCGCGCAGCCTGAATGATATGTCTCCGCCGACGGTACCTCATCGGGAGGTGCCGAGTGGCGAGCAGACAGAAGAGTATGTTCAAAATATAGCTGATCGACGACGATAATAGCAAGTAACTTTCCCATAATTCATAATATAATAAACGCTCATATCCAGCGAAACATGGATGATTTGGCGGCTGCCCGAGGCAGACGCGGATCGGGCGGCGCGCTTAGCGCTTCGCGACCGCGACGGCGAGGATCGCGCGCGTGACGGCGAGTGTGACCAGCTCCATGAATCGCAAGTCGAGTGTCGCGACGGTGTCGGTCGCTTGGTGATAGTGCGGGTTGCGGAGGAACGCGGTGTCCGTCAGGAGCAGCGCCGGGTAGCCGTTGTCCCAGAACGGCGAGTGGTCAGAGAGGCGCGACTCCGGCACGATGCGGCCGTTCATCGGCAAGACGATTCCGTGAACCGGCAGCTCACGCACCTCGCGCATCGCGGTTTCGACCGCGCCTAAGAACCGGCGGGATTGCAGGTTGCCGACCACGCCGAGGAAATTCCCCGTCGACGGAAAAAACGGCCGCAGCAGCGCCGGGTAGTGTTGCAGCCCCTGCGATTCCGTAAAACCGACCATTTCCAGCGACAGCATGCCCAGCAGCGGCACGCCCTTACGCTTCAAGCGCGCCGCGAAATGCTTGCTGCCGATCATGCCGTACTCTTCAAGCGTGAACCCGATGAACTCCACACTCGCCCACGGCGCGTGCTCGCAAATCAAGCGAGCCGCTTCGAGCATCGCCGCGACACCACTGGCGTTGTCGTCGGCGCCCGGTGTGCCTTCCGTGGAATCGAAATGCGCGCCGACGACTAGGCGCGGCCCGGGCGGCGCGCCCTTCGGCTGTGCGACGACGTTCGCGAACCCCGTGCCGCCGAACGAGAATTCATCGAGGCTGACGGACAAGCCGAGGTGTTCGAAGTATTGCGTCACGTAGGCTTGCGCGGCGTCGAAGGCGCGGCGGCTGGAGATCGGGTGGCGCTCGCCCTCGAGCGCGCGCAGATGCGCAAGGAGCAGGTCGCGATTGACGTGAAGCGTGCTGAAGGACAGTGTCTCGGGCATGCTGATCGGCGCCGCTGCCGCATTATAGCAGCCGGGCGCGTGCGCGTCCGGTCGGGCTTGTGGCGCGCCGGCGCGGCGCTATAATGCGTGAAGGCTGCGCCAGATTCCCGTCGAGGAGAGACCGCTCAAGGCCCCGCTCATCATGGACAAGCAAATGATCGCTATGCCACGCGCGTTCATCGCCGACCGACTTTCGTCGGCATCGATGCCATGACGATACGGATCACGGAACCGATGTTGCCGCGCGCGGCGGAAGTGGAGCTGGTCGCGATCCAGCGCGACGTGGTCGCGTGCCGCCGATGTCCGCGCCTTGCACGATACGTCGACGGCATCCGCCGCGAGCATGCCGACTGGTGGTGCCGGCCCGTGCCGAGCTTCGGCGACGCGCACGCGCGCATCCTCGCCGTCGGGCTCGCGCCCGGCCGTGCGGGATCGAATCGTACGGGCCGCATGTTTACCGGCGACGGCTCGGGCAATTTTCTCTATCCCGTGTTGCACGAAGTCGGGCTCGCGAGCCAGCCGACAGCGACGACCGCCGGCGACGGCATGACGCTGCGCGACTTGTACATTACTGCGGTCGGCCGCTGCGCGCCGCCGCAGAATCGCCCGACTCCCGACGAGCTGCTGCGCTGCCGCGCGTTTCTCGCGCGCGAGCTGCGCTGTCTGCCCGACGTGCGCGTGATCGTATCCCTCGGCAAAATCGCGCACGACCACTCGCTGCACATCCTTGGCGAGCGGCCGTCGAAGTATCCATTTCGCCACGGAGCGGAATACTGCGTCGACATCGGCGACTCGAAACAGGGTGCCACGGCCGCGCAAAATCGGCCCTCGGTCCTTCTCTCCGCCCGAGCGATCACGCTGCTCTCGTCGTACCATCCTTCGCGACAAAACACGCAGACCGGCGTGCTCACACGCCAGATGTTCCTGCGCGTGTTCCGGCGAGCCGTTGAGTTGGCGGATGCTTGCGCGGTGCGGGCATGAGCGAGTTCGACGTGGTCGTGCTGGGCGGTGGCATCATCGGCTGCAGCATCGCCGAGGAGCTGGCGCGCAGCGGTCAGCGCGTGTGCATCGTCGAGCGGAGCACGATCGGCAGCGAGGCGTCCACGGCCGCGGCGGGGATTTTATCCGCGCAGATGGACGTGCCGGAGCCCGGGCCGTTTTTCGATTTGTGCCAAGCGTCGAAGCGCATGTATCGCGCGTGGGTGCGGCGGATCGAGCGCGCGTCGTCGACCACGACGGGCTATCACATCGATGGGATTCTGTATCTGGCGGCGGACGCGGCCGAGCGGCGCGTGATGGCGCGCCGAGCGGTGTGGCAGCGACGACAAGGGCTGCGCGCGGAAGAGTGGTCGCCTCGTGAAACTCTCCGGCGCGAGCCGAGCCTGACCAAGGGATTCGCCGCGGGTTTCCACTTCGCGGAGGAGGGGCAGGTCGACAATCCGCAGCTGATGGTCGCGCTTGCGAGGGCGTGCCACGCGGCGCGCGTTGAGCTGCGCGAGGAAACGGTTGTCACGGGCGTGCGCATCGTGCGGCGAGCGGTCGCCGGCGTTGACACGAACCGCGGCCGCATCGACGCGCCGATCGTCGTCGCGTGCCGCGGCGGGTGGTCGTCGCAATCGGTGCGCGGGCTGCCAACGTGGCCGGTCGTGCCGGCGAAAGGCCAAATCCTCGAGTTCATCGCGCCGCCGCGATTGTTTCGCGCGGCGGTCATGGCCGAGGCTGCCTACGGCGTGCAGCGTCGAGACGGCCGCCTGCTCGTCGGCTCCACGATCGAATTCGTCGGCTACGACAAACGCGTCACGGCCGCCGCGTTGCATCGCATCCTCACGGGGTTCGCGGGCTTCGTGCGGCACGACCTGCTCGAGCGCTGCCACCTGCGGTCGACGTGGGCCGGCCTGCGGCCGCACTGCCAAGACGGCAACCCCATCATCGGCGCGACATCCACGACCGGCCTCTTCGCGGCCACCGGACATTTCCGCCACGGCATTTTGCTCGCCCCCGCCACCGCCGTCGCGATCCGCGAACTCATCACGCGCGGCCGATCGTCCTACGATCTCGCTCCGTTTTCCCCTCTCCGATTTCGTTAGCGCTCATCCCCTCATTAATCCTGCTATATTTTTCATAAACTCACGTCATTTCCTACTATTGTTACTCGCCGGACCCGTCTATTTTGCCGAAGTTGCCTCCGTAGCTTCAAGCAAAACAGCATCGGTAAGGGAACACCCGACAATACTTGACAATAAAGTAATATATAGGTAGCTTAGTAGTTGGAATGAAAATCTCAGCGCAGGAAGAGTATGGGCTTCGCTGTCTCTTGCAGCTGGCCCGGTCGCCGGTTGGCCAAATCGTTACGGTCAAAGAAATCGCGCAGAAAGAAGCGCTTTCGCCGGCATACGTTGAGAAACTCCTTCGCCTGCTCGCGCGCGCGGGGCTCGTCCATAGCCTTCGCGGACTCAAAGGCGGGTACGTATTGAATCGCTCGGCGGAGCAGATTAGTCTCGGCGAGGTTGTGCGAGCGCTGGGGCAGGTCCCATCGACCGGACATATTTGCCAGCAGTTCACCGGTACGCAAGACACCTGCGTACACATTTCTAATTGCGGCATCCGATCTGTCTGGTCCGGCCTGACGAGTTACATTCAAAATTTCCTGGATCAAACGCGCTTGGCAAGTCTGTTGGGTGATGAGTTTGCTGTCGCGAACCGATTGGGCGAGCGGCTGCCGAGCTCACTAGTGGAGAAGCGTGACAAACGAGTCGAGAAATGAGTGACACATTGCTGGTGGTCGAGGATCTCCACGTGTCTGTCGAATCGAAGGAGATTCTCAAAGGGTTGAACCTCGAGGTCCGCGCGGGCGAGGTGCATGCGTTGATGGGCCCGAATGGGTCGGGCAAGAGCACGCTCTCGTTCTGTTTGATGGGCCATCCGAAATACACGATTACCGGCGGCCGCATTGTGTTCAAGGGACAAGATGTGACGCACATCCCGCCGCACGAACGCGCCAAGGCCGGCATCTTCCTCGCGTTTCAATATCCGACCGCCGTGCCCGGTGTCACGATCAGCAACTTCCTTCGCACATCGCTGAAGGCTGTCCGCGGCGGCGATGTGCCGGTCAAAGATTTCCGCCAGCTCGTCAAGGCGCACATGAAGACGCTCGGCGTGCCGGATTCGTTCATGAACCGCTATGTGAATGACGGATTCTCCGGCGGCGAGAAGAAGCGCCTTGAAATTCTCCAGATGTCGGTGCTGCAGCCCCAGCTGGCCGTCCTCGACGAGACCGACTCGGGCCTCGACATCGACGCGCTGCAAGTGGTGGCCGCCGGCATCAACGCCCTGCGCGCTCCGGAGCGCGGCATGCTCCTCATCACGCACTACCAACGCATCCTCAACTTCATCAAGCCCGATCGCGTGCACGTGATGGTCAGCGGCGCGGTCGTCCAGTCTGGCGGGGCCGAGCTGGCCCTGCAGCTGGAGAAACAAGGCTACAAGAATTTTCTCCCGGTGCCGGCCGCAACATAACGAGGACATCATCCCATGACAAAGCCTTTGATTGAAGTCAACGAGCGCTACGAGCAGCTCTACGGCTTCAAGATGCCGGAGCGTTACGTCTTCAAGGCGCGGCGCGGCCTCGACGCGGAGATCGTCAAGGAAATCTCTCAGATGAAAGGCGAGCCGGACTGGATGACGAAATTCCGGCTGCGCGCGCTGGACATCTTCTTGAAGAAGCCGATGCCGATCTGGGCCAACCTCGAGCTGCTGAATCAGATCCATTTCGACGCGATCTACTACTACCTGAAGCCGAGCAAAGGCTCGAGCGACAACTGGAACGAGGTGCCCGACGAGATCAAGAAGACGTTCGATCGGCTGGGGATTCCCGAGGCCGAGCGCAAGGTCCTCGCCGGCGTCAGCGCTCAGTACGAGTCCGAGTCGGTCTACCACTCGATCAGCGAGACGCTGGAAAAGCAGGGTGTCACGTTCCTCGATATGGACTCCGCACTCAAGCAGTTCCCGGACCTCGTGAAAGAGTATTTCGCGACGGTGATCCCGGCGGCGGACAACAAATTTTCCGCGCTGAACTCCGCGGTCTGGAGCGGCGGCAGCTTCGTATACGTGCCCAAGGGTGTCAGCGTCGAGATGCCGCTGCAGGCGTACTTCCGCATCAACGCGCAGAACATGGGCCAGTTCGAGCGGACGCTGATCATCGCGGACGAAGGCTCGTCGGTGCACTACATCGAAGGCTGTCTGCCGGCGGGTGAGCAAGTCTCCACAGGCAAACAGTGGGTCAACATCGAGTCGCTTCGACCTGGCGATACCGTCCTGAACAGCGACGGGGAAGAGGCGCGGGTGCAGGCCGTACGGGCGCGACCGTTCCGCGGCGATCTCATCACGATTCGACCGCTCTCTGCCGGGAACGCGTTTCAAGTGACACCTGAACATCCCGTGCTGGCCATTCCGCGCGAGGAAGTGGCATGCCGGCGGACCCGCGGGACGTGGCTGTGTGAGGTGGATGCGAGCCGCCTTCAGGCGACCGAACCGCGGTTCATCGAAGCCGGCAAGATCCGTCGAGGCGATTTCCTCGTATTCCCCATTCCTCAGGTAACGCGGGATGATCCTCGCTATACGATCCCGGCGCTTCGCCTGCTCGGGTATTACGTGGCCGAGGGCTCTACGTTTGTCCATCGCACGTTGCGGATGCCGGTGGTCGTGCTTTCGTTCGGCGCCTCGGAATCAGATCGTCCGCGCATCGAGGAAGCCAAGCGGCTCATCCAGGAAGTGACCGGCAAGCGGGCGATCGAGGTCGCGAATCGAAAGAATCACGGCGTGTCCGTGCTGGTCTATTCGCAAACACTCAGAGATCTCTGTCTCGAGAGTTGCGGGAAGGGCGCGGCGACCAAAGCGCTCAGCAAGACGGTCATGGAGTTGCCGCCCGAGAAGCAGGCCCATCTCTTGGAGACGTACTTCTTCGGCGACGGGAGCCGATATCAGCGGTTTCGGACGATGCTTCGGGCGTCGACCGTGTCCTTGACGCTCGCCCGGCAAATCCAAGAGTTGCTGGCCCGCCAGGGGCAGTATGCCACCATCTCGGTCCGGAAAGGCGGGGCCGACACCATCCTCGGCCGGCAGATCACCCGCAAGGACCAGTACATTATTTATGTGTCGCCGGACAAGACGAAGGGTGAAGTCCGTCGACGGAAGAACGCCTTCTTGGTGCCCGTGAAAGCGCTTGGGCGCGTTCCGCATGACGGGCCGGTCTTCAATGTTGAGCTCGATCGCGCGCCGAACGCCTATCTCGCGGCCGGGTTTGCCGTGCACAACTGCACCGCGCCGACCTACGCGAGCGATTCGCTGCACTCGGCGGTCGTCGAGCTGATCGCCAAGCCGCACTCGCGGCTGCGCTACACGACGATCCAGAACTGGTCGAAGAACGTGTACAACTTGGTCACGAAGCGCGGTGTGGCGTATGAAAACGCGCGCGTCGAGTGGCTCGACGGCAACCTCGGTTCGAAGCTCACGATGAAATTTCCGGGTGTCTACATGATGGGGCGGAAGGCGCGCGGCGAGGTGCTCTCGGTCGCGTTCGCGGGGCCGGGCCAGCACCAGGACGCCGGGGCGAAGATGATCCACGCCGCACCGGAAACGTCGTCGGTGATCACGTCGAAGTCGATCTCGAAGGGCGGCGGGCGGACGAGCTACCGCGGTCTGGTGAAAGTGCAGAAGGGTGCCGTCGGGTCGAAGTCGACCGTGCGCTGCGATGCGCTGCTCTTGGCCCCCGAGTCCCGATCCGACACGTATCCGACGATGGAAATCGATGAGCAGCAGGTCAACATCGGCCACGAGGCGAGCGTCTCGAAGATCGGCGAGGAACAATTGTTCTACCTGATGAGCCGAGGCTTGAGCGAGCAGGAAGCGATGACGATGGTCGTCAACGGCTTCATCGAGCCGTTCGTCAAGGAGCTGCCGCTGGAGTACGCGGTGGAGCTCAATCGCTTGGTGCAGTTGGAAATGGAGGGATCCGTTGGCTAATCGCGCGGCACATGCCGGCTGAGCGGTCGACTCCGCCGGCCGGCGAAGCGAACCCGACGTGCAGCAACCATGACAGCCTCCACAACCCAACTACCTCAACCGCTCACCAAGGAACCGGGCTGGCTCGGAGCATTGCGAGCCTCGGCCCTCAAACAATTCGAGGCGCTCCCGTGGCCGCATCCTAGCGACGATATCTGGCGGCGCACGGACGTTTCGCTGCTGGATCCGAGCTGCGGGTTCGCGATCAGCGACGGGCCCGGCGCGCTGCAGTCGCTGCCGCTGACCGATGCGCAGCTCGCGCAATTCACGCAGCCGCTCGCGGACGAGTGGCTCGCGGGCCGCGCCGCCGGCGGCGCCGTCTCCAAGGCCTGGTCGCCGAAGATAGCGGCGCAGGGTGCCATCGTGATCGACAATTCCAGCGCCTGGCGCATGGACCGCGACGTGCCGCTGATCGTGCCGGAAGTGAACGCCGATGCGCTGAGTGGCGGCTTCAAGAAGGGCATCATCGCCAATCCCAAC
>OBEQ011976758.1_pt1 | contig 19692 bp, 20 predicted proteins | sample 1670901 | NCBI WGS metagenome assembly OBEQ01 (sample SAMEA104232315, study PRJEB22302) | groundwater metagenome | biome: forest; feature: aquifer; material: groundwater | place: USA | collected 2011-08-07 | depth 5.4 m
AGGTGGGTGGAGTGCTGATTACGTGGGAAAGTCGAGTTGGTCACGCGGCCGTGGTAACCGCAGTACACGATGATAGCATTGAGGTAATTGAAGCTAACAAAAAACACGGCAAAGTGACTACGCGCACTATTGCTCTAAATGCCCGATTCATTAAAGGCTACGTGAACTAAAAATTACAGTGGATCCTCACTGCTTTTTGAGTCAGATTTTTTCTATAATTTCCTGATAGTGTTGTACATCTGTGCCAAGAGTCCGTAAGTTACTCTTAATAATGAACACTGGCAATGCACGATACATAGGCACAATAATTGGACGAGCAAGCCCAGGCTTACTATAAATGCGATGGTCACCTTTTTGCCGTACAAAAACACAGTCACTTAGGAGTAGAAATTTCTCAAATTTTTGCCACGGGATAGGCACTATCCGAGGCATCTCTAGACCTTGGTTGGCACTTCGAATGATTGAATGCCATGTTCTACTTCATGTGGAGGAAGCCACTCATGACCCCGTTTTTCCCAACCTAAAGAGAATAGTACTTCATCTTTGGTATTATTACGATCAAGCTCTTCAAAAAAGATTTGTACCAGTTCATTAAACTGTTTTCGGGCCGCAATAAGCGTATCTGCACACGTTGAAATATCTAACGCTGGACTATAGGCCACAAAAGCCTTGCCCTCTTTAAAGATAGATACTGGCAACTGTATTGATAGGGTTTTCACCGTGGCTCCTTATTATTTATGTGAGGGAAGCAGAATATAGATTGATAGTACCATATTTTGATACGATATCAAGCTTATTTGAATTATATTCAACGCATAAGGATACTCCTTTGCCATAGCACTTTAACTCCCCATACCTCTGGGGTGTTTAGCCTGAGCTAGTTTAAGAACCTTCACCATGCCATTATTCGCATCTACTTCAACCATATCACCGTCTTTCAGCACTTTCGTAGCGTTTTTTGTACCAATAACGCAAGGAATATGCAGCTCGCGAGAAATGACTGAGGCATGGCTTAGCACCCCGCCTTCATCTGTGACAATGCCTTTTACCTGTCTCAAAATAGGCACGTAATCAACTGTGGTGGAGGGGGTGATCAGTATTTCTCCAGCTTTGACTCTTCGTATAGCAGCTTTTGAAAGCACCAGTCGTGCCACACCCTGTACTTTTCCTGGGTAGGCAGTTTTTCCATGAATTACCGTAGCCTGGTGTGTTTCAATGAGTTGAATAGTGCTTTGCACTTTAGCAAGCTCGCTTCCTGAGATAATGACTGCTTGGTGTTGTGTGACTACTATACCAAAGCCTGTTTTGCGCTCAGCAATTATTTCACTTTTTGCCATTTGATGATTCTTTAGCAACTTAGTAATTTCATGTGGAGCTAAGTAGAACAAATCGTTCACCGCAACACCTATTGCCTTTGCTACTTGTTCATAAAATTTCTGCAATTGGTAAGCATAGTAATAATACCGCTCAGACCGCCAGCTACGAAAATATATGGATTCTTGAATAGTTTCAATTAAAGTCAGCGCGTAAGAGTCGCCTTTTAGCTGTTGTGTTATGGTAGTAAGCTGGTGATGATGTTTAGCAGACTCAAGTTGGTACTGGTTAAGCTGATTCTTCACATCGGTTTTTTGCAGCTCCTTGATTTGTGCTAATACTTCTTTTTTACTTAGAAATTGGCCGTCAAAGGCGTTGTTCTTAGTCCAGGAAAACTGCGCTAAATACTGCTCTATGTCTTTGTCAGTCAGCTTGTGTTGCTGTTCTTTAACAGCCAAAACAAGTAGCATTTCGTGCTGTCTGGCAGCGGTACCAACTTTTGCAGGAGTAGTCAGCGTCTGGTACACCATATTTTGTTCTGAGTGAGCAAGATGCTGATGCACTTTTTGTTTTAACTGCTGTTCCATATCTTCTTCAACAAACAGCGGGAGTAAAATAGTTGAGCCAAACTTGTATGAGATGTCTACATATTGCTGCCAAGCAGCTAAAAGTTGTTCAGAATTATCAAAATGCCTGTTAGCAATTTCATTCACTACTGTTTCAACCCGTTGATCTATAGAGTAGGCGCGCTCTATTGCCTTGAGCAAAAACTTAGGGTTCTGCAGTAGCTCTTTGGCAATTTTGTCATGCATGGCCTGCCATACATCTTCTGCTATGGCAATTTCACCTTGAAGATGCATAAACCAATCGGTTTCATAGGGAAAATGAAAATCTGGATCATATCGTTTTGAAGCTCCTTCCCATAGTAAACTGACGAAAAGGGGAGTCCGAAAACGATGATGTATGTAATGCCATTTCTTTTTAGCTGCCTCGGCCCAAATGCTGTCCATCATGCCTTCTTCACTATAGTGCCTAGGATAACCGTAGCACTTAGTGACTTACCAGCCACTATACGAACTATGCCTTTGTCAGCATCTACCTCAACCAAATCACCATCCTTCAACACTCGGGTTGCTATTTTAGTACCAACAATACAGGGAATGCGTAATTCACGGGAAACAATGGCGGCATGTGAAGTGAGCCCGCCTTCATCGGTCACAATGGCAGCAGCTTTTCTGACCGCCGGAACCAAGCGTGGAGTAGTCATAATTGAGACCAAAATTTCGCCCTTTTCCATTAACTCCATATCACTGTTGGTATTTACAATTCGTACGCTACCTTTAGCAAACCCTTTACATGCCACCCTGCCCTTTAATTCAGTGATATTTGAATCAATTTTCTCTAGACCAAGTTCTGCTTTGGCTAAGGCTTGAGCAGCTGCCCCAGTTAAAAATGTTATTGCTTCATTTTCTAGCTTAATGACGTAAAAACCTTGTCGTTCTTCAAGCGTTTTCTGTGCTAATTTCTCACCTCGCTCTAGCAAGCCAATAAACTCTTCTGGCGTATAGTACAACAGGTCTTTTACGGTTACTCCCCATTTAGTAGCCATAGCAGCCAAAAACTTCTGAGCTTCATCCCACCCGCCGCTACTAACCGTCTCAACATTATCATGAAATGTGCCAAGCTGATGTAACTCGTTATCGATGCCATGCTGTTCTAACACCACGGCTAAATCATGACAATAAAGAATAGTGGCTCGACTTAAAAAATACATACTCATAAATTGCTTGAATGCATCTACAGATTGCTCTCGCAATAACTGATCAACTGTATTTTTGAGATCGGTAAGTATAATACTCCATTGACTAATCAAATAGTCAAGGCCTTTTTGCTGATATTCATTCCATACGTGTACACGTCGCTCTTTGGCATCGTCTTCATCAACATATTGTGCTGTTAAACCATGTTCAGCCACTACCAAAAGGCGCCGCACTCGCACGGCAGACTTGTCTCCAAACATTGCTTGATATCCGAGTACACGTAAAAGGCGCTCTATTAAAGCAGTTTCGCGTTTAGCTAATAGTGTCCATTTACTCATTTATGCTACCTTTCTGACTGTGCCGTTATAGGCATCTACTTCTACTACATCACCATCTTTAAGAACCTTAGTGGCAATTTTTGTTCCCACAATGCATGGTTTATGCATCTCACGTGCCACAATTGCAGCGTGACAGGTTAATCCACCCATGTCCGTTACGAACGCAGCCGCTTTTTCCATGGCTGGCAGCAGAGAAGGATCCGTGGCGTGAGAAATAAGAATGTCTCCATTCTTAATTTTATGTATATCCGCCGTTGTAAAGATTAATCGCGCCCTACCTTGTACTTTGCCTAAGAATGCAGCTTGCCCTTTTAGATCTCCGTTTGGTTTTTCTTTCTTAATATCACTGAGAATTTGCCTCATTGCCTTCCTGGCCTTATTACCAACATAAAAACGCAGTTCATTATTTTCTTTAATATATGCTGAATACTCTATTGCCTCTTGTAAAAATTTATGATTAATTTTTCCAGAGACTAAGCTGGGTAACAACTCTGTGCCGTGAATCATCCGGAGCTCATCTAACGATAGGCCATAGATTTTTGCCATTTTTTCTAAAATTGGCTCCATGCAATAATAACTTTGGTATAGAGCGTCCATACGATATGCTTTGTCGAATAAAATACGCCGTAGTAATTTCACCAAAGTTGCCGTATGTGTATCAAGATTTAGGTGACGATCTAGGATGTCTCGTTCTTGAACTAGAGCATGATCTTGAGCAACAAGCGCCACCAGACTTTTCTCAGCACTAGCTCTGCGCAAAATATCTGTCATTCGGTCTAGAAAATATTGTTCATCGAGCGATGGCCCTATCCAACCATATTGTATCCAGCGATACTTTTGATAGTGAGCCTTAAATAATGTATATAATTTTTGATCAGTTTCGAAATGCGCTTTGAGCTCATTTTTATTGACTATTTTTGCTCGTTTTCCAATATTTATAGCGAGTTTTAGAAAATCTCTTTCTTCTATCTGCGCACTTGAAAGTTCTGTGGGAGTAATAAGAATATGCCATTTTTGCTCATCTACTCCGATTTTATTTTTCAGATAATCGGAGAGTAACGATTGATTTAATTCAAGTAAGTTCGGTACCATACCCGCTGACCACAGCGAGTGCTCATAATGATGAAACTTTTGATATGCAGCTTTTATTTCTGTCCTACTTAGATCGACTGATCTTTTTTTCATCAAACCGGCACTAAAAGCAAAAAGCTCATTTGCCGAAGTCTCAATAGCAATAAGGTCTTCTTCTAAGATATGGGGTGATTCGAGTACTTTGGTGAGATATTGTTCTCCAGTTTTCAACCACTCCGACCCTCTCATAAATGTTCTTGAGGTGCCATTATGATAATCGGCAGCTAAATGAGGGATGTCTACCCCCGTTTGGTTTCTAAGCTCTAACGCGAGAGAAAAATTATAACAACTATGAATCCATGGCAATTTTGGCCATTCTCCCCACACATACCATCGCTCTTCAGTCTTCATTTATATCTTTCTAAGAATATCTTTATTCAACCTACTAGGTAGTTATACCATAGCTCAAAACTATTGACAAATATACAATAATATGATACAATTGTCAAGTTAAAGTCGCTTTTTGGGCTTTAATGTTGTACTTTTGCAAATTATCACTTTGTGCGCACGAGCGCACATCTCACGCGTCCTAAAGGGGGATAAGCACGTGGAAATTGTCAAGAAAGTAACTTGCTACGGAATTCGGCATGGTGATCGTGAAAAAGATAGCGATGGTAAGGGGCTAGATGATCTATCGGAGACTGGGTTCGTCCAAGTCCGCATTTCTGCTCGAAAGCACCTCGCAAAATTGAATCCGGTGCTCGCTGTTTACAGCGGCGCTAATCGAACGCTCCAGACCGTGCAGACTGCCCTCAGTGCCATTGGCAGAGAGGACACGCCGGTTCAGATGGAGCAGGGATTCAACTTCAACACCCACGATGAGGACGAGGCAACCGGTGACATGCTCAACCACCTCTACCTTAACCCGCCTCTCCCGACCCGCCAACAGACAGTAGCACATTGGATGGAGTGGGCACCGAAAGGTGCTTTCTTCTTGCGGGGACAGATCAGCTTGGCGCTTATCGTGGTCGCGCGGAATCTGAATGACGGTGACGTTTTCCTTGCCGGCAGCCACTCGCCTACACTGGAGCTCGCTGCTCCCGATACGATGGCAATGCTGCGCCTCGACGTCGCAGACATTGTCTGCTACGAGATCGGCTTTGACAAGAAGGGATTCGGGCACATCCTATCTGCTGAGCATCTGCCCTGCCCATCCGCCGGCCCAGACTCATAATGCCGCGTGATCACGGACACATTCATTCCTCAAAGGAGGTGACAACAAGCCCTTGGTTCCAATCCGGAACCCGGGGCTTTTCATTTTGCCAAAAAATGAAGACAAAATGAAAATAATATGGTATAATTAGATGAAATTGAGAGTTTTATGCAACAATTATTAGAAAAATTATCAGGCCACCAATGGTACCATCAACGCTTTGATGGTTCACCGTTGTTTCTTTCTCTCGTCGGTGGGCCTGAAACTAGAAAAGAACCTCGTAAGCCAAAAGGTACTGAAGCTGATTGGCGAGTGTGTTTTTATGGCCATGGTAAGGCAGATTGGTTTTTGGATCAACGGGATATTGATCGGGGCGCTAATATAATTGTAGCAATGGCCAAAACCTCTGCGCATGTAAGTGAAGAGTTAATGGCAGCCTGGAGGGATGACGAGCAGAAATTTGAACAATACTTCCTCACATTTAGCCATAAAACTCTTAACGCTTTATCAGATAAAGATTTAATGAAAGAATTTCAGACATATTATTATCTAGCTGCCAATCGCTTCACCTCAAGCTCCATTATTGACCACTTTGCATTAGGCACCGATCAATTACTGTCTGATATGCTACGGAAGGAGTTGGCCTTAAAAGGTAGTGAATCAGAATTTAGTACTATTTTTTCAGGTGTAACCGCTCCAGTGCATCAATCATTCATTAACGAATCTGAAATTTCGCTGTTACGTATTGCCAGCCAAGTGCAACTCGGCGCTCTCTTACCATCACCAGAAATTCAACATCAAATCACTGAGCATCAAAAACAGTACTACTGGACCAATAACAACTATGTCAAAGCCCAGGTTCTGACTATTGAGCACTTTGAGCAAGAAATTAGAAACTGGCTCGAGTCTGGTAAAAATCTGGAAGATCAGATTCAAGATATTGAAGGCACTCCAAATCGTAATAAAAAAACTAAGAACGAGCTATTTTCCCGGTATCAATTTAGCGAGCATCTTCGGCGTTTATTGATTATTTCTGAGAACTTTACTAAATGGCAAGATGATCGCAAACGGGCCACGTACTTATCGATTGATATTGGCGATAGATTCCTTGTAGAGATGGCGCGACGTAGAAACATTGACCCAGAATTGCTCAAATATCTCATTTCAGATAAAGAGCTTAACGCATGGTTTATGCAGGAAGCAATTACGGAAGGTGAATTAAAGAAACGATTTGAAAAGTGTGTGGTTATTTGGGAAGACCATATGCAACAGGTATTTACTGGCAACAAGGTAGACATTATTCATGAAACCATGCTGCCAACAAAGGCCCATAATGAAATTCAAGACGTTCGAGGCCTGGTAGCCTCTACCGGAAAAGCTACTGGAATTGCCCGCATTATTATGAGTGCTGAAGAAGTAGGTAAAGTAGGGGAGGGTGACATTTTAATTGCCGTAATGACCAGACCCGATTACGTACCAGCTATGAAAAAAGCGGGGGCAATTGTGACAGACGAAGGGGGAATTACCTCACATGCGGCTATTGTAGCCAGAGAACTACGGGTGCCATGTATCATTGGCACCAAGCTGGCCACCAAGATATTTAAAGATGGCGAAATGGTCGAGGTAAACGCCAACCATAACTGGGTACGCAAAGTTCAGGTGTAATGTTACCCTTGGGCAATTTCTTGCACTAGTTCAGTGGAAATGTCTTCGTCAAACTCAAAGCTCTTTTCAGGGTTTTGCTTATTTTCTTTATGGTAGGTTAAGTGGATGGTAGGTTTTTCTGTACCATGATTTTGAATTTCAATAGTGTACCCTTCACTAAAACCAAACCCTTGTTTATCAACTGCGTCCACAAACTTATTCCGTTCTTCTACCCCTTTTGTATTTTCAATTACCTTAGCTAAGAATGATTCGAACAAACCTTGGTGCGAGCCCAAAAATCGCTCTAAAGTGTCTGAATATCCCTTGCTTTGATCATTAGCAAGCTGGTCGAAGCGTGGTGCAATGTGCAGGTATTTTAATACCACTTCAGCTACTGCCTTGGCGCTACGAGAATAGGTAAAATTGGTTTCATCACCCAGCTCAGCCGCTCGCCGATCGCTCTGATTCACGGTATATTCCATATGCCGACCAGCATTAAAATACTCATACACTTCGTCAACGTACGGATTGCCTTTTTCTAAGGTAAAATTCAATCGCGAATCAATACCAATTTTTGAGCCAAAATCACGGCCTGCATCAAGCTTCTGTTTCAGTTCTTCCAGTGTTTCTTCTCCGGTAATTTCTGCTTGCCCACCGGCCATAATATGCCCAGCAGTTTCTTGAGCTCGGTCTCGTGGGCTACCAAAAGCCACTGACTGATCCATATCCGTATCAGAACTCGCTAAATCATGCGCGTGCATACGACCTTCTGGCGTCAGACGAATAGTTGTGTCTGTTTTGGTTGGATCTTTTTCTTTAGCATCGTGCCGCATCATGTGCAATACTTCCCGAGAAGTGTACGGTTTGACTTCACTTTCTGTGATCCGTCCCATTTCCCCATTCATCTCACCCATTACTGCTCCTTTGCTTTTTGAACTATGCTGACTACACCAGTCTCGGTATTCATTTCTACTATATCACCAGTGTGCAATACTTGGGTGGCTATTTTGGTGCCAATAATGCAAGGGATTCTAAGCTCCCTGGAAACAATAGCCGCATGAGAAGTAATGCCTCCGCGCTCAGTAATTACCCCAGAGGCCATGCTCATAAATGGTACAAAATCTGGGGTGGTCTCTGGGGCTACTAAAATATCGCCCTTTTGAAACTGCGCAAAATCTTTGGGAGAAATAAGCACGGTTACTGTTCCTTGTAGCGTTGGGCCTTTACTGGCTACCATTCCTTTGAGTTCTGTGACATTTTGGTCTACCACAGCAAGCATTTGGGCCATCATTTTATCTAATTCTGATCCGACAATAATTGTTTCTTTGCCTGTGGTATCTAGGTAACAACCATAGGCCCACTCTCGGTTTGCTATTTGCTGTTCAGAAACAGTGCTTGATCCCAATTTGATCGATTCCATAATCTCGGTCCACGATAGCCCAGTTAGTTTAGTATAATCGAGCCCAAGATTAGTGGCCGCTTGTTCTAGAATTGCCCTTGAACCATACACCACCTTAGCGGTTACTTCGGCGCAGTGAGTACGCCAGTACATGGTGGTGACTAATAGTTGTAACAGTGGCTCAGTAATAGTGGCTTTTGCAGGATGATCATTGCCTCCTTTATCAAAAGTTTCTTTTATGGCTTCAACACATTTTTTTAAGCTATATGGCTCACCACCCCAATGATGCGTACCATACCATTCAAATTCTGCTAAATGCTTTTGAACTTGCTGATGCAATGTGTTATCTTGCTCAATTAAGAGCGCCGATATACCCGCCGCAGTCAGCGACGGATGGGCTGATTTAAGCTGTTTGGCAAATGCACGTACTTCCATGGCCTGCTGCTCTAGCCAAGTTTGTCTATTTGCTCCCTCAAGCATGTTCATTAATTCGGTTTCAGAATAGTTCCCTGTGTCTAGAATGTACTGCTGCAGAACATCGGCGAAAAATAAGTTAAACCACCACACCCCTGCAACATCCAGATACGTTTGAAATAATTGGCCAAGATAGTCGGACAAGACCACATCAGGTTTTTCTAACAAGGCCAAATGGAGCAGTTCGTATTTATGCCCAATTTCCTCTAAGTGCTGATTACATTGAGCAACAGTGCTGGTTTGTACTAAATGTTTAATAAATTCACTGGCTTTCTGCTGATCTGCCCTGCTTCCCAGCCAGTGGCCATCTAAGCCAATTAGCTGATCACACTTTATATCTGCCCAAATTTCATGAACACTATTAGCAGTTTGCCAGTACGTCCAAAACACTCCGGAAAGTGGTGGCTGCACCCACCTACCATAACTTAACCAAGCATGCCTATTAAATAATGGCTCGCTCATATACTTAGATTTCTATGGGGTTGTCTCATGATATTTAAGTTTTCGCACAAGTCCTTGGCGGGCATCTACTACTACCACATCGCCATCTTTAAATATTTTGGTGGCGATTTTGGTGCCAATGACACAGGGCTTGTTCATTTCTCTGGCTACAATAGCCGCATGTGAAGTAATACCCCCGTGATCAGTCACAAACGCAGCGGCTTTGGCCATGGCCGGCAAATAATCTGGTACCGTGGCATTGGCCACTAAAATATCGCCTTTTTCTACTTTGCCTAAATCTTTGACCCTATAAACTAGTTTTACATGCCCTACTGCCTGGCCAGCTGAGGCTACTTGACCGTGTACTTCAGCCAGTTGGTCTGCTACTTCATCAAACTGCACTGTTTGCTCAAAAAGCTGCTCTGCCTCTTTGCCATACACAAACCCTTTGGCGCTTTCATTCACATAATACACACAATGACTTCGGCGGTTCTGCCGTGTTTCTTTGGTGGTTGGCATGTTGCCTTGGTCAAGCAAATAGCGTACCTCATCAATGGTAGAGTAGTGTAAATCTGCTAATGTAAGCTCTGGGAAGCGCTTGGTTACCTCTGCAAAAATTGAGTCGTACCAGAAGTTGGCCCGTGAGCCTACATCAATACGGTAGCCTTTGAGATACAGATAGTCTCTAGCAGTTTGGAACAGTTTTTTGTCCCAAGCATCAAAATGCAGTGTTTTTTCAAGCTCAGCGTGTTGTTTTTGCAGGCGACTGCTTCTGGTTTGCAGCAGCTTTAGCTCCTCTGCACAATTTTGCTTGCTTAGGAGCTCTAATAATTCTTCAGCAAATCGCACCTTATCCCAAGCTGGCCCTTGGTATCCATATTGTAACCAGTAAAATTGCTTCACAATCTGATCGAACTGCTTTGACAGTGCTGTGTCTTTTTCGATTATGGCTAATAGCTGACTGGTTGTAGCTGGTTGATCAGTTTTTCCTGCCAGTGCTACCGCAACCTCGAGTAGTGCGATCTTTTGTTTAGTGGCAAGAGTTTCTTTGTCAGGCGAAGTAAGAACGCTCACGCATTCCCCAGCCGATAGATTTAAATGATGCTCCTCTATGCGGTCTTTGACTGTTTTCTCTAGAGCCTTAGAGAGCACAAAATGTTCCATATCGGTACCAACTGGAATTACTCCATACAAATTCATTTCACACATATGGTCCCAGAGTGTATTTACAATTTCTAGTAGCTCGGTGTTGCTTTGCTTAGACAGGTGCGTATTCTCGAGCTTGTCCATATAACGATGCGCAGAGGTACCCCAGTGCAATGATTGGGCAGAAACATACGCTGGGTCATGCTCACCAGTTTTAAGCCGCTCTAAGAGCGCTTCACCAATGGTGTACCAATTTTCTTTGTGAATAGACCAGCGTACATAATCGTTTTTCATCTCAAGCAGTGATTCTGGAAATTTGACTCCAGCAAAATTGCGTACTCGGCCGTCGTGAAATCCAAGCACCAAATTAAGAGCTGTGAATAGATTCATACTTGGCTCTTCAATCACAATCACATGCGTTTTTGGTAACATTTTCACCCTTTCTGTAACATTGTAACTATTCCCTGGTTTGCATCCACTTCTACCATATCACCATCTTTCAGCTGCTTGGTTGCTACTTGAGTAGCAATGACACATGGTTTTTTAAGTTCTCTGGCTACAATGGCCGCATGAGATAAAATGCCACCAGAATCGGTCACAAACGCAGCAGCTTTTTTCATCAGCGGCAAATATTCTGGCCTGGTCATGGTAGCGACTAAAATATCTCCATCTTCAAAATGATCTGCATATTTGGGATCTGCAATAACTCGCACCACTCCCGTAACTTTTCCAGGATAAGCGGACATACCTTTGAGAGCCTGTTGTTTACCACTGCCGAGCATTTGCTGTTCAATTATTCGTACATCTTCTCCCACTTTTAATTCAAAGCCATGGTGATCAAACAACAGAACACTCTCTTTTGTCCGCTGAGTCAGTACTTCTTTAGATGGAAGGGAGCCGTCTTTGAACCATTGCTCCAGTTCACCAATAAGCATGTGCAATACAAGATCTGTTGAGTAGCCGGTTTTCTGGCTAATAATGACTGCTAATTCTCTGGTGAACTCTTCTGTTTCTTTAAATACGGGCTCGGCATAGACTCGAGCTTCTTCAAATACTGGCAGGTGTTTCTTAAGCAATTCAGACGACAGGTAATCTACCGTGTATTTAATATAGATATGGGGGATGTAGTAATCGTAGTGAACATCCAGATAGTGCTTAAATGTTTTATAATCAATATCTGCACTTCGATATTCTTTTATAAATGCTCTGATTCTATCTACCTCCACATGCAGTAACTGTGGCCAGAGTGATGCAAGCCGCTCATCTTTGGTTACTCTGTCAGCAAGGTACTGGCCAAAGCGGTGTCGGGTAGCTGCTGGAGTATAGCACGCACTTTTGCCTTGTTTGATTACAAGCACTGCGCGATCCAAAAAGGTCAGTCTGCCTACCCACATGGTGCGCGTGTATTCATCGCCCCAATACGAGCACGTAAGCAAAGACCAGTCTCCACCCCAAATTTGGTACCAATCATCAGTATCGAAAAATTGTTTATTCATGCTACCTTCCGAATAATTCCATTACTCGCATCTACCTCTACCATATCACCATCTTTAAAGGTTGAAGTGGCTACTTTTGTACCCACTACGCAAGGAATATTGAGCTCACGTGAAACAATTGAGGCGTGGCAGGTTAATCCACCCTCGTCGGTTACAATAGCTGCAGCCTTTTTCATGGAAGGCACAATGGCAGGTGTTGTGGCAATTGAAACCAAAATGTCTCCATCTTTCATTTTGTGCATATCGCCAGTCCAGTTCACAATCCGTACCGTGCCTTTTGCAAATCCTTTACAAGCACAGTTACCTTTTAGCTCTGAGACTGGAACTGTTGTTGTTTCTGACTGTTGATGAAAATATTTTTTAGCAAAAGCTTGTGCTTCTGCATCTTGTAAAATGTGTACTTGCCCATTATCTGTTGGCACTACAACGTGAATGTTATGAAGTGAGTTCACTAGATTAACATCAATATGACCGCTTGAGAGGGCTTCTCGAATCATATGTGGCGGAATACTTCTAGCTTGGCGCAGTGACAGGCCAAGACGGCGTCCAATTTCACGCATTAGCTTTTCTATATGATAGTACGATTTGCTCTGGTAGTCTTTTCGTCTGGGCTTAGCCCATACCATCTTACTCGCAAGCCTGAAAATCATTTCATTAAATACGTCTGGTTTTAATTCTTTTATGTACTGTTCGCGCAATGCATCAATTTTTCGTTGCTCGGCAATCATTTCCCCTAAACGCTTTTGTGGTTCAACTTGTTGCTTCAGATAATCTTGAATAAATTCAAGAAATTGAGTTTCACTAAAAGCTGGGCCTGCATATACATAATATACCCATCCATATTTTTGAGTGTGCTGCTCAAGATCATGCCAAAATGCGCCATAGTTTTGCTTAATCTCATCTGCGCTAGATTCTACAATGGCTTTTTGCCAACTGCTATCAGCATAATATTTACTCATTAAACGAAGCAGGTCTTGCTCTTGATCTAGAGCAAATGAATTGTGCAATGGCGCAGTAAATACTTGGTAATACTCATCATATTGGCTACCCGAGCTTCTTTGAGACAAAAAGTCATTGAGTGCATTTTCTACAAAAGCAAAGCTCTGAAAATCCAGGATAGGCAGTGCCACCCCATAGGTATAGAGAGTACTTTGCTTCTCTGCAAACTGATCTAGCAGATCAGCTATTTGCTCATTCGTAAATATTGTCACATCTTTTTGGAAAATCTGTGACTCAGACCAAGCATTAAATGTTTCTCCAAATTCAGTAGTGGCGTCAATTAGATTTTCTAAATAGTGCGCATCTTTTTGGCATTTGGCTTTGAGCGCTTCATGAGTGGTAGCCCAACTTTCCATATCTGCTGCGTAGTGAATATTATCTTGCTCGGATAATATGCAAAAAACAGGTGAGGGCACATCAAGCAATTTGGGATATCTAAACTGACAGCTTACCCAAATATGGTTTCGAAATAAGGGTGAATTATAATCATGAGCTATAACCTCCCATGGTTTATCAAAATTAGGCTTCATCTAATATCCTAACTATTCCCGAGTCAGCATCTACTTCTACCATATTGCCATCTTTGAGGATCTTGGTGGCTATTTTAGTCCCAATGATACACGGGATCTTCAGCTCGCGACTAAGCAGTGCAGCATGAGAAGCCAACCCGCCCTCGTCTGTTATAATACCGGCTGCTTTTTTCATTAATACCACGTAATCGGGAGTAGTCATACTTGCAACTAATATCTCGCCAGGCTGCAAAGTGGAGAATTGATCATGTGACAGAACAATGCGTACCTTTCCCTGAACAATACCTTTGCAGCCAATGGTACCTACAATTTTTGTTATTTCACCAAAATTACTTGGATTGTAAAAGTGATACAATTCATCAATTACTGGTCCGGTAAGCAAACAAAGGTGCTCGTCTAGCACTCCGGTTGCAAATCCATGTGAACGTTCAGCAATTCTTTTCAAACTGACGGTGCTTTTACCATTACGTAATGACTCGATGACCTCTACTTCTGTTAGTTGATAATACTGATCACGAGATAATCCTAAATCGTGTGCGATTGACGTGCTTAGTGGTTCAACTGCATACCACAATTGCTGACATAGCTCTTTTGTTCGATTCCGCACAAATACTCCAATCTGCAATCCTTCTAAATCTATAGATTTTTCTGATGATACTCGGTTGCTATCTGGAGTAATTTCGAGACCTTCTAATTCTTCTCTAACCTGGGCCTCTGTGTACGGCTCAATCAAATTATAGGCTGTTTGGATCCAAGCGAATCGCTTCACATGATCTTGAATGAGCTTCTTGATATTTTTGTTACCTTGCTTTTCGGTGTATTTAATCGCAACTAGGGAATCATAATGGTTAGTCATGTCAACCTTTTTATACGAACGAACATGCTGTAATAGTGCTGGATTTGATTTTTGCAATTTGGATTCAAAATAATTAGTCATGGGAACAGCAATAACGTAGTGACGGGAAATCTCACGTAGCAAATCAGCATACTGTGTCAATTGACTAATCTTTTCCTCGACGGCTACTGTGCTCCAATCTCGGTTCATTCGGCTCACCAGAGCTTGAACGATAGGGATATAGGAGTCAAATCGATCAACCACTTTGAGAGGCCATTCCGAATCTTCCATGCTCGCCTGATCAAAACGCTTGGGAAGGCTATCAAGTGACTCTTGATCCCACATATTTGAGAATTTTACCCATATTACTTGTTTATAAGCCAGGGTAATTGATGGGGTCAATTGTACTGAGCCTGCTTCGCCCTGAGCCATGATTAACTTTGGCTGTAAAAATCCGGGTCGTTGTACTGCATTATTCCATACAATTGACCGAATTCTTGTAGCTAAAGTTTCTGAATCATCTTTCATGCTTGCTCTAAGAGAGAGTGGTGATTGGGCGGGATTGGGTAATGTAGAGTTTACTATCTTCTAGGGCCCATTCTATGTCGCACGGAAAGCCATAATGCTTTTCGATATTGAGGCAAAGCTCGGCTAATTCGAGAATTTTTTGATTTGATAATTTTTGCTTTTCTTGCAACTCTAAAGCAACTGCCACTTCTTGCGTGTTGCCGTTATGCTTAGTAATTTTCATTTCCTGCTGTGAAATGTAGGCATCTAAAATCTCACTGCTAGTTTTATGCACTACATAGGTATCTGGGGTAATCATGCCACCCACTATGGCCTCACCCAGTCCATAGCCTGCCTCAATTACCATTTGATTATGGTCTTCAGTAACTGGATGCACGGTAAAGCAAATACCAGAAATTTCAGATTGCACCATTTTCTGCACTACCACTGCCACCGAAACTTTGGTGGTGTGGAGTTCTTTTTCAAAGCGATAAAAAATAGCCCGGGGAGTAAACAGAGAAGACCAGCATTTTTTAATGGTAGCCAGCAAATCTTTTTCTGTGGTATTTAAATAACTTTCTAATTCACCCGCCCATGAGGCAGTAGATGAATCTTCGGCTGTAGCACTTGAGCGCACCGCTACAAACTCAGCGTTTAATGTTGCAAAATGCTCCATCACCATTTTAGCAATGTCGCTTGGGAAATCTACATTTAGAATAAGAGCACGGATTTTTACTGAAGCACCCTCGACCGAATTAATATCATGATGATCCACGGTTGCTAAGCACGCATCTATTTCCGCATGCAAGTCTGTTTCATGTAAAAACTGCTCAAATGAAGCCGAGAGTACCACAAACCCTGGGGGTATGGCAATACCTGCTTTGGTCATTTCTCCTAAAGAAGCCCCTTTGCCCCCAGCTAAACCAACATCTTTTTTAGATAATTCCGTAAAATTTCTGACTAATTCTGACATGGTTATCCTTTGTTTTCTGTTTCTTTGCGATAGCGAGTTAAAAATTGGTTGGGTAATTCGATTATAAAACCTAGATTAGCACGTTGCAGAGTTTCAGTAAAAAAATGTTTTCTATCAAATGTTATGAGTGAATCAACCTTATATTTTGTGGCACCGGCTAGAATGTGACGATCATTAAGATCCGCAATCAAGCGATCGTACTGGCGTAATTCATGATCAGTCGGAGATGGGTTAATGTTCAATTTGTGTTCGAAAAGAAGTTGAGAGAGCATGGTCACTTCGATCTGTCCATACTTTTGGTTCACTTTTCGATACGCTTCTTTGACGACCAATTCCGTAATCACAAGGTCAATTATCCCATCTCGAGCTAATTCAATAATACCAAATGAGCCACCGCGTGGGCTAAATACCGCAGCCATAACCACACTGGTATCAAGGAATAACAGAGGTGGACGGTTCATCAGTATTTATCGGTTTTGAGAACCCGATTTAAGAACGCTGCGTTTTCTGGAGAAAGTTTATCGAGCTCTTGAAACTCTGCGATTTGCTCGTCGGTATACACTCTTAGACCTGCTGTATCTTCATTCTTTGTTTTAACCGACACTGGCCGAAGAACAATGGCGTTTTTTTCTACAGCAATGCTTAAGAACGTGTTTACATCTACGTTCATTTTTTGGCGGATAGCCTTAGGAATTGTCACCTGTCCCTTACTAGTGGGACGAACAAGATTTTTTGGCATTGCGGCCTCCAACATATAAGTATTACATACAGTATTTCTTACTTTCTGACATTTGTCAACCGGTCAAGCGTGAGACGATTGACTTCTGGCAATATTGTTATATTCTAAAGGCCAAGAGAGAAAGGATGTGTAATGTACTATTACGGTATTGGATTTGTTGTTTTAGTGCTTCTAAGTGGACTTCGGGTGATTAAAGAATATGAGCGAGGGGTGATTTTTTTCTTAGGTAAATATCGTGGAGTGCGGGGGCCTGGATTAATTTACGTGGTGCCTATTTTCGAACGAATTATGATGGTCAGTTTGCGCACCGTCACCATGGATATTCCTTCGCAGAAAATTATTACTAAAGATAATGTGTCGATTGATATTGCGGCCGTGGCCTACTATCACATCGTAGATCCTAAAAAATCAATCCTTTCGGTTGAGAATGTGTACTATGCGGTTAACCAAATTAGCCAAACCACCGTGCGTAATGTGGTGGGACAGTTCATGTTAGATCAGCTGCTCTCGCAAACGTTGGATATTAATAGCCAAATTAAAAATGTGATAGATGCACATACCGAGCCGTGGGGGGTGCAGGTAACTGCTGTTGAGATTAAAGATATTGTGTTGCCTGATAACATGCAGCGAGCTATGGCCAAAGAAGCCGAGGCAGAACGGGAGCGCCGAGCCAAAATTGTGGCAGCAGAAGGGGAGCTGCAAGCAGCCGAAAAGTTAGGTCAAGCCTCTGATGTGATGGCTAAGCACCCCATAGCCTTGCAATTGCGCACACTGCAAACCATGGCCGAAATTAGTGTAGAGAAGAACTCTACCATCATCTTCCCAGCTCAATTTATGAGCACGGTTCAAGAAGCAATAAAAATGATAAAGGGTGATTTAGGAAAATAGTAGCGTAAATGACTAATCTACAATTCTCAATGACCAATCAATGCCTAAATCCCTTAATGCATTAACCCATTAGGATTTCATTGCGACTTGGTCATTGGGCCTTAGTCATTGTATTAGGCTTTTTGTCCGATCCCAATAATGTTTCCTTCAGGGTCTTTGAGCCAGGCCGATTTTTCTCCAGCCATTGTAGCAATGCTATTGACAGTCTTTAACCCGGGAAAATCGTACTCTTCAAAAGTGACCCCGTTTTTCTTAAGTTCTTCTACTGTTGCCTCTAGATTGTCTACTGTAAAGGCTACTTGGGTGTGTTCAGCCTTAGTCACTTCACGACGAGCATACACCAACAATTTGGTACCGTTGCCGCACGAGTAAATGACGTGTCCATCACCCTGATCCTCTGGGGCACTTAACCCCAATTTTTTCTCATAAAATTCCTGGGCTCTGGCCATGTCCACCACTGGCAATATAGCCATAACAGTCGCATCTCCAAGTAACATTGGTACTCCTTTCATTGATATTTTCTTGTTTTACACTGTCAGACTGGTAGTCGAAAGTCAATGAGCAATTAGACAAACCTGCATTACCCACCTACAATAAAGCCATGCACCAGAAGCCATTAAATACTCTCGCTTTTTTTATCTCTGCGGCGTCGAGTCCGTTTTTGGTCATTCCACTGGCTGGGTTGTTCATAATTGCTACACAAACCTACGCACTAGTTGACTTTATTTTATGGGGTGCTCTTTTTGTGTTGCTTTCAACCATTATCCCCTTTGTCTTCATTTTAATTGGGGTGCGCTTGGGACATTTCAGCGACATTCATGTCATGATCAGAGAGCAGCGGGCGGAGCCATTTATGGTAGCCACCTTAAGTACGCTAGTACTCGCCATCGTATTTTGGCTTATTGACGTTCCTGGTACACTCTTTGCGCTATCAATAGTGATGTTTGTAAACGGAATTGTATTTTACCTTATTACCATGTATTGGAAAATTAGTATTCATGCAGCCTCTTTTGCGGGGGCTGTTACTATGGCGGCTCTATTGGTTAACGGTTATTGGTGGTGGTTACTACTGCTTTTGCCTGTCATTATTTGGGCACGTTGGGAGCGCCACCGACACAGTGTCACTCAAGGTGTAATAGCTGTTCTGGTGGTAACCATAGTCAGTGCCATGCTTCTAAAGCTAGTACTACAATACATTTAAACAGCACCTTGTCTCTTGGCTAAAATACGCTGTATAAAAGGCTCTTTGGCTTTGTTATACGATGCAGCATCGGTTTTTCCAGCTACTATAGCTTGCTGCTTCACTTAGCATACTGTTCTTTCTCATCTGGATGTGACGCAATATAGTCTCTGAAAAACACGGCATTTACATGATACTCTGACCCTTTAGCAGTCAAGAGGACATGTACATTGTACGGTTTTCCTTTATATATAAGCGATGCTACTTCTATTGGATGGTACTGTGGCTCAATCATGTTTGAGGAAATGGGAATAAACCCTAACGATTCGAGCGCTGAAACATTCTGTTGGTATTGATCTTCCTCACATAACAACTGCACATTAATAATGTTTTTGCCGGGCATATTAAGAATTGCCGTACTACCAATGTGTTCAAACTCTGCATTCGGTATTTTGGTACGGATAAGAGATTCTGTCTGGGCTGCCACCTCAGGTAAAGCAGGGTCATAGGGCAAGAACGCAATTGGCTGCCTAACATAGGGCGCAATAGCTTTGTTCATAATGAAATTACCTTCTCCCAGGGAAATTCGTGGCGGCCAAAATGGCCATATACAGCACTGCTCAAATAGATTGGACGACGTAAATCAAGGCCTTCAATAATACCAACTACTGAAAGGTCGAGCAAGGAGTATACAAAATTGTCTATTGTGTTGTCTGAGACCTTAGCGGTGCCAAAAGTTTCTACC
>OBEQ010949597.1_pt1 | contig 19689 bp, 17 predicted proteins | sample 1670901 | NCBI WGS metagenome assembly OBEQ01 (sample SAMEA104232315, study PRJEB22302) | groundwater metagenome | biome: forest; feature: aquifer; material: groundwater | place: USA | collected 2011-08-07 | depth 5.4 m
AAGCGTAGAGGGTTTGCTTCCCTACGTTTTTTATTCGCGGGGCAAAGCTAACACCCATAAAATGGGTCGTCGCAAAAATGGCCTCGCTAAATCCATGAGTAGGGTTCTTCACGAGAAGCGTCGAGAAATCCAAACTCTATCGGACATTCCCCCGCTTCTCGTGAAGAACCCTATTCGCCGCTAGCCCTATTTTCGCGTGACGTGAATACTTTTAGAACTTCGTCCGGCTGCTGGTCGAACCCATTATCGGAATTTAAACGATTGGGGAGAGCAGAAAGATTTGGACGCCACTTGTGGAGCCACAACAAGAGTGAAGGAGTTAAGAAAAACTCGACAATCATACCAAACATAATTGTCACCCCACATATTAAACCGTACTGATTTAAACTTTTCATTTCAGAAAAAATATTCACTAAGAAAGATAAAGTAACGACGACCGAGGTGTAAAAGATCGCTTGCCCAGAGGTGCGAAAGGTATTTTTAACGGCTGTTTTCGCACAACCAGAGAGGCGGTATTCGTGCTGAAAATGTTTCACGAAATGAATGGTATCATCATCAAGTATGCCCAATGCGATGGCCCCCGCTAAAATAGTGTATGGGTCCAGAAAAATATCCATCCAACCCATGAATCCCAATACCACTATTACTGCAAACAAATTGCTTAACATCATAAGCAATCCGATCACCATTGAGCGGAAAAGAAATGTCATCACCACGCTCACAATCAGCATTGCTAACAACATGGAGGTGATCTGACTGTTCGCCAAATATGTATTGATCGTTTCCCACAACGCAATGACGCCTGTAATTTTCACATTTAAATTTCTTATCAGAGGATTCTCATTCGATTCAATCTGTGACTCCATATATACATTCAAATATTTTATGAAATCTCGGTGCTGTGCAAGAGAAGAATTGGGTATATACAGTGTGACTCGCGCAGTGGAGTATTCATCCGTTACCCATCGTTTAAGATCTGCACCTCCACCCATTTCAAACAGTAACAGTGTCTGTGCTATAGCATCCCTACTGTCTGGCAGGGAATAATACTTCTCATCACCTTCATGCAACACTTGGTTTACATCTTTGACAATGTCAACAATGCTATACGATTTCACCGGGATGTCTTTATAGCGTTCAGCCGCTTTTTCCAGTTGTTCTATAAAATTCATGATGGCGGGATCTTTAATATCCCCTGGTTTTTCACTTTGTAAAACAATTTCAACAGTATTTGCGATTCCAAACTCTCGATCAAGAGTCTCGGTTGCTAAACGAAAGGCATTGTGGGGTTTAAACATCCCGAGATAATCAAAATCTACTTTAAGTTGGCCAACTCCCCAGATTGCAAATACAGAGAGAATCAAAAAAACAGAAAGAACGCTGCGGTAACGGATTGTGACAAACTCAGCAATGTATTCAAGAATACCCACACGTGCGAGGATAATCCGGTTACGCTTCTCAGACGATTTGACTGATTTCACAAAGCTAAATGCTATGGGTACCAGTATTAAGGTGTAGAATATTGAAAACAACAAACCGACACCCATGGTGATTCCTACGTCCATCACCGCTTTTACGTTAGAAGACGAAAATGCTAGCAGAGCACCAGCCGTGGTTAATCCAGACAAAAGACAAGTCAAAGCCGCTGAGCGCATGCTAGATGCGAGCGCCATTGCCACAGTTTCTCCGAGTGCAATTTTGCTATAAATTTGTGTCAGCAAATACACGCTACTAGCGACACCCACCGAAAGCAGAAATGAAGGAATCATTGAGGTCATTATCCCCATGGGTACCCCTGTTAACCCCATCAGACCGAAGACAGATAAAATAGATAAGATAGCTATGCCCACGGGTAGGATCACACCGAACACACTTCGGAACACTAAATAAAAGCCAATAATAAGTATCAAATAAACGAGGGCGCCAAATATCGCCGATTCATGAATGGCAAGTTCACGCATCTTCGCCTGAATGACGGACGTTCCTGCTAGTTGAAAATGCAGTGCTTGCAATTCGGGTCGCTTGCCGATTTCCATGATTTCGTGCGCCAAGGTGATATTATGCTCCGCATTGCCTCGCTCTATGCCGGTGTCCACCAAAATTGTAATCTTCGAACCGTCACGATTAATCAATCCAGTTCGGTAGGATTTATGTGATAGAGCGTAGGATTTTTTGTCTGCGAATGTCTTTGCATCATGAATATCACTGGGAATGAATTCTTTCACCACGATATCATCATCAACACCAGCGATATAATCGGCACTCGCGATGGAGGTCACCCGTTTGACATTGGGCAACAATTCAAGCTCAGTCTTGAGTTTCCTAATAATGTTAAAGTAGTCGGCGTTCCATTCCTGAGGTGCATCTAACAAGATTACCGCGTATTCGTCGGTTTCAAATTTGTCGAGAAACGAATTGTAATTCTTTAGCGTGATGTCACTCTCCATTAAAAACGAATTGAAGGTACTGTCAAACGTCAGTTTAGGTATCCCTGAGGAACATATTCCTGCGACTAACACAATCATTGCTATAAACCACCAGCGATACTGGATCACTATCGCTGTATATTTGTCGACTATAGTTTGTTTCATGGCATCCTTTTTTGCAGAAAGTTCTGAGCTATTCCATTGAATAGCTATTGAGATTAGTTACGGATACGTTGCTCAACTATTGTTTTCCAGTGTGCCCGGTTGTCTATCACAAAGTGAATAATCGCGTTCAATTTTCCCAACCCTAATTCTAAAATCCTTAAAGTATTGCTGTATTCCTTTTTGTTGGGCAAGCTGATGGTCATGATGTTTCTTCCAATTCAAAATAGCTTGTTCATCTCGCCAAAATGACAACGATACTAATTTATCTTCGTTAGCAATACTCTTAAACCTCTCGACCGAGATAAATCCCTCGATTTGACTGACTTCAGTGCGCAACGCTGCTGCCAAAGTGAGATAATCGTTTTGGTACTGGGGCCAGGGAATGACTTCAAAAATTACTACGTACATAAAGGGTCCATGCCTGTCATATAACTATATCCATCGTAATAGGTTCGATGAACGCCCATTGCTAAGCCACATGCTTTAATTGAGAGTAAATCATTTCATAGAGTTCATTGCTGTTAAGCAGAGAATAATGATCACCAGTTTCTCGTAGGATGTATTGGCTGTCGGCAATAGAACTGGCGACAATTTTACTCTGCTCGGGATGAGCCATCTGATCTAATTTGGATGCAATAAAAACGGTTTTTGATTTTATTAATGGCGCCCAACGCAGGACATCATTGTCCACAAAACTGGTAAAAGTGACACAATAGCGGTAGAGCATTTCTGGGCTGATGCAATAGCAAAGCAGATCTGTGGGCTTAAACGCCTGCTCGTAGTCAGAACCCGAGTCAGTTAGTTGATTGGCTAAAGTGTCTTTTCCGCCACTATCAAAAAATTGAAAATAAAGTTCCGCACTTTCTGGACTCTCAGTAATGGCGCGTGTCATTTCCTCTAAAACACTGGCATCGTTGGTTTTTGGACCGTTCGCCAGACTAAATGCGCCATTTACTAAGATGGCCTGTTCGATATAGTCGGCATAATCTCGACATACCATTAAAGCATTTTCAGCGCCGCTACAATAGCCGACAAGAGTTGCTTTTTTGATTCCATAATTATCCAATATTGAGATGATATCTCTAGCGATATGTGAAGGTTTCACGGTGTCTATATTGAATAACTCGTCAGGGTTTGTTCCTCGAGTATCAAATGTCATAACGGAAATTTTTCGTTCGTTTAGATAGAGAGCAAGCTTGCTTACAAACGTCGGGGTTGCGCAATTCGCATTGCAAAACACAACGACTCTCTCTGCATCAGCAACAAACGATTCATAGACGCGGATTCTCATACCGTCGACACTGATGATATCCTTAATCGATTTTTTTTCGTATAATTTCATTGCATTTTCGCTCACTTATTTCTCAACCAGTCAAATTCGATCGCGTTTAGTATTTTGCTTTTTACTTCATCAAACAGACGCTGGTTAGAATAAACCATGAAGTGATCTCCTGTTTCATACACGACACTTTTACAGTGCGCTATGGATTCTGCGATAGTTTCGCCAACACGCCAGTTGACCATTTCATCCTCTTTGGAATTAATCAGTGTAAGTGGTACATGAACATTTAAAAGATCATTTAAGCTGTCATGAGAAATCACTGCCATGAGCTGTTGAGCATAGGCTAATGTCGAATCATCACTGCGATAAAGTATACGGTTCACAGAAGCTAATTGTCTGCCTACTTGACTAGCACCTGCATTTCCTTGATTGATGATACGTCTGAAAACTTCTGCAAAGGATTTGCCTTCAGCAGCAACCCTGGACCACAGAGGTAGCACAACCTCTTCATATTGATTTTTGGGATACGCCAGGGAAATATAAAATAAAGGACTGACCAATATCAACGAAGAAAATGCTAAACGACGACTCGCTGCGTAAGAGAGGGCTAACGGGGAACCCGAGCAATACGCCACGATAGAAGCCAGATTTTTCGACGGGTAGCGCGCAAGAATTGTATCGACGTCTCGTGTTTGCTGTTCAAGGCTCACGTCGAGTAGGGCATCACTCGTCCAAAGGGTATTAGGTAGTCCGCGCGTTTCCCAGGTAATGACATGAAAATCATTACAGAGGTAGCGAGCAATATTCGATAACAAGATAAAAGAGGTACCCACGGCAGGAAACAATATCACTATATGTGCATTTTGTTGTCCTATCTCATAGACCTGCAATAGGTGCCCATCATCAGAGACGACGTTATACCGATCAAAATCGGAAATATTCGAAAAAATTGAGAACAACCGTTGCTCTTCGTTTAAATAGGAAAGATGATCAACTGTTAATGTCACTATCGCGCCTACATTTCCAAAAATGAAAAAAGACCTGCCCAGTACAACTAATTAACATTAATATCACCCGAACTCTACAAATTGAGCCAGTGAAGCATACCCAGTCCATATTCGCGACCAAATAATTTGCATGTGCTGTTCATCTGTTTCACAGCGGATGTTATGTAGATAGGCTTTGATAATGTCAGCCGACATTTTGACATGCCCAGAAACAACGTTGTCGATAGTTAAGTGCAACTTTTCAAAAGAGGGATCAAATCCCCAGTGTTTCATTTTTTGAATTTCATGCAAACGAAATTCTCCTAACCCAAATAATTCTATTGCAAGATTAAGCCCCAGAATTTCTGCATAGAATGTGTCAGGAAATAAAGCAATACTCAATACATAGTTTGCACAATAGAACAACTCATCCATCATGTCATAACTTTCAATGAATTCTGGACTTACGATATGCGGATAGTTTACCGACATACTGCTCAAAACTTTGTTTAGGACTACAAGATGATTTTTACGCAACTCTCCAAATCCCATCTCATCAGCATAAATATGAAATAGACGTGAATCGGCAAAGCGGATACCCCTGCCAGCCTTTCCTATGCGATGAAGCCAAGTGCCATCAAGTAAATTATTTAAAGCCGTGCATTTTTGAATAAAAATAACTTCCTCTTGCGAGGGTATTACATCAAGTGGAACGTAGGGCGCAAGCAATTTTTCCGTATAAATTGATGCTATTCTCTCATCCAGCGCCTGTGGTGAATAATCAAAATAAGTAGCATCGGAATATTTTGCGGTACGCCCATTTTTAAGGAACCTTTGCGCCCCTTCGAAACCCATTTTTGCAGTTTCATACGCTTTCTTTCTGACAGAGGGGAAATTCTCTACGTTAACTAATGTATGAAAAAACTGCCTTGGAGAAAGTTGTTCAACATGATATTGAACAGTGCACGCTATAGGATCGCGATCATTTAACCGAAGCATTTTTATTAAAGAATCTGATCGTATCTGTTCAATCGACTGTGAGGGGTTTTCATGGATGTGTGGTAATCCATTTTCAGCCCAACTCCGCAACAAAGTACTTTCGTCTTGGGTAAAGATACCAAACATCGAACCATTAAATTTCAGCGCCTCCATAAAGCGAGATTGACCTCCATCCTTGGGTTTAACAAAGGGCGACTCTTTAAAGCGTTCTGCAAAGGTAGCCGGGCAAAATTTTTCATCGTTGAATATGTCGACCAGGCGTTCATTTTGTACTTTGATGTTCTTGTGTTGTTGCTTAGCATAAGGAGCGTACTTGGAAAATATATTCTCTACGCGTCTATTGAGACTGTCGTTAGCGTGCTGCTCAGCAAATGCAAATCCTTCTTCAAAAAGAAGCGTTTCAAACGCAATTGCCAATCGAATACCACACGACACACGCTGTCTAATTTCGTTCTTGGCATCATCCCCGTCTCCGGCAAAGCCATTTAGGTAGAGATCTAAAGTAGCTCGGCAGTCGCTCTTATATGAACTCACATCAGCATTTCTTAGTAGATACGATGTCGCCAATTCATAAAAGCCGAAATTGAAACCCATGAGTTCAGGTAGGTAGGTTCTTGTGTACCGGGACAACGAAATCAAAAATGCAGTAAATAAAAGAGGTTTTAGGCCAATCCGTGAGTCATCACTAAATTCTTTCGCTCTGATATCTGGCAGAAGAACGCCCATTTTTTCAAAATAATGCATTCGCTCAGCCAACAGCGTTTTATAATCGTTTCTCGTTCCTTGTAGCGTCGCATAAAAAGCGAATAAAGAATTAACGAGATGTGCTGGCTGTGTTGCAGGTTGAGAGATAAGATCTAACCAACAACCTTCTAAAAGATCAAAAGGAGCTCTATAGGTCATTAACGTGGTGAGAGCAGTTTCATCTCTGGCTATGACCTCAGAATATTTTCTTGCTATCGCGTTTTTTAGCTGTTCAATTTCTTCAATAGCACCAAAGTCATCGATTTTATTATGACTTGGACTTAAGAAGAGATTCAGCGCATCGTCCTCAATAATTGCCTTTACCAAATGAAGAGACAACAACATAGACTCTTCTGACTCTTGATCATTGATAAGCTGATGGAACAAAGTAGCACTTGTCTGTGGAGCGGTTGTTATTATGACATCATTATTAAAATAAAAAATCTTTGGGAAACTCGTCGGTAAAGTCTCACAATAACTGTTTTCATTTGCATCCATAGTGATTACACCAACTTTACTAATAAGGTAGAAAATTGTTTTTGATCTAGAAAGGTATAAGCAACCATCCCTTTCTCTCCAGAGTGCTCCAAATCTTTGCTAATTTGTATTAACGGATCACTTGAAAGGTAGGTGATTGAGTTCGAATGATCACGTTGATGGAGTAGAGTAATCTTGTGTTTAACAGTTCGATCATGACACTCTAGGGAATCTAAAATTCGCTCGATTGCCGCACTTGCGATTTTCTTGGCAACTGTAAGAGTATCATCACCGTGATATCCAAAATCACCACCCAGAATTTCGATGCTGTTCAATCCATCATGACTTGCGTCAAAACATGCGCAGGTTGAAAGTAGTACACCACTCGCGCCTTGGCCGATCGACACAGTATTCTTTATAACACCTGCAGAGTGGAGCGCTTCTTTATACTTGGCACTGGGAAGATCATAGGCTCCCGCAATCATCATTTGGGCATTGCCGTGCCGCACCTTCTGCGTGGCGAGAATGATGGATTGAATACCAGAAAGTATTCCTATCAAGCTTAAGTTATGGCCCATAAATTGATAATGGATGGCGACAATGGCTGCCATTGCGTTGGGCAACCCTACTGAATACACCGAGGGAATAATTTCGTTAACTCCTTCCTGCTCGGCGGTGACCATATTCGTTTCTATGGCATCCTGGGCGCCACATACTGTTCCCCATATAATGCCCTTATGTTGTGCGGGTGTGTCCAAAATAGAGGAAAGCATAGAATTATTGGTTATTGGATGAAGCAATTCACGAACCAACGTTAGCCCTATTCTCAACCGAGGATTTAAGGCCCCAATTCCAGGCAACCGTTTTTCAGGAATTAACTGGCTTTCATTGATCTCTTGCGCGGCCTGTGAAAGACAAAAAGAAAACCTGTTAAGGTAAACAGACCTACTCATACTGCACCTAATATGACACAAGCGTTTGTGCCCCCAAAACCACAAGCTGTTACCAGGGCGCTTGAAGTCATGTGCTCTCGCGTCTTCAAAACAATGTCCAAATCTGCAAATTCAGCCGCTACCTTAGTGGTATGAAGAACTGGTGGAATAATACCTCGGCTCAGAGACTCAAGAGCAGAGATAACAGAAAATATTCCGCTCGCCGCTTGTGAATGTCCAAGAGCACTCTTAACAGCGCTTAATGGAGGACTATTGGCAAATACGCTACGGATGGCTTCTGCTTCTGCCAGGTCGTTTGCTTTTGTGCCAGTGCCATGACAGAAAATCATTCCAATCTCCTGCTCACTGTAATTCTGCTTCATCTGACTGAAGGCTGAATTGATTGCTCTCTCGATACCGATACTATTTGGAGCGGCCACACCTTTGGCATCACAACTTTCGCCATATCCAAGAATTGCACCATGAATTGTCGCACCGCGTTTGAGTGCGGCATCAAGCGGCTCTACTACACAAATGGCAGCTCCCTCAGACAGAACGATGCCATCGCGATTTTCTGCAAAAGGTCGGCAGGTGGTTTGTGCTGTCAAACCTAAACGACTGAATCCGCCAATGGTGTATTCAAGGAGCACATCGACGCCACCCACGACGACAAAATCTGCCTGGTTTGCGTGTAGGAAATCACAGGCCAGTCCAAGAGCCATTAAAGACGAAGAGCAAGCATTGGATATCACTAATTGAGGCCCACAAAGGCCTGTTTGAGAGATTACCCTGGAAATAATATCATCTACTTGCGAAGAAATTAGTGCAACATGAGAATTGACATAGTAATGTTCTGTGCGCTCAATGCCAGCAGTGGTGGTGCCTATGAGCAATGCGCCACGCGCCGAACTCGCTGAGATGTTTATTAACGGCAATTTAGCGTCTAGCAGGGCGGATCTGACCGCATAACCAAGACTGCTCTCAGTAATACTCGTTGAAGGATAAGCCTGGTTGAGAATTTTCAGTACAACATTATCAAATTCAATGAGGGTGGGATTGCCATATTTTTCCAAAGCAAATCGCGAACTGGAATTTGAACAAGCTGTTTCCCCAAGTAATTTGTCAAATAACGAACCAGTCGTTAGCCCTCCGGGAAAGGCAACTCCAACGCCTGAAATGACTAATTGCTTGTGCATGTAACCTTTCCTATCCCATCGACTTTAATAAATTATCTGCCAGATTGTGACATGACATATGAGTGACATCATCGGCCTTAAACTTGGCTCCAAACTCTTTTTCAAGTTTAATAAAGATATCTATTAATTCTATTGAGGTAATGCCAAGGTCAGAGAATTGTGCTTCTTCCTGGACATCGCTGATATCCACGGACAATACTTTTGCGACCTGTGCCTTCACAGAGGCTAAAATATCTATTCTATTAGTTTCCATTGCCGTTGCTGTTATCTCTATTCAAGTGGATATCAATTAAAAAAACGGTGAAGCTTCTGTATGAGTTATTTAGCCATTGCACAACTATCTATTGCCGTGTTAGTAGTGTCAACATCAGACATGCTTGCCCATCAAATAAATTAGCCATCTTACATGCGCTCGAATGATAGCAATCAAAAAGAGAACATCTGAGTTTGACTCTTACAAGGATTGCCTTGACGGACATATAGGCATCCTTCATACGGATACATTACGACAGCACCCACAGTTTCTTCTCTACGTATATTGCCTTCGCTATGCACACAAATTCCTGCAGGATAAAGAGAATGGTCTGAAAAAATATCAAAAATAGATTCTGGATCTATATCATTCTGTTGAGCACAAAATAACTCTTTGGTTCGGTTTAGGCGACGCATTGAGGAGTGCTTGCTAAAAATATTCATCTGATCAATGCTGGCCAACTCTTCATTTAGAAAATGATTCGTATGAAATAATATCGTATTTTCTACCACTTTCAATTGAGAGGGCGTAAATTCGACGTTTACCATACGACTTTTGTCAGCAATAATAAATGACCTCGAACTCGCACGCCGTATCCTGCTTAATTCTCCCAAACAGCTGTCAATATCGGTAAAATTAAGTAAATGACGTACCAGGAGATAAGCCGGAACGCCTGGCACCCATTTTTCCGCAAGTACCAAATTAATCGCTATACTTAGCCCTGCCTCGTTAAATCCTACATAACCCAATAAGCCGCAAAAAGTAAACATCATGATGTTGGGCTTACCTAGAGTCTGAGAGCGGATTTTTATTACAGTTCCTAGGGAAGAAATATTGCCGTTAAGATCAACGGTTTGGGCTACTACATAGTCATTTTTACTGTTGGCCCTATTTATACCTATTGTAGTACAGTCTCCGACTGCAGGGATCTGAGTGTAACCAATGATTTCCCTACGCAACTGTAATAATGCAGCGTCTTCATAGGAAATATCTGCTCCTGCGGCAAGTCCTTCGATTTCCATCGCGATATGCGGAACATCATCTTCTATAATGCGAAGATGTGCTCTAACGTGGGAATAGATTTCACTCTGTGTTAAGGGCGAATAAAGTATACTATTTATTCTGCAAACATGATCCGTTAAAAAGTTTTGAATTTCAACTTTATGGTATTGACCATGTTGCATCCCGATCTCGTAAGGTGAGCCTTGAACGAGCACTTCTTTTAATGTGGCGTTTGTTATCTCGGGAATTAAAATAATGTGCTCCACAAATTTATATTCTCTTAGCTACTTATCCATTCAGTGCGTAATTCTCCATGAAACATTATTTTCAATGGAGCTATTGATTGCACATAATTATTTGCGGCCAAAAATGTCTGATTTTATTTTTGGCCATTCTGATTCGAGTACGCTGTAATAAATGGTATCTCGTCGACGATTGTGGGGCATTTGCGTGTGACTCCTAAGAATACCTTCCTCAGCCGCTCCAATCTTGACTAACCCCCTTCTGGCCTGTTGATTTAATACGTCTGTTTTAAACTCTACACGATGATAACTAAGCGTCTCAAAAGCATATTGCATCATGAGAAATTTGGCCTGCTGATTGATGCCTGTACCTTGAAATGTGCTACCCAACCAAGACCAACCAATTTCTAAACGTCGATCTTTGTGGCTAACATTACCGAACGACATACTGCCAACTATTTGATCGTAATGCTTTGAGATAATCGTAAAACATATTCGCTCACCGGTGCGTGAGGCCTTTATTCCGTCTTCAACAAACTCAACCACATCATTGTAGTTTTCAATGTTAAACACGAAGTATTTCCAGATCGCTTCGTCAATGGCGATGTCAGCGTAACCTGATAGGTCAGCAGCTGATATTGGTTTAAGAAGTACAGCATCATTTTCTAGAATAATTTTGTTATCCAACATACTCTAGCGATCCTTTTTCGGAAAATAGGGCAATAACGTCGAGCGGGCTGGCTAATGCAACTAGATCTGCCTCAGTTAAACTAAAAAGGTCGACCTTAAATTGCTCACATAAATTTGTCATCATCACTACCAAGTTTAATGAGGTTAAACCGAGATGATTGAAGAGATGGCTGCTGCTATCAATCCGTTCATCATGAGGACGTTGCAATATTTGATTGAGTTGTTTATGAACTTCGATTTCAATGTCTTGCATTATGACTCCAACCTATAATATTTTTTGAATTAGTACGCATCAAAGATATTTTTTCAAGGCTCTAATTAATTATACAAGCGTTCGATCTGTGTCGCGTAGCGTCGATAGATATCTTGTCTTTTGACCTTGTACTGCGATGTTAATAACCCATTTTCTCGGGAAAATTCCGTATCAGCGATAATATATTTTCGCAATTTCTCATCGTTGTAAAGACTGGTGTTGAGATTATCAAAACATGTTTGAATGGCCTGTTCAGTCACATTTTCATGAGCTGCGACAATTACTGCGACCAGGTAGGGTCTTCCGCTTCCAAATACCACAGCATGCTTTATACATGAAATCTGCGTCAGCTTTTCTTCGATGGACCGGGGATAAATATTCTTGCCATTAGCAAGACAAATTACTTCTTTAATCCGCCCTGAAATATATAAAAATCCATCGTCGTCGAGGTAGCCCACATCGCCCGTTGCTACAATTCCATCGTCTTGAAAAACAAACTGCTCATTCGGATCGGCACAATGTGCATAACGGTCGTTGATGGGGTGGCGACTTTTAACTAAGATCTGTTGATTAGCATCGAACAAAATCTGTTTACTGCCGATGACTTGTCCCGCACTGCCTGGCCTATGGGCATGAAAGCAGTTTTTAGCAACGATGCAGGTTTCATTCATTCCGTATCCCTCGAATAGTGGGGCACCCAGTGCGTTAAAGAAATCCAACATTGCTAACGAGGCAGGAGCCGAACCAGTCCAGAGATACCTGATATTCCCTCCCAATATATCTGCCAGTGGTTTAAAGCACTGTAACGGCAATGCTTTGCGTCCACTGTTTTGGTAGTGAAGAATTCGTTCTCTGCATTCATTTTCAAGCGCTGTATTTTGCTTTAACTGCTGGCTTAACGATGCCATTATTAAATCGAAAAAGCCCGGCACACCCATCACCACAGAAGGTTGGGTTAGTTTGAGAGCCAATAATGCGAATTCATAGTTAGTAATAATAACATTGTGTTGAAAATAAATAGCGGAGTAAATCCAGTATCGTTGTTGTAACAATGAGAGGGGTAGGAATACGAAAAGAGCTTCGGATGAACTATGGTTAAAAAGATCCTGAACATGGGAAATAGAATCATTGATGCTATTTACACGTGCACCCAGGCCTTTGGGTTTACCTGTACTGCCACTGGTAAATTTTAGCGTGCTCACTTCGTCCCCCCTGAATTGGTAGGGTTTAAAATGGGCATTCAAATTATTTTCCTGAGCTAGAGAAAATCTATCTATTTCGTGTTCAAAAGTATGTAGGTTATAAACATCTGTAACCGGTACTTGTAGATATCGATCAACATCTGTGAAGAGTAATCTTAATTGATATTCATCGATTAATTGAGCCGGGTCATAGGCAGCATTGATATCGAAGGCGGCGTTAATGACTCCGGTGGCGAGACAGGTTAAGTCAATAACAATCCATTCGATTGAATTCTTGGCTAAGATCCCCACTCTGTCACCTGGTCGCAAACCCAGTTTGTTGAAGTACAAAGCGGCTCGTACGACCCTAGGATACAGCTCCCTCAGCTGACAATGGGTTTTTCGTCCAAATTGAAAAACAGTGATATCGGACTCACAGTTTTGCAAACGGAATATAATTTGATTGACAATATCGTACATAGTGTTGAACGTCATACTCAATATTTAACGGCAATGGTGTGAATTTATCACGCCTCTTTTAAACCCGTTAACAAATAGCCATGATCGAAACTGGTATCATAATAGTTACCTGGTTCGAACCCTGTAAATTGGAATCCCTTCGTAGGGTCATCTAAGGACATCAAATGTTCTCGCCACGAATCCATAAACGCGCTCAACCATAGCGTGCGCCTTCTTACACGTAACATATCTTCAATATCATAGGGCTTGCCATCCATGCGCACTGTGCGTACATCATAAAAACCACGATAAGCAATGCCATTGACGATGAATGATGGTTTACTCATGTCTGGTCCAGGCGAGCGAATGGAGTATTTCACTGCAGCGCGGTGATGCGCTTCGCGATGGACATCTGAGTGTTCGGCAATATCAGGAATCAACGGCGGATAATACCAGTGGCGATCGGAGCGTATCTCGTGGCGTTGAAGATTGCCTGGAATAAAGTGCCATCGATTGAACATCATTCTTTTCTGGCAAGAGGAAGCAATGACATCAACGGTCTTTTCCGGTAGAACAGCCTGCATATTGTTAGCAACCCAGCAGGTAAAAAAATCCTTATTGGAGTAATCGCCAATTTTTTCTACGATTTCAGAACGGCATCCAACACAGAGTTGACCTAAATTTCGAATAGTACTCGTCATTCCATAATCTGAGTGAGATGCTTTGACTGCAGAGGTGACGATCATTTGTAAAAGATACTCAAACCAGTTGTTAGCCGCGTAGGTTTCGTAGGGTACCTTATCGCCCTTCAATGCTTTTTCAAGCGCGGCCTGAGATAGGTCTTTAAATACCGCATATTCATCAAATGGGAGAGACATTTTTTTGCCGACAAGCATTCGATAAACGCCGCCGAATTCTTTTAAAATGACTCGGGAGGATTCATGTGGTCTTGTGTTTTCAACGATATGTTCTGTTTTAAAAAAGTGTAAGCCATAAATCCAGCGATATCTTAACCAGCTTTGATTTGGCGACTGCAGAGTAAGCTGTCGAATCTGCTGAGCTAAAGTAAATATCTCATCGGACAATGGCTCATCCAATTTGTTGTTGACGTTATAGTACATTTCAACAAGATGGTTAAGTTTGCCGTACAATGACAGTGCTGAGAGCACCACTCCATTAAATTCTTCAAAGCGTACTGCGCGCCCTGAGAGGAACAGTGCATGCAATGCAGAAACAATTACGACAGCATTATCATCCCATGATGACAACGGACATTCTGCCAATTTATTAAGGTAACCTATTCGGCTTTTTTCTGTCACCAGGTTATTGTGACGGTCTATCAAGGTATAAAATTTATCAGAAACATAAAAGCAAACTGATTCGACATGTTTTACATGATCGATACATTGAGACAATGCATTGTCGAGTTGATTGGCCTCGTCGAGTTTGGAAAGTTCTAAACGCAGTTGCGCAACGGCACGCTCTTCTGCAGCAACAATTTCTTGAACATTTGTTTGCGCTTGTTCATAGAGGGATTGTGGCAGCTGTATATATCCAAGCATCGTGTTGTCATCAACATCGTCGTAGATGATTTCAGCAGCATGTTCCAGTCGAATATGCACCCTGCCAAGAGAGTTGTAATAAACTTTGAGTAGTTCGGTGTCCTGATTTCGCACCGCTAATCGAGATATTTCGATCTCATGATGTTGACTAAGCGCGTGATATATCTCGAGATCAAAGGCAGCAAGAGACAACTCCGCATATTGCTCTCTATGTGTGCCACCGTTGGTAATTAAATACGTCAACGCCTTATAAGCTGATTGTGCGTGGGGGCTAAAACTTTCTGTATAGTGCCTCAGATCTTTCCCAAAAAGACTTTTGCTTTCTTGCTTACTCATCACTAGTCCTCAGCAGGCAAAATTAGCCAATACTTTTGATAAAATTGCGATATATATCTAAATAATTAAAATACTTGAGGATTGAACTTCGTGAATACCTCAACGAAATCCATCGACGAAGAACGAAATCGATTTCAATAAATGGGATGTAAAATAACGCTACTAGTTAATTTAACATTTGATGGTGGCGATGCTTCTCATGGGGATTCCTCCGGTATAGATTGTTCGTTGTTTCATCTCTGCGATAGCAACACTATCGCTCTGAACCATCATCCTTGAGGTATATATATTATAGGCTATATAGAAGAGGTATATTTAATTTATCACCCATTTAAACCAGTGCCAGATTGACAGTAAATATCTGTCCTAAACTCGAGAGAATTATCAATTCATGACTACTCAGTGTCAACAAATATTTATAAAAATATGTTCAAAAAATTACTGTCAGTATTATTTCAGTTTATCCGTGATGCGAATTGAGAACTTTATCTAAATAATTTCAGTAATTGGGAGAGAATTCCACAATTCATCGCGGCAATAGAACCCATATAATTGACTGCCCCAGTATTGTCCAAGGATAAGGATTCAGTTTACTGTACTAAACAAATGCTTTACTTGTGTCAGGGCTTGGCAAACAAGTTGAACTTCTAAAGCCATACCTCATTAGTAATAGATAACGGATGTACAGGGGAGATTTTCGTAGCACAAATATGGGAACAAAATAAGAACAGTATTGTCGATCATGTAGAGTGGGAATCTACTAAACTGAACTTGAAGTTGTATTTCCATCATTAATCATGTTCATACTTTTGCAGCCATCAGTATAAGGATTATACTGAGTTCATTTTGAGTAATGCGCATTACCTTGCCAAGGCTTTTTTTACTTGTAGCCTTTTCAGAAATATTACTGTCTTACAGCAGACAAATTTGTCGCCATCAGAGAAAACATTTATTAAAAATCATGGTATCGTGTTTAGTTGGATATTTTAACGGGATTCCTTAGAATTCACGTAAGAAACTATAACGTGATAGATAGAATACTTGGAGCACAATACTTTTATGATCAAATTAATATACTGCCTCAATCGCAAATCAGACCTAACGCGCGAAGAGTTCTTATCGTATTGGCGCAATACGCATGCTGAAATTGTCAAAAAGTATCAGCCCGATTTAAAGATAGTTCGTTATATCCAGCTGCACACAATTGCCAATGACGAAAAGAACAATTCAGTTAAGAGTACAACCGATAAATTGCGCCAGTTTCGCGGTTGTGGAGAACCCTATGATGGAGTAGCTGAACTCTGGTATAACAATGAAGAGGATATTTTAAATGGCAGTAAAGAAGCGAGCATGGCATTATTAAACGATGAAAAAAAATTTGTAGATCACTCCCGGTCATCAATCTGGATCAGTATTGAACATCGCATTATTGATTAATTTCTTCATGGAATGAACCAATCGAAATGGACGCTATGCTATCTATGCCCATCATATGTAAATTAGATTTCGATATTTTAACTTTTTCTGTTTTATAAACCTAAAGGTTGTCAATATGACCACAGGCAATTACCTCCATTTACCGTTTTTTGAGAATTCCCACCGCCAACTTAAATCCACTGTTGAAAGCTGGGCTGAAAAATCGTTGACACCCCTCATGAATACAATTGAAACGCAAGACGTCAACGATCAATGTCGTCAATTTATTAAGTTGCTCTCAACTGCCAATATTCTTGATCGTTGTCTACCGGGAAGTAACAACGAAATAAACAAAGTCGATCTGAGAGCGATTTCTGTCATTCGAGAAACGCTTGCCTATTACTCTGACTTGGCCGACTTCAGTTTTGCCATCCAAGGCCTAAGTACGATACCAATAAGCATGAATGGAACGGAACAGCAAAAGGAAACCTATGTAACACCGAGTCTCAACGGCGAGAAAATTGGCGCCTTTGCACTTTCTGAACCTGCTGTCGGCACGGACGTGAGCAGTATTACAACTAGTGCGACTATTGACGGTGATCACTTCATCCTACAGGGTATTAAAACCTGGACATCATTAGCAGAAATAGCAGACTATTTTATTGTTTTTGCCCGAGTAAACAATTTGCCCAGTGCATTAGGTATTGCAGCATTTATTGTCGATGCCACGCATCATGGCGTTGAGGTTAGTGAACGAATCGAGCTAATAGAACCTCGACCATTTTCTTCTGTTTCCTTTAATCAATGCCGGCTGCACAAAAGCGCGATGCTGGGTCAGCCTGGCAAAGGCTTTAAAATCGCGATGGAAACATTAGATCTCTTGCGGCCTACAGTGGGTGCTGCCGCTATCGGTTTCGCCCATCGCGCGCTTGATGAGGCAATCACATGGTGTCAAACGCGGAAGGTTGGCAATCAATTGCTGATGGACATGCAATTAACCCAAGCGAGACTTGCGGATATGGCGGTGAGCTTGGATGCCAGCGCGCTGCTGGTTTATCGAAGCGCGTGGCAGCATGATACGCACAGTAGCAGTTTTACCGCTGAATCAGCGATGGCAAAATTATACGCTACAGAAACAGCGCAAAAAATTATTGATGATGCGCTGCAACTATTTGGTGCTCGGGGGGTTGTATCAGGTTTCGTCGTTGAAAAACTCTATCGTCAAATTCGATCGCTTCGTATTTATGAGGGCACATCTGAAATTCAAAAGCTCATCATTGCCCGTCAACTTCTACTAAAAAAATAATAGAAATAATCGTACCATTGGACTCCAAACCCCAACACCAATCCCCATGCCGCAAACTGAAGTGTAAACAGATAACACTCCTCTCAATTTGAAGGGGAAATTTTCTCTGATTAAAATAAATTTCTCTACAGCAAGCTGGGGTTCTTTACGAGAAGCGGGGAGCTTCCATTTCCATTGAAGACAGAAATGGAACGGCGGTACAAGTGATTTATTTCTACGGTCTTGCTTGGCGTATCGTGACATTGAGTAAATTATTCCGGTAATCAGATTGTTAGATAGAATGATTTTAATGTTTCTCGGCAGACCCACTAAGTGGTTTTTTCCTGGCTGATCGGTGACGCTCCTTGCGCTCGACATCAATATAGCGATCAGTAGTCGCACCAGAACTATGGCCGGCGTCATCCCTTACATGCTCTCTGGGTCGTGTTTTTACGTCTTCAGAAATTCCGGTATGTCGCAACCAATGCACAGTTGCTTGAGTCAATGCAATAGCTTCGTCGTCGTGACCAAGTTGATAAAGTTTAGCAGCAGCCTCATCAAAACAAACTTGCACAATTTCGCGAATGTAGGTTGTACTAGTAATTGGGCCGCGCCCTTTATGCTTCGGTAAAAGAGGGGAATCATCCGCAGGAGTAGGTTTCAACGATAAGTCTAGCGATTTCCGCCAGCGCACCAGCGCTTTCATCATAGAGTCACTGACAGCAATATCTCTTTCCTTATTGCCTTTGCCGACTGTAGTAAACCACCAAAGTCCATCCTGGTCACGATGAAAATCATTCATCGTTGGAACCCAACGCTTACTCGCTGCCAATTCCGATATACGTAGATACATAAGATAAAGCGCACTCATGATAAATAACGTGCGCTCGTGCTTAGCTGGATCGCGTTCAGCCATAACACTTGCTGTGTCGATAACTATTTTCCATTGCAGTTCGGATAGGCGCCTAATTTTTGCTTGGCCTTGATGCTTTTTTAAAAAACGATTCTTTTGTCGAATCAATGCGACAGGATTAGCTGATACATAGTCATCTTGTAAGAGGTAATTGTAAAAACTGCTTAAAATGGCAAAACAATCTTTGATGGCGCTGTCAGACAATTCAAATTCAGCCTTGTCAGGTACACTGCCTTGTCGAAAGGCGGCTTTAGATACTGTGACAACAAAGGGGCGCCATTCCGTGTTAGGAATTCGGCGTCCTTCCTTTACTATAAACCGTGTAGCTTTCTTTTGGCCAATCCACGATTTTAGTGGGTTCTGACAGAACTTAATAAAATCCTGGATATCATCTCTGGTAAGAGTTTTAAGAGTTTTGTCCGCTCTCAACCAGCACCACTGCAATAGGCGCTCTATTTCACGCCGGTAAGCATTAAACGTTGAGTTGCTACCTTCGTAGCTCTTTAAAAATTCCAACGCCTTATTGAAATCCTGTTTTTGTTCAATGTTGAGATGTTGAGGAGGAACGCATTCGGCAATGTTCTCAAGTGCGTCAAAAAGAGCAAGTGGGCTTTGTCGTTTTAGTGTAGCCATTTTATCCAATCCATAGGCTATATTTTGCGTATTTATAATACCGTGATAATAATGTTTATCACGGTTATTGTCGATAGCCTCAATTCACTTTATGATGCTTGCCCTTGTTGTCTTTAAATAAGCGGTTCACTATGACAGAAATTGCCATCCTATCTCCTGATAAACGTCAGGAATTTGATTCGCCCCCGAAATTCAACAAATACAACCGTCTTGAATATTTCTCCCCTACAGACGTGTTCAAATCAATTGTTACTAAC
>OBEQ010810347.1_pt1 | contig 19682 bp, 19 predicted proteins | sample 1670901 | NCBI WGS metagenome assembly OBEQ01 (sample SAMEA104232315, study PRJEB22302) | groundwater metagenome | biome: forest; feature: aquifer; material: groundwater | place: USA | collected 2011-08-07 | depth 5.4 m
CCGCTCCCACAACAATAACAGACACAATTACGATTAAAATTTTGCTCATCTTAAGTATATTAGCACTGACTTAGTGAAGAAACCAGAGTGCCTAATTAGACGCCTAAAAATACTATTTGTAGTAAATTCGGTCCTGAATTCTGAGGTCAATATACTGAAGTTGGGAAATCCTGTCACTGCTTAGTTTTTGTGCCATAAAGCTGGCCATAGCATCTATTTGAGAGTTAGTATCAGTATCCACGTTTAAAAGTATCTTCAGGTTAGTTGAGGTCAGAGCATAAAAGTCAGAAATAGAATCGGAAGGAATAACGATAGCTTTGACTTGAAACTTTTTGTCACTGAGTTTTTGGTGGACATCGGTTATTACTTTTAACCACTCATCCTCTGTAACTTTGTCACCCAGACTTACCTCTCTACTTCGATTATCCTGAACTGCCAAAATCAAGAACCCGGAAGTCTGTGGTGATTTTTCATACGCGATACCGTTGTTATTAAAATAGAAACATTGCTGCGACGCGGTGAGGCACCAGATGCCTTTCGGGGAACGTTCTTTAATGCTGATTTTTATTTCGTGGAAGAGACGTCTGGAGATACTAATAGAATCAATTTTAGGAAAATCTTTAGCTAGTTTCATCTGTAACTGCCCCAAACCCAAAAATACGATATTTCTACGGCGTTGCAAGAAATAGTGCTTACTATCCAACCAATGGTTAGTTTCTGATTTTACCGAGTCTCTTAGCTCACTCGATTGAGCGTCGCTTTCAACAGTAACACTCCTCACGTCCAGGAGGTGTGCAAAAAACAAAAGATAAATGACGCCTGCGAGAACTAAAATTACGACACTACTAATAAAGAACATTTTTCGAGAAAAGCGCCTTCTCTTATCTCGTTTATACTGGTCAGTATATCTAGCTACTTTTCTTGTCATTGATTTTTATCTCTTTAATCCCAAACATGTACTTCCTCAACGCGCTTGGAATAACGACAGTGCCTTTTTCTGTTTGATAATTTTCTAAAATTGAAATCATGGTTCGCCCAGCGAAAATAGTGGCATCATTCATATGAACAAACTCGATCTTGTCATTTATTTTCACTCGTGTCCCTAATCGTCTGGCTTGGTAGTCTGTATTCATGTCAGAAGTATGCGTTTCTCTGTACCTATCTTGCCCTGGCATCCAGGTTTCTATATCGATCTGCCTCGCATCAGGGCCTCCCATATCTCCGGTAGAAATAGCTACGACTCGATATGGCAACCCCAGCTCTGCAAGTAAATATTCTTGAATGGCTACTATAAAATCCTGTTCCTCGATCGAACCTTCGGGAACTGTAAAAGATTCGGCTTCCAATTTATCGAACTGATGGACTCTTAAAATGCCCTTCGTGTCCTTTCCATAACTACCGGCCTCACGTCTAAACGCAGTTGAGAAGCCAACGTATCGCAGTGGAAAATCGGCAGCATTCAAGGTCTCATCCATATGCATAGCCCCCAACGTGTGCTCGGCACTACCAACAAGATACAAATCATCGCTGACAACATGATACCTCTCTTCTTTCGGCTCTAGTCTGGCCATTTTTTGCAACGCTCCCACCTGGATTAACACTGGAGGAATAATCGGCGTAAACGGTTTCGAACTTATTTTTAAATGATTCTTTTTGATTATCTTAGCAAGAATTTTCTCATCAGTAAGCACGGACAGAGCAAATTGAATCAGAGCAAATTCGAGCATAACCAAAGCACCTTTCAAATATGCGAACCTAGCTCCTGACACTTTGGCGGCTCGTTCGGTATCAATAAGGTCAAGGCCTTTTCCTAATTCCCAATGTTCCTTAGGTTTAAAGGCGAAAACTGGTTTTTTGCCAACCTCTCGAAGAACCTTATTATCATGCTCATCTTTACCGATGGGCACATCATCGAGTGGAATATTAGGAATCGCATTCAATAACTCAAAATATTGCTGTTCTACTGTAGCAAACTCAGTTTCAAGAACTTTTATTCGTTCCTTGATAGTTTTCAATGCCTCTAGTTCAGCTGGATCTTTCGGTCCTCCTTTAGATTTCTTATTCTGCTCCGCCTGCAGACTTTCTTTCTCTCCAATCAAATCCCTTCGGCGTTTATCCACGGCTAAAAAGGCATCTAAATCCACCTTGGCATTCTTATTTTTTATTGCCAGTTTTACTAACTCCTGATTTTCCCGAATAAATTTAATATCCAGCATTGAGATTTTTCTCAACGAGACCGATGGGCTTTGTCATCGAGTCGAGTTGATGAGTTAAAAATGTCATCCCGTTAATTTTTGCTTTGCAAAATATTAATCGGGAGAAACGACTACTTTGGTCTCATTAGCGGGAATAGAATCACCTCTCGAATTGAATGTGAATCGGTCAGAATGGTTGTGAGCCGATCAATGCCTAAACCCCAGCCCGTAGCTGGTGGCATGCCATATTCTAATGCTTCAATGTAGTCCTCATCAAACGGATGAGCCTCCTGATTGCCTTTCTTAGCCGCTTTTTGTTGATGCTCAAAGCGCTCTCTTTGGTCAATAGGATCATTGAGCTCAGAAAACGCATTAATTATTTCGTGGCCGGCTACTATTAGTTGAAACCGAGCAACATGGCTCTTGTCTTTCTCTAATTTTTTGGCTAGCGGTGAAATATCTAGCGGGTGGTCCACAATAAAGGTTGGTTGAACAACCTTTGGCCTGGCGACTTTTTTGTAAATTTCATCAGCAATATTGCCTTTGGTCATTGTTTTTTCAATCACTATCTCTAATTCTTTTGCTTTGCGGGCTAAATCCTCCTCATCAACTTCGTCATAGTCAAGACCGCTGTATTGTTTGAGGAGGTCGTTAAAACTCACTCGTTTGTACGGCCCCTGAAAATCAACAGTACTGCCTTCGTAACTAATTTTAGCCGTCTCAAATATGTTACTCACAACCTTTTCCAACATATCTTCGGTAAATTTCATCAACCATTCATAATCCTGATAGGCAACATAGAATTCCAGTTCCGAAAATTCCGGGTTGTGATCCTTGTCCATTCCTTCATTGCGAAAGTTTCTGGAAAATTCATAAACCCTCTCGAATCCGCCAACCAGCAAGCGTTTCAAAAAAAGCTCTGGGGCGATTCGGAGATAAACATCCAAATCTAAGGCGTTAATATGTGTCTTGAAAGGCTTGGCATTAGCTCCGCCGGCTAAGATCTGGAGCGTCGGGGTCTCAACCTCCATGAACTCATGGTTATTGAGAAAATTTCTAAGTTCATTAATTATCTTAGTTCTAACTTTAAATTGGGCGCGAGTTTCTGGATTGAATATTAAATCAAGGTAACGTTTACGATACCGTTCTTCGACGTCAGTCAAACCATGCCATTTTTCAGGCAACGGCAACAGTGATTTCGAGAGCATCCGATACTTCTCAACTTCAAGTGTTCGCTCCTCTTTCCTGGTCTTGAATAAGAATCCGTAACATTCAATAAAATCACCCATATCAACGGTTTCACTCAGAAAATCATACTCCATATCCCCTACTACGTCTTTTTTGAAGTAAACTTGTACCCTGCCACTACCGTCCTCAAGATCAAAGAATGTTGAACCACCGTGTTCCCGCCTAGCCATAACACGGCCAACCAAAACTAGCCGGTCTTTGTCTTCTGCGTGTTTATCAAAATCCTCCAACGCTTGTGCAATGGTGTGTGTACGCCAAGACTTCGCCGGATATGGGTCAACTCCGGCTTTTTGTAATTTGTTTAATTTTTCTATCCGTACTTGGCGAATATCGTCTAAAGGCATGGATTTAGTATAACAAAAAACAGTATTTAAAACTACAATTTTAAACTTCTTTAATAAAACTTGACACAGTAAAATACTTATGATAATATTGGTTTATCTGTCAACTTCAGAAAGGAGATGCACAATAGTTATGCGAATAAACAGAACAAAAAGAGAGGTTCGGCTAAGACGCCAACTTGCTCGACATGGTACAGTCAATCAGGCCAAGACGGGCTGGGCAGTGACGCAAGCCAGTCACCGAATCGGCCACAGAACCAAACACGCGAGCCACACATCTGGTAATTGGTCGGCTGGCCGCAAGACAAAGACCGCAAGTGCTTAATACCGTCAGCGTTCTTTGGTCATAAGCCCGCCCAGTAGCAGAAATGTGAACGGCGGGGTTTTCAATTTTAAAATCACCCGTAGGTGGTTATTTGTTTATGATATCTTTCCCATTAATACTGATCTGCATTCAATTTTATTAAGAAACTCCCAAAATCTTGTATTTAACAATCCCAGATGGAATTCGAACTTCTACTTCATCACCCTTCTGGCGCCCCAAAAAAGCACTGCCTAAAGGAGATTCATTGGATATAAACCCTTGACTCGGGTCGGCCTCAGAAGCACCGACAATGGTGAATTTGTGTTCGCCATTGGCCGAAGCAACTGACACGGTCGAACCCACAGCAACAAGGCCGCCGCCTTGCTGGTCATGTTGAATGATAACGGCATTTTTAATAAGGTCGTCGAGTTCTTCGATGCGTCCCTCATTGAATGCTTGTAACTCCTTGGCTTCAATATATTCAGTATTCTCGGATAAGTCTCCTAGTTCTTTGGCTTGAGCAATTTTAAGTGAAATTTCGGAACGAGTCTTAAGTTTTCGTTCCTCAAGTTCGTGCTTTAATTTTTCTAGGCCAGCTGGAGAAAAATACTGTGTCATGACTTTGTTTCTCAACGAAACTAGTAGTTCTTACTGCGACGTTGAGTTGTTAGAAAATTGTCATCCCGTAGATAAACGAAGTTCATCTACGGGATAAACAACTGTTACCAATCGTCTATCCTACGGTAGACTCTTGGACATTTGTTTAAGAATTATACCACTAAGGCCATAAATAAAGATTTACACTTATCCACAACTTTTATTTCAGAACTTTCAGGTTTGATCAAGTTCGAGGCAAAATCGAGCATTGATACGAAGGTGTAGTCACACCACATCGAGGATCAAGCGGAGATTTTAACAAAGAAATTGGTCAAATCCAACGAGCTATAAAAAAGATAGGCTCCGTTTCACTTTGGAGCTTCTTTTTTCTAGCGTGAATGTTCTGACGAAAAGTACCATGAAAGGAATGTATTTGCAACTTTGATCGCCATACCCTGTCCACCACTGATATTTTCAACAAGTATTGTCATACTGATTGTGGGGTCATCATACGGCCCAAAAACAGTAAAAAGCGAGTTGAGTCCGTTGTGGGTACTAGAGCTGGTTTGTGCTGTTCCTGTTTTAGCTGCCACTGGCACTGGCAAGTCTTTAAGCAACCCGGCAGTACCGTCCGTAATAGTCTGGCGCATACCTTCCCTAACCACTTTCATTGTGTCCTCATCAAATGGGATGGACGATACAACATTGGAACTAAATTCCTGAACGACTGTGCCATTGGAATCTACGATTTTCTTTACTATGTATGGCTTCATCAATTTGCCGCCATTAGCAATAGACCCAATATAAGTGTTGAGTGCCACAGGGGTCAGCGAGAGGTCGCCTTGGCCAATAGAGATGTTGTATGTGTCACCGATATACCATGGCTGGCCACGAGTATGCTGTTTCCAATCCGGCGATGGAATGAAACCTTTTGCTTCTCCTGGCAGATCGATACCAGTCGGTTGATCCAAAAGAAACGACTTGAAGTACTGAACTATCTTATCAGCTCCAAGACCTTTGATTTTTTGATATCCCCCACCAAGAGCATAAAAATAAACATCGACTGACCAAGCAATGGCTTTCCGAATATCAGTAATCCCATGTACCCTCCAGTCGTTGAAGGTATAGGTTACACTGGGGTCATAAATACTCCTGACTGTAATACTGCCGGTAGCATTAATTTGGGTATCAGGTGTAACCACCTTTTCTTTGAGACCAGCCAAGGCTAAAAGAGGTTTAATGGTCGAGCCGGGACTGTACTTACCGCTAATTGCACGATTAAAAAGTGGGTGAGTTGTACTGTCTAAAATGATTTGGACTTTACCGTTATCTCCACCTGACTCAAAAAGATTACTATTGAACGACGGCAGACTGACCAAACCAAGAACTTCGCCTGTTTTCGGGTTTTGAATAATCGCCGCTCCCCGTTGAACACCTACCGACAGCAACGCCCGGTACAAATGCTCTTGAATATCCTTATCGATACTCGTATAAAGACTGTTGCCGGGTTTAGAATTGTTTCCTCCGACTGAATCTCCGCCCAAAAGCATTGACTGTCTCTCTCCTCTCAAAAAATCCTCATACTGCGCTTCGAGTCCATAACGACCAATCCTGTCGGTAAACATGTAATACGAATTCTGGTTGATATCGGCCGTTGTAACTTTGGAAGTGTAGCCAATAAAGTGCGCTGAATACAAACTGTCAATATGATTGCGAGTTGAATCATACACAAGGTAAAACCCCTTACTGGCGAGGTCTTTGACTCTCAAAACTTCCTCCTTAGTAAGATTGCCCTTCACTTCAAATGATGGCTTATCCTTGTTGAACAAGTACATATCTTCGATAGAACTGGCGGGAAGGTTAATTATGGTTGAAAGTTGAAACATGGTTCCATTTAAGTCTCCCTTTTTCTGGTGCGACAGTTCGTTGGGAATTCCAATCAAACTAAAGGTGGGGATATTTTCAACAAGCGGCCGGTTTTTGTCGTCATAGATAAGTCCACGGATGGGCACTGAAAAATATTTGGCGGAATTTATATTTCGTGCGACAATAGCAAATTTACTACCGTCAACTACCTGAAGTTGAAAAATGGTCAGAATATAAAATGCAAAAGCGCCGGCGATCAGAAAAATAACAACAGTAAAGACTGCCCGGTGAATAGGCATTTCGATTTTTGAATGAGGACTGGCCGCATCCGAAAGCGTTTCTTCAGGATTAAGTTCGTTAAGATCCGAGGGTGAGATTTTGTATTTTTTTCTGATAAATTTCATCCCGTTAGAAGTCACAAGGCCATGCGTATCGATTAACTGACGATGGCTATGCGACCATATTATTCAATATTCCTTTCTAGACTAACCCGTTAGTCCCGATTTTGTTAATGCCATGCATGTTACAAAATCGAGGATCCTCGATTTCTCACCAAATCTGAATTTGGGAGAAATCGGGAGGCGACTTCTAACGGGATTCATATCTTAAATCGCTTAGGTTTCATGGAATAACTGTAGCCAAAAAACAAAAATAAGAAAACCAGAGTGGTTATGGCAACCACTGATGGCAGGTTTGACCAAAAAGACAATCGCCATGACCAGTTGGTCTGACTAATACCATAAAGTGTTAGATACATCTTGTCTGATATGTACAAAAATAAATAATAAAGTAAAAAAAGACATTCCGAAAGAATAGTAAGCATGAAACCGCTCGTATACGAATTTTTCTGAATATTGCTTCTGTCAAGGTATGAAATTTTGGCAAAAACATATAGAACCAAAAACATGACTATTAGAGCAAGGGTGAAAAGACCAACTTGCGGACTCATCCAAAGATCATAAATAACTGCTGCTACCACAAGTTTTGTTAACAAATCTTTACTCTTGATATCTATAATTGATAGAAATATCAGGAGTTCTGGAACAAGAATAACGGGATGTTCAACAAAAATAACTCTCAAAATATATTCAAAGATAATACCAATTAAAACAACAATAAAATAAGTGCGAGTTTTCATACTTCTAGCGCTATGGTTTTATAATAAAAACTTTAGAGGTTTCAGCAATATCGAAGATTATAGAGACCGATACTTTTTGGAATAAGTTCCCCTGCAATGGTTGGACGTCAGTGACTTTGAAAATAGGAATTGCCGGTGGAATTTTATCCAAACCACTCGTGACAATGACGTCATTAGGTTTGACCTCTTCTTGACTGGTAACAAGTTCCAAGAGAGCTTGGCTACCATTACCTTGAGACCGTGCCAAAATATTTTTACCACTTACTCGAACCTTCAAGCTTAGATCTTTACTCTGTGGCATTAGAACAAGAGCGCTGTGGTTATCTGTCCTCACCACGACACCGGCCAAGATGTTATCTGCCGTAACCACAGCCAGGCCGTTTTCTACACCATCTTCAGCACCACGATCTATCATAAAACTAGACAGCGATGATTCTCCTCTTAAACTAAAAATGTCAGCAAAGATAAGCTGTTTTTTGGGACTTACGCCAAGATTGAGGCGGGTGCGAAGCACCTGATTCTCTTCCTTCAGATTATTAAGATTGCTGATGCTTGCTATCAGGCGTGAATTCTCTTCCTTCAAGCTACCTAATTCTGTCGTTATTTGAGAAACATGGACGACATTGTGCAGATAGAGGGACACACTAAGAATTCCGGCATTGAATGGGGAGACTAGATGGTTTGCAACTCCAAAATAAATGTTGCTTAGAAAATTTTTTGCAACAAATAAATTAAAGGCCAACAAAACAACAACTATAATAAGCGTGATAACAATTTTTCTGTAAAAAGACATTGCTAATTCAATAAACTTTTTGTGTTTATGTCGAGTTCGAGGCAGAATTGAGCATTGTGACGAGGTGTAGTCATACTACATCGAGGAACAAGCGGAGATTCTAACAAAGAAATCGGCTAAACCCGAAGGGCTCGCAGGTCACTTGAGAGTTGTGACCCGAGCACAAAAGTTTTAAACATTATGAATAGGATTCTTTGGATGTGGGAACAAGAATTCCTTTAAGTGAATCTAGATCTTCAAGAACTAAGCCACAGCCACGAACAACTGCCGTCAGGGGGTCCTCCACTACTCTTACCGGTAGCTTGGTCTCTTGGCTGATTAAGGTATCGAGACCGCGAAGCAGACTACCGCCACCAGAAAGGTAGATGCTTCTATTCAACAAGTCGGCAATAAGTTCCGGCGGAGTTTCTTCAATAGTATTTTTCAGTGCAACAACAATACTGCGGACGGAACGGGCAATGGCTTTCCGCACCTCTTCGGAAGTAACGGTAATCTCTTTTGGTAACCCTGTAACTAAATCGCGGCCACGAACTTGAGTGGTCAGTTCTTCGTCGAGAGGATAAGCACAGCCGACGGCAATCTTAATATTTTCTGCGGTCGCATCTCCTATGAGCATGTTGTGTTCTTCACGAACAAATCGAACAATATCTTCATTCATCTTGTTGCCGGCAATGCGTAACGACCGTGATGCAACCATGCCTCCCATAGAAATAACAACGACGTCTGTGGTCCCGCCTCCAATATCCACCACAACATTTGCCGCCGCCTCTTGCACGGGCAAACGAGCGCCGATGGCCGCCGCCATTGGCTCTTCAATCAAGTAGACCTCGCGAGCGCCAGCACTGTAGACAGCATCTTCTACGGCGCGTTTTTCTACTTCTGTTACGCCTGCAGGGATACCAATGACCACCCTCGGCCGTGGAATAAGAGAAAAACCATCTTTGTGTACCTTATCAATAAAAAACTTGAGCATCTGCTCAGTAACTTCGAAATCCGATACCACTCCGCCCACCAATGGCTTGGTTACCACGATGTGTCCCGGTGTGCGGCCGGCCATCTTACGTGCACCATGACCAATGGCAAGAATCTGTCCAGTTTTGTTGTTGATGGCTACAATCGATGGTTCATTGATAACTATTCCTTTGCCATGTACATAAACCAGTGTGTTAGCTGTGCCGAGATCAATACCAATATCTTTTGACCAGAAACCAAATAGTTTATTTAGCATAGAAAAGTTATAGCAGAAAAAGTATAAACAATCCAGTTTATACTTAATTTTACTAAATTAAGTATTTCCTCACCTACGTTCGTCAAAAAATCAAAAACGCCCGACACTATTGTCGAGGCGTTATCGGTGGCAGTACCTACGCGTGGGACCCGTTTGTAGATACCGCCACCGACTCTCCGTCGTCAACCAAGATGATCGGAGTTGGGATGAGTAAATAAAGAACGAATAAGACCAAAACTTTAAAAGATCGCGGGTGACGGTGGGTTATTGCCCCCACCGTCACCCGCCTCGCGTGCATCGTCACCTCAGTGGCGACCCGCGAACGTCAGCGTCGCATTGCCGTAGTCGATCTTGTTTTTTGACGGCCCGCGAGCTGTGCTTCGATTTGAGCAGGTCCGAATTTCGCCTCGGATAGCGACCCTATTGGGATCTTCCTGCTCTCGAGTGCGCGGCGCACTTGGCGCGCCTTTTCCACCGCCGCACGATCAGCGAAGTTTGTATGAAAGTGTGGATAATGTACGACTGAGAAGCCGCACCGCGACACCACACTCGCAATCAACCTCGCAAAATAGCCCATAAACCTTAATTTCCAAGCTATTTCGCGAGGTCGAGCTTAAAGCTCGAATTGCCTCGCATTGTAAAATGTTGTGTACTTAAGTGCTATATTGTATAGCATCAAGTATGAATATATTATATCAAATCTAAATAATTTGTCAAGTCCAGCAATCTGGACTCCTTTTCTTGCCTTTTTTTAACCTCGACTTTGTTTTCTTTTATAGTCTTTTTGCTAATCACCAATCTCGTCGGAATCCCGATCAGATCCGCATCAGCGAACTTCTCTCCAGCCATGCGGTCCGTCCTGTCGTCATATAAGACCTCTATCCCCTTCTGGGTCAAGTTTTTATAAACCTTGTCTGCTTCTTTTTTGACTCCTTCGTCTAAACAAATAAGATGCACAGCAAACGGGGCAATACCCTCCGGCCAGATAATCCCCCTCTCGTCGTGATGTATCTCTACTACCGTACCCATCAGCCGTCCCAAGCCAATACCATACGCTCCGGTGATCACGTACTGCTTCTTGCCACTTTCATCGACGTACTGAAGATTAACGGCTTTAGCATACTTATCGCCATAGGGAAAGATATTCCCCACCTCGATAGATTTCTCTTCCACCATCTTACTCTTGCATTGAGGACATTGGTCGCCGGATTTCAATTTTGAAATCTCGTTATTCTCGGCGTAACTGCACTTAGAGCAAACATAGATAGTATCCTCACCTACCGGAGATAAAACTTGAAACTCATGCGTGTTATTAGCAGTAAAAACTCCGCCGGCTGCTAGCGTATATATAGATTTGAGTCCACAACGGTGAAAAACTTTGTGATAAGCGCCCTTGACCTCCTCATAATATCGATAGAGATCTTCTTCAGAGGTGTGGAAGCTGTACATGTCCTTCATCATGAATTCTCGCCCTCGAAGCAGTCCGGACTTAGCACGGGGTTCATTGCGGAATTTGGTTTGAATCTGATAGGCAACGAAAGGCAAGTCTTTATAGGAACTGACATATCGGGTCGTAATCGCAGTGAGAATATCTTCGTGCGACCAGCCTAGTATAAAATTGGCCTTGTCTTCTTCTTTGCCTCGCACTTCAAAACCGATTTCTACATCCCAGCGCTTAGTCGCATCCCAGTATTTCTTCTCCACCAGTGCAGGCATGAACATCTCTTGCCCATCGACAGTGTTCATCTCCTCTCGAATAATATTGGCAATCTTCTGCATGACTCGCCAACCTAGTGGTAAGTAAGAATAGATGCCAGCCGAATTCTTGTAAATAAACCCCCCACGCTCCAGCAGCTGCGCGTTGATACTAACCTCATCTTTAGGATTCTCGCGAGTAGTTTTAGTAAATAATCGAGACAATTTCATAATTGGTGAAGTCCAACATACAAGTCATTTTGTATGTTGGGTCGTGATATATGTTTTAGAATAAGTCTTCTTGTACTTCTTTTGGTGGTAGCTTCGGTTTGGGTGCTATTTCTGGGTTATCGCAATCGGGGAAATGTCCGTAATAGGTTTTCCATTCACTACCAAGCGGTTTTACCCCCGTATCTGTCGTTTCGAACTTATTTGCCTCGTGTTTCCATTCCCAGACTGGTGAACCTTTGGTTATAATTTTATCTCTGTTTTTGCAGGTTCTGTAATCACAAACATGATCTACTCTGCTAATCCTCATTCGTTCTCCATTCGGTCCGATCTTTTCTTTTGGTTGATTTAATTTTTCTTCTCGTAGTTTTTCTAATGATATCCCCATATTAAAACAGTTTAATTACATCTTTAGTAGTTACGTAAATCATCAGCATTATAAGAAGTGCGAAGCCGACAGTATTGGCAGTCATTTCCACTCTCTTGGAGATGGGACTTCGTTTGATTTTTTCGATTATTAAGAACAATAGTCGGCCACCATCAAGAGCTGGAAATGGGATAATATTAAGTATGGCAAGGTTAATTGAGATAAGCGCAGTAAATTGCATCAGGTAGGTAAAGCCGAGCTTGGCAGCTTGTCCAGTAATAACAGCTAGGCCAACGGGGCCAGAGAGCTCTACACCCGGGCGACCGTGAATGAACAGGTTCTTGATTAAGGTAGCATAGCCGACAGCTGTGTTCACCAATATCGCTCCCGTGTCTTGTGCTCCACGTACGATAGCTTGATATAATGGATAACGGACTATGCCAGTAGTTGCTAAGGATATTCCCAACCCGCCTTCTCCGGCCGGAGGATTGATTCTGGGCGTTAATTTCTTGACGACTACAGACTTACCCTCTCTTATTTCTACGGCTATTTCTTGGCCTTTATGAGCCACTATATATTGCTGGACTTGATCTACATTGGAAACTTTGACCTCGCCATTAGTTTCTTGAAACCCAACTATTTCATCGAGAACCGTTAGCCCAGCTAGGGCGGCAGGGCTATTTGGTTTCACTTCAATAATCTGGACCTTGATATCTTGAGCGTGGTTAATCTCATCATTACTAAAAAGCCCGACTCTCAAGCCCACAGCGTTGCCAATAGATAGCAAGACAAATGCTAGGATAACATTCATCAAAACGCCCGCAACTAGGACAAGAGCTCTAGACCAACCAGACTTGGAGGTGAAACTTCGTGGGTCGTCTCTGTGAGTACCATCTTCACCGGTAATCTTCACGAAACCGCCAAAAGGAATCCAGTTTATTGAATACCGCGTCTCGCCCTTCTTAACGCTCCAGAGTCTGGGTGGAAAACCAAAACCAAACTCTTCCACAGCCATGCCAGCTCGTTTGGCAGTAACAAAATGCCCGAACTCATGCACAAGCACTAAAACCCCGAGAATTATAATGAAAATTACTATCGTCAGCATTGTCTAATCATACCAAAGAATTGTTTTTGACTCAAATTAAAATTAGTGCTAGATTGATAGGAAGTTATTTGAAAAAAGGAGTACTGAAATATGTATCATGGCAATGGCAACGATTTAACCACGAAACAGGTGAAACTGGTTAATAAAATCGAAGACATCACTTTTGATCTGCAGCAATTTCCTTCATGTTATTTAACAGTAGGTGAGAACTATTTTCTTCTAAGATTTCTATTAACTGATCGATTTCCCACTGTTCATGATTTGGCCTATTTCAAAGAGTTAAAAACTCGTTGTATTAAAAGACAAAAAGAAGAAGATCGATCTAGGGAGAGCATTAACAAGGCCCTCAAAGAATTGGACAATAGAAGTTCTTATTAAGAGGTCATCAGTTCGGCCTCTTTTTTCTTTTCTAGGTCTTCGATTTTACCATTGTACTCATCAACGAGTTTCTGGAGTTCTTCTTTACCCTTGAACTTGTCATCCTCACGGATTTCACCGGCTTTTTCCAGTTTTTGAATCTTGTCCCAAATATCTTCTCTGTGCCGTCGGATTTTGATACGAGCGTCTTCGGTTTTAGTTTTAAGTAACTTAATGAATTCTTTGCGTCGGTCCTCTGTCAGTGACGGAATATTGAGACGAATGGCGTGGCCCTCAGCAATCGGCATCAGTCCGATACCGCTTTTTGATATTGCGCCACTGATGGCTTCCAGTGCCCCCTTGTCCCACGGTTGAATCAGAATAGTTCTTGGTTCTGGTGCTGTGATTGAAGCCAGTTCTTTGAGGCGATATTTGACCCCAAAATATTCTACTTGGACGTCCTCAACCAGCGAAGGCGTCGCTCTACCGGTTCTAATGGATGAGATATCGCTTTTATAAAAATTTAAAAGCCCCTCAAACTCTACCTTACCTTTTTGTATTAATTCTTTGTATTGCATGGACTAAATACTACATCTTTACCATAAAGTTTTCCAGCATGAGGCGACGGTTGAATTGAGGTTGACCAAGAACGTAATTGAGTTCGATGAGATAACTGAGGGTCTTAGCAGAATCGTAAGAAAGCTTTTTTAATGCGGTCATGCGCAGATAGAGCATCCAGAAAAGAATCTTCTCTCTAAGCACGACATTCCCTTCTTCACTGTTAAGTGCTTGGGCAATTTTCAATTTATCATTAAGGGAAGCTTTCTTGAGGTCGGCCAGTTCGGAAAGATGTTTTTTAACTTTATCATACAAATTTTCTCTCACAATTTTTAATGCAAGACCAAGACGACCATTTACAAACTCACCTAAAAATTCGGCTCTTTCTTCGGTAATATCTTCCTCGAGTAATATTTTTTTGATGTCTTTAATTGAGTGATTGGAGAACTTGATTTCCTGGCATCGTGAGGTAATTGTGGGTAATAGCTCGTCAGGATAAGCTGAGACTAGAATAATGATTGACGAGTCGCTTGGCTCCTCGAGAATTTTTAGGAAGGCATTCTGTGATTCTGCGGTCATCTTCTCGGCATCGTTGATAATTACAAACTTATACGGACCACTATAGGCACTCAGTGATAAGAAATTTTTGGCATTCCTGATCTGTTCAATTGGTATCGATTCACCACTCTCTGACGAGCTTGGGTCAACCGTAAAAATATCGGGATGAATATCAGTATCTGCAGCTTTATTAATTCGATTGGCTAATTCTAATGCAAAAGTCCGTTTGCCAATCATCTCCTGTCCAGAAAATATATAAGCATGACTAATCCGCCAGCTGGCGGAGTTCCCTTCAGTGGACTTCTCAAAAAATTCCTTAATAAAATTAAATCCTTTAGTTTTCCAAGTCATTTTAATAATTCTTGTGCGATTAACTGAGCTGCATCTGGTCTGGCAAATCCTTTGATCTGCTGGGAGATTTCGGCTCGGTGATCGTAAGCATCTCGGATATCTTTTATAAAAACTTGTGTGGTTAGGTTCTGCTCATCAAGAATTCTTCCGCCAAATTTAGCAAACTCAATCGCATTATTCATTTGGTGGTTATTAGCTGAATTAGTAATAGGGATGACAATAGCGGGCTTGCCCAAAGCCGCTATTTCAAAGAGTGAAGCTGAGCCGGCACGATTCACAATTACATCAGCGGCGGCATAGGCCATAGTCAATTCCCCTGTATTAAGAAATGGATAAAGCCGATAGCCACCCTGGATCTGTTTACCGTAACTCCCCTCGCCTTCTTTGATGATTTGTTGAATAGTATCATTGAATGTCTTATAAAGATCGCCACCGCACTGATGAATAATCTGAAATTGGCTAATTAACTCTACTAGTGATTCTTTGAGAACAGTATTAATTTTTTCTGCACCTTGGCTGCCACCACTAATCAGAAGCACTGGTTTGGTTTCTGTAAATTGAAAACTGCCAATTGCTTCCGACCGGTCGCCGCCCATGAGTTCCATTCTGATTGGGTCACCTACCAGTTGCGTCTTGGCAGCATCAAAATAACTTGCAGAGCTTTCAAAAGAAATAAAAATCCTCTTGGCGTGTTTGGCTAGGGCCATATTAGCCTTGCCGGGAATAGAATCGGACTCGTGAATATAAATGGGGATGAAAAACAGCCGTGCCACTAGGGAGGGCATGTACGAAGCATAGCCGCCCTTGGCAAATACCAAATCAGGCATAAAGCGCCAGACGTAGAATAGCGACTGAAAAAAGATAAATGGTAACTTCAAGGCGTCTAAAAAATTGAGAAGGCTAAAATAGTTTCTCGCTTTGGCATCCCACGTGCGTCTAATAGGAATGTTTAGATCACTAATGTAAGCAAAAAACCTACTGGAGCCGATAATCTCCAGTTCTAACTCTTTCCCAGATTGTGCAGCCAAACCAGCCACGGCTTGTGCCACAGCTACCACTGGGTAAACATGGCCACCACTCCCACCTGTTGCAAAAAGGATTCTCATATCTTATATTTTACATCGATTTTTGAAAGGAAGCCAATTTTGATACCCGCAATTATGCTGATATACTCTAACTAACAGCTCTTTGAGATGGGAGACGATCATGGTAATCATGGATATAGCAATCTTGGACCCATTTTGTGTGGTAATCTTCCTAATTTTGCTAATAGAAGCATTTAGAGTTTTGGGGTGGAGAATATCAAAAAAATCAAAACAAAGGCCAAGGGTAATAGCCAAGAAATGCCCTAAATGTGGGAGATTAAGAGGGATCTCATATGAATACTACACGGGCCCCTTGCGTCCTGCCGGTGAACTTATCTGTGGAAATTGTGGTTTCCAAGGGAAGGCATCTGAGTTCAACTAAAAACCGTCCCAGAACGGTTTTTAAATTAATGTGCATTCAAATTACTATTTAGCACTTTCTGGTTTAATCGGAATGGGAGTCTCGCGTTTCTTAAGGATGACACCAAGTCGTCCTTCGCGTTTAATTTCGGCCAGAGTTTTTGCGTCTCTATAAATCGGAATAACCAACATGGTTGCTATATATCCCAACATCGATAACAAAATTAAAACTATTGGAAAACCAAACTTATCAGCCAGACTTGCGCCAATAAAAGCACTGGCTCCAGTAGCGATGCCCATACCGGTATTTTCAAGCGACCATTCGTAACCTACCCGGCCCCGATCGATATGGTCAGTAAAGAGGATTGACCACGAAGAAGTTGCCATCGCTCCGGCCACACCATAAATTAATTGTACGATATATAGCTGGATTGGAGTATGGACCAAGAGATAGAACAGCGGAATTGATGACATAATAAATGAGCCTAAAATCATAATATAAAATTCGTCCCGTTCACCGTCGGTTCTGTCCATCCATCTGGCCAATGGCATGGCAACGATAGTACGGGAAATCCAGTACATAGCGATAGCAATTCCTATAACTTGAACTGAACTGCCAACAATATTTTGCAATATAAAAACGGCAAAAATCGGCCCTAGCAGTCCAAGGGCAAAGTAGATGACAAAATCTGACAGCACTAGCAATCGTATAACTCGATTAACCACGAATTAATTATACAGTGTATCCACATAAAAACAAAAGCGGCGTATGCCGCTAAATCATTTTTTTGTAATGATTAGTTCCCCATTTTCCAGTCGCTTTACCAATTTGAGTAAAACCGAGTTTTTTATAGAGTTTATTAGCTGCAACTCTATTAGGACGACTAGTCAGGTATAACTTAATCGGCACACCGCCACATACCAAAGAGAAGTTGTCTGCTGCTTGTATGAGTGCACGAACTAGCTGCCCACCAATTCCTTGCCCACGGTATTTCTCGTCGACTACTACATCATGTATTTCGGCAATCCAGCGAGTCAAATTCCTTTGAAAGAAAATACTACTCATCCCAATCAATTTTCTTCTGGAACGCTTCACTTCAAAAGCACCATAGAGTTGAAAATTGTCGTTGAGAAAAACCTCCTCTAGGTCTTCCAACTTCAGGCGCGGTCTTTTCCCTGGTGACTGTTGAGCAATTAATTTGTTAATCGACTTCAACCGTTTCTTCGCATCATAAAGATGAAAAAGTTCAATAACTATCCCACTCATACGTTAACCCCCTCACGAGAATTAGGAACTGTTGGAAGTATAACCAAATGCTATTATTAAGCAAATCGTCTTGTGCTGACTTTTCATTCTATGTACCCTTTTGCTTGAATCCGGAACATACGGGCATAGTCTCCACCTTGCTTCATTAGTAAATCGTGACTTCCTTCCTCCACAGCTTTTCCTTTTTCCAAGACAATGATTTTATCAGCGTTACGAACTGTGGAAAAACGATGGGATATCAAAATCAAATTTTTATTTTCATAAACCTTGTCTATATTATCGAATATCTCCGCTTCAGCTTCGGCATCAATGGCTGAAGTGGGCTCATCAAGAATCAATACTGGCGCTGATTCATAAAACATTCTAGCTAGAGCTAGTTTCTGCCACTGACCCTGCGACAACTCTGAAGAATCATCAAATCGCTTGCCAAGACGAGTGTCGTAACCCTTGGGTAGATTTTCGATAAATTCGAGAGCACCAGCTTTCCTGGCCGCTACCTTCATGCGTACTTCATCAATCGCACTTGAATCACCAAGAAGAATATTATCTTTAATAGTCAAATGAAATTTCACAAAATCCTGAAACAGGATGCTGACGAATTTGTACCAATTGCGAAGTCTCATCTCACGAAGATCAACATCATTAATTAAGATTTGTCCCTTATTGGGATCGTAGAATCTCAACAGTAGTCGCACTATAGTCGTCTTGCCGGCACCATTGGGTCCGACAATGGCAAAATGCTGTCCTGGCTCTACGATAAATGAAACATTCTTGAGCACCTCTGGTCCGTCGCCATAACTGAAGCTGACGTGGCGAAACTCAATCTTAGGTGGAGCAATCTCGTCAAACTCGAATCCGGGAGTTTTCTCCTTAATAATTTTTGGTAGAGCTAGGACATCAAAGAAGTAGCCAACATAAAGATTTTGCTCAAAGACTCTAGTAATGCTTGAAACTAAACCCGAAGAACTGTTGGAAATGCGATCTAGGTTCTGCACATAGAAAGTAAAGGTACCGATCGTGATACCACTGGCAACTACTACCGGCAATTTAAGATAAACCAAGGCAAACAACACTATCGCTTCTACTATCACTGACCCCATAAATCCGGGTAGGTATTTTTTCAAAGGTTTACGAATCATCTCAAACAAGTGATCTTGCAAGTTTTTCACCCTCTTCAGCAAATATGGTCCAGCTTGAGAAACACGGATTTCCTTAACCCCAGATGGATCATCCAGAAGTCCTGTAACATATCGTAAGTCCTTCGAGTCACCGATAGTTTCATTGAACCGTGCCCAATTAGCTTTAATATATTTGTTACGGTAATAAAACCTTGGAATAGTCCCCAAAACCATTACTACTGGAATCCATACTCCAAAAGGCAGTAATACTACAATGGCGCTCATAAATGTCACCATGGAACCAAAGCCGTCCATCATAAAATTGTAAAAATTGGTGATGCGCCATGGATAGGCCTGACGGGCCTTTTGAATTAGGTTTTGTGTTTCTGAATTTTCGAGGTGCGGAATATCTAATTCGGAAATTTTCTTAGTAAATTCGAGAGTCAATTTATCTGTAAGTTGTTGCTGTAATGCTGCCTGCAGATACCACCCGGAAAAAGTATTGGAGAGATCAGCAATCAGGTCAATTAGATATCGTAAAGCAAATACCGACAATAACGCCACACCGACTATTCCGGTTGTGGATTGTGTCTTAACCACCGCATCAATTACCAACTTAAAAGTGTAACTCAAAGCCACTGGAAATATGGCAGTCAAAATTGTAAAGAAGATTTCCAATGAAAAATACAACCGGTTGGTACGCCAAGCCAAACTGAAAACACTTCTCAAATTCAACCAAAATTGTTTTGTTGGATTAATTTTCTCCATGTGGTCTTCTAATTTTACCATCAATCAGTACTACCTCCAATATGGGTTGTTAAATAACGCGGATTCCGTTTTGAAGTGCATATTTCCGGAGTAGACTGAAGGAATGATAAAACAAAAGAAATATGGGCATTTTAATCAAGCCAAAAGAGACCGCC
>OBEQ011431590.1_pt1 | contig 19681 bp, 17 predicted proteins | sample 1670901 | NCBI WGS metagenome assembly OBEQ01 (sample SAMEA104232315, study PRJEB22302) | groundwater metagenome | biome: forest; feature: aquifer; material: groundwater | place: USA | collected 2011-08-07 | depth 5.4 m
ACGCAGATACGGCATTGTTACCGCCTTGCCAATTATATTGGCAAGCACGTATTCAGCCATGTCAATTTCGTAAGCAATCGTTTCATTGTCCCAACCAGCAAGTGCCTTATGACCATAAGTATGATTCCCAAGCTCAATCCCCTCCGAAGCGTATGCTCTTTTAATAAAATCAGGGTTTCTCTCTGCCACTTTACCCAATATAAAAAATGTCGCGCCCACTTTTTGGTCAATAAGCGTATCTAAAATTTGGTCCCGCCTTGCCCAGCCATCATCTAGCGTTAAAGCAACCATAGGCTTATCGACCGCAAACTTCTTAACGGGTGTCAGCAATTCATCGTAAGACCAATTAGGCCGCGTGACAACATTGATTTCGCTACTTTTGGAAATAGAATCGCCCGAACTCTCAAAAACTTGCCGCGCCATTGCACGAGGATCAACGATGCCTGCAAAAGCAAAAGCCGCTCCTCCTTGAAAAAACTTACGACGGCCCCAAATCCGGTCAGCCATACGGAGAAATCTAGTCCTATTTCCCCTAAAAATCAACTTTCCCCCCTTGACCCAAAAAATTTCAGATGATATACATGTGTACAAGAAGGAAATAGTTGAGTAGTTAAAAATTCTTCTTACTACCAACTACATACTACTTACTACAAACTATCTTATGGCTCTTGGAGACGATTGGCCCGATTTATTAACAGTTAAAGAAGTCGCAAAAATCTTGCGCGTTGCGCCCTTAACCATCAAACGCTGGGGTAAACGTGGCAAGCTTCCGGCCATTCGCATCAATTCCCGCGGCGACCGCCGTTACAAAAAAGAAGCCGTCTTGTGGCTTCTCGGTCAGCAATCCTCAGGAACAACAAACTTAAACTCCTAACTGTTGCCATAATTTGTTAAACGGACTAAACTTTCCACTATGATAGACGTCGCCATCGATGCTGCGCGCCAGGCCGGACTCCTTGCTTTAAAATATTTTAAGTCCCAACCAAAAGTTTCTTACAAAGCCGACAATACGCCGGTTACCCGCGCGGACAAAGAAGCCGAACTTCTCATCCGCAAAATAGCCGCCCAAAAATTCCCCGACCATGGCGTTATCGGGGAAGAATTTGAACCTACAAACCCCCAAGCGCGCTTTAAATGGGTCATTGACCCGATAGACGGTACAAAGAGTTTCATCCGCGGCATTCCTTTTTGGTCAACTCTGCTTGCCGTCATGGAAAACGGCCGGACGATCGTTGGAATTTGTTTTTTCCCGGCCCATGACGAAATTTATATCGCCCAAAAAGGCAAAGGCGCGTTTCTTAACGACAAACGAATCAAAGTCTCCAAAGTCGCCAAACTTGAAAACGCTTTCATCTCTCACGGCGGTATTGAAGCCTTTGAAAAAAGGGGTCAACTCAAAGGCTTCCTCGAACTAATCAAGGCCGTCCAATGCGACAGGGGTTTTGGCGATGCTTTTGGTTACGCCCTCGTTGCCCAAGGAAAAATTGACGCCTTTTTTGAAGGCGGCAATAAAATCCACGACATCGCCGCTCCATCAATTATGATTCAAGAAGCCGGCGGCAAATTCACAGACTTATCCGGAAAATTTTCTCTAACTTCCGGCAGTGATGTGGCAACCAATGGTCTTTTACACAACCAAGTAATTAAAATCCTCAATTCTTAAAGTTTTCATCAAAAGATCTGGAATTTTTGCTTCAAATCGGAAAATTTCCGAAAAATAAATCGTTCGTAGAATTTTAGTAAACTTTGCCCTATTCAACCCCTAATCCTTTTTATATTGCAACGGAAAATGCTAGAATATTCCCAAACTTATTTTGAGTTCTCGAAAAACAAGCTCTCTTATTATATGAAACTAATCCATCAAAAAAATCTTAAAGACAAGGACCTCATCGTCTTTGATCTCGACGGTACGCTTGCACCAACCAAGTCAACTATTGATAAAGAAATGAACAGACTAATAGAACGTTTACTCATCCAAAAAAGGGTCGCCGTCATCGGCGGCGGCAAGCTGGAACTTTTTAAGCATCAACTTTTAAACAAATTAAAAGTGCCGCAAGAGCTCTTAAAGAAACTGTTCTTATTTCCAGTTACAGCTACATCCTTTTTTCGCTATAACAATGGTTGGGAAAATGTTTACACGCATAATCTAACCGCTGAAGAAGTTGACCAAATCATGTCCGCTTTCACCAAGGTCTTCGAAAAAATTGACTACAAACCCAAAAAAGCCTATGGCAAAGTAATCGAAAATCGTGGCAGTCAAATAACTTGGTCCGCCTTAGGACAAGATGTAGTCAAGGTATTAGGAGAAAAAGGTGTAACTCTAAAAAACAAATGGAAGAAGGAAAATACGCCGCTGAAGCTAAAAATCGCCAAATCTTTGCAGGAATACTTACCTAACCTGGAAGTACATGCCGCCGGATACACGTCAATTGATATAACCAAAAAAGGCATCGACAAAGCCTATGGCCTCAAGCAAATGGAAAAATTTCTAAAGACAAAAATCAAAAACATGGTTTTTGTAGGAGACGCAATCTTCCCTGGCGGAAACGATTATGCTATCACAAAAACCCCCATAGACTATTTCACTGTAAAAGACCCTGAAGATACCAAAAGAGTAATCCGACAGATATTAAAACAAGCCTAACTAAACCTAAATTAGCTTACTTTTTCTTCTCGCAGCACTTCCGCGGCATCTTGTGGGTCAACAATATTCACAGAAATCCCGGTTCCCAACTCCAGCCCCGCTCTATGGATTAAACGCGGAATAATCCGCAGATACCAATTGGTATCATGGTGGATATAAAAGTTATATGCCGGCCCCCCGGAAAAACTAACTTCTGGTACACCGGGGTGAAAATGGCACTGACCCTCTTCCTTTGAAAGATGGGTAATTAAACGCCTCAAAGTTGTTTGCAAAACTTGCGCAAGGTCTTCCAGCACCTCGTCACCAATTTCTCCAAAGGTTTCCCCGCCTTTTTTCGGGGCAATCCAAGTTTCAAAAGGCCATTGCGAAAATTCGGGGCAATAAACCACAAAATTCTTGTTATCTTCAACAATATGGGAAATTGGCTCAAGCGACAGCGATTCGATATTTATTTGCCTTGGCACAACTACTAGCTGAGAGTGCGGATGGTGGAGGCTGGCGCCTGCCTGTTCGCCCACATTATTAAAAATCATTACGTGCCCGTTTTCGCGGTTGGCATTGTATCGTTCCTTATATACTTGGATGATTTTCCGAACCTGTTCTAGGGGTAATTTATCAATATGGAGGCTATCGCTTGGAGAATGAACGATTACTTCATGAAAATGGGTGATCGGATACTTTTTTTTTATACCCCTGACTTCCCAGCCAGGCTCGTTTGGCCCGCCTGGCCCAAGCCGAAACAGCTCTTCGCCAGGCAGTTTTTCGTTCCCCGGGCAAAATACACAGACTTTTGGGGGGTTTTCGCTTTCGCTAGGCACGTTTAACTCGTGAGGGCGCGCCAGACGCTCTTCGGCAATCACAACCCACCTGTTAGTCGTCAAATCCGGAACAAACTTAGCCACAACTTCATTGTAGAAGTTTATTGGTCCACATTCAATATTCAGATAGGCAGTTTGAGGCTAGAAAACCATCGCATATTTACAACTACAGGTTTTAGTTTGATCAACGATAAACAGCACCTAACCAAACCCATATTAATTCAAAAATCGCAGTCAAAATTTATCAATTTCGCGTGCACACAAAAAGCAGTTTTAAAATTGAAAAAAACATCGATTGCCGCAACATTGGGTAAATTTATTACTGTCACACTTTAAAGCTAAAAGGTCGCCTTTTGCAATAAATTTACGAAGGGTATTTCACTCCCCTTCCACCCCTAAATTCTTGCCAGATGCGTCCATTATTCACCTTTTTTGGCGACCGAAAATCAAAATAATTTGTAAGAATTTTCTCGGTTAATAACAAAAAATATTAGGGATATTATAAAATTTATAGGTTAAATTACGACAGTTTTCAAAAAAGCGTTTTTTGCAAAAATTGCCGGACAACTAAAATTGCAAAAACCGGTAAAACCCGCATTCGCCAGATTCTTGAGGGCTCCTCTATCAATCGCCATAGCCATTCCAAGCCCGTCATCTGCATCCACCTAGGCGCCCGGTTTTTCACTGCGGAAACATAATCAAAGGCTCCTCCCACCCCTATTGCTACCCCAACATTTAGGTGTTTTAGGTTCCTCGCTATCCAAAATTCCTGCTTACCCATGCCATATGCCACAAATAGAATATCAATGCGCCCGGAGGCCGAAATTTCTTTTCTTAGCCTCAAATCTTGCCCTATAGTTGGGTCTCCAGGCTTTGCAAACACAACCTTTAGACCCGGATTCATAGCCTTTTGGCGCTTAGAAACCTCCTCTGCTACACCGCCAAAACCGCCTAAAAAGCCTACCCTAATTGCCCCTTTTGCACTTTTTGCGCACAGTTTATCAACCAAATCTACGCCAGTTATGCGACTTTGCGTCTTTCCCCCCAAAATTAGCTTCGAAATTACCACTCCCGACCCATCAGCCAAAGCCATATCAGCTCCTTCCAAAATCTCAAAAAAACGGGGGTCTTTTTGGGCCAACATCACAAATTCCGCGTTGACAGTCACCACCAAATGGCAACCTCTCTTGTCTTTTGCCAGTTTTAGGATCTTTGATATCGCCGTTTTCTCGTCCAAGTCGTCGATTTTAACCCCTAAGACTCTAATTTTTGGAACTAAAACTTCTCTATTTGTGTCCATTTTATTAAATTTTGGCCTTCTAGAGCGCTTCTAGCCCCTCGCGAAGCTAACTCATACCTCTATTCTACTCTTTTAGCCTCAATAATTAAATCTTTTCGCCGCTTCCGGCTTTCAAAATAACAGCTTTAGCCTCAATTTCTGTTAAAAATGACCTCATAAAATACCTTCTTGTTATTGCATTAATATACTTTATTATTGTCTGTTATAGTTTGATATAAACTTTATGGTCTGACCTCTACCCTCCTAACTTTTGCCAAGATTGTCGCCTCGCCCATGTTCCCATTCGTGGCTTCCCTGCACACTAAGTGATAAGCATCCTCAAAACCAAAAACTTGAAACTTTTCCCCGGGTTTTTAGATATCTTTCACTAAGTTTTATTTTTGAAGTTGTTAAAACGCGCTAAGTGGCCTATTAGCTTGTATGGAGCAGTCTTTTCCAGGCGCCGATATTCTCAAGCGCCATACCCGTACCGTAAACAACGGCGTGAAGCGGATCTTCGGCAACGTGCGCCGGCACATTCGTTTGAGTCGTAATCAGCCTATCCAAGCCCCGAAGCTGGGAAGTTCCTCCCGTCAAAACCATCCCCCGCTCGATAATATCGGAAGCTAACTCCGGCGGCGTCTGCTCCAAAACATTTTTAATGCTGGCCACAATCGTATTCAAAACCGGCGTAATTGTGTGCGTAATTTCGTGCCCATCGACAGTCACTGTCTTGGGAAGCCCCAAAACCGCATCTCTCCCGCGCACCTCCATCGTTTTTTTAGGATTAATAAGCAGAGCCGACCCGATTTTTATCTTGATGTCCTCGGCCATGCGCTCGCCGATTATCAAATTGTGCTGACGCCTCAAATAATAAATTATCGCCTCGTCTATTTTATTGCCGCCGACTTTAGCAGACACCGAGGCCACAATGCCGCCCAAAGAAACCACCGCCGCACCGCTCTGACCCCCGCCAATATCCACCACCATCGAACCAAAAGCCGCTTCAATTGGCAGTTTGGCACCGATCGCTGCTGCCAGCGACTGGTCTATCAGATACGCCGTCTTAGCGCCAGCCACAAGTGCCGCCTCCAAAACTGCCCGGCGCTCTACTTGGGTTACCCCTGAAGGCACACAAACCATCATTTCCGGCTTCACAAAACGTGAGGAGCCCAGAACCTTATTCATAAAGTACTTGAGCATTGCTTGGCAAACCAGAAAGTCGGCCACCACACCGTCTTTGAGCGGCTTCTGGGCTATAAGATTACTGCCCGTCCGGCCTAGCATTTCCCGCGCCTCACTGCCAACGGCGACTACTTTCCCCGTCATTGCGTCCACGGCAACCACACTTGGCTCGGCCAAAACGACACCTTCGCCCGCGGACCACACCAGACAATTTGATGTTCCCAAATCTATCCCTAAACGTTTTGATGAAAAAAGCGGAAATTTCATAATCGCCGGTCCTGCAGTCCAAGCTATCTAACTGCTAACACGACCCGGGCATTTTAAATCCCGACACAAATTTCAGCAAGTGGCGGTTTTAAAAATCTCGACCTGAATATTACCTAAATGGATCAAACGATAATCGAAACCATGAGTCAATCGGTATATATGATAATGTGAAAGAGTGAAGCTTAAAAAATTTTTCAGAAACAAAAAGAATAGGCCTAAAATAGCTCTTTTTTGCGTAGTAATTGTTGCGTTGATTGCAATACTTTTAGCTTCATTTTTGTTGATTATTAAACTTCCGGTTGGCCAGGGTTTTTCCGAGGAGAAAGCTGCTCAGACAATGAAAAACATTTGCGGTCAATCGCTCGAGTGCTACAAAGGACAATTTAATAAATTGGCTAAACAAAGATCGTTTAATGAAGTCCAGGGAACTCTTTTTGCTCTGCAGATAATTAAATTGGCAACGGCAGGAGACTGTCACATGATTGCCCATATTATTTCGCAAATTGAAACTGCCAAAGATTTTTCGAAGTGGACAGAATTGTTAAAAGGCCAGGGTACGCAAGTTTGTGCCGGCGGTTTTATTCACGGAATAATAGAGGAGCACATGTTCAAAAATAATCAAGAAAAAATTAATAATCAGTTGATGGATGAAGTTTGCAGTTTAGTCAGTACGGCCTTTGGGCAATGGAATTGTATGCACATGATGGGTCATCTGATTTTGGTTCAAGAGATGGATAATGTTCCAGCCGCTGTTTCTCTCTGCAACACGGTGCTAGTTAGCCAAGAGAGATATTCTTGTAATATAGGAGTGTTCATGGAGCATAATACCAAACTGAACCTGATAAGCCACGGAATTATTAGAGCATTTAAGTCGACGGAGAAAGATGCTTTGGAGATGGAAAAATTATGCAATACGTTTAAAGTGGAAGAAGCTTCTATCGCTTGCTGGTCGGAGATGAGCAGAATTTACTTGGGTATTTTCAACAACGATGTTGCCAAAGCCATCTCTGCTTGTGACAAAGCTCCAAAAGATGCCTACGCACAAAATTGCAAGACATTTGTTTCAGCCTTCTGGATCTTTAGGGGAGAAGGAGATAGGGCGTCAAATATGAAAATGGTTTGCTCGTACTTTAAGGAATTAAGCGTGGAATGGAAAGATTGTGTTTCTGCGACAATTTCTGTTCTTTTGGATGGCTCGATCGAATATGCACCAGACGTTATAAAATATTGTGGAGATATTAATTATGTTTTTAGAGAAAATTGCTTTATCACTGTCGGGACCAAGCTTTCAGAAAAAGTGGATTTGGCAAAGAGACAAGAGTTATGCAGTTTGGCGCCGGAAGAGACCAAAAAAGCTTGTACCTTGCACTACTAAGTTTGACTTCTAGTCTATTATTGGTAATAAATTAAGTATGCATCCTTTTTCTTTTAAAAAGGTATTAATTTTTTTTCTGCTGTTATTTTTTTTGCTTGCTTTAGGCGTGTCAGGTTTCTACTTTTATAGGAATAAATCCCCTCTTCCCTCTTCCGATAAAAGGCTTGGCACAATGTCGAAAGATAATCGTTTAAAAGGCTATGATATTGACATTCATCCGGCAGTAGATTATGCAAATCAAGTTTTGAAACCAGAATATGTGCCGGCCTCGTTGCCAACCGCAATGCTATTTTTTCCTTATAGCAACTTAAGTATGAGCTGGTACAAGTCAAATACCTGGACCGCCAGCAAGAAGAATGTTTCTTTGGAAGGGTGGCAAACTATTAAAGGAGATAAATATGATAAAAGCTTTGCGCCTCTAGAATATAACGTTTGGCTTAAGGATTCGATACCGGCTAATCTTTCTAATAAGGATAAATTCGGCTTGCTTGATAAATACTTTTTTAACTCCCTAGTTAAGTTAAATACCCTTGAAATCAAAGAAATTTCCTCTCCGGCGCAAAAAATTCGGGATATTTTTGCGGCTGATGAGTTTGGTGCAAGAAAGCCGGTTAAGGAAACGGCAATTGGCGAGAGTAAAATTTTAGAGGGTGTGTGGAAAAACAATTCCGGAGAATTGGAATCCAGAACGGTTTGGACGATATCATCAACAGGCGACTCGGAAACCGTCTATTTTATAGCTTGTCGCGTGTTTCCTTTGTCTAACAATTATCAAAGGAATACCTGTGTCGGGGGTAATTAGTAAGGCAAGAATTCTTCGACATTTTTTGTAATTTAGCCTTTTTTGTTTTGGTTTTCTTGACGTACGATCTTAACTTTGATTATCTAAAAGAGTAAATGCATTTATGAAAACTCCTTTTTCAATACTGAGGTTTTTTACGGCTTTGTCTTTATTCTCCACGCTGCTTCTGGTGACTGCTATTTTTAATAAAGCATTGGCATATGGATATCCCGGTGACATTTACCCACTTCCAGTCATTGGAGTATATGGTAACTACGAGTCGTATCCAAGTTACCCCAGTTACCCCGGTTACCCCAGCTACCCTGATTACCCCAGTTACCCAAGCTACCCGAGTTACCCTGATTACAGTTACCCAAGCTATCCGAGTTACCCAAGCTCCCCGACTTACCCAAGCTACCCAAGGCACCCGACTTACCCGGCTTACCCAAGCTATCCGGCTTACCCGGCTTACCCAAGTTACCCGAGTTACCCGAGTTACGCTGATTACCCAGGTTACCCAAGCTACCCAAGCTATCCCTTAGTGTTTGATCTTTCGGCTTCTTTTGTTGCCGGATCCAGGAATAAGCAGAATTTCCAGCCGAACGAAACTGCAACGGCAACGGTTAGGATTACTAATCTCAATTCTTCCACGACATCTTCCCCAGCGACGACTCTTGGAGTGTGGCCAACGGGTTCACCGTTACCGAATTGTCCCTCGAGTCCGCAAACACCGCCTTCGGGACAATCGTACAGTGTTAACGCACTTTCAGCAGGAGCTTCACAAGACATTAGTGTGAGTTTCAATGTAGGCAGTACGCCCGGTTCTTTTACGGCACAGGCATACGTAATTCCGGCGTGTAACCAGGCAGATAGCGGTTGGGCCAATAACGGGACAAATGCCGGTTCCAACGTTTCATTCAGCTACAGGGTGAGTCTTAACGCCTGGTTTGAGAGTATAAGCGGAGATGTTGGGAGCCAGGGAACAATTACTGTTGCCCAAACGCCGCCTGCCGGCAGATATCAATCAAGTTATCTTCTAGCCGGACAAAGTATTGATTCTAAGGTTCAGACCCAAAAGTGGAAGGTTAGCAACTATACGAGTCAATTGGTACCAACTGGAGGAACATATATATATCTGGCCGAAAGGTTCCTACAAACTGCCAAAAACACGGGGCGTGCAATTTGTAATATTTCTTCAGGTGCCGCCGACGGATTTAACTACTGCTCGGGCGATGCCACATTTAATGCCGGCGGCGGGCCAAACGGTAATAGCGTTTGGTTTATCGACGGTAACTTAACGATTAGCAAAGATTTAACTCTGGCGGCGGCTGATACGGCAACATTTATCGTTAAGGGTAACATTACGGTTAATACAAGCGTTAAGAGAATTGACGGTATTTATGTTAGCGGCGGCACGTTTAACGATGCTGACTCCAGCGGGACTTTGGGTGTTCAGCTGGTTACCAACGGAGGCGTCTATGCCCAGAATGTCAATTTAGCCCGAAAGTTAGGCGGCAGTGCCTGCCCTGGCGGCAGTGCCTGCGATAATAGCTTGACACCGGCTGATCAGTTTGTCTTTGACCCCAAGTATTTGGCCGGTCTAAACAGTGTTTTAGGTAATCCTTCTATTTCCTGGACAGAAACGGCTCCGTAGGCGTATCAGGTATTAAGTCTCAGGTGTAAAAGGACCCTATAAAGGCCAAGTCATGAACAATAAAAACCTTGTAATAATCGTTTCGTTAATTTCAGTTGCCGCAATTGCGCTTGTATGGTTCTTTTTTATCAAACCACAAAGTGCCGGGGGTAAAAGCTTAGGTGATAAAACAGGCAAGGCAAATAACTGCGTTCAAGTTGTTGGTGAAGCAGAGGTCTTAATGAATAACGAAGAGTTTAACCCTAGAGGGATGACTGTTAAGGTTTGCACAAAAGTTACTTTTAAAAACGTGGGTAGCGAGGCTCACTGGCCGGCGTCTAATCTTCATCCAACCCATGGAATTTATCCGGAATTCGATCCTCAACAGGGCATAAACCCGCAATACTCATGGTCTTTTGTTTTTGACAAGGTGGGTGCCTGGAAATTTCATGATCATTTGAATCCCCAAATAGTGGGCACTATAAACGTGACCCAATGAAGCCATTTTGCTATTGACTTGTAGATAATTTGTGACTTATTGTTAAAAAAGAGAGCTTGTTTCTCTTAAAGTCGAGACTAGTATGATGAAAGTTATTTTAGGCGTAGTAGCGGCACTTTTAGTTGTAGCTGCTGCAGTGGTTCTTTTCCGTTCGGGAGGGGTTTTAAAGACCCAACAAAAAACTAATCCTCAAGCTACATCTAGTGCTAATAAAACCGCAAATGGTGTAGCGTCTACTCCAGGCAAGAACGCCCCCTCATGGACTGCTAGCCTATCAGCCTTAGAACAGAGCCTCTTTGCAGTTCCAAGCAGCAGTGCGTCTGAAGACGAAAAAACTAAGTATCACGATCTTCTTCTAAAAAACACGCTAAAAAGTGACCAGCTTCATATCGGCCAAGATTGCCAGCCGAAGCCGCTTGTCTATTCCGTAGAGAAGGCAACAGAAATTAATTTTAAAAATGATGATAGTTCGGACCATACAATAACAATGACGAATAATGAAAAATATGTTATACCTGCAAGCAATAGTACAATAGTAAAAGTCAGTCAGGACCTAAGAGGGAAAATAACATCGTATGGTTGTGATCAGTTTGGAAGAGTTGGGTTTTTGGTAATTGCCTCTTAACTGCCCTGGATGATTAGAAAATCCGCAAGTTATCTTTTTTTTATCCTTTTGTTTGGTTTATTAATTGCTCTATTTTTTGGATTTAAGAACGGAAGTTTTAATAATTTTTTGGGGTCACTAAAACCTACCGGCCCCCTAGATATCAACAAGAATGCTCTACTGGCTGGTGATTCTAATAATAATAGATCTGGAGTTGTGGCAAACAAATTAGACCTGCCGATTGACCCTAATAGCTCTTATATTAGCAGTGTTTATTTATCCTACAATTTTAACGGAAGCGTGCGGATTCTTGACGGTACGCCTGGTAACAGAAATATTGTCTTGGATGGTTCAGGAGAAGGTTTGCCGAAGTTTATGATTTCAGATAAATTGACGCAGATACTTAAGATGGACGCAAGCAATAACTTCGTAAATGCTTCAATTGACGATTTAAAGGTGAGTTCGCGGGTTTCTATTTCGTCTACTTATGATCTTAAAAGCCATCAGTGGACTACAAGAGCAATCCGCATTCTCAATTGAATTTTACCGTAGACAATGCACATCTTCAACATACGGACGTTTTTCTTCAGAATATTTATTATCTTATTTGTCATTTCAATAGGAGTGGCACTCGTTATAAAAAGCGTGCCCGTTGAAAAATATCAAGTGACGGATGAGACGATTTTAGCGCCGCTTTTTGCGTGTCAGGCCACCCATGATGAAAGTGGGCGATGTTTTCAATTTGCGGCCAACGCTATGCTTAGTCGGGCTTCATTTCCTCAAGTACTCGACACAATTGCGAAGAATGAATCAAATCCCTACGTATATGAGCGTTGTCATATAACTTTACATTACCTCTCGCAACTAGAATATAAGAAAGTAAAAAATCTTCAAACGGTTTTTTCTAAGTGCATACCAACATGCCTGGAAGGTTGTTACCATGGCGCAGTTGAGGGTTATTTTATAGATAAGCAAATACCTCTTGACCAGAACGATGCTATCAGCCGGGAAATTCCTGTGGTTTGTGGAAAAAGTGAGCAGTATGAAAAAAAAGAGATCTATAACCAATGTTTGCATGGAATTGGCCACGCGGTGATGTTTTTGACCGGATCTGATGTTCCTCGGTCTTTACATTTATGTGATGCTCTGAATGCCAAGAATACTGAAACCCTTTGTTATACAGGAGTCTTTATGGAGAACACTAATAATGCTACCGATCCGACTCATCCTACCAGGTTTATCAAGAAGGAAGACCCAATGTATCCTTGCAATATCGTTGATACGAGTTACCAAACCATCTGTTATGCACTACAAACGAGTTATTTTTTCAAACTGACTAATTTCGATTGGAATAAAACGGCTGCTTTGTGCGCAAAAGAGCCTGATCAATATCAACCACCTTGCTATACTACGATGGGTTCTAACCAAATCGGGTACATATCTGACTTGAAAAAAGTGGCAGCAAACTGCTCGAGCTTACTTTCTGATGGCAAAAAACAATGTGTACAGGGAGTTGTCAGCCATTTATTAATCAGATTTGGCGGACGATATGAACAATCTTTCGAATTCTGTAAAATGGTTGACGACTCGTTCAAGAAATACTGCTATTTTCAGCTGGGGCTGACTTTGAAAGAATGGGTAGATTCCAGTCAACAAGATCAGATTTGTCAAAAATTTGCGGAAGATACTTATGGAGATTATTGTAGAAACACGCTTCTAATCTAGTTACGAATTTATCTTTCCTATTCTTCTTAAACAGTCATCTTGGTAAGAACTGAGTAAAGAATTACAGAAGCTTTCCGCTCGAGGCTTAATGCTGGGAGAAGTTTGCATAAAGGAATTTATCATGTAGGAGACGCATTGATTATATAGATTTCCTTCGTTGTACACTTGGCATGCAGTGTTTATTTTAGACTGGCTGTCGGCTGTAATAGCAATTTTAAAGAGGGCTAACTTGTAGCAATTGTCTCGGTATTCTACTTTTGGGGCCCTTGAACAATCGCCAAAAGTCTTTTGGGGGTCATCATTATTGATCGCAGCATACAGGTGTCCCATCTCCCCCCAACAGCCTTTGGCGGCTTTATTTTGCTGATTTACACACAGTTCCTCGGTCTGATTTACATATTTGATATCCCAGTTGTATTGAATACCCAACCCATGGTCTTTTAAATTTTGCCTAACTACATTTTCCATGAAAATCCCACCATAACATTCATCTTCGTATGGGGGTTTTATATCGTCACATACTTGAATTGCCTTTTCGGTATCGCCGCGGTTTTCAACCAAGATTATGTGACCCAATATGTGTTTACAACTGCCCTCTTTTAACGGATTATTGCCTCCACTACATAATGATTGGGCTTGAGATCCCGTTAACGCAAAGTTATTATCGAAACCGGCGTGTGCCTCAATTATTCCGTGGAAGAAGCCTCCGGAACAAAAATTGGGATCTTCCTTGTCGATTAATTTTTTCCAGCTAGAAGGGTCTTTTTCTACGACTGCTCTTGCCATTGAATGCGCAATCGTATGGCAATTATTTGTACTTTGATCAATACTTTGTATGCTTGACAATACTTTTTTTGCAAAATCTGCATCATATCTTTTTGCTAAGTTTAAGAAATCTTTGATATAACAATCCTGGGAAATCAGCTTCTTTTGACAGTCTGAAGTTACTTTTTGGGCTTCTGAAGCAATGAAGTTTTCCGACAAAACAATCTTTTTATTTTTGACAGAAGGAATAAGCGAAATTATTGCAAGCAGGCCAAAAATTATAGCAACTAAAAGTTTAACTTTGCGCACAGAGATTTAGATATTCTTTGGGAGTACTGGTACATAATGCTTCTCTTTGAATCAAAGATGGTTCAGTAACCTTTAGCTGTTGTCCAAGTTCTTTGAAGCAGTAATCTATGAATTCACCAGAGATATTACTGCACAATGTGACACCGCGATCTGTAAATTTGGAAGAGTAATGCATAAGTGAAGAGATAATAAAATTGGTGCAGGTTTTATATAGGTCTTTATTTTGTTCATAAGGTATGCACTCACTAATAAGTTTTTCCTTGCTGTCAAAATTAGGGGCGACTGCCATTAGAACGACAGATTTCAGATAACACTGGTATTTTGATGGCTCTTCAGGGGCCATGTTGCACGATTGGTAAACCATTTTAGCATCGTTGTTGTAATATTCCTGAAACAATTCGGCTAAATCTATCCAGCAGGCTTGTCCCGGAATACCATTAAATTTTGTACATCTTTCCGTCTGCTTTTCCATCCGCACCTTATCCCTAACAGGAAGCGTAGCAAGACCATGATCGGCAAGAATAGTTTTAAAGGAGTCTTCCATAAATACTCCCGTATAGCATTCTCTACTATTTATAGCGTCACTGATGGAGCTGCAGGTAGGTAAGGCTTGCTGTATGTCGCCGCTTTTTCCAAACAAGGTGAGATGTCCCATGATGTGATTGCAGGTCATTTCCCGGAAACCGTTAGCCGGATCATGGCAAATATCATAAATGGAATTCTTGTCTATTTTAAAATTTTGATCGTCGGCAACATGGCCTTCAATGATTCCATGGAAGAAGCCACCACCGCAAGTCTCGGTATCTGCCTCTGCTAATAATTTCTTCCAATCTTTAGGTGCTTTTCTCAAGGCCGAACTGCCAACCGCGTGAGAAAGAACATGACAATGTCGAAGCTGGTCATCATAATTTTGCAGAGCATAGAGAGTTTTTTGGCCGTACGCGAGTGATGTAGATCTAACGAGCTGATCAAAGTGCTTCTTATAACAAGTCTCGACCGCTTCATTTTTGCAAACATCGTAGATCGTCTTGGCGGAATTTTGTATCTGTTGGGCATCAAAAGGCGGTTTTGATTCGATGTTTCTTGCAACGTCATGTTTGAATAAGGAATAAGTAGTAAGCACGACGAGCGCGGCTAAAATAAAATTGGCTAAGATTATTGTTTTTGTCGAAATTTGGGCAAATTTTTTCACTCCGAGTTAATTCTAGAATATTTAATCTGTAAAACCAATACTATTTTAGAACGTAGTGGCGATACAAGCTTTTTTATTTCGAACGTAGTGACAAAATAAGCTCTCTTATTTCGAGCTTGCGAGAAACAAACCCTCTTATTTTTCCGTAATCGTCAGTGTTTGCTTTACATTAATGTTTTCGAGCACTTGTTTTTTCCCGCTTGGCCACCGAACCTCAATACTATCTATTTTCTTAGATTTTCCAAGGCCAAAAGTTTGCCATGGGCTGTTTTGGGAAAGAAAGGAAGATCCGTTTATAATTTCTCTCGTTTGAGTTTTACCATTGGCCTTTAAAATTATCCTGGCGCCGATCGCATCCCGATTGCTCTTGGTTCCTATGAGTTTTATTGTTAGCCAACTATTGGAATTGCCTTGATTGGTGTAAAGGCTATAGTGATGGTTTTCTTCATAACGGCCAGAGACAACAAAGATATCCAAAAATCCATCCTCGTTGTAGTCGGCAATAGCTACCGGTTCTTTATTATAATTTCCCAAAATGCCTTCCATTCCGGCGACTTCCAAGAACGACCCCTTGCCGTTATTTTTGTAAAGCCTGTCAATTTTGCCACCTTCGTAAGTTTTGTAAGTAGCATCTTTTGCAATACCATTTACAACATAGAGGTCTAGATTACCGTCGTTATCGTAGTCTAAAAAGCTGGTTCCCCATCCAAGTGAGTCGAAGTCCGAGACTTTCGCTTCGGCGGCTACTTCCCTAAAAGTTCCGTTGCCCTGATTTTGCCACAAATAATTGGCAAGTATGTTTGTAACATAGATATCCATGTTCCCATCGTTATTGTAATCGCCGACGGTTACTCCCATTCCGGAACCCAGACGGCAAAGGCCAGCTTCTTTTGTCACATTTGTGAAGGTTCCATCACCATTGTTTTTGTAAAGTGGGCTAATCCCGGCGTCTGTGGCAATAAAAAGATCCGGCCAACCATCATTGTTATAGTCAAACCATACTGGCTGAAAGGATTCTTTATAAGGGCCGTTTCTGGAATCAATATGACCTTTTTCTGGCCCATCCATATTGCAATTATTAACACCTTCAACACCGGCTTTTTTCGTAACGTCGGTAAAAGTGCCATCATGATTATTGTGGTAAAGAACGTTGGGTTCTGAAAAATAGATATACTTATCTGCCGTGACCTCAGAAGAGCCATAGTTTGTGACGTACAGATCCAAAAACCCATCACCATCGTAATCCACCCAAGAGGCACCCCTTCCAGAATTTGACGATTTAATCCCAGCCTTTTGGGTAACATCGGTGAATGTACCGTTGCAGTTATTATGAACCAACCTATTGCTGCCGGAAAAATAGATATCTGGACAACCATCATTATCGTAGTCGCCGAAAAAGGCGCCTGTGCCAATAATGTCTTTAAGTCCGGCTTTTTCTGTAACGTCTGTAAAAGTTCCGTCTCCATTGTTTTTATATAGAGTCACTACACCTCGGGAGACTAATACATCAAGATGCCCATCACCATCGTAATCTCCCCAGGCGATACCACTGTGATTTGTTAAAGCTCTGCCCTGGTACGGACCAGCGATTATTCCTGATTTTTTAATCTCATTTGAGAACATTTTTTTGTGCAGTTTTGGGTAGACGGAGATGGCAGTTATGGTGGCAGTTAACAGAATAATAACAATAGATAAAGTGACAAAAAAGGCAGTTATGAAAGCTTTCATTTTTGGCTACTAAAATATCGTATCAATTATTTTCTTTTATTGTTAGTGTAAGACCAAAATAGAAAGTGCCAGAATTGCAAGAAACGAGACTACAAAAACCTTAATCTTTTACCCAACAACTTGGAAATCGGAATCAAGAGTGGGTAGAAGTTTTTCTATATGCTCATTGTACATTCCAAAGTCTTTGTAAAATTTCTTGAATTTGGTTCCGAGAAGTCCGGAAAAACAGTTATCTTTTTGATCTTCGGGCGTTTGCTCACACAAAATAGCATAGTCCATAAGCTCTTTTTTAATTTGGGCCAAATTATTATCGTCGACTTTAACAGCGCTGTATTGCGAATCCATCCACAACCCTAACCCGCCGCCAACTCCGATATAGCAATGCTTTTTGAGATCCGGGCGGTTGATCTGGGCAATGACATTGTCGCAAAGCTTATTGGCCTCTTGAGGTTTATTCGAAAGAAATTGGGTAGCGGCTTGATTGATGCCTATTCTGTAAATAAAAAACGCGTAGCAATTATCGCGGTTTTCGGAAGCGCTTTTGGCGCAATCGTCGAACTGGTTCTGATATCCATTACTCGAAAATTCCGAAAAGAGAAACAAATTGTGCCCGATGCCCGTGTAGCACTGGGCAAGCTTGTTTTCGTTGGGCATAATTTTGCGACACCCATCAAAAGGGGCGTTGATATCGGCTTTATCTACTGTTACGTAATCATATTTTTGCGGATAAGTGAGGCCGTACTTTTTAAGGGAAATATCATCGAGAACCTTAAGTATCGAATAAGAATATTTATCGTGCAGGTTGTGGCCGATTTCGTGAGAGCATTGGTTTTCGGAGCCTTTGGGGCAAAGTGTGAAGAAGCTTTTGAGGTAATCCTGATCGTAGTGGTTTATGAGCGCCAGCCTTTTATAGACGCCCATGACGTAGCCGCTGGTGCAGTTTACCGGTCCCATATCAAGAAGAGTTTTGACGTCACCCTTAGCATAAGTGGCGATGAAATCACCGGCGGCATGATAGAAGGAATGGCAATTGGTGCCGAAAATGGCGTAGGTGACTTCTTTATTTTGGGCGAATTTAACTTCAAAAGACAAGCTTTTATCGTTTTTAATTTTTTGAGAAAAACCTTCAATGTCGCCTTTATAGTTTTTTTCTATGATACTTCGGTAGCAGGAGAACCGCAGGTTTGTCTCGACCTTATTGCACTCGGCAATACCTTCGAAAAATTTTCGATCCTTATATTCCGGGCTAAAAATATAAGATTTATAAAAATAAAAGAGAATAATGGCCAGAATAACAGGTAAAATAACAACGATTAAAAACTTCTGTCTTTTTATCTTTTTCACTAGTGTTCCATCAATTATTGAATAAAGTATTTCTAATGTCGAGACCTTATTTATCCGAGAATTCATTGATGAAGGCTTTATAATTTTTTTCTACCCTGGTTACGTTGTATTGCAGATTCATTAACTGTTATTCTGGATTTACTATTGATGAAGAGATCTGTAAAAACACAGCACTTGAAGGTATTTCTTATAGTCCTTATTCTTATCAATTTATTGTTGTGGTTGATTCTAACTAAACAAAAACCAATTGTCGTAGGAAATAAAATAGAAGTTGCGGAAATTTCGGCAATTTTGAATTCCAATGATCAGGATTATAGGCGTAAAGAAGCAAGAATTCTTGCTGAAAGGGTTGGTCCGGATAAAGCTCTTGAACTACTGAAAAATTCGGCACTACCCTTTACGGGCGATTCGCATCTGTTGGTGCATGAAGTTGGTTACGTTATTTATCAAAGGTATGGTAAAGATGCCCTTTTGCATTGTAAGGATGACTTTAATTTTGGATGTTACCATGGGGTGATTATAACGGCAGCATCCTCCAACAAAGAAGGACTAAAATACATAAAAGAAATGGTTGATAGGTGTCGTGGTAACTGGACTAAATTTGCTCAGTGTGCGCATGCTGTTGGTCATGGTCTTGAGGCAATGTGGGATTATGATCTTCCCAAGTCACTTGCCGATTGCGATAAGCTTTTTGAAGGTGAAGTTAGCTATAAAAATGCCGTAATTCACTGTCATGATGGTGTTTTTATGGAAAATCTTTTTGGTCTCCACGATTCGGGCGTAAGGACGTCTTACCAACGCAAGTGGTTAAGTGATAGCGACATTTATTTTCCCTGCGATGCTGTGGCTGAAAAATACCAGCAAGGTTGCTGGTACAATCAAGCATCCAGAATATACCAAATGAAGGACGGGAACATAAATATGACTGCCACAGCTTGCGAGACCCTGAAAAATACTGACAATAAGCGCTGGTGTTTTAATAACTTGGCCCGACAAATAACTTCCTCTACAAATAACAATATTGATAAAGTGTTTGAGTTATGTGGCGAGACAGGCTCCAGCCGGAAAGCGGATTGCGCCATTGATACAGCAGTTCAATACTATGCGCAGGGCGGCAGGATGAAGGCAATTCAAATTTGCAAAAATCCCGTCGGAAGTTTTCAAAACGACTGCTTCAAACAGATTGCACCAATGATTGCAGTTGATACAATTATCTCAAAGTCTGAAAAAGAATCACTGTGCGGCGAGATTGGTGATTATAAAAGTGAATGCTTAATTGGTGTGGAGAAGCAAGCAAGAGTAAATTAGATAGTAAGCGGCAATTTATCTTAAGGGGTATTTTTATTCGGAGCGAAAAATCTCCATCCTTCAGGACGGAGATGAAGCGAATCTTGAGCGAGGAAGAAAGAACCACGGCCTTCAAACCGTGGGGATCTATTTCGTCACTACTCCGGACAAACAAGAGCCTCTTTCGTAAAGATCTGAGTCTGGAAATAGCCTGCACCCAACCACCAAAACCCCCTTGTCATTCAC
>OBEQ012074391.1_pt1 | contig 19681 bp, 14 predicted proteins | sample 1670901 | NCBI WGS metagenome assembly OBEQ01 (sample SAMEA104232315, study PRJEB22302) | groundwater metagenome | biome: forest; feature: aquifer; material: groundwater | place: USA | collected 2011-08-07 | depth 5.4 m
AACGAGAAATCCGATAGACATAACTTTAACGCCGTGTGCTTCAAGAGGGACGAGTTTTTGCCCTTTTAATGTAGGTCGTTCATTGATACCCATCATCAATGGGATGCTCGGTCCATAAATATCAGCATCAAGTAAACCAACCTTTGCGCCATCTAATGCTAACGAAACAGCAAGGTTTACCGCAACTGTTGATTTTCCCACTCCACCTTTACCGCTTGCGACTGCAATGGTATTTTTGACTCCTGCTAATAGCTCAGAGCGTTGTTGAGTAGGACTTACTCGTACACTTGAAGTCATCTCGATTGAAATAGTCCCGACATTTTCCACTGTGTCGCGGATGGCTTGTTCAGCCCCGGCTTTCAGTTCATCCTTAACAGGGCATGAAGGAGTTGTTAATTCAATTTTAAAGCTGACATTCTTGTTATCAATTGATAAATCTTTTATAAAGCCAAGAGTTACAATATCCCGATGCAAATCGGGATCGTTTACCCGGCGAAGTGCATTAAGAACATTTGTTTCATTTAATGATTGTTTCATACGTTTCTTTTTTTCTGATTGAAAGAGTTAAATCACATTCATTTTTTTACCGACTTTTTGGAACGCCTCAAGTGCGCGGTCAATATCTTTCTTCGTTAATGCGGCTGATATTTGTGTGCGCAATCGGGCTTCTCCCTTAGGAACAACCGGGAACCATAAGCCTTTTATATATACGCCTGCTTTTAATAGTGCCGCGCTCATATCCTGGGCAATTGCCGCGTCACCAAGCATAATTGGTACAATCGGATGTTCACCTTCTAATATGGTGAAACCAAGCGCAGTAATTTCTCTCCGAAAGTATGCAGTATTTTCGTGCAAACGTGTAACAATGGATTTATCTTTTGTCAATAAATCTATTGCTGCGCCCGCGCCAAATACGATGGCAGGAGGGAGTGAATTTGAAAACGTATATGGTCTGGATTTCTGTCGTAAAAAGCTAACCACTTCTTTTGTACTACTGATATAACCCCCCGCCGCACCACCAAGCGCTTTTCCAAGTGTACCTGTTATAATATCAATATTTTTCAATACGCCTTTGGCTTCGGGTGTTCCACGACCTGTTTTTCCGCAAACGCCAATGCCATGCGAATCATCCATAAAAACGAGTGCATTGTATTTTTTCGCAAGTTCAACAATCTTATCTAATGGAGCAAGGTCGCCTTCCATGCTAAATACCCCATCTGTTGCAATGATCTTAAATCGGTAATCTTTATTAACATCTTCTGCAAGAAGTTGTTCAAGTTGCGCAACGTCTGCATGGTTGTAAATCTTCTTGTCAACAAATTCATTTTTGCATAACCGTTGTCCATCAATAATGCTGGCATGATTCAGACGGTCAGAATATAAAACATCTTTATGTTGATCGTTCCCGAATCCTTCATTGATGAACGAAGCAAAATATCCTTCATTTGCGGCAAAGCAAGAAGAAAATAAAATCGTATCCTCCGCGCCAACAAATTTTGAAATCTTTTTTTCAAGTTCATAATGGATATCTTGTGTACCGCAAATAAATCGTACTGAGGCAACGCCATATCCATATTTTTTTATTCCTTCGATTGCCGCTTTTTTTACAACGGGATGATTGGAAAGTCCGAGGTAGTTGTTCGAGGCAAGCATCACCACTTCTTTTCCTTTAACTGTTACAACTCCGCCTTGTGCGCTTTGTAATGCAGTTTCGTATTTGTACGTCTTTGCAGTTTCCAGACGTTGTAATTCTGTAGTAATTAATTCAAATGTATTCATAGTCTTTTGTTTTCGTATGTTCAAATTCAGTGTAGTTGGTTAAGGGCGTAACAAAACTTTTAATGCATCACCGCTTGCAATTGCTTCAAATCCTTTATCAAAATCGGCAAGCGGGACTTGATGCGTGACAAATCCGGCATCCATAAATCGTTTTGCAAGTCCGTTTTTCAATATTTCGGTCATCATATCCCACGTTGACCAAACACGTCTTCCAATAACGCCATGAATCGTAACTCCCGGGAAAATAACATGCTTTGCAAAATCTACCGACATTGTTCCGTTAGTTAATCCGAGAAGGGACATTTCTCCTCCCATACGAAGGACATGGAATGCATCTTCATACGCATAATAACTCCCAGACATTTCGAGCACAGCATCTACACCTGCACCATGATTTTCTGCCTTTGCAACTTTGTAGAATTGCTTCTTCTCTTTGATTACGGATACATCATAACATTCATCTGCGCCGAGAAGCTTTGCCATACGGAAGCGCTTCTTCACAAGTTTATCATGTGTGAAAATCCCATGCGAAGCATCAGTAACGATAATCTTTTTTGCGCCCGCGCCTTTAGCAATCGCCACCGACATTAACCCTATAACCCCAAGTCCAAGTACAGCAACAACTTTTCCTTTGATGCTGGAAAGAGATTGGACGGTGTGTGTTGCATTTCCAATGGCATCCATAAACGCAACAATCTCTTCTGGGATTTCACCATTCTTAAAAATAATTACATTTTCAGCAGGGAGCACAACATATTCGGCAAACGCTCCATCGCCATGTAATCCGCGAATAACAGTATTGGTGCAAACATGATACTCGCCTAATTTACATTGCGCACAAACTCCGCACGTAATGTGCATTTCGGCAGTGGCAATAAAATTTTGATTGATGTACGTGATGAGTGTTTTATCGTTTGCAAGTTGCGTGGCAGTCCGGTTATTGATGAATTTCTTAATATCCCGGTACTGCTTTGCTTTTTGAATGAGGAGATTGGCAAGTCTTAACTTTCCATCTTTGCCTGCATCGGTGATTTTTCCGCAAAACTCATGTCCGATGGTAACATTAGGAGTCTTCAATCCCGACATGTTGTTCTTAAGTGAATCTTTTGAATTATAAATCCCTACATCGGTTCCGCAAATTCCTCCGGCTATTACTTTAAATTGTACATCATTGGATTTTGTTACAACCGGTATTTCTTTTTCGACAAGTTCTAAGCCCTTGGGCCACGTCTTGTACATTTGAGGTTTCGGTTTTACGACAGCTTTCATACGTTTTCAGGGTCATTGTTGTTGTTTAATGAGTCTCGCCGCAAATCCGCCGTCTATGTGGTGACGATGAGGATAGGTCATCACAAAGCCATCGGGGTTGACGAGGTTTTTGTTCACAAATTTTGAAGCATCATCTAATTTAAATTCCTGATGGCGCTCAAGGAATTTTTTAATCAGTAATTCGTTTTCTTCCGGTTCCGTTGTACAGGTGCTATACACGAGTATCCCACCGGGAAGAACTAACGTTGCCGCTCGTTCTAAGAGTTGTTCCTGGAGTTTTGCCAGAGCGATAATATCCTCAATTTCGCGCTTCCATTTGATATCCGGTTTCTTTCGCAATGTGCCGAATCCTGAACAAGGAGCATCGAGTAATACTTTCATTGCAGGTTCTGTTTCTAACTGGCTGGCATCGGCAGTTAGCAATGTTATATTGGTAATGCCAAGTCTGTCTGCCGCATTTTTTAGTAGTGAGAGTTTGTGGTCAAATTTATCTACCGCTAAAATTTCACCCGAATTTTTCATCAGTTGCGCGCTCAACATGGTCTTCCCGCCGGGAGCCGCACACATATCTATCATTCGCTCACCCGGTTGTGGATTCAAAAGGAGGACAGGTAACGCCTGGCTCTCATCCTGAATGGAAAAATATCCCTGACGGAAAATATCCATCTGTGCGATACCGGTAAGCGTTTTAACACGTATAAAAAAGTCAATAAATTGAGAACCTTCGTAGGGAATTTCTTCTTTATCTAACATGGCAAGAAACTCTGAAGGCGTGGTCTTTAATTTATTGATACACAGCGTTAACGGTGGAATTTCATTATTCGCCGAAAGAAATTTTTCCATTTCAGCAAAATCAAATCTTGCCTTCCAGCGTTTTACCATCCATTGAGGATGAGAATAATAAACCGAAAGATAATGTACCGCGTGATCATTTTTGTTGGGATACTGTATATCATTCATATTGCGAATGATATTCCTGAGAACCGCATTCACAAAGTTAGCGGTTTTATCGCCGCGTAACCGTTTGATAAACTCAACAGCTTCATTCACTGCCGCATAATGGGGCATACGGGTGAGAAACATCAGCTGATATAACGCAATACGGAGCGTATTCTTCAAATTGACTTCTGTCTTTGAAAAATTTCCGTGTGTAAAACTATTCAGGAGATAATCTAAACGTCCCTGCCAGCGCATAACGCCGTGAACAAGTTCCGCCAACAAATTTTTATCAACATTGGAAAGTTCATCGGTTTTCAATTCCATAACGAGCAATTTATCCATATAAGCATCGGATCGTTCGATACGATTCAAGAGCTTAATAGCTACTCCGCGCGAGCCAGTATAGATAGGTTTTGTTTCTGTCTCTTGTTGAACTATTTCTTCAGCCATTGTTTCCGTTCTCGTGATGTTTTATTGAAAATGTGGCGCATAACTTCTTGATATGTGTTACTCATGATAATACTGCGCCGTTCCATCATACGTTGAGCAATTTCAAGGCTTTTTTCTATATCAAATTCTGTCTGTGCATCTGCATTTCCCCAGCTAAATGACGGGAGATATTTAGGCGGTAATCCTGCTCCAAAGACATTACAGGAAACACCGACTACGCTTCCCGTATTGAACATTACATTAATTCCCGATTTGGAGTGATCTCCCATAGTCAAACCGACAAATTGCAATCCCGAATCAACGGATTTCCCATTTATCTGTACAGAGATATTTCCGTATGTATTTTTCAGATTACTTGTGTTGGTATCCGCACCGAGATTTACCCAACTTCCGATGTACGAATCCCCAACAAATCCATCGTGCGCTTTATTGGAATAGGATTGGAATATTGAGCGTGTTACTTCGCCCCCTATTTTACATTCTGAACCGATACTTGTTCCGGGATATATCTTTGCCCCAATCTTAATTGTTGATGAATTTCCGATATATACCGGACCTTCTATCACTGCATTGGGCATAACTGTTACATTCTTCCCGATAATAACCGGACCATGCTCCGCATCAATAACAACTCCCGGTTTAACAACAGACCCTTTTCCGATGACAATATTTTTCTTATTAAGAAGATGTGCTCCCGTATAAACCTTGCCTGCAATCTTTTTCTTGCCTGATCTAATACTTGCAAAATCCTTACTGATATATTCAGCATTATGATGAACTAAATCCCATGGATACTTTGCAACGGCACTATCAACATGTTTTGAGGGGAGGGAAGCAAATTCATCAAACGTGAAGCCCTCTGCCGTTAAACTATACACGATAGAACTGGCATTTTCTTTCTTTACATACGCCGCAACAATTTCGTTGCCATGTACAGCAATACATTCTTTCTTTCCAATACTCTTTACAAATTTTACTAACGAAGAATCGGCAAGAACCCTACCATTAATAAACAAAATATCTTCGTTTGGCAAAGAATTAATAAGATACGAGGGATACAATTCGCTTAGATAATCAACAAGATAGGGGCGGACAAGAAGGCTTACACTCTTAGCAGGGAGCAGGGTGAGAATCCTCTCAAGCAATGAAGTACAACCGCATCGTAAATCAAACATTGGATTTAGATACGTGAGAGGGTGAAAGTTTATGACCTCATGGTCTTCAACAATACATAGGTGCATGCGTTACTCAAAAGAAAAAAACGGAATCCCGATAGTTCAGAATTCCGTTTTGATAAATTCCTGAAGCCCTTACGCGACTACGTCGGCTTCTGTTTTTTTGGCGTAGCGTTTCTGGAAACGTTCGACGCGTCCTGCCGTATCAACAAGCTTTTGTTTGCCTGTATAGAACGGGTGACATTTCGAGCATATTTCGACTTTAAAATTGCCTGTGGTTGAACGGGTTTCAAATACTGCCCCGCAAACACAAGTCACATGAGAACGCTTATACACCGGATGAATACCTGTTTTCATTACTTTTTCTCCATTTTTACAAAATTATCTCACAAATATAAGAACTTTCCCTTACATTGCAAAAGACTATTTTATCTTATCAACCCAGGAATCTTTATTTATCGTTTTTTTGTAATGATTTAAGTCCTTTTTGGCTTTTTCCTTCGATGTATATTTGCCGATTGCTACACGGTATCTACCATCTTTATGTACTAGAAACGATTCAATTTTCTTCTTTTTGAGTTGCTTCATCTCTTTTTCAGCTTTAGCCTTTGTATCAAACGAGGCAACATATATTGTAAGTGAACCTTTGCTGGTTGGTTTTGAAGTAAGTTCTTTTTTCTTCTCAACCGGTTTGGTTTCAGCCTTTTTTACAGGTTCGGGCTGATTTTTTTTGATTTCCGGTGCGGTTTCCTTTGTCTCTTTGATAACGCCGGTGTTCTCATCAGGGTTGCTTTGGTACGACGTTGAATCTTGCATCATTCCGGTAGTATCGTATGGGGATTCGCTCAGGGTGTCAGGGTTTTGAGGGGTAAAGTTGGTGACTACCTGCGAGGAAGACGGTTTTTCCGTCTTTTTGAAGTAATTTGAGTACAAAGCAAAATAAATAAGTCCGATAGCGACTATGCCGATAATGATCCATAAAATGGTTTTTTTAGCTTTGGGATCCGAGTCCGGTTCGAGCATGGTGGAGCGGAAAGGTTTGTTTTCGTTTTTTGAGTCAGCCATAACAATTCAAGTAATAGTTTAGGTAATTGGTGCAACCCTAAATTACAAAAAAGGAATGAGAGGAGCAAACTGTCTGTTATTGGTTATTTGTTATTCGTTATTAGGTGGGATGGTGATCAACGCGACAGACACAGCAGACACCCAATTGTAGGGGCGACCTGTCAGCCTTTGGCTGAGGTCTCCTCGCCCGATTAGCCACAGCCCTAGTTGTATGTAGCCGCAGGTTGCAAATCCCTTTAGGAGCTTACCCTCAATGCTGTCAGGTTAAGCAACGCACTTAACGAGATGACTTTTTTAGTCCGATTTATCGGGCTTTATTCGAATTAGCGTGACCATTTATGGTCATGCGGGTTTTGTAAAAGACAAAATAAATTTTCTATCCTTACAATAGTTATAGGCAATGAGCAATAAATTACTGGAGTCTTTCTGGAAATTTTCTTAACCTGACAGTATTGGGGTTAACCCCTGCCCATCCCGCCACAGAGACGTACAAACAAAGGCGGGCAAGGGATGTGTGCGGGGGATTGAGGTGAAAGTGGCGTAATTATGTATAAGTTTTGATGGAAAATATTTTAAAGAAAAGAGTATTACCATTTGCAATTTAGTAGTACAATAATTATATTGTCTTACCAATTAATTTATTTACCACATAAAATATATAGTATCATCATGGAAACATCTGTTGTAACAATAAAGGGACAAATGGTTGTTCCGGCAAAAGTTCGAAAGAAATATGGTCTCAAAAAAGGAACCAAAGTAGTCATTATGGAAAAAGAGGAGGGCTTTATGGTTCAGCCTCTTGACAAAAAATATTTTGAGCAATTTGCGGGCATTCTCCCCGGAAAAGGGAAAGCTACAAAAGCATTATTAGAGGAGCGCAGGAAGGACAAAGAACGTGAAGATAGTCATACTTGATTCACAACCTCTTGTAGGTTACTTTGAAAAAGAAGACTACTGGGAAACAATTGCAGATTATTTTTCTCAAGCAACGGATGAGCGATGCATGATATTTATGACAACAGTAAATTTTGGAGAAGTGTATTATGCCGCTTTACGGGCATACGGCGAAGAACATGCGGATAACGTACTTGCAACAATGAAAAATTTACCTATCAGGTTAGTAGATGTAGATAAAGAGTTAGCTATACAGGCGGGGCGTTTTAAAGCACGCGGTGGTTTATCGTATGCTGATTGTTTTGCGGCGGCTCTTGCCAAACTAAGAAAGGGTGAACTTGTTACAGGAGATAAAGAGTTTAAGGTTGTTGAAAAAGAAATTAAAATAATGTGGGTTTAAATATGAAAGAATTAGTATATGGCACTAATAAATAAATTATGAAAGCATCGATTGTAATTATGGCATTATCTGAGATAGACTATAGCAAATATGAATCTATAGATCTTGATAGATTAGTAATGTATGCAATATCACAATTGCATGAAAAAAACGTTGAGTTATCTCTGGAAAATATCATTGTTGCAACATTTAAATTGTTTCCCAAAAAATTTTCACTATTAGGTTATCCAGAATATCCAGATGCCACAAGAGTAGAAAAATGTCTTTGGAGATGCAAAGGCAAAAAAAGAACTTGGATAGGGGGAAGTACACCGCATGGCTATTCGTTGACTGAAAAAGGAGGACTGGTAATCAATCATGTTATTAGTTTATTGTCATCTACAACCCGACATAAAACATTGTCACAGACACGTAGGAAAGAAATAATCATTACAGAAGTTACATCATCCTTGGCTTATAGAAAATATCTCGAGGGTCAAGGTTCTAAGATAACTGAAGCTGAATTTTGTTATGTATTACAAGGAACTTTAGATACACTAAAAGATACTCTCAGGGAAAACCTGAATTCATTAAAAACTATCGCCGAGGAACTTCAAAGAAATGATGTTATTGATTTCCTTTCTTTGTTGCAGGAGCAATTTTCAAAATTTCTAACAAAAAAGTAGGAGTATAAATGCAAAAATATGAAATTTCAGCGGATCAGCGCCACATGGTTCGAAGTGTTCAAACTGCAATGCAGGGTAATGCAATAAAGGCATTGGTGGAATTAATTACAAATTCAGATGATAGCTATTGCGACCTTGAAGATGTTGGGAATAAATCAAGTGGAGTTATTGAGATTTTATACAAGAAAGATGGATATTGTTGTCGTTTTGCTGTAAGAGATGAAGCAGAAGGAATGTCACGCGACGAAATTCAAAAATCATTTGGTGAAAAATCTTATGGAGCAGCAACTAGTGGCTTAAAAGAAGGAAAACGGCGTCGTGGTTATTTTGGACAAGGAGCTAAAGATGCTTTGGCTGGTATGAAGGATGGAAGGATTGTAACTATAAAAAATAGTTTATTAACAGAATGCCGTCTCTATATTGAAAAAGGAAAATTATTTGGAGAAATAGAAGATACTATCCCTGCTATTGATGAGCTTAGAGTCAAGCATGGAATTAAAGAAAATGGAACCGTTGCTTATTTTACAGCCGATCCAGAACACACTGGAACTGTCCCAAGATTTGACAGAGTTCACACTGAAATAGCCAATAATTATATGCTGAGAAAGATATTAACAAATTCTCGACGCAAAATAAAATTAATTGATGAAAACAATGATGAACGTAGGCCTCTTACAAAGAAAATGCCAAAGGGGAATGAAATACTCAGCGACGATTTTGTTATTACCTATAAAAATTACCCGGATTTTCAAATTCACTTATCCCTTTGGAGATCTGACACTGAACTTTCACAAATAGGAGATGATCGAGAAGGTGGGTTACTGATAATAGATGATGCTAACGTTGTACTAGATATTTCATTATTTAGGTATGATAATGAAGCGCTTGCTTCTAGATTTTTTGGTGAAGTAATTATTAATAATTTTAGAGAATTATTGAAAAATGAAGAGCCTGTACTTAAAGAGGAGCGTGATGGGTTGACTGGGCGGCATCCATTTTGTCAAAATCTTATTCGTGAAATTGAAAAAAGACTTGAGACAAAAATTGATGATGAGAAAAAAAGAAAACAGAAAGAAGCTCAAACGAAGTTTGATTTAGATGAAACAAAGCGTTACAAGAAAGCATTTCAAGTACTTAATGAAATTGCTAAGGTCGAAGCAGAAACTGTTTTGCCATTAGGTGAAAACCCAGATGAATTAATTGCGAAGGTTCCAAACGGTTTCGTTCTTTATCCGTCTTCGGCACAAATCACTGTTGGTAAAAAATATGCTTTTCAACTTCTTCTTGATACTCGAATAGTACGACATGGTTCAGTGATCAAGATTTCTTCAAATAATCCCAAAATAAAAATTGGAACTCAAGAAATTCGGATTACCAATGATGACGGAACAGGGATAATCAGAAAACATATCACTGTGAAAGGTGAGGAACCAAACATTCAAGGAGTATTAAAAGCAATGACAGGACCGCTTTCCACAGAAGCAAAGATATTCGTTATCCCTGAAAAAGAATTACTTCTTGAAGAAGGGATGGCATTTCAGCCAGAAAGTGTTACAATGAAATCCAATAAACCTCGTACTGTTTATCTTCTTGCTTATATCAAGATAATTAGAGGCGGAAGTATAATTAAACTTTCAAGTGATAATGAATCAGTTCATATATCCAAATCTGAAATAATTGTAAACGAAACGGATGCGGAAAGGCATGTAGTTAAATATGAACTTGAGGTTTGGGGTGAGGGAGAAGGGCAGGAAGCAATGATTACAGCAGAATGTGAACAATACATGGCGCTACTTCAAGTTTATATTCATTCAGTTGAAGAAAAACCTAAAGAACCATCCGGTATGTTTAGTGAACCCTATTTCGATTATGAACCAGAGCCATCTCGGAGATCGCAATATAGTGCAGAAATAGGCAAAGTGCATATATATGTTTATTTCCCATCTGTTTTTCATTACCTCGGAGAGGGCTGTCAGTATAAGAAAACTTTAGCAGCGCAAGTTTTTGTAGCAGATTTAGTTGCTGAAAGAAGCTTTTTAGAAATCGCGATGAAAAGAGTATTAAACGATTCATTGATAAGGCCAGAATCGAAGGAGGCAAAAATTCAATTTTACTCCTATGAGTTTTCAAAAAAGTATGGAAGACGTATTCATGAAGCTCTTGTAGATCAAAATCTTTTATTTAAATCAAAATCTGAAGCATAGTTAACGTGAAATGATTATAGCAAGAGAGAAGAACAAAATAAAACATGTTGGGGTTGTTTGAACTAGTTCCCATGCTCTTTATCCTTTATCAAGTCAACGATCCTGCTCTGCAGGGCGTGGGAACGCAACATTGGACGCCCCCGCGTCCGTAAGCCCGACATAGAAACAATATCACTTCTTCTTCACTTCACATATCCTGACGAAGAACTATTTCTGTCGTGTGAGATAAGGTTTTCCAACCTGACGGTGTTACCCACGAAGTAATTTACTTTTCGTTTTTTCTTTCCTTTGTAAGTAGTACTTACATGTATGGGTGCAAGTCGGGTCAGAAAGACCCGGCTTCACTAAAAAACTGTCATGGAATGGTCCATGCAGTCCAGAAAAAAATATCTGGAAAACAGGGAAAATAAGGTGTTTTTTGTTGTGAGAGATAGGTTGTTTATTAATTTTCGTATTTCTATATTTAGTTATGACATCATTAGCCATTCATACAGCAATTAAAAAAATCGAGCAAGTTGAATTAGACCTTGCAGAACTGAAGCAAACTCTTCTTTTTGAAGAAAAAGATGAAGTCCTTGACGACGAAATCGTCAAACAAGAATTACGTCGCCGTATTAAAAAATATAAGACAGATTCTAAAAATAAGAAGGGTTTAATAGCTTTGAGTGATGTAATAGCCAAACATAAGGTTCGTTAGTCTTGCAAGAAGAAACCGCAATGTTTGAGATATATTTCTACCCTCCGGCGGAAAAAGATTTTGCTCATCTTCATCCGGAACTCCAATCCGAATTAAAAAATATTCACTTTGCTAAACTTTCTCTCAATCCACATATTGGTAAACCTCTAAAAGGTGAATTTAAAGGATTCTGGAAGTATGCTATTACCTTTAAAGGGGTTGCACACAGAATTATTTATGAAATTGACCGGGGTCGTGTTATCATTGCTATTATGATGATTGGAACACGCGAGACTGTTTATAAAAGGCTAAGAAGTCGAATTCGATAGGTTGATGTGCCGTTCCTACAACTGTTTTTTTTCTATTTCCGTCCCGTCAGGTTTTCCAACCTGACGTTGCTACCCACGAAGTAATTTGAACTCGTTTGTTCTTGTTCCCACGCTCCCGCGTGGGAATACAAAACCGGACGCTCCTGCGTCCATCATTCTCTGAAGTAGGTACAGTGTTGAGTTGACGCAGATACTGAGATGGCTCGATGTCATGATGTGTGAAGTGAAGAAGTGATCAGTTGTTTCTATGACGGGATCATGGACGCGGGAGCGTCCGTGATTATGTTCCCACGCGTTGATAATTGATAGGAGCATGGGAACAAGAAGTAAAAGGGAATTTATTTTTTGTGGCGGGGTTGGTTGGTTGGGCTGGGAGGGCGAGGAGACCTCGCCCCTACGCGTGGGTCACCCTGTCTATCGTGTCCGCCCATGACCAGTGACAAATGACTACTAACTCATGTCAAAAAGCATCCCTAAATACCCACTATCTGCTACACATCTACTACACGTTCAACAGTATCATGCACCCTGTATAATCCATCCCAACCATCAACCAATACCACCTGCATCCTACCTACAACCACTTAACACCTAACCATTGTCAAAGAACACCTGAATTTTCCCACTTATCAGGTACAAAGCATCAAATAATTCTACTTACCGCTCAAATATCCCAACTTATCACCCGAATTTTTTTACTTATCAAGCACAAAGCATCAAGTAATTCTAATTACTACTCAAATATTCCAACTTAACCTGTAAATATCCCCTAAATCTCGCGCCAATTTTTTCCACCCAAGTAAGAACTTAATTCTTATAATTTCTCCATTACAAACTAAAATCAACAAAAAGACGCCTTTAAAAATGTTTCTACAAAAAATGCCCATATTTCATCAAAATCAGTACTTTGCAACTTTGCAATATTGCAAACTTCTTGAGAGGATTACAAAGTTGCAAAGTCGGAATATAGGGTAAACCAGAGCATTTTTTGTGGTTACACACACATACCTAAACTCCTCCAAAGAGGGGAATATTCGCCATTTTACCGAATAAGTATCATCTTTTTGATGTCAGAAAATGTGTTGGTTTGTAGGCGGTAAAAGTAAACGCCGCTGGGATATTGATTTGCATCGAAGGTAATTTGATGTTCTCCCATTTCCATTGATACGCCGTTGAGTAATACTGCTATTTCCTGTCCAAGCATATTATATACTTTCAAGGTTACCGGCGATGTCGCACTGAGTACAAATGAAAGTGTGGTTGATGGGTTGAAGGGATTTGGATAGTTATTGTACAAGGAAGTCGCAACAGGTTTTTGTTCTTCGAGCAAGGATGAAAAATCGGATTGGGTTAATGCAAATGGTAACGCGGCTGATGGTGCGCCATGCAGTGTTAACAAATCGAGTTTTGTTGTCCCGCCATCGCTTGTGCCCGCTACGATGAGCGCGCTGTTTGAACTTGCGGTTGCAATGTTATATGCCACGTCGATCTTAGAAGCTGTCCCGTTGTAATCGCCTACCCAAGATTGGGTACCATCAGACATAGCATAACGTAGTGTGATAAAATCAAACTTTGCGGCTCCGGTTTTTTCACTTCCACCGGTAACAAATACCGCAGATTCAGAATTTGAAACGGCAATCGAACGGGCAATATCAATTTTTCCGCCGTTATAACGCTTCACCCACTGCTGCACACCTGCTCCATCGTATTTTAGTGTCGCGTAATCATATTTTGACGCACTTCCTTCACTCGCTCCGGTGACATAGACATTATTACTTGCATCAAGAGCAATCGCATACGCAACATCGGCTTTATTTGCTGAGGTGTTATTGTATCTTGATGCCCATTGTTGCACACCAGCACTATTATATTTTACAGTGGCATAATCGGAACCGGTCGCGCCTTCACTGCCGCCTGTGACATATACGTTGTTGGAAGCATCGGTCGTGATTGCAAAGGGATAATCTTTTTTGTTGGATGAGTTGTAGCGTTGAGGCCATCCGGCAACTACTGCGCCTCCACTCGCACCACCTGTATATTTTACAGTAGCATAATCAATCTTTGTTACACCACCATCGCTTTCTCCTGTTACAACAACATTTCCTGCGGCATCAACGGCAAGGGCATACGCTTTATCAATTTTATTGCTTGCACTATTATATGTTGCAAACCAAAGTTGAGCGCCGGTAACAGCATCATAGGCTACAACAAGAAAATCTGTCTTAGTAGCTCCATCATCAGTTTCTCCTGCAATATAGACAACATCACCTGCCGGAGATACTCCGATTGCATAGCCTGCATCACGTTTATTGATTGCTCCGTTGTTATAGCGTGCAGTCCATTGTTGAACGCCGAAAGAATTGTATTTGACAGTGAGAGCATCAATTTTATTTGCGCCACCATCGCTTTCACCGGTTACATAAACATTTCCGTTTGCATCAGCGGCTACGGCATAGGCTTTATCATCTTTGTTTACGCTTGAATTGTTATAGCGAGAAGTCCAAAACTTGTTGCCGTACGGGTCAATTTTTGAAGTGGCATAATCAAATTTGGAGGCAGAACCGCCATCACTAAAACCTGTTACATAACTATTTCCGGCGGCATCAACAGCAAGGCTGTGTGACAATTTTTTTGCGGCGGTTGGTATGGCAAATCCCATATCCTCAGCCTTTTTTATAGAATTATCGTACCGAACTTGCCATGAAGCAAGTGAAGCGGCACTAGAAACATCATAGGTGAATTGCTTATTATCAAGGAAATTCACGCTCGCAAGCGCACTGAATCTTCCGAGAAGAATTGACGCGCTACCATCTCCTTTATTAATGCCTACTGTAGCGGCAGTTCCGCCGAATCCACCACTTCCGCCGGAAGCATCTCCGGTTGTCCATTGCAAATCGCCGTAACTGAATCGAACGTTATTCCCAACGCCAATGGAAGCATCGCTACCATTGGTAAGGATAAGCGTAAAGGTATTTTTTAAATCGGAATGCATGTTGTTGTAGCCGACACCATTCCAGATAATGGTTAAACTTGTTGGTGTTTGCGTATAATAGACAAGTCCGCTTGATGCTTCGCGAGTATCAACATCTGCCCAGAAGGGAGCAATCATTGGAGTGGCAGATACTGCGGGAAAAGTGGTTGGATTTCCGCTCGCTTCTCCTGAACCGAATGTTACATTGCCGTTATTATTAACATAGACCTGAGAATAGGTGGTACCAAACAATGTAAACGTAAAGCCTAAACTTATTGCCGTACTGGAGGCATTGTCGTTTCGGTAATCGGGCATACTTGCACCACTAAATGGAACGACAGGTGTTGCTACTCTGCCCCACCATGTTCCCCAACGGTTTGCAGGTGTTGCGGCATATTGCCCTAAAGACCATATATCAACATCATTCGATGGATCAATGCAAGTTTTGGTATAATCTCCCCAACGGTTTTCTATACCACCAAAAGTTTTGTAATAGGTGTTTTCTCCGGCTTTAAGGACGGATTCATCACGCATGGTATTTGCCGGATCGGCAGTTGAGCGATATGTATAGTACGCGCTCGCATACATTGAAGCAGAGAATTTTGAATAACCAAGGACTACATCATCGTTACTATTGACAGCAATACTGGGGAAAGCATAAAAATTAGTATTCGTTGGGTCATCTACTCTGCTTCGTTGTACGATTGCACCGGCAGTTGAAATTTCCCACCATTGAATAGAACTTCGCGTTGTTGTACCAACATCGGGCATGAAGACAGTTTGCGTAGTCCAGAGCGAACCATTACGATACACAAGATACTGGATGCGCGAATCGTTCGCGTTAATTTTTTGAGCAGTGCCAAGTTGGGGTGCAAAGTTATCGCTTCCTGATGAATTTGACTGCCAAGGATTTGCTGTTGGGATAAATGCTCCCGGTGTAACTATCTCAGAACCGACTGCACCTGTAATTGTATAAAGGCGTAAGTAACCGGTTCCGGCTGAGTTTCCGTTCCAATCTTGCATCATGTAGATTGTAGAAATTGAATTATCATAGGTGTGAGCAGGAACTTGTGTCCCGCCGTAACTCATATCGAGGGTAAGAAGGGTGTGAGTAGCTCCAACATCGGCATATAAATCAGATTTTTTAAAAACATAAATATTTGAATTAGCGAAAGTGTTTGCCATTGTGTACATGTTGACCTGAACAACGATCCAATCTTTATTGATACCGACGCAAGGATAATCTCCCCATTTTAGATTTGTTGCGTCAAGATCAACTGCGAAGAGATTCCATGAGCCAGTTGGATTATCATTGACAGAAACTGCGATAAGAATTTCTGATGCTGAAGAAACCGGATTAGCATCGGATACATAGACCCAATGATTGGTGTAAGAATCATAAAGTATGCGTGGATCGAATGTATCAGGATGACCAAGACTTGCCCAGAAAAGATTGCTATTCACGGTACTGATAATCGCACCGGTTTTATCTTGTATTCTTATCTGTGAGTTCAATGTTGTCATGACATGATTAGGACCTACTGCGCCTTGAACATCTGGAGGAATAGAAGTATTATTATCACCTAACGCGTTAAAACTAATTCCAAGCGGGGGGGGTGGCGAGGTATTAACTGATCTCGGAGAATTCGTAAATGGAGTAATACGGTGATCTTTAGGAAGTGGCGCTGTTGAAGGAACCGGCAAATGAGCGGGGAGTTCGACTTCCGGCGGGTATATTCGTTCGGGTCTGGTAACGGCGATGTTACCAACTGCCGCCGCGGTTGCTATCTGCTGAAAGTTGACAACAGCATGGCGGGTAGCTTGTCCGGGAGTACCGGAAATAGATTGTGAAAACGAAACTTCAGCCGAGAGTAAAAGAACACTTACCAGTAGAAAAAGTTTTGGGATTTGATGTAATACCAATGACTTCATAACTCACCTTATATTTATGCAATAATACCCGAATAATACACTTATATTTCATTAAAGTCAAGGAGGTAAATCACAACCATTATGCAAAACAGGGTAAAAATAGAGATCTTGATCCGGTAATTGGCTACAACAGTTGGTTTAGGTACACTTTGGTACGTGGTTTTCTCATATTTGAAAAAAACACCTTCAAAACAATCAGAATTGAAAAAACAAGGTTAATAGGAGAATGTAAACCTTCAAAAAAACTTCATTTTAAGTAACTTTCCTTTAAAAAAGCGTGGCATAATATTAGAGCGACTAATCTTATTGTATTATTATGTGAAGTATAAAAAATCAATAAATTATAGATAAAAGACTTGTAATTTATTCGGAAACATAGTATAATTGTTTGCATTACTTTGCATAAAAGTATAGAGTTTAGTTTTAAATAATAACAAGTCAACTACTTAACCTTAACTTTAACCACTACGAGGAGAAACACAATGAAAGTAATTTATACATTATTGATGATGCTCCTTCTTACCAGCTTCGCTCTCGCAGAGACACTGAATTTATCAGTGAACATGAAAGTGAAAGCCTTAGAAGGAACGTTTGACCCTACCACAGATGTAGTATTTGCGAGCGGCGATTGGAATGGATACAATGACGCAGATACGTTAAGAGATCTTGATCATGATTCAATTTATACAGGCGCAGTAACAGTAGCAACACCACCGGTAACAATCGGATTTAAATTCAGATATTGGGATGCAAGTGCATCAAGTTTTGTATGGGAAAATGATCCCAATCGCTCTCTTGATTTTACGGTAGATGGACAATCATTCTCAGATTTTTTTGATAGAGATGACTTTGTAAGTCTTCCTACAACTATTGATTTCCGCGTCAACATGAAAATCAAAGCATTGAAAGGGACATTTGATCCAACTGCTGATATCGTACTTATTAGAGGTGGAATGAATGCATGGGGTACATCAGATACATTAACAGACCCGAATCACGATTCAATTTACACAAAAACAATTTCCGGTCTCTTTCAAAATACTGAATATGGATTTAAATTCTTCTACTGGGATGCAAGCAATGGATCTTCAGATACATGGGAAAACGACCCCAATCGCACTTATACCGCAACTTCATCCACAGGTTCCTACGAAGATTATTTTAACAAAGATAGTGTCTATCATCCAACCACAAGCATCACAGTCTATTTTACTTGCAACATGGAACTTGAACGTCTTTCCGGAAGATTTCATCCCGGAACTGACACGGTTTCAGTAAATGGTGACTTTAATGGATGGGCATCAAAAACAACAATCCTTAATTCCGATCCGTTAAGCCCGGATGATTATAAGGGTTCTTTCGTTGTTACAGCAGGCGCGGGTGATGGAATTCAATTTAAATTCTGGTATGAAGAAAATAATTGGGAAAGTGTTGACAATCGTCATATCACATTCACCCAACAGAATTTTGATGATCAAGAAGCAGAGTTCTCAGCTCCATTTAACAACGGAACGTTAGAATCTGTATTAAATCAACCTTGCACAGTAAAATTAACGGTTTATACAGTTGGTGCAAGATCTTCCGTTTCCGGTAACCCATTCCCTGTTGTGAACACGATTGGCGTAGCAGGTAGTTCATCACCGTTAAAATGGCCAGGTGGCGGATGGCCCAATAGCGATAGCGTAAACATGATTTGGTTATATGATGATGGTAGCCATGGCGATTTAACAGCGGCCGATGGTATTTTCTCACTTGACCTCGAGATTCCGGCTTACACGGTACTGCAAACTCAATACAAATACAGCGCAAACTTCGGTGATGCAGTGAACAACGAGGGCGGAAACGATAATGAAAACGGTTTTGGTAATAACCACTTATTAAACTTAACAAAGTTTACGACAGGCGTTGTTGTTGTTGATGCGTTTGGCGTAATGGGAGCTTCGACTGCGAAGTCAGTTCTCAGTTTAAGTTCAGGCTGGAACATGGTATCGGTTCCACGTACAGTAGCGGATTTTTCCGCATCAGCTGTTTTCAGCGGTTCAGCATCAAGCGTTTTTGCCTATAATCATGGTTATGTAACAAAATCAACATTACAAATTGGTGAAGGATATTGGGTAAAATACGGATCAGCATCGAGTGTTTCACCCGCAGGTCCGAATGTTACAGCAGCAAATTTCCCTGTTAAAGCAGGATGGAATATTATCGGCGCTCTTGGAGTACCGATTAATGTAACATCTATCACCTCAACTCCGGGCGGACTTGTCACTTCACCGTTCTGGGGATATGCAGGCAGTTATTCACAGGCAACAACATTACAACCCGGTCAAGGCTATTGGGTGAAGATATTAGAAGATGGTATGTTAAATGTATCAACTTTAGCTCTTGATGCAGCGAACAGAATTAAGATTGTTCAGTCAAATGAATTACCACCGGCTCCACCTGAAGCATTAACCAATAATGAAAACGGTAAACCGACAGTATTCGCATTAAATCAGAACTATCCAAACCCCTTCAATCCATCAACATTGATTAATTATTCTTTACCGACCAGCGAATATGTTTCATTAAAAGTATTCAACCTTCTCGGTCAGGAAGTTGCAACATTAGTGAATGGCGTTCAGGATGCAGGGTATAAAGCAGTTGAATTTAATTCAAGTAACTTACCAAGCGGTATTTACTTCTATAAGATTCAAGCAGGTAGCTTCAGCGATTTAAAGAAGATGGTTATCATGAAGTAATTGTAGTATCGGGTATCCCGAATTCTATAATTGAAATTCAGTCAAGTCGTAAGACCTGACTGCACAAAACCCCCGATTGAATAAATCGGGGGTTTTGCTTTTGTGCGTCAGGCATGGTTAATAGCTATAGGGTGTAAGTTCTCGAACGCACTTTGTAGTAAGGAGCATTAGCAGAGGGCAAGGGTGTCCACTGTG
>OBEQ010435279.1_pt1 | contig 19680 bp, 22 predicted proteins | sample 1670901 | NCBI WGS metagenome assembly OBEQ01 (sample SAMEA104232315, study PRJEB22302) | groundwater metagenome | biome: forest; feature: aquifer; material: groundwater | place: USA | collected 2011-08-07 | depth 5.4 m
CTTACGCGCGGCAAGGGCACCCGTGTTTGGGACACCCACGGCGATGAATACCTTGATTTTTTTCCTGGATGGGCTGTCAGCGGTATCGGTCATTGCCACAAACGCGTCGTGGAGGCGATTAAACGGCAGGCCGAGGAACTGATCCACGTGTCCAACAATTATTATCATGAAGGACAGGGTGTTTTGGCCGATGAAATCATCCGCCATTCATTCCCGGGCAAAGTCTTTTTTTGCAATTCGGGAGCCGAGGCCAATGAGGCCGCTTTCAAGCTGGCCAGGAAATTTGGAAATCCGATCCGTCACGAAATTATCACGATGGAGCGTTCTTTTCACGGGAGGACACTGGCGACCGTCACGGCCACCGGCCAAAAAAAATACCAGGAAGGCTTTGAACCGCTACCGGCGGGGTTTATGACCATTCCGTTCAATGATATCGCCGCGCTCGAGAGAGCGCTCACCCCCAAAACGGTCGCGGTGATTCTGGAACCGATACAAGGCGAAGGCGGCGTTCGCGTGGCGGAGGCCCCGTATTTGTCGGCCGTGCGGCGCTTGTGCAGCGACAAAAAAATCCTTCTTATTTTCGACGAAGTCCAGACTGGCATGGGACGGACCGGACGGATGTTCTGCTATAAAAATTTTGGGCTTGAGCCCGATTTGATGACTCTGGCCAAGTCTTTGGGCGGTGGTTTTCCCATCGGCGCGTTGGTGGCCAAAAAAGAAATCGCTGACACCCTTAAACCGGGTAGTCACGCGGCCACGTTTGGAGGCAGCCCTCTGGCGTGCGCGGCGGCTCTGGCGACGTTTGAAGCGATTGAGAAGGAAAAACTTCTAAGCAGCGCCGTGATCACCGGCTCTTATTTATTTAAAAAATTAAGTGATCTCAAGAAAAAACATCCGAGTATCCGAGAGGTTCGCGGCATGGCTCTCATGGTCGGTGTTGAACTTGAGAGGGATGGGAAAAATATTTACGAAGAGTGCCTGAATCGAAAGCTTCTGATTAACTGCACGCAAGGGAATGTCCTCAGGCTGATGCCCGCGCTCGTCGTCAAAGAAAAAGAAATTGACCGGGCCATCCAGATTCTGGACGAGGTGCTGGCTAAGGAAGAAGAAAATTGTTTCATTAAAGAAGGGAGCAGGGCCGCATGAGAAAATCCAAGAGAAAGAAAAAATCAAGTTCTAAAAAACGTCCGAGGCGCAGGACAAAATCGATGCCGTTTGAGTCTAAAGATTTCTTGAGTCTTAGAGAGGTCACTTCGGATGACCTTGAGATGATTTTTAAGCTCACGGATAAAATGAAAAGGAAGCCGGATTCTTTTCTCGGAAAGCTGAGAGGCCGGTCGTTGGCGCTTTTATTCCAGAAACCCTCGATTCGCACGCGGGTTTCATTTCAGGTGGGTATCAGCGAGCTCGGCGGTAGCGCTGTTTATATGGATCCGCAGGAACTTCCGCTTGGGCAGCGTGAATCCATCAAAGACGTGGCACGTGTTTTGTCGCGTTACTGCGACGCTGTGGTGGTCCGGTCGCACCTGCATTCGGAACTCGAGGAGTTTGCGCGCCAGGCGGCGGTTCCGGTCATCAACGGTTTAAGCGATCAGTTTCACCCTTGCCAGACATTGGCGGATCTGTTTACTATTCGGGAGAAGTTTAAAACGCTTGAGAAAATCAATATCGCTTTTATCGGCGATGGCAACAATGTCCTAAACTCGCTTCTTTACGGAGCCGCGAAGGTGGGGGCCAATCTCGCGATCGCCACCCCCAAAGGCTATGAGCCGAGCGAGGAGATCTTAAAGGACATCAAAGGAATCGCCAAAGACACTGGTTCCAAGATATCGCTCTCCAACAACCCGTTTACGGCGATTAAAAATGCCCATGCCGTATACACCGATGTCTGGGTCAGTATGGGTCAGGAAAAGCAGCGCGATCAGCGCCTGCGTGATTTTCAGCCGTTTCAACTCAACGGCGCAATCATGGGAAAGTGTCCAAAGGATTCCGTGATCATGCACTGCCTTCCGGCCCATCGCGGCGAGGAAATCACCGATGAGGTGATCGAGAGCCCGCGTTCGGTGATTTTTGATCAGGCCGAAAACCGTCTTCATACGCAAAAGGCGCTTTTGATCCTGCTTTTAACCAGAAAGAAAAGGAAACATTAATTATGAAAAAAGTTATCCTTGCTTATTCCGGAGGCCTCGACACTTCGGTTGCTGTTAAATGGCTTAAGGACAAAGGTTACGAGGTGGTCGCGTATATGGCGGACGTGGGACAGGAGAAAACCACCACGGCGGCGATTGAGAGGGCTAAAAAAGCGGGCGCTTCCAAGGTGGTGGTGAAGAACCTTAAAAAGAAATTTGCCACGGATTATCTCTGGCCCGCGCTTAAGGCTGGTGCTGTTTATGAAGGCCGTTATACGCTTGCGACCGCGCTGTCGCGGCCGCTTATCGCTGCAGAACAGGTGGCGGTGGCCCATGCGGAAAAAGCGACGGCCGTTGCGCATGGTTGTACCGGCAAGGGCAATGACCAGGTTCGTTTTGAAGTGACCACGCAGGCGCTTGACAGCTCTCTTGAGATATTGGCACCGGTGAGGGAATGGGAATTTAAGTCCCGCAAAGAGGAAATGGCTTACGCGGAGAAACACGGTATTCCGATTGACGTGAACAAAAAAAGTCCCTTTTCCATTGATAAAAATATCTGGGGCGTTAGCGTAGAAGCGGGTGTTCTTGAGAACCCGAACACCGAGCCGCCTTTTGAATCTTTTCAGTGGACGCGTGGGGCCGAAAAGAGAAATTTGAAGGATAGGGTCATCGAAATTGAGTTTCAAAGGGGTGTTCCGGTTGGACTCAATGGAAAAAAACTGGATGCGCTTAAACTCATCAGTGGATTGAATGAGCTCGGCGCTTTATACGGCATCGGCCGCATGGACATGATTGAGAACCGTCTTGTCGGAATCAAGTCCCGTGAAACTTATGAGGCTCCGGCGGCCACGATTTTAATTCAGGCGCACAAGGACCTGGAAAGTCTCGTGCTCGACAGGGAACTTTTGCACTATAAGGAAGGCGTTGCGCAAAAATACGCGGAGCTGGTGTACTACGGGCTTTGGTTCACGCCGCTTCGAAAAGCGCTTGACGCGTTTGTGAACACGACGCAGGAAAAAGTCACAGGGACCGTTCGTGTTAAGCTCCGGAAATTTTCCTCGTGCGTGATTGGACGGAAATCTCCCCACTCGCTTTATAAGGAGAGCCTTGCCACTTACAGCGCGAAGGACAAATTTGATCAGCGCCTGGCCAAAGGTTTTATTGATTTATGGGCGCTTCCTTACAAGAAATGACAGCAAGGCTAACAACATGACAAAGAAATTGTGGGGCGGGCGGTTCCAGAAAAGGACCGATCTCCAATTTGAGAGTTTCAGCGCGTCTTTCAAGTGGGACAAGCGGCTTTTGCCTTATGATCTTAAAATAGACCGCGCGCACGTGAAGGCGCTGCGCAAATGCGGTGTGTTATCCTCGGGGGAAGAAAAACGGTTTTTAAACGGCATTCAGGCACTGGAAAGGAAATATCAGACTGGCTCTTTGCCCTCCGACGGCTCCTTCGAAGATGTTCATTCGTTCGTTCAGTCGGAGCTTCAGAAATGGCTCGGGCCGTTGGCAGATAAGCTTCATGCCGGAAGATCGCGCAATGATCTTGTAAGCCAAAGCTCCCGGCTTTACTGCAAAGACCATGCGGCCAGGATCTTGGGGCAGGTTCGTGGGCTTCAGCGGGCCATTGTTGTGCAGGCCCAGAGGAATGAGGCGGTCCTCCTTCCCGGAATGACCCACATGCAGAACGCCCAGGTGCTTTCGCAAGGCCACATTTTTTTAGCCTATGCGGAAATGCTCGAACGGGTGGTTTGGCGTTTGAAAGGTGCTTTGCCTTTTTTTGACGTATGCGTGCTGGGAAGCGGTGCGCTTGCCGGTGTTACGTTCTCGCTGGATCAGAAGCTTATCGCTAAAGAGCTTGGTCTTTCGGAGATTACCCGTAACAGCTATGATGCGGCGGGAGACCGGGATTTTCTGCTCAATTTTCTCTCGTGCGTGCTTTTTCTCGGGCTTCAAATATCGAGGATTTCCGAAGATCTGATGATTGCGCAGACAAAAGGCTTCTCGATCGTGGATGTTGATCAGGCATTCTGCACGGGCAGTTCGATGATGCCGCAGAAAAAAAACGCCGATTTTCTCGAACTGACCAGAGGTTCCGTGGGCGTCTTTGCCGGAAATTTCCTGGGTTTTGCGGCAACCCTCAAGGGGCTCCCAACCTCGTACAATCGCGATCTTCAATGGGATAAAAAGTACGTGTTTGACTCGGTGGAGACCTGTGAAGAAATTTTGCTCCTATTCACGCGTATGATTCAGACATTGAAAATAAACAGAGCGAAAGCCAAATTGCTCCTTGCAGACGAAAGCCTTTTTGCAACAGACCTCGCGGATTTCCTGGTCGGCAAGGGGGTTCCGTTCAAAGAAGCCCATGAACAGGCCGGGCGGATCGTGGCGTTCGCGGAAAACAAGAATCTTCCGATTTCAAAAATAGGACTCGATCTTCTACGGAAGTTCGCGCCGAAGCTTGATGGGGGAGTCTATGCGCTTTTCAGTCCGGAACATTCGGTGCACATGAAAAAAACCATCGGCAGTACTCATCCGGCGGAAATTAAGAAACAGATTGCCGTGTGGAAAAAGAAACTTAAAGAAGGAAAATAAATGCACCGGTTTCATTATAAAGGAAAAGAGCTTCACTGCGAGGAGGTGTCCGTTTCGAGGATCGCGAAGGCGGTCGGGACACCTTTTTATCTCTATAGCATCGGCACTTTTTTGGATCATTTTCTGAAATTAAAAGAAGCCTTTAAACCCGCCGAGCCTTTGATCTGTTTCTCAATGAAGGCCAACTCCAATCTCACGGTTTTGAGAGCGCTCGTGAATAAAGGCTCGGGTCTGGATATTGTTTCGGGGGGTGAGCTTTACAAAGCCAGAAAAGTTGGCGTGGATCCCAAAAAAGTCGTTTTTGCCTCTGTGGGAAAGACAGAGAAGGAAATTGAAGAGGCCATTCGCTCAAAGATCCTGATGTTTAATGTTGAGTCCGCTCAAGAGCTTGAGGTGATCAATGCCGTTGCGTGCCGGCTCAAAACCACGCAGAAAATAGCGATTCGTTTGAATCCGGATGTGGCACCGGACACGCACCACTACATTACGACAGGCTCCAAGCAGAATAAATTCGGCATCAATATTGAGACCTGTTATAAACTTTTTATGGAATCGTACCGGTTTCCATTTTTACGTTTTTCCGGCGTACATATGCACATCGGTTCGCAAATCACGAACTCTAAACCGTTTGTTACGGCTATCAAAAAGGCACTTCAGTTTATCGACAGTGTGCGCTTCGCCGGCAATCCCGTGGAATACCTTAATATCGGCGGGGGACTGGGGATTATTTATTCGAAAGAAAAACCGCAGACGGCCCAAGATTTCGCGAACGCAGTATTGCCGCTTTTTAAGAATTATCCTCTTAAGGAAAATCTCAAGATTATTCTCGAGCCGGGGCGTTTTGTGTCAGGCAATAGCGGGATCCTCGTGACTAAAGTATTATACGAAAAAAAAACCAGCGAAAAATCTTTTCTCATTGTGGATGCCGGTATGAATGACCTGATCCGGCCCTCGTTTTACGGCGCCTATCATGAAATTATCCCCGTGGTTAGACGGCGCGCAAAGATGGAAGATTCCCGCGTGGATGTTGTCGGACCGATTTGTGAGAGCGGGGATTTTCTCGCAAAGGATAGATCCATGCCGCACGTTGATACCGGAGAGCTCTTGGCGGTGATGTCCTGCGGCGCTTATGGATCGGTGATGGGAAGCAATTACAATTCAAGGCCCAAGCCGGCGGAAGTGGTCGTCAAAGGCAGCCGTTTTTATGTGGCGAGAAAACGTGAAACCGCAGCGGATCTCGTGCGGAACGAAAAAATCGTTAAAGAGGTCACCTAAATGACCAAACTCATCCCTTTCACGAAAATGGCGGGGGCCGGCAATGATTTTGTCGTTGTGGATAACCGCTCTAAAAAAATAAAGAACCGTTTGCCGAACACGGCCCGGCGGCTCTGCGACCGCCACCGGTCGGTCGGCGCGGACGGCTTGATTCTACTTGAGAGGTCAAAGCGGGCGGATATCCGCATGAGGATCTTTAACCCGGACGGTTCGGAGGCCGAGATGTGCGGCAACGGTGTCCGGTGTGCGGCGAAATTTGCCTCTGACCATAAAATCACAAAAGCAAGACTTTCCATCGAAACGCTCGCGGGGGTTATCGCCGCCGATGTCACAGGCGATGTCGTCAAGGCCAGGCTCATGGATCCTAAAGATCTTAGGCTTAATCTTTTGATCGATGTGAAAGGCCGGAAGGAAAAACTTCATTTTATCAACACGGGTGTACCGCATGCAGTGAAATGGGTCAACTCGGTCGGCCCGTACGATGCGGCCGGTCTCGGGCGGGAGATACGGTTCCATGAATATTTTGCGCCTAAAGGCACCAATGTGAATTTCATTTCCGCTTTGAATGGCAACGCAATCGATGTTCGCACGTATGAACGCGGTGTCGAAGCCGAAACTCTCGCCTGCGGCACAGGTTCCACCGCGGCCGCACTTGTAGCGGCCGCACTCAAAGGGTTTAAATCGCCTGTTAAAACCAGGACCGCCGGAGGAGAAATCTTGAAAGTTTATTTTTCGAGAACCGAAAACGGTTTTTCGGATGTTTACCTTGAAGGAAAAGTGAGCACCCATTTTGAGGGGAGAGTAGCCATATGAAGTTTCAGGGCTCTTTGGTTGCGTTGGTAACACCATTCAAAAACGGCAAAGTAGATGAGCAAACTTTGATAAGGCTTGTGCGGGATCATCTGAAAGCCGGAACGGACGGTCTTGTGCCGGTCGGAACAACGGGTGAATCGCCGACCCTTTCGCACAAGGAACACGAACGCGTGATTGAGATCGTCGTGAGGGCCGCTAGCCGCAAAGTTCCTGTGATTGCGGGAACCGGTTCCAACAGTACCGAGGAAGCCATTTCTTTGACAAAGTTCGCTAAAAAAACCGGCGCGGATGGCGCGCTCATGGTCACACCTTATTATAATAAGCCTACGCAGGAAGGCCTTTACCGGCATTATTTGGCCGTGGCCAAGGCGGTGGATATTCCCATCGTCCTTTACAATGTACCCGGACGCACCGGAGTGGTTTTGAGTCCTGAAACGGTCGCCCGGCTTGCCAAAATACCGGCGATTGTTGGCATCAAAGAAGCCACGGGCAGCATGGACCAGACGTCTCATATTCTTTCACTGTGCGGCATCACGGTCTTGAGCGGGGATGATTCGCTCACGCTGCCGCTCTTGGCGCTGGGCGCGAAAGGCGTGATTTCGGTGATGGCGAACATAGTACCGCAAACGGTTTCCGAAATGATCGACGCGCATTTTGCTGGACATTTTGAAAAAGCCAAAGAGCTTCATTATAAGATGTTTCCGCTGGCCAGAGCGCTTTTTGTCGAGACCAATCCCATTCCCATCAAAAAAGCGATGGGGTTGCTCGGCCTCTGCAGCGAGGAGCTCCGGCTTCCGCTTTGTCCGATGAAACCGGAAAACGAAAAAGCACTTGCGCGGGCCATGAAGGATTTTGGTTTGAAGTTGAAAGGAGGGATGTGATGATCGCTCTGGGTGTAAACGGCGCTTTGGGGCGCATGGGAAACAGGATCCTCCATTTAGCGCAGGCCTCGCAGGATTTTAAAATAACGGGCGCGTTTGAAAGTCCAGGCAATTCTTCGCTTGGGAAAGATCTCGGCAGTCTGTTGGGCTTGAACGCCCTTTTGAAAGTAAAGCTTGCGGAATTGTCCGCGGGTGCTTTAAAAAATTGCGATGTTCTGATTGATTTCTCAAGTCCCGAGGGCGCGGCCCGGTGCGTGGAGCTTGGGGTGAAGTCCAACACCGCCCTTGTCATAGGAACGACGGGAATCGGTGAAACAATGGGGCGCCTGATAAAAGAGGCTTCGGAAAAAATAGCGATCTTGCATTCCCCGAATATGAGCATCGGCGCAAACTTTTTGTTTCAGGCCGCCGCGTTCGCCGCGAGAAACCTGAAAGAAGGTTACGACGTTGAAATTGTGGAAGCCCATCACCGCTTGAAAAAAGATGCCCCGAGCGGCACTGCCAAGAAGCTAGCCGAAGTGATCGCCAAGGAAAAAGGCTGGGACTTGAATCAAGTGGCTCGCTATGGTCGGGAAGGCGTGACGGGTGAGCGGCCGAAAAAGGAAATTGGTATCCATGTTGTGCGCGCGGGCGAGATTGTCGGCGAGCATACGATTTTGTTTTCAGGGCCAGGTGAAACGATCGAGCTGACGCACAAAGCGCAGACGCGCGATGCTTTCGCAAGAGGCGCCTTGGCGGCGGCTTTTTTTCTTTCCAAAAAGAAAAAAGGGCTTTACAGCATGTTGGACGTCATAAATTCTTAAAAGAAAGTTTTATCTGTGGAATTTTTTATTGAACTTTCCGATCGTTTAAAAAAGCTTCCCCCTTATCTTTTCGTCGAGATAGACCGAGCCAAACGCAGGGCCAAAGAGGCGGGCGTGAAAGTCATCGATTTTGGCGTCGGCGATCCCGATCAGCCCACTCCTCCACATATTTTAAAAGCCCTCGCGAAGTCAGCCAAAGACCCCTCTACGCATCACTATCCGCTCGACCGCGGGAATGCCGAATTCCGGAAAGCCATTTCCGTTTGGGTCAAAAAACGCTTTGGTGTATTTTTTAATCCGGACACCGAAATTTTGCCGCTGATCGGGTCAAAAGAAGGGATCGCGCACCTGCCGCTGGCGTTTATCAATCCGGGTGATGTGGCGTTCGTGCCCGATCCCTGCTACCCGCCGTACAAAAGCGGGACGCTTTTTGCGGGCGGCCAAGAGTTTCTCATGCCGCTCAGAGAGGCAAATGGATTTCTGCCTGATTTTGAAACTCTTCCGGCGGAGATTTTAAAAAAAGCGAAAATTATTTATGTGAATTATCCCAATAACCCCACGGGGGCTGTAGCGCCGAAATCGTTTTACGAAAAATTGGTTGCGTGGGCAAGGCAGAATAAAATCCTTATTGTCTCTGATCTGGCTTACTCAGAGGTCTACTTTGGAAAAGAAAAACCTTTGAGTATTTTCCAAGTGAGGGGCGCTAAAGAGGTAGCCATTGAATTCCACTCGCTTTCAAAGACTTGCAACATGACGGGCTGGCGCGTGGGTTTTGCGCTCGGCAACGAGGCCGTGATCCATGCGCTTTTAAAAGTGAAATCCAACATCGATTCGGGTGTTTTTACAGCCATCCAAAGAACCGCCATAGAGGCGCTTAAGAAAAGTTTTAGTTTTTCCAGAAAAACCAACCGAATGTACCAACACCGCCGCGATCTTTTGGTCAAAGGTTTAAAAGAGTCGGGATTTGATGTAAAACCTAATGAAGCAACATTCTATCTTTTTACGAAATTACCCAAGGGTGAAAAAGATTCGACTTTATTTTGCAAGAATTTACTTGAAAAGACGGGGATTGTCGCAACGCCGGGTATTGGTTTTGGGGAAGCCGGGGAAGGATACGTTAGATTTACTCTTACGGTGAATGAATTGCAGATTAAAGAAGCCATTGGTCGCATGAGAAAAGTTTTTTTGTGATTCTTGCCGAGCCAAGCGCGAGGCTCGCCACCAAAAACAAACGCAGAGATTAAAATGGCCATTGTTTATTTAGGAATCGGTTCTAATTTGGGCGACCGGCAAGCCAATATCGATAAGGCGATCGGCCTCTTAAAGGAACATGAGGAAATCGAAGTTCTCGCAGTTTCTTCAATTTTTGAAACCAAGCCTGAGGGTGGACCACCGCAGGGTGATTTCTTGAACGGCGCAATAAAAATCAAGACGGACCTTTTGCCGCTCGAGCTTTTGTCGCAGCTCAAGATCATTGAGCGGCGCCTCGGGCGTGTGAAACGTAAGGAAAATGGCCCTCGGCCGATCGATCTGGATATCTTGTTTTATGATGATGTGGTGATTATTGAAGGGAAGAATCTCACGATCCCGCACCCAAAAATTACCGAACGATTTTTTGTCTTAAAGCCGCTTTTTGAAATGGCGCCGGATTTTATCCACCCGCGTCTTAATAAATCCATCAAGGACCTTTACGAAGGCCATCTTTATGAAAGCTCTGCACCGGCCCGAGGCGATTAAAAATTTCATCTGGGCTTTAAAAAAAAAGAAAAAGAAAATCGGTTTTGTGCCGACCCTAGGTTTTCTTCATGAAGGCCATTTGTCGCTGGTGCGCCGGGCAAAAAAAGAAAATGATGCGGTAGTCGTGAGTATTTTTGTGAACCCGCTTCAGTTTGGCCCAAAAGAAGACCTGTCGCGTTATCCGAGAGATTTGAAGCGGGACAAGCGTCTTTTGGAGAAAGCGAAAACAGACCTTCTTTTTGTGCCGGAAGTGAAGGATTTCTACCCTATAGATTTTCAGACTTCGGTTTCGGTGTGTGCCTTGAGCCGGCCGCTTTGTGGAATTTCAAGACCCACGCATTTTGCCGGTGTCGCTACGGTAGTTTTGAAATTATTAAATTTTGTGCAACCGCACGTATTATACCTTGGGCAGAAAGATTACCAGCAGTGCTGCGTGATTGGCCAAATGGTGAAAGACCTGGGGGTTTCGGTGTCGGTCCGTGTGATGCCGATTGTGAGGGAGCTGGACGGGCTGGCAATGAGCTCAAGGAATATTTTCTTGACGACCGCGGAGCGGCAAGAAGCGGTCTTGCTTTACCAATCACTTCAAAAATGCCGCCGGCTGATTAAAGAAGGCTGTCGCGAGATTTCAAAACTCAAAACGACGATAAAGATAATTTTAAAAGGTGCTCCGCACGCGCGGACGGATTATATCGAGATTGTCAATGCCGAAACACTCGAGTCTATGGTAAACTTAAATAAAGGTTCGGAAATTTTAATAGCACTTGCGGTTTATTTTTCAAAAACACGGCTTATCGATAACATAAAAATAAAGGTCTAGAGATGTTCAGAGTCCTGATGAAATCAAAGATACACAGAGCGACCGTGACCGAGGCCAATCTCAAATACACCGGCTCCATTACGATCGACCGGAACCTGCTTAAAGCCGCTGCTATTTATCCTTTCGAGCGTGTTCAGATCGTAAATTTGAATAACGGCACACGCGTGGAGACTTATGTTTTGGAAGGACAGCCGGGCTCGGGCACGATCTGCATGAACGGCGCGGCCGCACGTTGGGCCGAAGCGGGCGATAAAGTGATTATCATTTCTTATTCACTGATGACCGAAAAAGAAATAAAAAGACACTCTCCAAAAGTCGTCTTTGTCGATGAGAAAAATCGGGTTAAAAAATAAATTTCCATGATAAAAGTCGGCATTATCGGCTGCGGGACGATAGGCACCGAGCTTTCTTTGGCCTGCCAGAAGAAATTCAAAGATGAGGTTGTCTTGGAGGCCATTTCCGATGTGGATCTTTTACGTGCGCGGAAGCTCCAAGGGAAATTAAGACCGAAGCCCAAGATGCTTTCTTTGGATGTGCTCATCAAAACGTGTGACTTGGTGATTGAGTCAGCGTCCAAACAAGCCTCGTATGAAATCGCCAAAAAAGCGCTGTCTCTAGGAAAAGACGTAATGGTGATGAGTGTTGGCGGTATCCTTGGGAAAGAGAAAGAAGTTTTTAATCTGGCCAGAACCCACCGGTGCTGTCTTTATCTCCCCAGCGGCGGTGTGGTGGGGATTGACGGCTTAAAAGCCGCGCAGATGGGCAAAATTCACCGCTTTACGCTCACGACCCGCAAACCTCCGCAGGGTTTTGAAGACGCGCCGTATGTATTAAAGCACGGGATCGAGCTTCACAATTTAAAACAGGAGAAGCTTCTTTTTGAGGGCAATGCGGCGCAGGCCGTCAAGGGTTTTCCTAAGAATATCAATGTGTCCGCCACTTTGAGCCTGGTGGGCATCGGCGCCAAAAAAACAAAGGTTAAAATCATTGCTTCGCCGCACATGCTGGTGAATGTTCATGAAGTTTATGTGCAGGGAGACTTTGGGTCTTTTTATACGCGCACGGAAAATTTTCCCTCCGAACAAAACCCCAAGACAAGCCGTCTGGCTATCCTGTCGGCGGTGGCGACGTTGGAACGTATCTTCCGCAACGTGAAAATGGGGACATGATTTCTCTAGAATGCCACGGCATTTTTTAAGCGATGAGGAGCTGGTCAACGGTTGCTTGGCGGGGAATAAAAAATCCTGGGATATTTTTGTCGAACGCTACGCGAAGCTCATTTACTGGAGTATCCGAAAAACGCTCAACGCCTCCGCTTTTTCCAAAAGGGCGCATTGGGTCGATGAAATTTTTCAAGAGGTATTTGAAAAGTTTCTTGAAAATAACATCCTTGCAAGTCTTGAGAACGTAAAGAGCCTCAAAGGCTTTATCTGCATCACCGCCTGTCACCTGACACTCGATAAGATCAAGGCGGCAAGCCGCAGGGAAATAAAATCTGTTTCAATCGAGGCGGGGGTGCTCTTGGAAAGCTTGGATCCGGCCTCGCAGGCCCTTTCAAAGGAAAAAGAGACGCTGGTTGAGAACGCGCTCGGCGGTTTGTCCGAAAAAGAAAGGTTTTGCATTGAGCTTCATTATCTGGAAGGCCGCACGCACAACGAAATCAGCGGCATCCTGGGTCTGCCCCAGGACACCGTATCCACGATTATCAGGCGTTCTAAAGAGAAGATGAAGAAAAGTTTTGAAGAAAAAGGGTTTTTGGAGTGAACGAAAAACCGGGGGCGTGTCGTCTTATTAAGTGGGAGGAAGATCTATGGATACCCTAGATAGGACAATAAAAGGCTATCTTGAAGAAAAGCGGGGTCGTCTGCTATCAAAAGATAGGGGGGATGAGGGTCCGTCGACCGAAGAGCTTTATCTTTTTATAACGGATGAACTTCGAGGGGAGAGGCTGCATAAGGTTCTACTCTATCTTAAAAACAATCCGGACGGCCAAAACCTCATTTCCGAGGCCAGGCGGCTTTTGGAAAAAACGGATGAATCGGCCGCCGAAGAAGTACCGCGCGAAACCATTTTAAAAGCGAAAGGCCTTGTGAAGGAAAAAAATGAGCTCAAATGCCCTCACTGCGGGAAAACAATCACGCCTTTCAAAAATCCGCTTAAAGACCAGCTGATCAAAAATACGCTCTGGCTTTTCTTGGCCGCAGGTTCACTTTGCTTGTCATTTTTTGTGAGGCGCTATTTTTTGCAATGCATCGCGGCTTCAGTTTTCTTTGGTATCAAATGGGTGCTGGACCAGAGAGCAACAAAAATGCAGATTTTGATTTACAAGGCTCTCAAAGACGACGATTCGCAAAACGAAAGGCCGGACTTTTCGGGGTCTCGGCGGGCGGAGAATTTTCAGGATTAAAACGTTTGGGTTTACAGAGTGCGGCCGCTCATCTATAATTCACCCTTTCGGGATGTAGCGCAGTTTGGCTAGCGCGCCTGGTTCGGGACCAGGAGGTCCTGGGTTCAAATCCCAGCATCCCGATGTTTTTTAAATCATGAAGATCTGCTGTGGTTTTTTGAAAAAGAGGCCCCGTATTTTCTGACCCAGCGTGCGGCGGCTTCTTCCTCGGTGATCACGCGGCCAAGACGGCGGGACACTTTCTTCCGGTATTCAAGGATCTCAAGAACTTCTTCAGCGAGCTTGGCCTGAAAGGCGCTGGCCGCATCATTGAACAACACCCCTATTTTAAAGAGACCGGTTTTCAAGTTTTCGTCCGAATAAACGATCTTACCGTTTATCTTAAATCTTTTTTCTTTGATGGGCAGCGTGATGTTGATGGATAAACCTCTGGGAAGTTCTTTATCCCAAAAGAAACTCAAGCCTGTTTGTGACAAATCACAGGACGCAGAAGAACCCGAGACGCGCTTTTTGGCCGCTCTGAGGCGGAGCGGCACACTGATCGGGTGCCGGAAAAAGGACCGCTTTTCTCGGTTGGAGTATTCAGAAGCCATGGGAGTGATTATACCTTATGATTTTGACAATATCAAAAAAACCGTATAATCTAACCCGGTGATGAAACAGACCCAAAGCGCGGGCGGTGTTGTTGTCAATCAAAAGGGCGAAATTCTGGTTGTGAATCAAAACAATAATTCTTGGTCTTTACCCAAAGGTCATATCGAGCCGGGCGAAGACGCCATTGATGCCGCCAAACGGGAAATACACGAAGAATCCGGTATTCGCGACCTATCCTTCATCCAAGTACTGGGTGTTTATCAAAGGCCAAAGATCGGGCTGAGACGTCCGGAGGATTTGTCCGAAATAAAAAAAATTTACATGTACCTTTTCACAACCAAGGAAACGATCCTGAAACCTCTCGATCCGCATAACCCGGTGGCGCTTTGGGTTAAGCCCGAAGCGGTGGCGGATCGTTTGACGCACCCGAAGGACAAAGAGTTTTTCTTAAGCGTTTTTGATAAAATACGTTTATTGAAACAGGAATAATTTTTAAATGATCACAACCTGCTTTAAATCAAAAATAGGAATTTTGGAATTAATTGAACATAAACGCCGCATCGTTTCAGTGAGGTTTGTGGAGCGATTGCCGAATGTCCGCCGGCGTCCGTCTAAATTTTTAACCGGGGTTCTTAAAGAGCTTAAAGAATATTTCAGTAGGCGGAGGAGCTCGTTCTCGTCTCCATTTTATCAAAATGGGAGTTCTTTTCAGCGCCGGGTATGGAAGGAGCTCTTAAAAATTCCCTGTGGCGCGACCATAACTTATAAGGAACTCGCGCGCCGGATCGGTCATCCCAGGGCCGTCCGGGCTGTCGGATCCGCCGTCGGTAAAAATAAAATAGCGATCCTTGTCCCCTGCCACCGCTTGTTAGGGAGCGGAGGCCGGTTATCGGGTTACGCCTACGGTGTCCGCCGCAAAAAAAAGCTTTTGGACCACGAGCAAACCATAATAAATTTCTAACTATGAAAAAAAACGATAAAGCGCTGGTTCACCGCGTGCATGTATTTTACAGCGGCCGTGTTCAGGGCGTGGGTTTCCGGTACACGGCCGAAAGGCTGGCTCTGGATCTGGAACTTGTCGGCTGGGTGAAAAATCTTCCCGATAATCGGGTGGAGCTTGTTTGCGAGGGTCCGAAAGAATCGATCGAGGCGTTGTTAAGGCAGATTCAAGAAAGCGTTGTCGGCCCCTTTATTAAGAAAGCGGACATCCGGTGGGAGAAACCCACGAGTACCTTCAGCGATTTTAACGTAGAGTTTTGTTTGTAAGATGGACCCCAAAAAGACACTGGAACGTTTAAGGCGGCAAATCCTCCGTCATAACAAACTTTATTACGAACAAAATAAGCCGGAGATATCGGATACTGAATTTGACCGGCTTTTGAAGGAGTTGGAACGGCTTGAGAAAGAATATCCCCGGTTTGCTGCCGAGGAGTCCCCCGCAAGACAGGTGGGAGGCCGGCCGTCGGATAAATTTAAAACCATTAAGCACGAAGTGCCGATGCTCAGCATTGACAACACTTATTCCAAAGAAGAGCTTCGAGCGTTTGACGAGCGTGTGCGGAAAAATCTGAAAACTGCCGTATTTGAATATGTGGTTGAGCTTAAAATCGATGGCGTTTCACTTTCACTTTTGTATGAAAAAGGCAACCTTATCAGGGCCGCGACGCGGGGCGATGGACAGTTCGGCGACACGATTACTGAAAACGCCAGGACGATCAAAGATATTCCCGGTACTTTGAATCATATGGAAAATAGTCCGGCTAAAATTGACATCCGGGGTGAGGTTTTTTTGACGCGGAAAAATTTTTTGGCAATCAACAACGAAAAAGAAGAGGCCGGTGAAGAGCTGTTTGTTAACCCCCGCAACGCCGCGGCCGGGTCGCTTAAGCTTTTGGATTCTGCCGTTGTTGCTGACCGCGGACTTTCTTTTTTCGCGCACGGGATGGGGATTTGCGAGGGTGGCAGATTTGAAACGCATTTGGAACTCTTGGAGTTTTTTAAAGCCTCCGGATTGCCCGTGAACCGACACACTAAACTCTGCCGGGATCTTGAGGAAGTTTTTAAGGCGTGCGACCGCTGGGAAATCGAAAGAGCGAAACTGGATTATGATACCGACGGGCTTGTGATCAAGGTCAATGATCTTGCCCGGCAGCGTCTTTTGGGCACTACGAACAAAAGCCCACGATGGGTGATCGCTTATAAGTTTCCCGCCGAACAGGCCAAAACGGAACTTTTGGATATTGTGGTTCAAGTCGGCCGCACCGGCGTTTTGACGCCGGTGGCCGTCTTAAAACCTGTGTTTGTGGCCGGGACGACCGTATCGCGGGCGACCCTTCACAACGAGGATGAGATCCAGCGGCTTGATTTGAGAATCGGGGATGGTGTGATGATAGAAAAAAGCGGTGAAATTATCCCGCAGGTGGTTTCGGTTTTAAAGGATTTGCGCAAGGGCTCCGAAAAAAAGTTCTCAATGCCGGCCAAATGCCCCGTCTGCGGTTCAAAGGCGGCCAGGACCGGTGATGAGGTTGCGGTGCGCTGCGTCAATACTTCCTGTCCGGCGCAGCTGAAAGCGAGGCTTCTTCATTTTGGCTCGAGAAAAGCAATGGACGTCGAGGGTTTGGGGGAGGCCATCGTGGAACAGCTCGTGGAAAGCGGGCGTGTGAAGGAGTTCGCGGACATCTACACATTGAAAGAAGAAGAATTGGCCGGGCTCGAGCGCATGGGGGAAAAATCGGCGCGCAATCTTTCCGGGCAAATCATGGCCAGTAAAGCCAGGGGACTTTCGCGGCTGCTCTTTGGTCTGGGCATACGGCATGTTGGCACCCATTCTGCCCGGCTTATTGCCCAGCGTTTTGCTTCGATGGAAAAGATAAAGAAAGCTAAAAAAGAAGAGTTTGAAAATATTGACGCGGTCGGCGGGGTGATAGCGGAAAGCCTGGTAGAATTTTTCGAGAACTGTGAAAATCTGAAAATGATCGGGCGGCTTGAAAAGTTCGGCTTAAATATGAAGGAGGAAAAAAATCAAAACACATCTGCTGCGCTGGCCGGAAAAATTTTTGTGCTGACGGGAACCCTTCGTGATTTCACCAGAGAGGAGGCCGCGCAACTTATTTTGGACCGAGGCGGGCGCGTGGCCTCCAGTGTCAGCCGAAAAACAAATGCGGTGATTGCCGGTGAAGAGCCCGGCTCAAAACTGGCTGAAGCCAAAAAACTCGGCTTATCGGTGATAGGGGAAAATGAGTTTAAAAAGCTTTTAGGCTTTTAAAGAAGGAGTTAAAAATGAGAAGATCGGTTATCATGTTCGCGGTGTTTTTGGTCTGCGCGGAACTTTTGGGGTGCGCGACGGTTCAGAAGAAATTTACCAGAAAAAAAAAGGAGCCCGCGCACACGGCGGCCGTGATTTATACGGAGGAAGGGCCGTACCAGAAGAAATATTCGAACGATTATTACTACAAAATTCATTTTACCCAGTGGAAGAGCTGGCATTCGGACTTGATCGATGATTTGGGGGGTAATAGTAAAAAACTCGAGCGCGATGCCGACGAGGCCGTGAACCATCTCGAGGGAATGAACAAATATCTGGGTTCTCCAAAGCAGCAAGAACTAAAACCACACTTAGAAGCCTTGAAAGCGATTGTCGAGAAACTTGAATCGGGGCACTATGCCGGCTCGGCGGAAAATGGAATGCGCGCGGAGCTTGAAACCATACGCCGGAACGTCGCAAATAACTTTTACTACACCCGAGTCAAGAACGATCTCATATCCGACACGGTGGATTTAGGAACAGCGCCTGCACCGACGCCGTGACAGAGCTTTTAAGCTTATTTTTGGATTATCTTTCAGTTGAGAGAGGGTTGTCTAAAAATACGCTCCTGTCTTATCAAAGGGACATTGGGAGGTATTTTTCTTATCTTAAAAAGACTAACATAACGTCCCTGGATGCCGTTTCGAGAAAAGGAATAATGGATTTTCTTTTGAAGGAGCGCGACCGGGCGCTTGCGCCGCGTTCTGTTGCCAGGGCGCTTGTCGCGATACGGATGCTGCACCGTTTTTTGACGCAGGAAGGGCATTTAAAGGAAGACGTTACGGACGCGATTGAGGCGCCGAAACTTTGGAAACATTTACCCGAATGTCTGAACGGCACGGAAATAGAAAGGCTCTTGAGAGCCCCCAATACACGAAAATCTCAAGGGATTCGGGACCAAGCGTGTCTCGAGCTTATGTACGCGACCGGGCTCCGGGCCAGCGAGGTCGCTGATCTCAAGACGGGCCATCTGCATTTGGACCTGGGGTACTTGCGCGTGGTCGGAAAGGGTGACAAAGAGCGCGTCGTGCCGGTGGGCCGAGAGGCAAAGAAAAGCCTTAAACGGTATCTCGAGTCTGTCCGTTCAAAGTGGTTGAAAGGCCGCACGGAAGAAGCGTTCTTTGTGACTCGGCGGGGACTGAAGATGTCCCGCCAAGCGGTCTGGCATTTGCTTAAGAAAAATGCCAGGGCAGCCGGCATCCGGAAGGAAATTTATCCCCACATCTTAAGGCATTCATTCGCGACGCATCTTTTGGAGAACGGCGCGGATCTGCGCGTGGTGCAGGAGCTCCTGGGCCACTCGGATATATCCACGACGCAAATTTACACACACGTTGACAAATCAAGGCTCAAGTCAATACATTCAAAATTTCACCCAAGACCTTAATAACTAAAAAAGGAAACGACGATGTCTCAACGATCCGACCAGGTTGCCGAAGAGCTCAGAAGAATCATCAGCATGATTCTGCTCGATGACTTGAGTGATCCGAGGATGGGTTTTGTGACCATCACGCGCATTGAGCTGACCGAAGATCTTCGATACGCCCGAGTTTACTACAGCGTCTTGGGCGATGAAGCCCGGCAAACAGAAACCGAGGAAGCGTTGATGGACAACAAGCGTTTCATCAAAAAGCTCGCCGTTGAACGCATCAACATGAAATACGCGATGGAGATTAAATTTGAACGCGATAAATCCGTCGAGCACAGTTTCCAGATCGACTCTATCCTGAAGAAAATCCGGAACGAAAACAAAAATAAATAAATGGACGGAATCCTGCTTTTTAATAAGCCCATTTTATGGACGAGCCACGATGCGGTCGATTTTATTCGCAGCCGTGCGGGTCAAAGGTCTGTCGGGCACGCCGGCACACTGGATCCCTTGGCGACCGGACTTTTGATCTTACTTCTTGGCAAGGCCACGAGGCTATCGAACTCATTGACCGGTTTCGGTAAAGATTATACGGGAATTCTCACCTTGGGTATCGAGACGGATACGCAGGATCTTGACGGCAGGATCATTTCGGAAAAAGACTCAAACTTTATTACGGAAGAAATGCTTAGGAGGGTTTTTTTAGAAATGACAGGAGCACAGGAGCAAACACCTCCCGCTTATTCGGCGGTCAAAAAAGGCGGGAAGAAACTTTATGAATGGGCCAGGCAAGGCGTTGCGGTTCTATCGAAGCCGAGAACAGTCGCCATCGGGCGCTTTGGCCTGCTTGGGTTCTATCCGCCGGAGGCAGCTTTTTTGGTGACTTGTTCAAAAGGCACATATGTGAGATCGCTTTGCGACACGGTGGGGAAGAAGCTGGGTTGTGGGGCGAC
>OBEQ010651336.1_pt1 | contig 19679 bp, 17 predicted proteins | sample 1670901 | NCBI WGS metagenome assembly OBEQ01 (sample SAMEA104232315, study PRJEB22302) | groundwater metagenome | biome: forest; feature: aquifer; material: groundwater | place: USA | collected 2011-08-07 | depth 5.4 m
AAGGTGCTCGCGCTCGTGGGATTTTTGTTGGCCAGCGCGACGGATTGGCTCGACGGCTATCTCGCCCGACGATGGAATCAGCTCACCCCGTTGGGTGCCTTGCTCGATCCGATTGCCGATAAGGTGCTGATCCTTGGGATGTTTCTGGCGTTCGTCCAGCTCCGGCTCATTCCCGCATGGATGGTGCTCATTATTGCGCTGCGAGAATTTCTCATTACCGGAGTGCGGTTGTTTGCGGCGAGCCGCCACATCGTGCTCTCAGCCGCGAGGGAAGGCAAACACAAGACGGTGTCGCAGATGGTGACGATTGTCGTGATCCTCATCGCGCTGATCGTTCAAGAGGTGGTGGGACGACACGCCATCCCCGAGGAAACCGTGCGTCTTACCCAATGGGTGGTCCTCGGGTGCCTCTGGGTGACGATGGTGCTGACGGTGATTTCGGGCGCGAGTTTCTTCTGGCGACATCGCCACGTGCTGATGGACGCGGTGAGCGGCTCAGGATGAAACAGAGCAACATCTCTGTTGCTATTGCGACGGTGGGTGGGCTCGGACGCGTGCGGGGGGCGCCTGGGACGTGGGGCAGCGCGGTGGGGGTACTGCTCGGGGTGCTGATGGTGCGCCTGACCCATCGATCCGTGTCGATGACCCTCCTCGTGGCGTCGTTTGCGTGCGGTACCTTCATCTGCGCGCATGCGGAACACGCACTCAAGCGACACGATCCGCCCTCGGTGATCCTCGACGAAATGTGGGGGATGTGGGCGGTCTGTGAGTTTCTTCGTTGGATGACGTTCTCCTGGCGATGGCTGCTGATCGGGTTCGTGCTCTTTCGCGTCTTCGATATCGCGAAGCCCGCCCCGCTTCGCAGGCTTGAACGGTGGCCTGGTGGCTGGGGCATCATGGCCGATGACGCAGGGGCCGCTGCGTACACGATTGTCATCCTACAGTTCGCGCATTGGTATTTTGGATTTTAGATTTTGTCCGCCACCATGCGTGGCGGATCCGCCAATCTGTGTGGCGGAGATTTTGGATTGCCGCAGGTGCTAGCCTGAGGGAAGGAAACGGACAATCCAAAATCGGACATCCAAAATCTAAAATGCGTCCGCGGTTCCAAGTAGCGGATGACGAAAGATCAGTTACGGACGACGCTGTTGCGTCGGTTGAAACAACAGAAGGAGGACGCACGACATCGAAGCAGTGAGGCGATTCAGCGGAAGGTATTTCGCCTGACGGCGTTCCGGCGGGCCAGGACCGTAGGGGGCTACATGGCCCTGCCGTATGAAGTGCAGACGTGGCGGATGATTGAGGAGATGCTCTCGAAAGGTAAGCGGGTCGTGGTGCCGGTGATGCAGCCGCGAACCAGGCGGCTGTTGCTCTCGGAGGTGCGCGACCCTGCCATGGAGCTTGTCCGCGGCCGGTTCGGCGTGTGGGAGCCCCTCCCGCGGGCGAGACGGCCGGTTCCCCTGCGTGACGTCGACCTCCTGCTCGTGCCGGGGATCGCCTTCGACCGGCGCGGGCATCGGTTGGGTCACGGGCACGGCTATTTCGACCGCTTCCTCGCACGCGTGCCGAAGACCACCCGAACCGTAGGGCTCGCCTTTCGGTTCCAGCTCCTCGATCGCCTGCCAACCGCCCCGCACGATCACGCCGTCCAGGCTGTCCTGACCGCATAAAAAATCTGCGCAAGCAGATTTTTTATCTCAACGCCTCAACAGTCATGAGGTGAGACGACGATGGCAGGACTCATCATCAGCCTGGTGGTGATTGCGGGAGCCGCCTTTGGCGGCGGGTATGGGGTGCGCGCGTTCCTCAGCCGTAAGTCGCTGACCAGCGCCGAGCGGAAATCCAAGCAGCTCCTTGAGGAGGCGACCCGTCAAGCGCAAGCACTGACGAAGCAGGCCCAGCTCGAGGGCAAGGAGCAGCTCCACGCGCTCCGGCAGGAGTTTGAGGAGAAGACCAAAGAGCGGCGGAACGAGCTCTCCCAGCTGGAGAAGCGGCTCCACCAGCGGGAAGAGCTGTTGGACCGCAAGCTCGATCTCCTGGACCGAAAGGACAAGGACCTCGGCGAGCGCGACCGGCAGTTCGCGGGCCGCGAGCAAGCGCTCAAGGGGAAGGACGACCAGCTCTCCCAACTCGTCGCCGAGGAGAAAGAGAAGCTCAAGACGATCGCCCGGTTGAGCACGGAGGAGGCGAAGCAACTGTTGCTCTCGCGCCTCGAGCAGGACTGCCGCGCCGAGGCCGGGATGGTCATCAAGCACGCCGAGGAGGAGGCCAAGCGCGACGCGCAGATGCTCTCGAAGCGCATCCTCCTCGAGACGATGCAGCGCTGCGCGGCGGAGTTCACCGTCGAATCCACCACGGCGGTCGTGCCCCTGCCCAATGAGGATATGAAGGGCCGCATCATCGGCCGGGAGGGGCGCAACATCAAGGCGTTTGAGCTGGCGACCGGCGTCGATCTCATCGTGGACGACACCCCGGACGTCGTGACGCTCTCCTCCTTCGACACGGTGCGTCGGGAGATCGCCAGGCAGTCGCTCGAGCGGCTCATGTCCGACGGGCGTATCCACCCGGCCCGCATCGAAGAGGTGGTGGAGAAGATCAAGAAGGAGTTCGCCCAGCATCTCGTCCAGGAAGGGGAAAAGACGATCAACGAGCTGGGGGCCCATGGCGTCCACCAGGAGCTCGTCAAGCTGGTTGGGCGGCTCCGCTACCGGACGAGCTACGGCCAGAACGTCCTCGTGCACTTGAAGGAGACGGGCTACCTCTGCGGGATGATCGCCGCGGAGCTGGGGCTCGACCAGCGCCTCGCCCGTCGGTGCGGGCTCCTCCATGATGTCGGCAAGGCGGTGAGCCACGAGGTCGAGGGGCCGCACGCCATCATCGGGGCGGAGCTTGCGAAGAAGTACGGCGAGATCCCCGAGGTGGTCCATGCGATCGAGGCGCACCACGAGGACGTCGCACCCCAGACGCTCTACGCGGTCCTGACTATCATCGCGGATTCCATCAGCGGCTCGCGGCCTGGGGCGCGAGGCGACACGCTGGAGAACTACGTCAAGCGGCTCCAGGCGCTCGAGGCGATCTGCGATTCCTTCAGCGGCGTCGAGAAGGCGTACGCCATCCAGGCGGGCCGCGAGGTGCGGGTCATCGTCCAGCCGGAGCGGGTGACGGATCTTGAGGCCATCGCCCTCTCGCGGGAGATCAAGCAGAAGGTCGAGCACTCCATCGAGTTTCCCGGGCAGATCAAGATCACCGTCATCCGCGAGACCCGCTCCATCGAGTACGCAAGATAATGTTTCAGAGGTCAGAAATCAGACGTCAGATGTCAGAAGTCAGACAAGGCATGGCTCGAAATTTCTGACCTCTGAATTCTGACCTCTGACTTCTGAGCCATAGCATGAAGATTCTACTCATAGGCGACATCATCGGACGGCCGGGCCGCGTGATCGTCGAGCGCGAGGTCGTGCGCCTGCGCGAGGAGCGCGGCATTGACTTGGTCGTCGCAAACTGCGAAAATGCTGCTGGGGGCTCGGGGATCACGCCGAGCATCGCGGAGGAGCTCTTCCGCGCCGGGGTGGATGTCCTGACCTCCGGCAACCACGTCTGGAGGAAACGCGAAGCGTTCGAGCTGCTCAAGCTCGACCCCCGCATCATCCGGCCGGCGAACTACCCGGACGGCGCCCCCGGCACCGGCTCCACGATCGTCGAAACGCTCTCCAAGCAGAAAGTCGGCATCCTCAACGTCATGGGCCGCGTCTTCATGGAACCGATCGACTGCCCCTTCCGGACCGCGGAGCGTGAGCTCGCGCGCCTTTCGCTCGTGACGCCGGTCATCATCGTGGATATGCACGCCGAAGCGACGAGCGAGAAGGTCGCGATGGGCTGGTTCCTCGACGGAAAAGTGTCCTGCGTCTTCGGGACGCACACCCATATCCCCACCGCCGATGAGCGCGTCCTTCCGCAGGGGACCGGTTTCATCACCGACGTCGGGATGACCGGACCGTATGACTCGGTCATCGGCCGGCGGGTGGACCAGATTCTCGAACGTTTCTTGACCAGCCTCCCCCACAAGTCCGAGGTCGCGGACGGGAACATCCAGCTCCGCGGCCTGCTGGTGGAGGTGAACCCGACGACTGGGAAGGCCCTGTCGGTTGAGCGCATCACCAAGACCCTGAATGGACCCATCCGCAGCGCTGGCGACTGAGCCGGCGGCGAACGCTACGACCCCCACAGCACTTACCGTCGCGCAGGTCGTAACGCAGATCCGCGCGTTGATCGAACGGCAGTTCCCGTCGGCGGTGTGGGTGGAAGGCGAGCTCTCAAACTGCAAGTACCACACCTCAGGGCACATCTACTTCAGCCTGGTGGATGAGCAGGCGACGGATCGGTTCGGGCAGCGGTTGGTCCTGCCGTGTGCCTTCTATCGCGGGGTGAACCAGCACTTGAAGTTCAAACTCACCGACGGCCTCAAGGTCCTCTGTTTGGGACAGGTGACGACCTACGAGCGGCAGGGGCAGTATCAACTGAAGGTCCTGCAGGTCGAGCCGAAGGGGATCGGCTCACTCCAGCTCGCGTTCGAGCAGCTGAAGAAGCGGTTGCAGGCGGAGGGGCTCTTTGAGGACGCGCGCAAGCGGCCGATCCCGCCGATGCCGGGCCGCATCGGGCTCATCACGTCGCTCGCCGGCTCAGCGATTCATGACATGGTCAGCAAGCTGCGCGGGTGGTTCAACGTCGTCATCCTGCCGGTCAAGGTCCAGGGCGACGGCGCAGCGGAGGAGATCGCCGGGGCGCTGGACCTCGCCAACCGGCTCCACCTCGCCGATGTGCTCATCATCGGGCGCGGGGGAGGCAGCGTCGAGGACATGTGGGCGTTTAATGAAGAACCGGTTGCTCGGGCGATCGCCCGCTCCCGCACCCCCGTGATCTCGGCGGTGGGGCACCAGGATGACTGGACGATCGCGGACTATGTGGCGGACCTGCGGGCCTCCACGCCGACCGACGCCGCCAAGCTCCTCGTGCACGATCAGGAAGCGTTCGCGACGCGCTCCCGCGAGCTGTTCGAACAGTTGCTCGACACGATGCAGGCCTTCCTCGATGAGCAGTCGCAGGGGCTCGAGGGGTTGGGCGCGCAGCTGCGCTTGCTGCACCCCCTGAATCAACTCGAGCGGTACGTCACGCGGACACGAGAGCTGCAGCTGCAGGCGATGCACACCATGCGGTTCACCCTTGACGGGCAGGAGCGGCACCTCCAGGGACTCGCCGGGCGCCTCTCGGCGCTCAGCCCATTGGCGGTGCTCTCGCGCGGCTACAGCATTACGCTGAAACTGCCGCAGCGTCACGTCGTCACCCACTCCAGTCTCTTGCATCCCGGGGATGAAATCGAAACCCTGCTCGCCAGGGGTCGCGTGGTCAGTTCCGTGTCGCACGTCGTCTCTCAGCCCCATGCGGAGTCTGATGGCCCAGACGCATGACGTGAAGTACGAAGAGGCCCTCAAGCGGCTGGAGAAGCTCGTCGCTGAGCTCGATAAATCCGAGTTGGATCTCGAGACGCGCCTCAAGAAGTTCGAGGAAGGCACCAAGCTCGCTCGCGTGTTGCTCAAGAAACTCGATCAGGCCAAAAAGAAGGTGGAGCTGCTCGTGAAGACGAATGTGGGGGAGGGCTCACTTGTTCCCTTTGATGCCGACACTCTTGACGAAGACACCGCGTCCCACGACACCTCGGCCTGAGCGCTCGTCCGCCGGCCGCCGGCGTATCGAGGGACTCACCGCGCTCATCAACCAAATGCTGGAACGCGCCCTGCCCAGGGACGGCGCCGGCCCGATCGTCCTCTATGAGGCCATGCGCTACTGTGTCCTCTCCGGAGGCAAGCGGTTCAGGCCGCTCTTGTGCCTCGGGGCGTCCGAGGCGGTCGGCGCCCCCACCCGTCAGGCGCTGCCCACCGCGTGCGCGATTGAGCTCATCCACACCTACTCCTTGGTGCACGATGACCTCCCCGCGATGGACAACGCGGATGAGCGGCGCGGGCAACCCACCTGTCATCGGAAGTTCGGGGAAGGGAACGCGATCCTTGTGGGTGACGCGTTGCTGACCCTCGCGTTTGAGCTCTTGGGCCGCAACGGGACGCCCAACTCCCTTGAGATCGTCCGGACGATCGGCCAGGCGTGCGGGACCGGCGGGCTCATCGGGGGGCAGGTGTTGGACCTGCAGGTCATCAGTCAGCCGAGGATCGCCACGGAGCGGGCGCTCAAGGAGATCGCCGAGCGCAAGACGGCCGCTCTGATCGCTTCCAGCGTGGTCGCCGGGGCCCTCGCCGGAGGAGGCCGCGGGTTGCAGTTGAAGCGGCTGCAACGATTCGGGCAGGGGATCGGGTTGGCGTTTCAACTCATTGATGATGTGCATGACGGGGAGGGGTTGGCGCAGGCGTTGGGCGCTGAGGCCGCAGGCGCGGAAGCGCGCCGGTTGATTGCGCGCGCCCTCCAGGACGTGGAGCCCTTCGGAAAGCGGGCGGAGCTCTTGCGCCACCTGGCCGAGTGGCTCTCGTCAACCGTGTAAGTCATTCGACCGCACGCGCTCCACGATATGAAACTGCTCGATACGATTGACCGCCCCGCAGACATCAAGCCGCTGACCACCCCCCAGCTCTCGGCGCTGGCTCAGGAGATCCGTGAGGAGCTCTTGACGACCATCTCCGAGTTGGGCGGGCACCTCGCCTCAAGCCTCGGGGCGGTCGAGCTGTGTCTGGCGCTGCACTACGTCTTTGACGCGCCGGACGATCAGCTCCTCTGGGACATGGGCTATCAGGCCTTTGCGCACAAGCTGATCACCGGCCGGCGCAAGCGCTTCCACACGCTCAAGCAGCTCGGCGGGCTTTCCGGGTTCAATAACAAGGACGAAAGCCCCTACGATTTCTTCACCACCGGCCACGGGGGGACGGTGCTCTCGACCGCCCTCGGCCTGGCGATTGCCCGCGACCGAGCCGGGGTACCTGCCGCAAGGCGGGTCGGCGAAGGAAGTGCCGAAAGGCGAGAGCCTGAGGCCGACAGAGCCCGGGTACCCAGCGAAGCTGGGTGGGCGAAGGAAGTGCCGATGTCCGAGAGGACATCGGCCGACCAAGTGAAGGGGTCGCGCCACGTCGTCGCGATCATCGGGGACGCGAGCCTCGGCGAGGGGATGGCGCTCGAGGCGCTCAACCACATCGGACACCTCAAGCCGAACCTCCTCGTGATCCTCAATGACAACAAGATGTCCATCGCTCAGCCCGTCGGCGGGTTGAGCCGCTACCTCAACCGCATCATCACGAACCCCCTCTACAACCGCCTCCGCGTGGATCTCGAGCAGTTCGTGGGACGGCTGCCGCACGGCTCGAAGTTCCTCCGGTTGGGCCGCAAGGTGGAAGAGTCGCTCAAGGGGCTGCTGGTGCCCGGCCTTGTCTTCGAGGAGCTGGGGTTCCGCTACGTCGGGCCGATCGACGGGCATAACCTGCCTGAGCTGATCAGGACCCTGAAGAACGTGAAGCGGCTCATGGTTCGACCGAGCTCAGCATCTCGCCCTGAGCGAACGAAGCGAGTCGAAGGGCTCAAAGGTCCCATTCTGGTCCACGTCTCCACGGTGAAAGGGAAGGGCTACCGCTTCGCCGAGGAGGATCCCGAGCGCTTCCACAAGATCGAGCCGTTTGATGTCGCGACCGGCCTGCCGAAGACCAAGTCTGCTCGGGGCTCGGGGCTCGGGGCTCGGGGCAAGAACGGGAAGCCCACAGCCCAGAGCCCTCAGCCCCCAGCGTCTTTTACTGAGGCCTTCAGCGAAACGCTCGTGCAGCTTGGTGAGACGAACCGGCGGCTCGTCGCGCTGACCGCGGCGATGCCGGAGGGAACCGGCGTGAGCGAATTCGCGAAGCGGTTTCCGGGCCGCTGCCTCGATGTGGGGATGGCGGAGCAACACGGGTTGGGGGTCGCGGCGGGCCTGGCCCGCGGCGGCTCGCGCCCCGTCGTCGCCATGTACTCGACCTTCCTCCAGCGGGCGTTTGATCAGATCATGCACGAGATCTGCCTCCAGGAGCTGCCGGTCATCCTGGCGATTGACCGCGCCGGCCTCGTGGGCGAAGACGGCCCCACCCACCACGGCGCGTTTGATATCGCCTACCTGCGCGTCCTGCCCCATATCGTCCTCCTCTCCCCCAAAGACCCGGCAGAGCTGCAGGCGATGCTCCGGTGGGCGCTCGAGCAGGACCGGCCGGTGGCGATCCGCTACGCGAGAGGCGGCATCGTGTGCGGTGAGCTGCTGGGCAAGCCGGCCAAGGTGATGATCGGGAAATCTGAGACGTTGCGCTCCGGCAGGGATGTGGTGTTGTTCGCCCTGGGCAGCATGGTCTACCCGGCGCTCGCCGCCGCCGTGGAGCTTTCCAGGGAGGGCATCGAGGCGACGGTGGTCAACGCCCGCTTCGTGAAGCCGCTCGATGAGGCAATGGTCCGGCAGGCGGCGTGCATCGGCTGCGTCGTCACGCTCGAGGAGGCGCAGGTGGCCGGTGGATTCGGCAGCGGCGTGTCGGAAACGCTCGATGCGCTCGGCTGCCCGGCGACGCCGCACCTGCGCATCGGGCTGCCGGATGCGTTCGTGGAGCATGGCAAGCGCAGCGAGCTCCTCAAGCGTTGCCAGCTCGACCCTGAGAGCCTCGCGCGGCGCATCCTCCATTGGTATCACGCCCTCCGCGGAGCTCCTGACGCGCCGGGGATCGCCGGACGGCAGGCAGGCGAGCTGCGTCTGCTTGCGTAGTTCCGCGGCATGAGTGTCCGCGTCCGTTTTGCTCCAAGTCCTACCGGCACATTGCATGTAGGTTCTGCCCGCACCGCGCTCTTCAATTGGTTCTTCGCCAAACACCACCGGGGCATCTTCATCCTCCGCATCGAGGATACCGACCAGAAGCGCTCCGATCCCGCCTTCCTCAAGGACATCTTCGCGAGCCTGAAGTTCCTCGGCATCGAGGCCGATGAAGGGCCGATCTACCAAAGCCAGCGCACGGGATTGTACCAGGCGCAGCTCAAGCGGCTGTTTGCAGGCGGGAAAGCTGTCGAGCAGGAGGGGGCGGTCATCTTTCCGGTGCCCCCGCGGCAGGTGACTTTCACGGACCTTCTGCGCGGCGACATCATGGTGGACACCAGCCTGTTCGAGTCGCTCGTCCTGATGAAATCCGACGGCACGCCGACGTACAACTTCGCCTGCGTCGTGGACGACGCGCTCATGCGCGTCTCGCACGTCATCCGCGGCGACGACCACATCGCGAACACCCCGAAGCAAGTCGTCCTCTACGAGGCGCTGGGCTTCCCGCTGCCGGTCTTCGCGCACATCCCGCTCATCGTCGGCGCCGACCGCGCGCGGCTCTCGAAACGCTTTGGCGCGACGTCGGTGGAGGAGTACCGGAAGGTCGGCTACCTCCCTGAGGCGTTCGTGAACTACCTCGCCCTCCTCGGCTGGGCGCCGGGGGGCAACCGGGAGCTGGTTCCTCCGGAGGAGATCATCCAGCTCTTTGACCTTGCCAAGGTGAACAAAGCCGCCGCCCAGTTCGATCAGCGCAAGCTCGATTGGCTCAACAGCCAGTACCTCAAGCGCACGCCGGTGCCTCGCCTCGCGGAGTTGCTGGCCGAGCGGCTGATTGCGAAAGGGTGGCTCGCGGCGGGCTACGACCGGGCGTGGCTTGAGCGGATCGCCTCACTCGTGCAGGACCGGCTCAAGGTCCTGGAGGATATCGAGGAGGAGCACGCCTTTTTCTTTCAGGATCCACCGCAGTACCAGGAAGAAGCGGTGGCGCAATTTTTGCGACAGGACGGCGTGGCGAAGCGGCTGCTCGAGCTGCGCGAGCGCTTGGGCGCGCTGCCGGGCTTCGAGACGGCGGCGGTGGAGCAGGTGACGCGCGGCTTGATCGCCGAGCAGCAGCTCCAGTCCAAAGAGCTCATCCACCCGGCCCGCGTCGCGGTGACCGGCCGCGCCGTCAGCCCGCCGCTCTTTGAGGTGCTGTCAATCCTGGGGAAGGAGACCGTGCTGCGTCGGCTCGAGCATGCCGCGACGAAGCTGGCGAGCAGCCCCCGTCCCTGAGTGAGCAACTTCTTCCCCCGTCAGCGTGATATAATTTGCACACCACAACGTTCGTTCAATGCATTGACGATGCCGGATGGTGTAATGGTAGCACAGCAGATTCTGGATCTGCTTGTCTAGGTTCGAATCCTAGTCCGGCAGCCAATTTGATGTCTCCCACAGTGCGGTTCTCTGGCTCGTAAGCAAGCTCAGCAGCCGCCAGTTCCGGCCAGGGGGCCTGCGGGCCTGGGTTCGTAATAACGCGACAGTCCGCTTCGTCCTCGAAGCGGTCGATCAAGCGGTCCCGATCCCATTAGGGGTCGGGGCCGCTTTGTCGTTCCAGGCTTGAGACTCCTGCCGGAGAAAGGGGGACGTCATGAAGTCAGGGGTACGGGGCGTTGCGTGCTGAACTGGTCCGTTAGAAGTGGAGATGCAGACCGAGCGAGAGGCTGGAGTCTTGGTACTCAAGCTCGGGCAGGTTGCTGGCATCCTTGGCATAGACCCAGTGGAAACCGACCGAGACGTTTTCCGTGACGTGATAGAAGAGGCTGCCGAAGAACGCGGTGAAATTTTCCCGCTCGGCCGAGCCATGCGCGGCACGGTCATCGTAATGATTATGCTGGGACTGGACACCGGTCACCAAGAACAGCGGCTTGGCGATCTCCCACGTGACCGACGGCGTGACTTGATAGAAGTTGTAGTCGTAAAAGTCCAGGAACTGATCGTTCGAGTCGTTGCGGCCGTACTGGTTGTGGATCTGGAACAAGAGCCACTGGGTTGGATGTACGCCGATCTCGTAATCCAGCCGGTGCGTGGTGTCGTGCCGGTCATCCGGCCCGGCACTGCCGCTGGCGACGCGCGCCTTGGCCTTGGTGAAGGCTCGATACTGGAAGATGTACGAGGGTTTGTGATACAGGCGGTGCGGAATGAGGTAGTGCTTGAGGCCGGTCTTCACCTCCTGTTCGATAAAATCCCCCTGGGCGTCGTGCGGCTTCCAGAACCAGCGCGCGGCATACTCCGATTCAACAAAGAAATGGGGTGTCAGCTCAACCGCCCCCTCGCCGCGCAGCGTCTGCTCAAAGTAGCCGGCCGCCTGCGGCATTTCCTGTACGAGGCGTGCAAGGTCAACTGGTGGTGGATCGAAGCGCTGAAGATCCTGCCGGATCATGTGCACGTGTTGATTCAAGTGCAGCCCACCGAGACCGTCACCGAGGTGGTGCAGAAGCTCAAGGGTGGCACCAGCTACCTGTTGCGCAAGGAGTTCCCCGAGTTAGCCGAGTTCATCTGGGGCGAGCACTTCTGGGCGGACGGCTACTTTGCCGAGCCCGTGGGGGCCCAGAGCTTCGCGGCCGTGAAACGGTACATCAAAGAGAACGCGGACAGTATGCCACAGAAAGATAAAAGCCGCGGCCTTTAGGCCGCGGAGAATCACTCAGTCCATTGAGTCAATCGTCTTCTCGGCTCCGGATGGAGGAACCATTGAGCTCGGCACCACCAGGAACGCCTCCAGTTTTTCCCCAGTTTTTTCCGGCGCCTTCACGCTCCAACTGAGTCCGGATCGGCGTGCCGGACCAGCTCGCGGAGGAAATCCCCCGGGGTCAGAATCACCAATGCTTGAACCTTGTCACTGACCGCCTTGGTCAGAAAATGCCGTCGGTCGAGGGTGATGAGATAGGTGGCCTTGCTCGCCACCGCTGCCGCCAGCACGGGCACGTCCTTTGGGTGGATCACGCCTTCGTATTTCGTCCAAGCGGGTTCAGGCGGGGTGGGAATGACGCGCAGCTTGGCCTGCTTGAGGAACTGATGGAATGCCTTGAGGTCCTTCGGGGGACGCTTGCGCCGGAGGTTGCGTTCCGCTTCCCGCAGCACGAGGCGTGAGGCCGTCACCTCGATGCGACCTTTGAGCGCCCATTGGAGGATGAGCGCCGACGCGCCCGTGGGTGAAGCGGACCCGGCAAAATAGACGTTCGCATCCAGAAAAACCTTCATCACCCGTCCAGCAGCTTCCGCGCACTCCTTGCCGTCCGGGCGTCGACCCGATCCTCCTTCAGGAACTCGGCGATCCGCTCATCGGTGTACTCCTCGATGAACGCTTCTTCCTGCCGCTTCTCATCGAGCGCTTGGTAGGCCTCCACGTCCAGGAGCACGATCAGCGGCCGGCCGTTGCGGGTGACGAGGTAGGGGGCCTTGCGGTAGCGCACCTCGTCCATCACCTCGCCGAAGCGCTGCCGCAAGGCTAGCGCGGTAATCTCCTTCGTGACCATCGTGTCCCTCCTGCGTCTGCATGCGTCACGACCAATGTGAGTATACTATATAGTATATATAATATCAATAGACTGTTGCTATTGATATAACTCTCTGCAACCAGATGTGCGTGTAGGAGCACTTTCTGCCGTACTGGCTAGGGTGACACTATGAGGAACTGACTTTCCCCCCGGCTCCCCGCCCGCCACGCTGTCGCGGGGACGCTCAGGCGCAACGGGTCAACGATTGACTCAATCGATTGAGTAAATTGCCTTCTCGACATGCAATCAACTTCTCCGCCTGCTAGCAGGCGGGAACAGCGTCCAGCCGCATCAGATGGGAAACGCCAGCGCCAACTCCGCAAAAGTCCTCTGCATCGCGGTTCCGCTGGCGCTTTGTGATGCTATACTCACCTCAACGTGTCCCTTCGGAACTCGGTACGGGTTTCCCGGTGGCGCCGGCATCCCCGAGCCATTGCCGCAAGGGCGTTTCAAGAAACGGCTGCACCCCGACGTCGCTGCCTCCGATGAGCAAGGTCCTGGCCCCTGTGTATCGTTTGGCAAAGGTGCCGAGTCCTGGCCGTTGCCGTGGGCGCGCGCCGCTCTTGACCTCAATCGCGGTGACCCGCGTGCCCGCGCGCACGACAAAATCCACTTCCTCATTGCCGTCCCGCCAATAGAAGACCTCCATGCCGTGCCCGGTCCCCTCGTTCACCAGATGCGCGCCGACGGCCACTTCCACCAGCCGTCCCCATCGCTCGGGATCTGCCCGCCATTCCGCAAAGGTCTGATTCGTGAGGGCGGTGATCAATCCCGTGCTCAGGGGGAGCCACTTCGGACTGGAGCCGCGACGGCGAATCGCCGATCCGGACCACTTGGGCAACCCGCGTAGCAGAAACGCCGATTCCAGGAGGCGTTGGTAGGAGGCGAGCGTCTCGGTATGTCCAGCATCGGCCAGTTGCCCCAGGATCTTCTGATAGGACAGGATCTGCCCGCCGTATTCGCAGGCCAGGACGAAGAGCTGTCGCAGCAACGCCGGCTTGTCCACGCGATTGAGCAGCAAAATATCCCGTGAGAGGGCGGTTTCGATTAGCGCGTCGCGCACATACTGACGCCAGCGGTCTTCCTCGCTGATCAGCGGTGCCGCACCGGGATAGCCCCCGAAGTAGATGTACTGATCCAACGACCACCCAAAGGCATCGCGGCATTCCGTCCAAGACCAGTGGGGGCACCGAAGAATCTCGAATCGCCCCGCCAAGCTCTCCTCGAGCCCGCGCTGGACGAGCAACGCGGACGAGCCCAGGATCACCACGTGGAGCGGATGCCCCAGGTGCGTATCCTCATCCCACAGCCGCTTGACCTCCGTTGACCAATGGGAGACACGCTGGACTTCGTCCAACACCAGCACCGCCGGCTGCCCCGCAGCGCACTTCAGCCGAGCCAGCTCCCACTGCCTGGCAATCCACGTCGTCTCCGGAGGTGCGGGCAAATCCGCAGCCGCATAGTGCGAGGGGCTCTCAATCTCTTGTAGGACTTGGTGAATCGCGGTGGTCTTTCCCACCTGCCGAGGTCCAGTGATCACTTGCACAAACCGCCTCGGTTCATGCAGCCGTTTGCTGATTAGTGTCGTAATATCTCGTTTATACATATATAGTTAACTCTATGAGTAATTTTACTCAAACTGGTGAGGAAAATCAACTTATTCTGAAGCAAAGCCGCTGCAAGGCTTCGAGGAGCGGAATCGGTCAGTTGAGCACCGCCTCCGCCAGCGCTCGCTGGTAGGCTGCGAAGGTCTTCTCGTCAAAGAGGACAAAGCGGACGACGTGGATCTCAGGATGTTCGGATAGGTAAGCGGCAACCGTGTGGATCGCGACTGGGGCAGCTTTCTCAACCGGGTAGCCGTAGACGCCGGTGGAAATTGAGGGAAACGCGACGGTGCGAATTCCGTGCTGGGAGCAGAGCGTCAGGCACGAGCGATAGGCGCCAGCGAGCAGCTTGGCGTCCTGAGGCTTCCCCGAATAAACCGGGCCGACCGCATGCAGGACATAGCGGGCCTTCAGCCTGCCGCCGCCGGTGAGCACCGCCTGGCCGGTGGGACAGCCCTGCGGGTACTTCGCCTTGAGCTCTGCCATGATCTCAGGACCGCCAGCCCGGTGGATCGCCCCATCCACCCCGCCGCCTCCCGCAAGCTTCGAGTTGGCGGCGTTCCCGATGGCTTCAAGCTCCTGCTGTGTGATGTCGCCCTGCACCAGCTCGATCTTGGACGTGCCGATGGTTACTGCTGATGCGCTCATCGCTCTGTCCATCGTACCGTGGCGCTTCAGAAAAGTCTACGGACGTTGGGCAAGCAAGATCAGCGGGCGGGTGGTGCTCAATCGGGCAAGAGATTCACGAGATCAAGACGGGCGATACGATCTATTTCAACAGCGGCCAGGCGCACCAGATGGAAAACGCCAGCGCTAACTCCGAAAAAGTTCTCTGCGTTGCGGTTCCCCTAGCGCTTTGAGGATCTTGCTAGCCGTCTACCTGTGGGGGGCTGAGGGTTCAGGGTTGGCTTTCGCCGCGGCCTTAGGAGAGGCTTCTCTGCTGATCTGCTCCATGATGGGGGGTTCACTTGTAACTCTGGTCGTCAGCATCTCAACTTCTCTGCCTCGAAGTAAATGCGCTGCGTCTTCAAGGGCAGCTATTTCCTGTTCGCTTACTTGTTTCACACCTGTGGACTTCACTTCCCACAAATCAATTGGTGGACCCAGTCCGTAACCACCAACTTCAATAGCTTCTTCGATGACTTTGTACGCCAAGAGTTTTGCCCGTTCACAGTTTAGTGACGCGCCAGCGTACTTTTGAAGTAGTGCGTGAGCAAAAAGATCCCCGCTCCCTGTAGCTTTTACTCGCCCATCAATAATCCATTCTGGCGTACCATTGGCCGAGATATGTAAAATCCTCGCTTTCTCACTATACTCAACGAACAAAAAATCTCCTGGATGAAGGCTCAATAAAGCCGCGGGGTTTTGTAAAAAGAATTGCGTTCGAAAGTCCACATTAAGGAGTGATTGCACAGCGTCTTTGACAAACTGCGCAAGAACATCCCGTATGACTATCAAAGATTGCTCTTTATTGGGACAGGTTTCTATTCGCTCCGCCACCCGTTGGATTAGTGCGAGTTCTCCCGAAGCAGCCCAGAGGGCATGATCGTTCAGAGGAAAAATCTTACGCGCAACACATTTAACCGCGCCATCAGTCACTTGTGAGTCGGAACCAAAGATGATTCCATCCTGTGCAGGAATTGCAACGATGAGCGTCATGGATTATTCAGCCTTGTCTTAGTATCGAGGAAACAGCATAGTCTGGCGCTTCTGCATAAACAGTATCTAGAAGCGACCTAAAACTCTGCTGTGCGGCCCAACGAGCGATTTGTTGAATCATGTCCCTCTGACCTTGCTCTATGAACATCACCGCTTCTGAGGTCGCTTGCTTCCCGCCATCGGTAAGGTAGTAAGGTGCCCATTTTGGGCTTTGAAGAGGGGGTTGGATGACGAGCCCTTGCTGTCCTAGCTCCTTCAAAACTTCATAGAGATCAAAAGCGCAGGGACCGTAGAGGTATGGAATGAAGTCAAAAGACTGAGGCGAGGGGCGCCCACTCCGATGCCAGGTCAAAAACAGCGTCTTCATGAGCCGGATTCTATCTAGTGGTACTGCCTGCAAAGCGATGAGCACTTGGGCTTGTTTGACTACATTCACACTCATTTTCTAGTGGCTCTTTTACTGTTCGTACAAGTATAACTCACCAGGGGTCACCCGTCGACAAATGCTAATTTTCTTCATACCCGAATTGGGAAAATAAAGGGGGTGTCCTAAATGTGCCAGCCCGGATCAGCTAGGCGGCTAACTAGGCCGCCTGACTTTTGCTCCTAGCGATTACCAAGTCGGTTGCCACTACTTATTTGATATCGTCGCTCATCGTGAAGCAGCGAAAACTTGCCTTTCGTATATCGCCAGGTAGCTTCATAAGTACCCTCCTCTTCTCCTTTCATATCACGAGATTCAAATTTATACGTGATGACCAGCGCGTCCTCTCCGCTAATTAGAGCAGGGATGTGATATTCTGGACTCATAACGAATTGAGTCATCAACTTAGCTTTCTTGCCGGGTGGCAGAGAGAATTTTAGGTCGTTCTCTGGAAAGTCGGCCTTCTTAATAGCCCCTCTCTTCTCTGATTGGAAGGTCCAATCACTTACATGCACAAACGCCGTCTCCTTACCTAGATTTCTGGCATTAACCCAGAGCCGCCAAAATGTACTTGTGAGATCTTTCGGATCCCGCTCACCCGTGCTCTCAAAATCGGCAAGGCTCATTTCAACCCAAGTGTGATGATTCTCAACCGCCCTAATCCTCTCCTTATTCAGAACATTCTCGATTTTAAAAAGAGCCGAACCAGTAAAAACAGCTATACAAACTGTGGCGATGGCACTAACCCACTCGGCCTTAATATGCCCGCAATGCCGATGCGACTGAGCGAGATTGCCAGGCAATCGTTGCCGAAGGACATTATGGCGAAGCTCTAGTTCAGCATAGAATCCCTTCAGCCTTTCCTCAGTATGATCAAGCTTTTGTATAACCTCACGTGGGATGCTCTCCGCTAGCCAGCGATCCCACAGATCAATAAAATCAGAAAGCTCTGTATACCACTTAACTGTCTCAGGTTCTGCGAGATAGTAATGCTCTCGGAATACCTCAAGCATCTTTCGATATAACGGTAGCAACTCTTGGCGTAGTTGCTGATTGTCGTATTTGATCAGCTTCTCAAATTGCTCAGATTCTCCCTCAGGCCGCCTTGCACTTATTTCTTCCCTGACTTCATCCGCAACGTTACTGATTCTTAACCGAAGTGCACTCTTTGCGCGCACTGCTCTAAGGTACCCTAGTAATGGAGAGTAGAATTCTCTCAGCTGGCGCTCAACAAAATCGAACCGCCTCTGAATCTCAATTTGCTTTAGGCCATATCTCACGCCAATGTACCCTGCTAACAAGGTCGCCAGAGGCGGCAGAACTATCTCAAGAAGACGGAAGCTCTTTAGGAGAATTGTCCCTTCGTATGAGCTCATAATCTTACCTGATTAACCGTTTTTGGAGACTGAAAAGGCATTCCAAATGTGCCGGCCCAAACGGGCTGAGCTTGCCCTCACCTATTTCTGCCAAATCTTCTTTCCGATTCGCATGAACGCCCGGACTCCCAAGGCTCCTCGTTCATTTCTCGCCTTCGATCCTGGAGTGCTCAGTGCCTGCTTGATGGCTTCGCGTTCTGCCTCATAGATTTTGTCTGCTTCATAACGGTCATCCAGCAATACCAAAATGACCGAATCCCATTCATGGTCGAATTTGATCCTTCCTACACGCTGGCCAGGATTAGATGCCTCACGAATACGACGCCCCTTGATTTGAACGCGCTTCGGGCCGTGACCAGCAACTCTGATCGCGTCATAGCCAGCTTGTCTCGCCGCGCAAAGCTCAAGGCCGAGTATTTTTGCCGCTTCAAATTCTGCGATTTCACTTGTCACGCCAAGCGGTTTGCCAGTCTCTTCGTAATATCTAATTGCCAGGTCTCGAACAGCTTGGATGATGTCACCCACGCGTTCTAGATCTGGCTTCCTCACCTCTGCGGCGCTGGTCAACGATATGTCTCCTGCCATTTGACTCTGGATTGGTAGATCAGACCCTCACACTGCCTATTCTTTCTCAAAACCGTGTTGAGTGAACTTCAGGGTCTGGCTGTTTTCGGTGACGGTTCGCACTACATGTTCCGGTGCGCCGGATGGAACCTCAGCTTCAATTTCTAGTGTCACCTTAACCTTCGCGCCTACTAACCCTGTTAAATGGGCAACCACCTCATCCGCGATGCGTCCGGCGTCGCGCCCCACACGCGCCGGGTCGAGCACAACGGATCCATGAAAGCGCTTTGGCCTCGACGACGGCGCAGGCGCAGCCTTATCACTCGTACCTGTTGCCGCGCTAGCTGGCACAGGTAAAGAGCCGGTTCCGGGCCCTGCTGGCCCAGCCGTAGTGATAGAAGCAGGCGCCATCTCGGCCTCCTGCTGCTTGAAGGCAACTTCAGACCGTACAAGCAGACCCACATCGTCAGGAGCGATCAGCACCTGCTGTCCACACCGCAACCCTCGATAGCGTCCCACCGCTTCGTCAAAACTATCGGCATAGGCAAAAGAGTCCGTGCTCCAGGTCTGCAGCGCGAGACCATCACGCACCGCGCCTATCAGCACCCGCGACTCCTGAAGTCGTGGCAAGTAAAGGTAGCGGGCAAAATCCTCGGCGAGCTGCTTAATGCTAACGTGATTACCACGCCAAAGGGGGACGCGATCGAGCTCCATACGCAGTCGCGTCCCGGCCATCACTACCACCAGGAGCTCGTCGTTGCGCAGTTTCTTGCTCGCACGTACAGTAAGCGCATCCTGACCCGACAAACGAGAAGCCTGCCATTCAACAGTCGCTTGCGGCGATCCTTGTACCGGAACCAGCAGCCACTGATACGCCTCCGGCAACCGCGCTGTCACCGCGCTGTCAGCAGATGCCCTCTGGTTCTCAGCCTGTTTGACCTGATGTGGGTCGAGGTTAATCGTTTCCTTCTCCGAGAGTATCGAGTCCCACGCAAGATAACGTCGCGCCGCCTCGTCAAGGTTCTGCAGCAGCGTCTGATCTACCGCAAGGAACACCAGCGTGTTTCGGAAAAGACGCGGGACGCTCCCTCGGGACTCAAGAATTGCCTTCGCGGCTAACTCCGCCGGACTCTCTTGCTTCTTGGTATAAGGATGCTCTACCCCTAACACGACCAGTCGGGCGTCCAGATCATCCGGTACATCCTGACCGGACTGCGGCAGCGGGTGAATCCGACTAAAGTCGCCTGTCCTGCGCAGGTCAGCTCGCAGGCGCTTGTCAATTTCTTGGGCCACCACGTCGGGGTTGCGCTTGAGTTGTTCTGCTCGGTCCTCCGCCAATTTCGTTACTGTAGGCTGGGTCGAATACCAGTACCTTGTGCCATCTTGGTAAAGGTATGTCGCCGCAGCACTCAGGCGCCGTAGCGCGTCTCCGAAAACAGCCGGTAATTCACCCGGCATCATGCAGCCGAGTTTGACGCGCCGATCCTCGACGCCACGATTCGCAGCTGTAGCCGTAGGGGCTGAGCCTAGATAAACCGTGCGCGCCACACGACGACAGGCCGCGAACTTACCGAGGTTCGGCACCTCACCATCAAAACGCAGCGGTAGCGCGTTCGGGCCATCCACGTCCTTCTCAATCACCGGCACCCAGTTATCTGAGAGATATCGCGTTAGCTCAAACTGCACTCGCGGATCATCAATAGGGAT
>OBEQ010773730.1_pt1 | contig 19679 bp, 25 predicted proteins | sample 1670901 | NCBI WGS metagenome assembly OBEQ01 (sample SAMEA104232315, study PRJEB22302) | groundwater metagenome | biome: forest; feature: aquifer; material: groundwater | place: USA | collected 2011-08-07 | depth 5.4 m
ATAGGATTTTAAGCGGCGCCGAGGCGGGGTGGGGGGGGGGCCCCCTGCGGGGTGGGGGGGGGGGGGGGGCGACGGGAGCCCCTATAGAAGCCAAGTGGATTTTCCGAAGACTGATGGCGAGCGAGATGACGGGGAAGGGGGTCGCATGACCTTTCCCATTGACAAAATCAGAAAAGATTTTCCGATCCTCCACCAAAAGGTCCGCGGGAAACCTCTCGTCTATCTCGACAGCGCAGCGACAAGCCAAAAACCTCAAGCCGTCATCGATGCGCTTCGCCACTACTACGAGGAAGACAACGCCAACATTCATCGCGGCGTCCATCTCTTGAGCGAGCGGGCGACCGACCGCTTTGAAGCGGCCCGCAGCAAGATTCAGAAATTCATCAACGCCGCTTCATCGCACGAGATCATCTTCACCCGCGGAGCAACCGAGTCGATCAACCTCGTCGCGCAGTCTTACGGGCGAGCGCATCTTAAAGCCGGCGACGAGATCGTCGTTTCCCACATGGAGCATCATTCCAATATCGTTCCGTGGCAGATGATAGCGGAGCAGACGGGTGCAAAGCTGAAAGTGATTCCGATCAACGACGCGGGCGAATTGCTCTGGGACGAAAAGATTCTATCCGAAAAAGTCCGGATCGTTGCGATCACTCATGTCGCCAATGCGTTGGGCACGGTTGTCCCGATCCGCGACATTATCCAAGCGGCCCATCGAAAAGCGATCCCGGTCTTGATCGACGGGGCACAATCGATTCCTCACTTCGCCATCGATGTCCAGGCGCTCGATGCCGACTTTTTCGTCTTCTCGGGACACAAGCTCTTCGGACCGACCGGAATCGGCGTCCTTTACGGCAAAGAGGCACTCTTGGAGAAAATGCCCCCTTATCAAGGAGGGGGCGACATGATCCGGACCGTTTCTTTTGAAAAGACCCGATACAACGACCTTCCTTATAAGTTCGAGGCGGGGACCCCGCATATCGCCGGGGCGATCGGGCTCGGAGCGGCGGTCGATTATGTGGCCGAAGTCGGTTTGTCCCGGATTGAGGCGTACGAAAAAGATCTCCTGGCCTACGCCACCGAGACTCTCTCCGCCGTACCAGGCCTCAAGATCATCGGCACCGCACGAGAAAAGGCGAGCGTCGTCTCGTTTGTCCTCGATGACATCCATCCGCACGATATCGGAACCGTTCTCGATCTCGATGGGATCGCGATCCGAACGGGGCATCACTGCGCCATGCCGGTCATGGAACGATTCGCCATCCCCGCGACGGCGCGGGCATCGTTCGCTTTTTACAATACGAAGGAAGAGATTGATGTTTTGGTGAAGGGGTTGGAGAAGGTGCGAGGCATTTTCAAATGAGCGAACTGACTGATTTATACCAAGAGGTCATTCTCGATCACAACCGCCAGCCGCGGAACTTTCGCAAGCTGCCGGACGCCAATCGAAGCGCCGAGGGATTCAATCCGCTTTGCGGCGACCACATCTATCTTTATATAAAGCTCGGAAACGACCGAATCGAGGAGATCGGCTTTCAAGGATCGGGTTGCGCAATCTCGAAGGCGTCGAGCTCGCTCATGACGACGCTCGTGAAGGGGAAATCGGCCGCCGAAATTAATCCTTTGTTTGAAAAGTTTCACGATATGGTGACGGGACAACCGCCCAAAGACCCGAAAGAAGACTTGGGTAAGCTCAAGGTCTTCGCCGGGGTCGCGGAGTTTCCCGCGCGGGTCAAATGCGCCTCGCTCGCCTGGCATACGTTGAAGGCAGCTTTGGAAGGGAAGAATATGATTTCTACGGAAGGAGAAAAAAATGACGGACCAGCCGACTGTTAAGGAAAGCACCCCCGAAGAAAGATTGAAAAGCCGGATCGTCCAGATCCTCAAGACCTGCTTCGACCCCGAGATTCCGGTCGACATCTATGAGCTGGGGCTGATCTATGATATCGCCGTTTCGCCCGAAGGAGCGGTCGACATTAAGATGACCCTCACGTCGCCCGCCTGTCCGGTCGCCGGATCGCTTCCGGGCGATGTGGAGAAAAAGCTCCAAGAGGAACCTCAGATCACATCGGCCAAAGTCGAGGTGGTATGGGATCCTCCGTGGAAACCTGACAAGATGAGTGAAGCGGCAAAATTACAACTAGGAATGATGTAAATAAGGAGAAAACCATGGAAGACCTGAAGAAAAAAATCGAAGAGATCGCGAAGGGGAATCCGATCGTGATCTTCATGAAGGGAACCCCCGAAGCGCCGCGCTGCGGTTTTTCGGCCCGCGCAACCGAAATCTTAAAGACACTCGGCAAACCGATCAAATCGGTCGACGTCCTGTCGGACGAAGCGCTCTGGGACGCCTTGGAGCAATACACCCAATGGCCGACCGTCCCTCAGATCTTCATCAACGGCGAGTTTGTCGGCGGTTGCGATATCGTCACCGAACTGCAGGAGCGGGGAGAGTTGGCGAAACTGGTCGCAAAATCCTAATGGCGACTCTGTTGGATGAGATCGGAATTCAAAAGGGTCTCGAAAAAATCCCCGGATGGGAGAGAGCAGGGAACGAGATCCGTAAGACTTTTCCATTCAAAAACTTCGCCCAAGCCTTGGCGTTCGTCAACCGAGTTGGGGAAGCGGCCGAGTCGATGGATCATCACCCCGATATCCTCATTCATCAGTATAAGAAGGTGACACTCACCCTCACCACCCACAGCGCGGGCGGACTCACGCGCATGGACTTTGATCTTGCGCAAAAAATTGAAAAATGGCATCCCACGGATCAATAAAGGAGAGACTTTATGCCCTACGTGATCAATCAAGAATGTCTGGGTGAGCAATACGCCGATTGCGTCGACGTCTGTCCGGTCAATTGCATCTATCCGGGAGACTACAAGGGCGAAACGTTCATGGTGATTGACCCCGATATCTGCATTGATTGCGGCGCTTGCCTCCCTGAGTGTCCGGTCGAAGCGATCGTCGCCTCGCTCGACGAGGCCCCCGAGTGGGGCAAGGTGAATGCCGACCTGACTCCACTCTTCAAGAGCAATGCCGCGGTCACACCACGACCGTCGAACGATCCGGCTAAGAAAAAACATCCCAACCCCGACTTGAAGCCGTAAGGCGCCCGTGGCGCTCAAACCCGAACGTGCCTGGCACTATCTCGTCGATACCGACGGCCATCTCTGGCATGACGGTGACGAGTTCGACGACCCCGAGATGCTCCGTCTTTTCATGGAAAAGATGGAACAACTTCCCGATGGCCGTTTCCGCGTTCTTTGTCAGGGGGAGACCTGCTATTTGACCCCGGAAGATGTCCCTTACGTCGTCCAAGATCTGAAGATTGAGAAAAAGACGATCGACCTGATCTTTCCCGGAAGCTACAAAGAAGCCCTCGACCCGACGACCCTCTTTGTCGGCAAGGAAAATGTCCTTTATTGCAAGGTCCGGGGCGGGGAATTCAACGCCCGCTTCAATCGAAAGTCTTATTGGGAACTGGCCAAAAAGATCGGACATGATTCCAAGAAAAAGTCTTATGAGCTCCTCATTGACAATCAAAAGTACCCGATCAAGGGTGTGAAGTGATGCGATCCACGACCCCGAATCGAATGCAGCGCCACTGGGACGCCGTAAAACCATTTCTTCAAAAAGAATGGCCGAAGTTGATGGAGGTCGATCTGGAAGAAATCGATGGCGAGTACGACCGCCTGATCCACAAAGTCGGAGAGCTCTACGGCGGAGGCGCGGAGATCCAGACCGAAGCCGGCATCAAGGGAAAGATTCAGAGATTTCTGAACGAGCTTGAGGGGGTTTAATGGAAGACTCGTTCTTTATCAAGGAAGCGCTTGTCGAGGCGCAAAAGGCGCTGAAGATGAAAGAAGCGCCGATCGGGGCGGTGGCGGTCCATCAGGGAAAGATCGTCGCGCGTGCGCATAACATCCGCGAGAAAAAAAACGACCCGCTCGGGCACGCGGAGCTTCTCCTGGTAAAAAGGCTCGCGCATAAATTCAAAAACTGGCGGCTCCTCGGCGTGACGATCTATGTCACGCTCGAACCGTGCCTGATGTGCATGGGGGCGCTGCTCCAAACCCGGGTCAAGCGGCTCGTCTTTGGCACCATGGACCCGAAGGCGGGGGCCTGCGGATCGCTCTACGACGTCTCGAACGATCCCCGCCTCAATCATCGGATTGCGGTCACCTCAGGGGTCCTTGAAAAAGAGTGCTCCGAGATCCTAAAAAAATTCTTTCAAAATCTGAGGAAGGCATAGTAGACACAGGCTCCCATGGCCACCTCATCGAAAAACAATTGCCGACTCAATCTCGGCGACCAGGCACCTGGCTTCGATTTGCCGGGGGTCGATGGAAAAAATTATTCCCTGGGATCGTTCAAAGATCGGCAGATTCTGGTCTTTGTATTTACCTGTAATCATTGCCCTTATGTGCAGGCCTGGGAGGATCGTCTGATCGCCATTCAAAGAGATTATGAATCCAAAGGGGTCGGTTTGATCGCGATCAATGCGAATGAAACGAAGAACTACCCCGAAGACAGTTTTGAAAAAATGGTCGTCCGAGCCCGCGAGAAGAAGTTCAATTTTCCCTATCTCCGGGACGAAGATCAGTCGGTCGCCCGGGCGTATGACGCCGCCTGCACCCCCGAAATTTTCGTCTTCGATTCCGCAAGACAGTTGCGCTACCATGGCCGGGTCGACGACAATCACCAGAATCCTGGGCAAGTGAAATCGCACGACCTCCGAAACGCCCTGGACGATCTCGCAGGAAATCGTCCAATCCGAATTCCTGAGACACAGGCTATGGGATGTTCTATAAAATGGAGTTCATAAAATCATAAGGAGAAGATGAAATGAAAGACGCCGCCGCTATCGCCAAAAAGGCCCAAGAACTTGAAGGAAAATCAGCCCAAGAAATTCTCGCCTGGGCCCTCGAGACCTACGGATCCAAGATCGCCCTCGCTTCGAGCTTCGGTGCCGAGGATGTGGTTCTGATCGACATGATGGCGAAGATCAATCCGAAGGCGCGGATCTTCACCCTCGACACCGGTCGTTTGAACCCCGAGACCTACGACGTCATGGATCGGGTCCGGGAGAAATATTCTCTCAACCTCGAGGTGATGTTTCCGAATACGGAAAAGACCGAGCAGATGGTCCGAACGAAAGGGATGCATTCCTTTTACGACAGCATTGAAAATCGCAAGGAGTGTTGCGGCATCCGGAAAATCGAGCCGCTCAAACGGGCGCTCTCCAAGCTCGACGCCTGGATCACCGGACTTCGCCGCGAGCAATCGGTGACCCGGACCGACGTCGGCGTGCTTGAAATCGACGCAGGCAACAATAATATGGTGAAGGTCAACCCGCTCATCACCTGGAAGAGCGACCAGGTCTGGGATTACATCAAAAAGAACGGCGTCCCTTATAACAAGCTCCACGACCAGAATTACCCCTCGATCGGCTGCGCCCCTTGCACGCGCGCCGTGAAACCGGGCGAAGACGAGCGCGCCGGCCGGTGGTGGTGGGAAAATCCGGAATCGAAAGAATGCGGGCTTCACGTTAAGAAATAAAGAGAAGGGGGGAGAGTGAGCCAGGAATTTTTATCCGAACCCCCTACAGTTACGCTCGCCGGGGTCGTTCAAGAGCCCTACAATCTCGCGATCGCGACCGCGCGCACCTGTTATTCCTCCAAAGGGATCATCACGCGCGAGGAAGTCGTCAAAGATGAGAAGGCGATCGAGCTGCGCGACAAGATCGCCGAATCGACGCTGAAGGCGGGGCATCTCACGACCCGCCAGCACGCGAATTTTGTCTTTGCCCTCGATCGGATTTCTCGGCAGTTCATCTGGTCGTTTCTCCATTCGCATCCTTATTATAATTCGGAACAGGTGAGTCAGCGCTATGTGAAGGTGTCGCGCGGACACTACACCGTCCCCCCCCTGAAGGAAAAACAGGCGAAGCTCTATACGGAAACGGTCGAGCTCTCGATGGAGTGCTACCATCAGATGATCGAGATGCTCATGCCCGACATCCGTCGCCGGTTTTTCAAACTCTTTCCGGCGCGGGAGAAGAAGGCGGAGACTTACGAAGCAAAGCTCAAAAAAAGGGCCTATGAGGTCGCCCGGTACGCCTTGCCGGTCGCGATCCATGCCTACATGTATCACACCGTCAGCGCCCTGACGCTGTTGCGCTACCATCGGATCTGCGAAATCTTCGACACCCCGTTGGAACAAAAATACGTCGTCCGTCGGATGATCGAAGAGGTTTTGAAAGTTGATCCCGATTTCGAAAAAGAGATTCAAGACCCGATTCCTCTCGAAGAAACACCTGAGTTTCAATTCATCCAATCAGGAAAGGGGAGGGGCTCCGCCAAAGAATTCGTCCAAGGCTTCGATCATTCCTTGGAAGGACATGTCTCCAAACTGGTCGATTACAAGGTCAATGCGGAATTCGTCCTCGCCGATGCGGTCCGCAACGTCTTTGGCCTGACGTCCGACCGCCTTCCCGATGACGAAGCGATCGCGCTCGTCATGAATCCGGAGAAAAACCGCTATTTTGGGGATACTCTGAATCTCACGACCCTCTCGAAATTGACCCGGACACTCTTTCATCCTCATTACACCTTTCGAAAAAAGATCTCGCACACCGCCGATTCGCAGGATCAGCGTCACCGAATGATCCCCGGATCGCGGCCGATCCTTTCAACCCACTATTCCGGCGAGCCCGATTATATTCTCCCGATGTTGGTTCAGGAAAATGACGCGGTCCGGGAGGTTTTTGAAAAAACGATGGGGAAAATTTTCGGCGGGATCAACGATCTCCTGAATGACGGCGTCGCCCCCGAATCGGCGCTTTATCTTTTACCAAACGCCTTTCCGATCCGCTTTGAAGAGTCGGGAGATCTTTTAAATCTGCATCACAAATGGAGACTCCGGGCCTGTTACGACGCCCAAGAAGAGATCTTCTTCGCGACGATCGACGAACTCAAGCAGGTCAAAGAGATCCATCCACGAATCGCCTCCCAAATCCTCGCCCCTTGTTATCTCCGAATGAAAGCGGGCGAAAAGCCCTATTGCCCTGAAGGGGATCGTTACTGCGGCGTGCCGGTTTGGAAGCAGTCGATTGAGGACTACGCCGGTCGGATTCTTTAATTGAATGAAAGCAAAACGCGATATCAAGGAACTTAAGAAGATCGCCTTACTGACCGATGAAATCGTCCAAAAATATCCGGGCATAGATCGCGATAACGTTCGACATACCCTTCTTTTACTCCAACTCCCACCAATTGAACGACTCAGGCGATCACTTCTGCGGGGACGAATGCTCAATAAGAGAACACGGCGACCACGGGGCAAAGCGACTCAGCAGCACTAATCCCGGAATCGCGGCCAGGAGGCTGATCACGAAGAAGATCGGCCAGCCGAAGGAGGCGACGACGTAGCCGGCGGGGACTCCGACGGTGACTCGGGCGATCGCCATAACGCTGGTGAGCAGCGCGTATTGGGTGGCGGTGAATTGCACATTGCAAAGCGACATCAGGAAGGCGACGAAGGCGGCGGTGCCGAGGCCGGCGCAGATTTGGTCGAAGCCGATGACACCGAGAAGAAGGGGGAAGTTGTTTCCCTTGAGTGCGATCGCGAGAAAGCCGAGATTCGAGACCGCCTGGAGGACGCCGAAGACCCACAGAGAGCGGTGGACACCGATCCGGGAGATAATGCCTCCGCCGGCCATTACTCCGAGGATCGTCGCCACCATTCCGACCCCTTTAAAGACGGTCCCGATCTGCGTCATCGTAAAACCGGTCTGGATCAGAAACGGGGTGGCGAGCGAGACGGCGAAGGCGTCGCCGAATTTATAGAGTACGACAAAAAATAAAATCGCCACCGCCTGAGGCCGTTTGAAAAAATCTTTTAACGGTTCGATAACCGCTTCGCGAAGCGACCGGGGATGGACAATCGGCCTTTCCGGTTCCGGCCCCCAAAAAGTAGCGAAAACTCCGATCAAGAGAGACCCGGCCATCAAGCTGTAGACGGTCTGCCAGGAAAGATGATCGGCCAGGATCAAGGCGACCGCACCGGAGATAATCAACGCGACCCGCGATCCGATCGTGACCGCGCTCGCCCCGGGGCCACGCTCTTCGGGCCTTAAGATTTCAGTCCGATAGGCATCGATCACGATATCCTGGCTGGCACTTACAAAAGCAACTGCCATGGCGATCAACGCCACCAAGACCGGTGTCGCCACGGGATTCAGCGAGCCGAGAAAGACAATCGATCCGATCAAAAGGAGTTGAAGGATCAGAATCCAACCGCGCCGCGGTCCCAGGAAGGGGGTGACATAGCGGTCAAAGAAAGGAGACCAGAGAAATTTCCAGGTATAAGGAAGCCCGACGAGAGAAAACCACCCGATTGTCCGGATATCAACCTTCTCACTCGCCAGCCAGGCTTGCAACGTCCCCGCCGTGAGTGCCAAAGGCAGCCCGGACGAAAATCCGTGGAGGAGACTGACGACAATTCGGCGGTTGAGAAGAGAGGATCGACTCATTCCTGCTTTTCATACCTCAAGGAGAAGGAAAGGGCAGCAAAATCATTGACAACTAATATAGTTAAGTATATTAATATATTTATGCAAAGCAGTATTTCTACAAATATAAGACTTCCTAAAGAGGTCTGGAAGGCGATCAAGATCCGTGCTGCCGAGGAGGGGAGATCGATGAAGGACCTGATTTTGGAGGGTATTGAAAAAGTTCTTCAACCGGAACAGGCAAAAATCAACGAACCGAAAAATCCTCTGACCCAGTTTTTGGGAAAGGTGGAATCAAGCGCCCCCGACGGCTCCGTGGCCCATGATCGATACCTCGAGGATTGATGATTTCCCCGCCGATTTTCATCGATACCTCCGCCCTCATCGCATTTTTAAATCCACACGATCAATATCATGAGAGGATTTCGAACTATATTCATCAGGGCAATCTCCTCGCAGGAGTCACCTCCAATCTCGTCCTTGCCGAGCTCCTGAGTTTCTTTTCACGTCACGGTGATCTCCGAGGAGTTCTGCAATTTCAACGAACTCTTCTTGAGGACCATGCCATCAAAGTCATTTGGATAGACAGCACCCTCCACCGAGCCGCAAGCCAGACCTTGGAAAAATTCTCAAACCTGCACTTGAGTTTTACCGATGCGGTGAGCCTCGCCCTCATGAAAAAAGAACGCCTGACTCAGGCCCTCGCCTTCGACGACGATTTTATCAAGGCCGGTTACGAAACACTCCCTCTCCCCCACGAACGGTGAAGCCGAGCGAAATGATCTTAATAACGGCCCCGAACACGGGTGCGGGCGAATTGGATGCCGGAAGCACCTCCGCTCAGTTCCTTCCGTCTTTGAACGAAATGTTCAACAAGTGCTTGAGGATTCGTTGCCAAATTATCAATCCGGTCCCTTACCGGACCGCTGACAAAAGGACTCGTCAGAGGAAGGACGAGGGTGTCGACGGAACGAAAAAGTTCAGGATACAGGAGAAACGCTGCAAGACCGAGGCCCGAGGTCGCCTCTAGGGGATAGACCCCGGCGCATTTCAACAATGCCGTGGCGAAAACGGCATCCTCTTCATGGACCAACAAGACGCCGTCCGCTATATTTCGGATGATCTTAAGGGCATACGCTTCCGGGGTCGCCATGTTGCCGTCGACGGGGTTTGTGGCACTTGTTGAAATCTCTTCTCGAATCAATGTTTGGTCCCACAGCGAGCGAAAAGACATATCGGCCGGTGCGGCGGCAACTCCGTAAGAGACGATTTGGGGGCACAAACTTTTTGCATAGAGGAGACCGCTAAAGAGGCCGCCGGAACCGAGGGGAGAGAGGATGGCCACGTTATCCCCATCACAATGCCCTGAAGAAAAGCTATGCCCGCTTCGAAGAAGCTGTTCAAGAATCTCGTGTGCGATGACGGCATATCCCGAAACGACGAATCGATCGGCATGAGGGACTTGCCAATACAATTCGGGATTCCGCTCACACTCAAGATGGACCAGATCCTCCGCCTGTCGATAGCTCGTGATCGGCCGACCGTCCGGAGTCCGGTCCCTCACCCTTGCCCCAAGCCTTTCAAGACGTTCCCGCTTATGAAGGGGGACGCCGACATCGATCGTGACCTCGGCAACGATCTCCGGACGCCCATCGCATCTTAATGTCTCGTTCATCTGTGCCACGCCTCGAGCCCCCGCAGCACCATGGTTCCCCGTCGAAACGAACTTGCACATCAGCGGGGATTTGATTCGGCCTTCCAAAATTTCTCGGATTCTCAGAAGCGGCTCAATAAAACAACGGTCTTTGAAGGTTCCCGTGGAATTCTCGGTCTCGAATTTGAGAAGACAACGAACATCCCCCCCGACCCCATCGGCGATCCAACGATCGAGAACTTCGTTGCTGACAAGCCGAGTCGGTTGCGGAACGGTCCCATACCCCCGCTGCAACCCGAGCGCCTCCAAAATCGTTTGGATGCCGAACGGATAATTCGCAACTAAGGGCGCCTCATGGAAGAGGACTTGGCTGTAATGTTGAAGGCCTAAATCCATGGAGTTAAGAAGTTCAATGTTCTCGATAAAACGGGAACTGATCGGTTAATTCCAAAACCTCTCCCAAAACGCGCTCACGAACGGCCTCATCGGTTGGATGGGATAAAACTTGGTCGATCCATCCGGCGATTCGAATCATTTGCGGCTCCTTCATTCGGCGAGTGGCTACCGTCGGCGTGCCGATGCGGATGCCACTTGGCTTAAGATGAGCTAACTCTATTACTTCAAGATTAAGTCCAATCGGGGCAACAAATCGAAGCTCAGGAGCAAGCCTGGCAACCGCATCAACAAATGGCATAATATTTCTCCTTATCTATGATTGACCACTGACTGGCCCACTTTTCGCATAGTATGTTCGTTAGTTGCGAAAAATCTTCAAGCAAGGATGAGAGAGCCATGTTATACGCAGCGTCTTAAATACTTGTGCATGTCATCCTGAACGCGGTGAAGGATCCAGTTGTATCAAGCGGATTCTTCGCTTCGCTCAGAATGACAACCTCATGGATCGGCAAGTATTAATGTCGCTGTATAATATCGAAATTTATCCCAAACCGGTGCTATCTTTTTTTATATCATTTTTCCGTGCTTATCCGGAAAGTGAACCTAAAGCCCAATTCATGGTTCGACGGGGCTCACCATGCCCAAAAAATCATGGGGAAATTAGGATTCACACAAAAGGTGCCAGGTACCTTTCGTCCTATCGATAAACTTCCCGCCGGTGTTTGATCCGGTAGACGTAGATTTTTTTTGAGGGATCGTCGATACGGTAGAGGATTCTATAATCTCCAAATCGAATCCGATAACCGTCTTCCCCCACCAATTTTTGGCAGCCTGCGGGGCGGGGATTGGTTTCGAGCTTTAAAAGAGTCTTACGACAACGTTGATAGATCTCCCGAGAGAGGCGGTCGCAGTCCCTTTCGGCGGAAGGGAGGAGCAGGATCGAAAAACTCATTTGGACCGGCGGTCGTTGTAACTGCGAAAAGGCCGAGCCATCGGTTCCTGAGAGCGGAGACTCACGAGATCGAAGATATCGTCCTTGAGCTCTTCCCGCTCCATCTGCTCCCGCACCGCCTTTTCAACAAAAGCGCTCTGCTTGTAACCTTTGTCTTCGCAAAAATCCTTCAATTGCTCGAGAACGGTGGGATCCAGTTTGACGGCATAACCGGTTCTTTCCATACCCATGAGGGTACGCTCTATTTTAACTAAAAGTCAACTTTTTATAGACAAAAGTATCTATAAAGTTTTTATCTGTGAAGGTCCCTTATGGCCAAAGTCATAGGAGGGAGATGAGGTCGGTGGCCTCTCTTCTTTGTTCGGCGGCGGTGGGGGCGGAGGAGTTAGTCTTTGCAGCTCTTCTTCCAATCGCTGAATCTCGGCTTTAAGGGCCTCGAGTTTTCCCCCTCTCTTAAAAGTGACTCTCATTCCGCCCAGGATGGCGTCCAATGTCTTTTCAAGCTTTTGCCGTTCATAGGCGCTTTCCACCTGGTGTATCCTTTGGGCCAGGCTTCTCAATTGAGTCTCCAGCTCCGTCGAAATATGTTCGCTCAAGGCCAAAAGGGCGGCTTCGATATTGGAATCGATTCCGTCACTCTCTCTCATTCCTCCTTCCAACGCCTTCGGCAATTCAGTCTCTTCGAGATCGGAAAGAAGGTCGTCCGTGACTTTCATGTCTTTTAAAAATGAGGCTGAAAGTTCCGCTGCCTCTATCTTGAGAGGGATCAACTGCTCCATCAGGTCAATCGCCTCTTTTCGTTTTTGTAGGTCTTCGAGGGTGGTCGCTCGACTCAATGTCTCCGACAGGCCCTGGATGATCAGGGTATTTTCTTCATTCGTCCTCGAAGCCATGAATCGGTAAAGAACTGAAATCCGTTCTTTCAAGGGAGAAGGCTCAATGCGACTCGGGGTCGGAGCGGTTGTCGCGTCCGTCTTGGGAGCTTCGGTGGCACAGCCGGTCATCGTCAGCAGGAGGATCACCGCCATCATCCCGAAGAAGTAAATCATCACCCCCAGATTGGGAGGCCGAGCCGAATGAGGAGAAGAAGGAGAAAAAAAATCGAATTCTGAAAAAAGAACGGGGTTTTGCCTCGGGAAATGGGTGGGGACAAAGATCGTGGGAGAGAATGACACCGTGGAGATTGGAACACCCTGAACAACCAAAAGCTTCTCCCAAGGAGAAAAAGCCGGCTGCACTGAAAAAATACCTACTCCTGAAACGTATGACATAGGCCAATCATATCGAAACTTATTTTAAACAGGTGCTATCTTTTTTTAGGCCTTAGGAGCTTCTCTTTTTCCGCACATTTATTGCACCGGTGGCAGGGTTGCGTCCCTTTCGGGGAGAGGCAGGAGAAGGCTAAATGAAGGGGAAGGTCTTTGGCTTTTTTGAGCAGGTCTTTTTTCTTCAGTTTTGAAAACGGGGCGTCGATTCGGACCGGGAATTCTAGGGCCTGGGATGCCGTCTTTGCCATCATTGCGAAAAACTGCCTCGTCGCATCGGGAAAGGGATTGGCGGAGAGCGAGCCGATCGCGATCGTCGGGATTTTTCGGAGTGCGCAGAAGGTCGCCGCCTTCGCGAGGAGCATCAGGTTGCGGCCGGGGAGATAGACCTCTTCGTCGCGGGAATGGAAGCCGGGCGTCTTTCGGCCGGTCACGGCCCAACCTTTGGAATCGAGATCACACACCGGCATTTCGAGAATCGTGAGCGGCTTTAAGCTGGGCACACAAATCGCTTGTAGATACTTTTTGAGCCAAAAGAGCTCGGCCTTTTCCCAGATGAGTCCCGACCGGACATAAACGGGATAGACCACGTCGTATTTCTTGAGGGCCACCGACAAGAGGATGTCGCTATCGATTCCGCCGCTCGTCAGGACAGCAATGTTCCTTGAAAGATAACGATTTGGCATTTTTTCTTTTTAGGTTGAAAAGAGACCATAAAACAAGCACCTTTCGCCCCGCATGAAACTCAAAGGTAAAAATGTCCTGATTACCGGCGCGGCCAAGCGGATCGGCCGGGAGATTGCCCTGGAGTTTGCAGAACACGGAGCGAATGTTGTTGTGCATTATCAGACCTCCCGCACGGAGGCAGAGCAACTTGTCAAAAAAATTCGTTCCAAAAAGGTGAAGGCCGAGGCTTACCAAGCCGATCTCTCCGATCCGACCGAGATCCGGCGGCTGACCGAATCGATCCAAAAGGGGTTCGGGTCGATCGATATTTTGGTCAATAATGCCTCGGTTTTTTTCCGCACGCCGTTAGAGACCGCGACCGAAGCCGATTGGAACCGATTCGTGTCGATCCATCTGAAGGCCCCTTTTTTCCTCGCCCAGGCGCTGGCGCCGACGATGAAAAAACGGGGAGGGCGGATCATCAACATCGCCGACTGGAGCGGTCTCCGACCGTATCGTGATTATCTCCCTTATTGCGCCTCAAAGGCGGGACTGATCAACCTGACCCAGGGACTTGCCAAGACACTCGCCCCTAAGATACTGGTCACCGCGATCTGCCCCGGCCCGATCTTTCCGCCTCCCACGATGAGCCGAAAAGAACGGGGGGCGGTCGCCAAAAAGACTTTGGTTGGACGGTGGGGAACGCCGGAAGATATCGCCAAGATGGCTGTCTTCCTCGCGGAATCGGATTTTATCACCGGGAGTGCGCATCTGGTGGATGGTGGGGAATCATTGAGGTCTTAAATGTATCGCGTCTGCAAAGAAATCCATTTTTGTTACGGCCATCGGCTCATGAGCTACACCGGGCCTTGCATGCACCCGCACGGCCATAACGGAAAGGTTGAGATCCATCTCAAAGGGGACTCGCTCGATGAGCGCCATATCTTATACGAATTCGGCGATCTCAAAGAGATTGTGAAGGTCTGGATCGACGATACCCTGGATCATAAGATGCTTCTTCGCAAAGACGATCCGCTGGTCCGCCCCTTGAAGGAGCTGGGGGAACCGGTGTATCTTTTCGAGACAAACCCGACGGCCGAGGCGATCGCTCAATTGATTTACGAATATTGTGTCGGGAAAAAATTACCGATCGAAGAGATTCGGGTCTGGGAGACCGACTCTTCTTGGGCAAGCTATAAAAAGTAATTAAGGAGACACTATGTCGCAAAAAATTCTCGTGCTCCAACACGTCGCCCACGAAGGGCTCGGCACTCTGGCCGACGAAATGAAAACGGCCTGTTTTGAATGGGACACCCTGCTTGTCTCTGATCAGGCGGTCTTTCCGATGCCCTCCAAGCTCGAGGAATACGGCGCGCTGATCGTTTTAGGCGGTCCGATGAGTGTCACCGATGAGAAAAAATATTCCTGGATGCAAAAAGAGATCCTGATACTCCAAGAGGCGCTCCGGCAAAAAAAGCCGATTTTGGGAATCTGTCTCGGCGCGCAGCTTCTGGCCCGTGCCGCAGGAAAGGGAGGCCGCGTCTATCAAGGAGATAAAAAAGAGATCGGCTGGCATCCGATCCGCCTCGACGATTGGTATTACAAAAGAAATCCCCTCTTTTTTCAAATCGAGCCGGACCAGCCTCACACGGTTTTCCACTGGCACGGAGACACCTTCGACATCCCGACGGAAGGCTATCGCCTCGCTTGGAATGAGACTTATCCCAATCAGGCGTTCTGTTTTAATGGAAATGCCGTCGGGATCCAGTTTCATGTCGAAATGACCGAGGAGATGATCCGCGACTGGCTCAAAGACAATGAGTCCAAGATGCAGGTGATGGCGGCGGGGGAGGATCCACACAAGATCATCACACAGGCCTCAAAACAGCTTCCCGGGCTCCGCAAAATGGCGCACAAGATCTTTTACGGTTTCGCCTCGCTGATCCGTGAAAATGTACGAAGAGCGGCGTGAAGGATCCGAAACTAAAAGTCCTCGATATCCCCGAAGACGGGATGGCGGTCACGGCGAAGGCCGCTTCCGATCGGTGGTTTTCCAACCTGATTCAGGAGACTTTTGGAGAAAAGCATCGCAAGGAAGATCCGGCCTCTCTCAAGCTCGACCTCTTAAGGACCTACAACCATATCCGAGTGTCGGGAGAGATGGGTATCGACCTGCATCCCCAATGCGACCGTTGCCTCGAGATTTTTAAACGCAAATTGACCGTTTCGGTCGAAACCAATCTGGTGCCGTTTAAGGAAGTGACGGTCATGGAGGGAGAGACCGAGCTCGACGTGGAGGATGTCAGCTTTTCCTCTTATAAAGGAGAAGAAATCGACCTAGCCGTCGTGCTTCGCGAGGCGCTCATGTTGGATATGCCGATCCGGTATCTCTGCAAGGAAGAGTGCAAAGGACTCTGCCCCCAATGCGGTAAAAATTTGAATACCGGGAAATGCCCCTGCAAGCCGGTTTCGGGAAACTCGGGCTTTGCCGTTTTGAAGGATCTTTTAAAATCCTAAAGCTCACTCTTGCCTTTTGGATATATCCAAAAATATCCATATTTATAAATTATTAAATAAAATCAAATATTTAGAAGAAAGAAATGAGCCATTGACATAAAAATCAGAATACAGTATTTCTGAATTCAGAATTATGTACAATATCGAGCAAGGATCGGCAGAGATTCGGGAGCGAGGGGAGGTCACCATCCCCAAGAAGATCCGGGAGGCGTTTCACCTGGAAGCGGGGCAAAGTCTCACCTTTATTCCCCTCGGAGAATCGGCCCTTCTTTTGACCCCAAAGCGGCTTGAATTGGAAGAGGCGAGGCGCCAGATCAGGAGAATTTTAAAGCAAACGAAAACATCTCCTGAAACCGTTCTCAAAGGCCTTGAATCGAGCCGAGAAGAAGTCTTCCAAAAATATTACGGACAGAAGAAGCATGGACGTTAGGCTTTTTCTCGATTCCAACGTTATTCTTTCCGGTCTACTCTCTTCCAAAGGCTCTCCAAAAATCATCCTCGATCTTCTCAACATCGAAGTCCCTTTGCTTCAAGGGATCACCGGTCAATACAATTTGGATGAGGTTGAAAGAAATCTCCTCAAGAAATTTCCGGAGATTATTCCCATCTATCGAGAATATCTTCCTCGCTTAAAAATGGAGATCATCGAGGTCCCGCCTTGCGAAGAGATTCAGCCGCTTCTCTCTCAAATGTCCCCCAAGGATGCTCCTGTTTTGGCATCGGCCAGAATAGGAAAAGCCGATTATCTCATCACCGGGGACAAAAAAGGATTTCCCAAGGAGGTTGTTTCGCCGATTCGGGTGATCTCTCCGTCCGATTTCTTGAATAAAATTTTGCCGGGATTGATTAATTCGTCACCCTAAGAGGAGGGATTTTTAGGGTGCCTCTCAAACCGACTCAAAAGACTGTAGGCGCAGGGCACCACAAACAGCGTGAGGAACGTCGAGACCAGCACGCCGCCGATGACGGCGATCGCCATGGGGATTCTCGATTCGGCGCCGGGGCCTAGGTTGATGGCGGCGGGGACGGCGGCGGCGATGGTTGAGATCGAAGTCATCAGGATCGGTCGGAGACGGAGTGGGCAGGCCTCCAGGAGCGCTTCGCGCACCTTGAATCCTTCATCGCGTTTCTTATTCGTAAAATCGACGAGCAGGATCGAATTCTTTTTCACAATTCCCATCAAGAGAATCAATCCGATCATGCTCGAAATATTGAGCGACTGTCCCGTGATTAACAAAGCGATCAAGGCTCCGCATAAACTGAAGGGGAGCGCCAGGAGGACCGTCAACGGGTGGAGATAATGGTTAAATTGGGAGGCGAGGATCATGTAGGCGATGATGACTCCGAGCACGAGCGCAAAGATCAGGCTTCGGAATGATTCCTGAAACGTCTCTGTTGTTCCGGTGAAAACGATCCGGTAACCCTCGGAGAGGGTTTGCTGTGCGAGCCGATTCACCTTCGCGATCACGTCGGTCAGCGATTCGCCACGGGCGATGTTGGAGGTGAGGCCGACCGCCCGTTCGCGATTCTTTCGCGTGATCTTCAAAAGTGAAGGGTGCTCTGCGAGTGTCGTCACCTCTTTCAGGGCGATGAGCTCGCCGTGATTATTGCGGACGAAGAGGCGCTGGATGTCTTCCGGTTTCATCCGATCTTCTTCCTCCAGTCGGACCCGGATGTCGCTCCGACGCCCCTTCTCGGTGAATTTTCCGGCGACCTTTCCGGCAATCGCCGCATTGACCGTCCGTCCGATCGTGTCGATCGCAACCCCTCTTTGGGCGGCTCGCTCGCGATCCGGCACCACCTGCACCTCGGGCACGTTGGTCTGATAGTCGGTGTCGACGTCGACAAAGCTCGGGTCGGCCTCCATCGCTTTTTTGATCTTTTGCGAAAATTCCACCAGCTTTCCCCAATCGGCCCCGCGGACGGTGAATTCCACCGGATATCCGCGACCGGCCATGAAACCGCGCGTCGAAAAATCCTGGAGCGTCGCTTTCAAATCGGGGATCGCGTTCAATTCCTTTCGAATCTCCTGCATAAATTCCTGCTGCGAAAGTTTCCTTTTATCGGGCGGTTTGAGGGTGATGAAGACCATACCGGTATTGACATCGCCTCCGCCAAACCCGCCGACGGCGGAGTAGTAGCGATCCACTTCCGGCCTTTTCATCACGACCGCTTCGGCTTGTTTTAAACGGCTGTCGGTGAAGGGAAGGGAAGAGCCGACGGGAGTCTGGAGACGCGCCATCAGCATCGATTGGTCCTGCACCGGCACGAATTCTTTTCTCAAAAACGGCAGCAATCCGAACGAGAGGGCGAAGACAATCAGAGCGCCGATCATCACCTTGCCGCGATGATCGAGGCAGGAGATTAGAAATCGGTGATAGATCTTTTGCCCCTCGTCCATCCAGAGATCCATCTTCTTCCCGATCTTGGTGCGCCGCTTCGCGACCGAGACGAATTGGGAGCAGCGCATCGGCGTAAACGTCAACGCCTCGAAGAGTGAGAGGATCACGGCAACCGACAGGGTAACGCCGAACTGAAAGAAAAATTTTCCGATCACGCCGCTCATAAAAGCGACCGGGGAAAAGACGGCGATGATCGCGAGCGTCGAGGCCAAGGCCGCGAAAGTGATTTCACGCGCACCCAAACGGGCCGCTTCGACCTTGTCCTCTCCCTTTTCCTGATGCCGGGTAATATTTTCCAGCACCAAGATCGCGTCATCGACGACGATACCGATGGCGAGCGCGAGCCCTAAGAGCGTCATATTGTTCAGCGTGAATCCGCAAAAATAAAGGACGAGAAAGGTCCCGACGACCGAGGTCGGGATCGCAAAAAGGATATTCAACGTCGAGCTCCAAGCGCCCAGGAAAAGCCAGCAGACGATTCCGGTCAGGATGGCGGAGAGGAGGAGGGTGAATTTGAGCTCGCCGACCGATTCTTCGACAAACTTCGTGCTGTCAAAATTGACGCCCAACGAAAGTCCGGCCGGGAGGAATTTTTTGATCTCCTCCATCCTCTTCTTCACCCCATGCGCGACTTCGACCGCATTGGCTCCCCGTTGTTTTCGAATACCGAGTCCGATCGCCGGCTTTCCCATGACGCGTGAGATCCGCCTCAGATCGGCGAGGCCCGATTCGACACGCGCCACATCCTTCAAGAAAATCGGCCGATGGATCGGGGCCCCTCCGCGCTCCGGGATGACGATATTTTCAAACTCCTTCGGTGAGACCGCCTCTCCCATGGCGCGGACATTGAATTCCTTTTCAGAAGTTTCGATCCGGCCCGCGGGAAGTTCGACATGGCCGCGATTGATCGCTTGCAGGATGTCGTCGACCGTCAGTTCGTATTCTTCCAGTTTTTTGAGATCGAGCCAGATGCGCAGATTGGGATCGGTGTAGCCACCCAGAAAGATCTCGCCGACACCCGAGACCGTCTGAAATTGATCCTTTAAAGTGTTGCGCGTGTACTCCATTAAATCCCTTATCGGCATGTCTCCGGAAAGGGCGAGCCACATAATCGGCTGATCTTCGGGATTGAACTTCGTGACGACGGCGGGATCGATGTCTTCGGGGAGCCGTTTCTGCGCCTGGGCGACTTTCGTCTGGACGTCTTGAAGGGCAACGTCGATGTCCCGCTTGAGATCGAACTCGATCGTGACCGTCGCGCTTCCTTCCCGGCAGGAGGAGGTGACCTCTTTAATCCCCTGAACCCCCATGACGG
>OBEQ010082275.1_pt1 | contig 19678 bp, 20 predicted proteins | sample 1670901 | NCBI WGS metagenome assembly OBEQ01 (sample SAMEA104232315, study PRJEB22302) | groundwater metagenome | biome: forest; feature: aquifer; material: groundwater | place: USA | collected 2011-08-07 | depth 5.4 m
AAAAAGCAGACAGTTTTTATGGTCTTGGAATAGCTCCAAGTCTTTTGGATTTTCTAGAAAAGTCTGGTTTCAAGTCGCCGACGCCTATCCAGGCGCAAGCGATTCCTGTGGCGATCCAAGGCAAAGATATTGTCGGCATTGCTCAAACGGGCACGGGCAAAACACTGGCTTTCGGAATTCCGATGGTTCAGCGGCTGACTAATCATCCCGGCCGCGCACTGGTGCTTGTACCGACGCGTGAATTGGCCCTGCAAGTAGATGAAGTTTTGAGGACCATTCTTCAGCCGTTTGGCCTTTACAGCGCCGTCATGATCGGCGGCGCTCCGATGTTTCGTCAAATTCAGGCGCTTCGCAAAAATCCGCGTGTCTTGGTTGCCACGCCCGGACGTTTGCTGGATCATATGCAGCAGAAAACCGTAAGTATTCACGATGTGAATATTCTTATTTTGGATGAAGCAGATCGCATGCTGGACATGGGTTTTTCCCAGGATGTGGAACGTATTATCCGCGGTGTTTCACGCGAACGTCAAACACTGCTGTTTTCGGCCACGATGCCGGTTAATATCGTTACCCTTGCGAATAAGCATATGAAGCTTCCGATCAGCGTGGAGATCGCGCGGCCCGGAACGTCCGTGGATCGTGTTACGCAGGAACTTTTTATCGTGAGAGAAGAAAATAAAAAGAATCTTTTGAACCATTTACTGGGCCGGTTTCGCGGTTCCGTGCTTCTCTTTATTCGCACCAAAATTAAAGCCAGGAGGATTACGCTGGCTTTGTGCACCCTGGGCCATAACGCGGTTGAGATTCATTCGGACCGGTCGATGGGACAAAGAAAACAGGCGCTGGATGGGTTTAAAGCCGGCCGCTACCGGATTTTGGTGGCGACGGACATTGCCTCTCGCGGGATTGATGTGACCAACATTGAACTGGTGGTCAATTTTGATTTGCCTGAAGATGCTGAGAATTACGTTCACCGGATCGGCCGTACAGCGCGCGCGGGTCTTACAGGCCACGCGATTACTTTCGCGACGCCGGACCAGGGCTCCGACGTGGCGAAAATCGAACGGCTCATCCGCAAGACGATTACGATCAATAAACACCCCGACCTTGCCGCGGATGAGTTCTATGCGCATGGGCTCGGTTCCGGATCGCGGGGCGGCATGGCCCGGCGCAGATCTTTTAAGCCCAGGCGTTTTGGGCGTCGTTAAACCATTGGGGTCAGGTCTTTACATTTGACAAAATTATGTTCAAAGGCAGTAGATTATTTTTGTCAAATGTAAAGACCTGACCCCAATATGATTGGAGTAAAATAATTCCCGTGATGCCCAGACTTCATTCCTTGAAAGCTAAAACCGCGCAGGCAGATTGGTCTGTTGTGATCCCAAAATTACCGGGACCCCTTCTTTGCCCGGTCGCGGAAAAACTTTCCCTTTATTTCGGCCTTTCTCAAAAAGAATCCCAGGATACTGTCCAGAATACCCCCATCGTTCTTTTCGATTGTCTGGAGTTTCCCGCGGCGCAAAAAATTAAAGAACTGTTCGCGGAAACAGGCGCGGAAATTGTGCTTACGAGGGACACCGCGTTCATCAAGAAGTGTTACCGTATTTTATGGCCCAAAGATACCTCGGAACGGTCAGGCGGAAATTCCCCGGCAGTATCTATGGCCGAAAAAAGTTCTGCCGCTCTGCCCAAAGAGGCAGACACGCCTTTGCAAGATCAGAATCCTTGGGTGGCAGAACTTGAAAAGCGTTTGAAAAATCTTGAAGCTCATGGTCAAGAACTTCAGAGATTGATTGATCAACGCGACCAAACCCTCCGAACGTGCGAAGAAATGCTTCGGCAAGAAAAACAGCTTGGCGAACAGCTTCAGGAACTTTTGGGCCGGAGCCGTGAAGAAGTTGAGGATTGGAAGGACAAATATGGACAAAGTGTCTCCCAAAACAGCGCTCTTGTGAAAATGAATGTGGATCTTGAGGCAGCGTACCGGGCCGCAGGGACGGCGTTAGATTTAAACCGTCAGGAGAAACATCAGCTGACGCAAAGAATGGAAGCGTTGGGGGCTCATCTTGTGGAATTGGGGCGAAAGGCCTGCGAAGATTTGGAGATCGATTAGGAACGCCGGTCGCGTGGAACCCATTGGGGTCAGGTCTTTACATTTGACAAAACTATGTTCAAAGGCCGTAGATTATTTTTGTCAAATGTAAAGACCTGACCCCAATATGCTTAAGCGAGGTGCCGTGAGCGACTGGATCATTTATCAGCTGGTTTGTATCCTGAGTTTCGGATTAAGTCTTTTGCCTTTAAACGCCTCTTTTTGGCTGGCCCGGCAATTGGGTAATCTGCTCTATTTTTGTATGCCGAATCGCCGGAAAGTCACGCTCGAAAATATCCAGGCCGCGTTGGGACAGGAGCTTACTGTCAAACAACAAAAGAAAATTGCGCGCACGGCGTTTCAGAATGCCGGCCTTTCCATCGTAGAATTGTTTCTGGTTAAAAAAATAAAACATGAAGCCCGTAAGCGCATACGCCTGATGGGTAATGAGCATTTGGAGAAAGCTTTCTCGAACGGCAAAGGGGTTTTGTTGGTGATTTCTCATCTTGGCTCGTGGGAATTGCTGGCCTTTTTGCCGTATCTGACAGACCATTTGTGGTCTGTGGTTGTTAAAGACATTCGTAATCCATACCTCAACAAAAAAATTGACAGTCTGCGCCGCGAAATGAAATTGATGCCGATTGCGAAGGCGGGTTCCATTAAAGAAGTGCTTAGAAAATTCAGAAGGAACGAAGGGGTTGCGATTTTGACGGATCAGTGGGCGGGGAACGACGGATTATGGCTGGATTTTTTCGGCCGGCCGACCTCTACGACCTCCATTCCGGCGCGTCTGGCAAAACAAACCGGCTGCGCTTTGATTCCGGCTTATTGCTTGCGTGATGCCGCTGGGCGTTACAGTATCAACATTGAGCCGCAGATTGAATTTAATGAAGTTGAGAAGAATTGGGAAGTGGCCATGACCGGGCGGCTTAGCCGCGTTCTGGAGCGGCAGATCCGTACTTATCCGGAACAATGGATGTGGGGACACCGCCGTTGGAAAAAGAAGCCCGCTTTTTCCCGCGCCGGTTAAAGGAATTTATGAAAGCCATTCCGTCACAACGTTTTGTGCTGCTATTATTCGCGGCCATGGTTATTTTCTTCTTCCGCCTTCACTCGATCCCGCTTTGGTCATCCGATGAAGGCCGTTATGGTGAAATTGCCCGTGAGATGGCCCTTTCCGGAAACATCATTGTCCCGCATTTTAACTATGTGGAGTTTTTGGATAAGCCCATCCTGGCGCCGCTGATAACGGCCCTCAGTTACGCCCTCTTTGGCGTGAGCAGCTTTAGCACGCGCGTTCCTCTCGCTGTGGCGTCCTTGATAGGAATTGTCATGACGTTCTTTTTTGTCCGCCGTTTGTTTAACGCTAAAACAGCGGAGTTGTCTTTTATGGTGCTGGCGACTTCCGCGGGCTATGTCCTGGTTGGGAGGTTTGCCGTGATCGACATGTTTTTTAATGTGTTCGTCAGCGGCGCGATTTTTTCAATGATGGCCGGATTTTTTTTAAAACGGCAGCGTTATTTTCTGGCTTCCTATGGGGTCATGGGACTGGCTTTTTTGACCAAAGGACTCGCAGGTATTGTTCTGCCGCTCGCGGTGTTTTTTATTTTTCTGTTCGTCACGCGAAATAGGGGGGAGTTTAAGAAAATCTCATTGGGCTGGGGTATTTTGATTATGGCGGCGATCACACTGCCATGGTTTGTGACCCTTTGTAAACGGGAACCCGGTTTTTTCAACTTCTTTATTGTCCGGCAGCATTTTGCCCGCTTTGCCAATGCCCATTCCTTTGGCCGCGCCAGGCCATTCTGGTTTTATTTTCCCATTCTTTTGGGAACGGCGTTCCCCTGGTCGTTTTTTATTCCTGCATCCGTCGTGTCGGCTCTGCGGCAGGAAGGGGAAGAAAAACGCAAACATTTGTTCCTGATGATCTGGTTTTCGGTCATCTTTCTTTTCTTCAGTCTATCGCGCTCGAAACTGCCTTATTACATTCTTCCGGTCGGGACACCGCTGGCCGTCCTCACGGCGTCATTCCTTCAACGCTGTTTTCAGAATGAGAAAGGATGGGCGCCCCGGTGGGCGGCATTGACCTGGAAGATTTTGGCCGGCGTCTTGCTTGCTGGGCTGGCGGGGCTCAATATTTTTCTCTGGTTCTCCACCCGGAATACTCTGATGCTGTCCCTGCGGGGGCTGGCCGGGGGATTCTCTATGATTGCCGCGGGAATGATTTTTTGGCTTCTCCGGTCAACTTCCCGCGCCCAGTCCTTTTATATCATGGCGGGCTTGATGGGCATCCTTTTTTTAACCGTCGCCCAGGCCATGGTCATCATCAGCCCCTTCCAAAGTACCTACGCATACGCCGAAGCCTTAAAACCCATGCTTCAGCCGGGAGATCTTGTCGGGATTGCGTCTTCGCCGGATCATTTTTCGGATTTTCCTTTTCATTTACGTCAGCGCGTCATGGTTGTCAGCCCCGATTGGGGAACGCTCGCGCCGGGGGCCAACAAACCTGGCCGTGAGCAGGACTCCAAAGAGTGGTTCATGGGACCCGATAATTTCTCGGACTGGTTTAAGACGCGGAAAGAGCGCGTTTTTCTGCTCATAGATGAAGAAAACTTTCCGGAGATTCAGCGGCATGGGTTCAAGAAGTATCAGGTCGTGAAACGGGGGTTCGGTAAAATTTTGATTCTGATTACGAATAAAGTTTAAAAAAGAAAATGACTCTTCCAAGTCTGGACTACAGCTTTGGCAAAGACTAAACTCGTCTCAACCGAGGAATACCTCCGCCGTTCCATGCTTCGCATGGCCGTCGATTTCCTCCGGTTGATCCGAGCAAGTTTTGCACGAAGCTTCCGCCATAGACTTCTCAGAGTCATTTTCTTTTTTTAAAAAGCATGTTTTTAACAAAAAAAGTGTTGTCACTTCACCGCTTCTAAGCTCAGTGTTGGTGTATAATAGTCGACAATAACAGAACATGATAAATCGCGCAACGAATGACAGGCTTTTGAAGATATACCCGGAGAATGGCCCGTATGAAAAAAATTGCCGTCGTTAACGGCGTTCGAACGCCCTTTATCAAAGCGTGGACTTTATTTGACGATCTTTCCGCCCAAAAACTGGGCGGTCTGTGCGTGCAAGAGCTCTTACAGCGGACGGAGATTGATCCCGCGCTTGTGGATGAGGTGATCATGGGGTGCGTCGGGCAGCCCATTGACGCGGCCAATGTCGCGCGCGTGATCGCGCTCTACGGCGGTATTCCCAAAGACAAAAAAGCCTACACGGTGAACCGTAATTGTGCCTCCGGTTTTGAGTCGGTGACCAGCGCTATCGAAAAAATCAGTGCCGGACAAAATGAAATCGTGATTGCCGGAGGCGCGGAATCCATGTCGAATGCGCCGCTGACCTGGAGTAAGGAATCAGCGCGTCTCTGGATGGATTTGGGCAAGGCTAAAACCCTGGGACAGCGGCTCTCGGTTTTCACAAAATTTCGTCCCAAACATTTCCAGCCTGTGGCGGCCCTGCAGTTGGCCCTGACGGATCCGGTGTGCGGTTTGAATATGGGGCAGACGGCGGAAGTACTGGCCAAAAAATTCGGCATTTCCCGCGAAAGGCAGGACGCGTTCGCATTAGAAAGCAATCATCGCGCTGTTGCCAGCCGTGAGAAAATGCGCGAAGAAATCATGACGGTTTTTCTGCCGCCCAAATATGAAAAGGCCGTGCAGGAGGATAACGGGGTCCGGGAAAATCAAACGGCGGAGCAGTTGGCCAAACTCAAACCCGTTTTTGACCGGCAATCAGGGACGGTGACCGCGGGCAATTCCTCGCAGATTACCGACGGCGCCTGCGCGCTTCTTTTGATGGAAGAATCGAAGGCCAAGGCGTTAGGTTATGACGTCCTTGGAACGGTTCGGGCGTATGAGTATGCCGGGTTGGAGCCCAGTGAAATGGGGCTTGGGCCGGCCTTTGCGATTGAAAAGGTGCTGCGCAAGTCCGGACTGACGCTGAAAGATATTCAGCTTTTTGAAATGAACGAAGCATTTGCGGTTCAAGTGCTGGCCTGTTTGGAAGCCATGGCCTCTCCCAAGTTCGCAGCGGAAAATTATCCGGGCGGCAAGCCGCTGGGCGCGCTGGACCCGGCGCTGCTGAATGTCAATGGCGGCGGTATCGCACTCGGGCATCCGGTGGGGGTCAGCGGCTCCCGGCTCGTGCTGACGTGCCTGAAAGAAATGAAGCGGCGTAATCTGAACCGTGGTTTGGTTTCGTTGTGTATCGGAGGCGGGCAGGGCGGCGCGCTCATTCTGGCAAGAAATTCATGACAACGGCATGGACATTGCGTGAGCAGGACGGACTTGGCATTCTTGTTTTTGATCAACCCGACACCGAAGTGAATATTCTAACTTCCAGGCATCTCGCGGAATTTGACACTCTTCTGACGGAAATCCGCAGCAAAAACAATCTGAAAGCCCTGCTCATCACCAGCGCTAAAAACCGGATTTTTATTGCCGGCGCGGACATTCATGAGATTAAAAGGATTACTACGGAAAAAGACGCCGTTGAAAAAGCGCAGCAGGGTAAGGCGGTTTTTCAAAAGCTTGAAGATCTATTGATTCCGACGATGGCTGTGATCAATGGAGCATGCCTTGGCGGCGGTTATGAATTGGCGCTAGCTTGTAAATACCGTGCGGCTTCTTTTTCGGATAGGGTCAAGATTGGCCTGCCTGAGGTGAATCTCGGGATTTTGCCGGGTTTCGGCGGGAGCATCCGGCTGCCGCGGCTTGTGGGCCTGCTGCAGGGATTGCCGCTGATTTTAGCCGGCCGCGTGGTTTCTTCCAAGGACGCCTTGAAATATGGCATGGTTGACCGCTTGTTTCCCGAAGTTTCTTTGCTCGAGAATTCGATCCGCTGGATGCAGGATATGATCCAGCAAAAGACTTCGAAGCCCCGCGAGCACAAGTCTAAAGGCTTCATGGGCTGGTTTTTTGAAGGCACGGGTATTGGCCGCAAGCTTGTTTTTAAGCGCGCGCGCAAAGACGTGATAGCCAAGAGCAAGGGGTTTTATCCGGCGCCGCTTGAAATCATCCGGCTGGTTGAAAAAACATACGGCAAAGTTTCGCGCGAAGCCTATGCCCTGGAAAGCGAGCACTTTTCAAGACTGGGGACCACCGCGGTTTCCAAGAATCTGATCACTTTGTTTTTTATGAGCGAGAAATATAAAAAACTGGCATGGACTTCGCTGAAGGGAATTAAGACTAAAATCCAAAAATGCGGGGTGATTGGTGCGGGAATCATGGGGGGCGGGATTGCCCAGCTGGTCAGCGATAAAAATATCCCAGTGCGTGTTAAAGACATCAACGATAAGGCGCTCGGCGGAGCGCTTAGAGAAGCGCGGCATATTTACGAAGGCGCGCTCAAACGGCGGAAAATCACGAAGTCCGGGCTGGAATACAAAATGGGACTTATTTCAGCCGGGCTGACAACCGAGGGACTGCGCAGCTGTGGTATCTTGATTGAAGCCGTCGTGGAAGACTTGAATGTAAAACGAAAAGTGTTCCAGGAACTGGGGGATTTGGCCCGCCCGGAAATTATTTTAGCGTCGAACACCTCGTCGCTTTCGGTGACCAAAATGGCCGAAGTGACGAAACACCCGGAACGGGTGATCGGCCTGCATTTTTTTAACCCCGTTCATCGCATGCCGCTTGTGGAAATCATCCGCGCCGCGCAGAGCTCGGAAGAAACCATCGAGCGGACCGTGCAATTCGCCCGGACTTTGGGAAAGACGGTGATTGTGGTCAAAGACGCGCCCGGATTTTTAGTAAACCGGCTGCTTCTGCCTTATATGAATGAAGCGGCCTATCTCCTCGAAGAAGGGCTGAGTGCTGAACAAATAGATCATCTCGTGGAAAAGTTTGGTATGCCCATGGGTCCGATTGAATTGGTGGATCAGGTTGGCATTGATGTGGGTTACAAAGTCGCGCATATTTTGCAGGACGCCTTTGGGGATCGGATGAAAGTGGCGCCGATTCTGGAAGAAGTAAAGAAAAAAGGATTGCTTGGGAAAAAATCAGGGCAGGGTTTTTATCTTCACGAAGGCAAAACGAAGACAATCAATCCCGACGTCAAAGCGGGTTCGCACGCTTCCGGAGTCTCGACGGAAGACGCTTTAAAACGCATGATTTACATGATGATCAATGAAGCCGCGCGCTGTCTGGAAGAGAAAGTTGTGGATGGTCCGGAGACCGTGGATATCGGCATGGTCATGGGAACAGGGTTCCCGCCCTTTCGCGCAGGTCTTTTGCACTATGCGGATTCTGTAGGGGTAAACAATATTGTGAAAGACCTGGAGCGTTTTCAAAACACCGTCAGCCGCGAACGTTTCCAACCCAGTGCTTATCTCCTCGATCTTGCCCGCCAGAATAAGGGATTTTATTCAAAGTAATAAGAGCGTCGCAAGAGTCACCCGTCGCCCGTCGCACGTCTCTCGTAAAATGGTTGTTTCTTTTTCAAACAGTTGGAGAGAACATTCTGGCACAGTTTTTAATTCCGGGAAAAGAGTCCAAGTAAAGATTTACTGCGCGGCACGGGTGACGAGCGACGGGTGACGTGCGACTATTTTTGTGCCGGATTTGCGGCTGCTGCAGGAGGAACGGCCGGTGCGGGAGCTTGAACGACAGCAGCGGCCGCGGCATCAGCGGGTTTCTTCGATTTCAAGTTTTTCGACGTGGAGACGCTTTTTCTGCCGTTTGAGCTTTGATGGCTAGCGGGGATATGCATACCCTGGCCGATAAACGGAAATTCGGTGGTGATGGGAAACGTCACCAGCTGGATCATTCCGGCGGCCGTGTAAACAAAGGCCTTACCGATTCCCACGCAAAAACCGGTCCACCGCGTTTCATATTGCGGGTCATTGGCTTCCGGCCAAGGGTTCATCCAGGAAAAAAGGGTGGTTTTTAAACCGAAAACAAATTTGCCTTCCATGCGGTCGCGGTAGCGTTTCCCCGTGGTCCACGGTGAGGCCGCCCATCCCGGCAGGACTTGAAGGGTCATCATAAGTACGACAAAGAATCCCGCCAGTTTCTTTTTCATAAAATCAGCTCCGGAATTGGATGCCGCCCTCAGGCAGGGGCAGGTCGATGGGAATGGGAAAAGTGACTGCGTGAATGGCGCCGCCCGCCATGTAAGCAACGGTGCGCCAGATGCCGCGGGCGCACCCCGCGAAGAAATTGCCCCGTGTCGGCTCATAAAAAAGGGACAACCAGCCGGAGGATAAATTGAGGATGCCAAAGCCCAATTTGTGGCTCGCTTGCTGGAAATAAGGGTGCGTTTTAACCCACGGGCTGGGTTTAAAATGTTCCGCGGCCAAAGCGGTTTTACCGCTGCCGAGAATCAAGGCCATGAGGGCCAGCGCGGATAATATTTTTTTCATGATGCGAAGATATTACCCTGTGCCGCTGGGGCAAGTCAATGGTACGATATTCTATGATTACAATTCGCCGTTCCCAAGACCGGGGGCACTTCAACCATGGCTGGCTGAATACGTATCACACGTTTTCCTTCGGGGATTATCATGATCCGCGCCACATGGGGTTCTCGGTTCTGCGTGTCATCAATGAAGATTTTGTCGAGCCCGGGCAGGGGTTTGCGCCCCACGCTCACCGTGACATGGAAATTATCACATATGTTCTTGAAGGCGCGCTGGAACACAAAGACAGCATAGACAATACTTCGGTCATCCGGGCCGGAGACGTTCAGCGCATGAGCGCCGGCAGCGGGGTCACGCACAGTGAATACAATCATTCCGGCAAGGAAGCGGTCCATCTTTTCCAAATCTGGATTTTGCCGAAGCAGAAGGGCCGGAAGCCTGGTTACGAACAAAAAACATTTGGAGATACGGGGCGGGTTAACCAGCTCCGCTTGATTGCATCTTCAGATGGCCGCCAAGGATCTGTTTCACTCGGGCAGGAAATACTGCTTTATGACTGCCGCCTTGAGACGGGGCATTCGATCAACTACGCCTTGGCGCAGGATCGTGCTGTTTGGCTGCAAATGGCGCGGGGTTCCCTCAGGATTGCCGGCGGCACAACGCTGGAAGCAGGGGATGGAGCGGCGGTGACGGCAGAATCCGCATTTGAAATCTCAAGCGGTTCCGGCGCGCATTTCCTTCTTTTTGACCTGCCTCAGTAAGTCCTGGGAGGCTATTTATTCGTGGCGAATTTTTTAAATCGGCTTACAATAGAGGCGTTTTTTACGCGAGCCATCAAAAAATCCGGAGGGGTGTATGAAAATGAGTAAGCAGAAAATAAGTTTTTTTCTTATGGCCATGATGATGAGCGGGCTGTCAGTGTTTGCAGCGGCGCCGGAACATTTTTACAATCCTCCCGAAAATATCAATCTTGATCCCGCGTATGTGCCGGGCGCTTATTCCACACCGGAAACACAGCCTGCGCGAACCATTTACGAAAATGCAAAACAGGAGCTGGCGACGGCGGTTGATTTTGCCTCCGGAGATCATCTTTTCACCCAGAATGGGGGAGATGTTACGTTTACGGTGATTAAGAATGAAACAGCCAGCGTGCTGGGTTATTTCCGCGAATTTTTTGGCGTGTTGAAACTTGTGAAAGGCCAGCCGGATTCCATGGTCATGGTGATTGACATCAATTCACTGGATACGGCTGTGCCGGGCCGTAATAACCGGCTGATCGACTTGTTTTTCAGGAGCACCAAGCCGGAGTTTGGGACTGCGACAGTCAATTTTGACAAACTGGATTTGGGCGGAAAATTATTAGCCCAGTTAAAAGATGGGAAGGCCCATCCGGTGAGGGCGTCCGGAAAAATTCATCTCAATGGCGTCGACAATCCGCTGACCACGGAATTGACACTCCGGAAAACCGGGGCTGTCTGGAGTGTGAAGACGGCGAAGCCGGTCGATCTTTTGATCTCAGACTTTGCGTTCACGGAACGAATCCCTGACCTTTTGAAAGCATGCAATCATAAATCACTGGGGAATCATGTCGCAATCAACGTTAACTTATACTTAAAATAAACTTATAAAATATCTCTTTACCCTTAATACCAACCTGCCGAAATATTAAACAGAAATGCGGGTTGTCTGCGGATGTTTCTTCCCAAACGGAGGTGCCGATGTATACGTGCACAGTATGCGGCGGTGAATTTGCGTACCTGATTTTCGAATACAACAGCCTTGTCTGCGAAAAATGTTCCATCCGTAAAAATATCAAAAACACTGAAGAGTTTGACACCATAGCTGAAGCCGCGGATGAACTTGTCAGTCTCGAACCGGAAGTTGAGGCTAGCGAAGAAATCGGCGGCCAGGACGTGGAACAGCTTTTCGAGTTGATTGACAAGATTGACAATCCCCAGCTTCGGGAAGACTTTCGCGATTTGGCCCAGCAGTATTTTGAAGAAGAACTAGGTTAAAACATTTCCATCTGCGGCCGGGCAAACATCCGGCGGCGTTCCGCGGGAATGATAAACGGTTTGCCCCACAGCCCATCATAGCCCGGTTCCAAAGAATAGTTCTTTTCGCGCACAGCCAAAATGGCTTCTGCAATCAACGGATGTGCCGCAAGTTGAAGCTCTCCCTCGGTGCGCGTCAGCAGAATGTCAAACTCGGTTCCCAATTGCGCGGTCAAGCGGCCGTACTCTTGCTCGACGGTCTTGGATTGAGTTTCCTTTCCCAGGGCATCGGCTAGAATCATTTGCAGGGGCAGAACCGTTCGAAAGGGAATTGCCGCCGGCGGTGTGAATTCTTCGGTCCGCTGAGCTAGTGCTTCCACGCGATGCTGTACTCCCACGGTCACTTTCTGACGGCAAACGGGGCAGAGGTATTTCCGGTTCCGGGTTTCGGCCGGATTCATCACGGTCCCGCACTTGCGATGACCGTCCCAATAATATTTGCCGTAGCGTGAATCCACTTCGATGGTATAAAGCAATTTTTCAGGATTTTTCTCACGGATGGCACCGATCATTTCATGATAATTTAATGCCGTTCCAAACACCGTTGCCTCACGCCCCACTTTTTCCGGGGAATGCGCATCTGAAAAAGACACGCAAGCCACATCGTCAAGCTGGGGAACGCGGCGGTTCATGGCCGGGTCAGAGTCCAGTCCTGTTTCAATCGCGTGAATGTAAGGGGTTTCCTCTTCAAAACATTCTTCCAGAGAATTAAAGCCAAAATTTGAACCAAAGAGGGAATACCAGGGGGTCCACAAATGAGCCGGGATGCAAAGGATATCCGGGTCCACCAAACGTAGAAATCGCACAAGGTCTTTGACATGCCGCCGGAAAGTCGGACGGCCGTCTTCTTCAAGATGCCCCCACTGAGCCAGTTCAAGGTTGATCTTACGCACGCAATCTAGAGAAGGTGCGAGCACGACCGAGTGAATGCGTTTTTCCTGTTTTGTTTTTGAATAAAAAATATTACAGATTTCTGTCGTCAGCATAAAGCGCACCTTGCTGGAAGCCCCCCGGTATTTCAAGAGACCCGGCTCCGCCGGCTCAAGCTCTGTTTTAATGGCTTTAAAATGAAGAGGGTGGGTGAAGTCCCCCGTGCCAATGACGTCAATACCCTTCATTTCTGCCTGGCGTTGAAGTTCAAACAGGCTCATGCGCGGCGAAACTGCCTGTGCGTATTTGGAATGCACATGAAGGTCGGCGATGATGGGCATGAAAGATATCTTAAACTTAAATAAAGAAAGCGACAAGGGGGAGAGAAAAGCGCTAAGCGTTAAGGGAACAGAGAAATATTCCTCCAAAACGCGCTGTGCGCTGATTGTTTTTCCGGAATATTTCTCTGTTCCCTTCTTTACAGTCCAGCTCAACATTCATCCCTAACCGTCATTGAAAGAAGCTGGAGAAGTGTTCCGGAAAAACAATCAGCGCCTCTTGCCGAGGAAGGAGATCCATTTTGGGGACGACAGTTCCCAAAATTAGCTCCGGACACAGGCGGCGCGTTTTGGAGGAACGCTTCTCCAGCTTCTTTCAACAGGGCATATACCCCGATGCTCTTTGAGGGATTTACTTTCGGGAATGACCGAGGCATACTATTTCTTCTATGAGGAGGCGGGACATGAAGATCAAAATCGCATTTTTTCTTTTTCTTGGATTGATCGGTGGAAGAACGCTGTTTGGGCAGGTCATTGCGACAGACATTGAATATCATGACGGCACCGTGGTGCTTCAGGGTTATCTTGTTTACGATGATGCGGTCAAGGGACAGCGCCCCGCAGTCATGGTAGTGCCCGAATGGCTGGGACTGAATGATTATTCTAAAATGCGCGCCGGGCAGCTCGCCCAATTGGGTTATGTGGGCTTTGCCGTGGATATGTTCGGTAAAGGCGTGCGGCCGAAAACTCACGAAGAAGCGGCTAAAGTTTCGCGTGCTTATCGTGAAGACCATCTTAAAATGCGTGCGCGCGCCAAGGCAGCCTATGATTTTCTTTTAAAACAAGCGATGGTGGACCCGAAACATGTTGCTGTCATCGGGTATTGTTTCGGCGGCACCACGGCGCTTGAAATGGCACGAGCCGGATTACCGCTTGCGGGTGTGGCTAGTTTCCATGGGAGTCTCGGGACCTCCATTGTCTCACGTCCGGGGGATATCCACACCCCGATTCGTGTTTTCCACGGGGATGAAGATCCTTTTACCGATCCGGAATTGGAAGGTTTTCGCAAGGAAATGCGCGAAGCTGCGGTCGAAGACTGGCAGGTAGTCATTTTAAGCGGAGCAGTTCATCGTTTCACGGTGCTTTCGGCAGGCAATGATAAAAGCACGGGCGCTGCTTACAATAAGCGCGCTGACAGAGAATCCTGGCGGGCGCTTGTCAGTTTTTTACACCAGGTATTTGAATAACGCCAGATGAGAGTGCCCTGTGGCTTGTGCCGCGTGACTCGAAGATCGCAAAAAAATGTTTTACGTGTCACACACCACGCGTCACGCAGCACGCAGATAACCCCGGAAAAAATGCTGCATGTTTAAGATACGGAGTACGGGATTAAAAGCGCAGGGGGGCAGACGTCGAAGGGCCACGCGGGTTGGTTTGGTGATCACGGTTCTTTTGACCGGTACCGCTCTTTGGGGAACGCGGGTCGATCCCAATTTTTTTCGTGATTTTCAGCTCAAGCACGGCCGCAGCGAGATGGCGGGAGTCAAAGTTCTTTCTTTTTCGAAAAGCGTTGTTTCAAATAAAGTGATCGCTCATGGCCGGAAGCGGCCTGAAATTACCTATCGTGTAAAATATCAGTTTCAGGATCAAAGCGGCTGGCCCTGGAATTCTGAAGAAACGGTTGATGACAGTATGTACGCCGCTCTTGTCAGTAAAAATACGGCGCGCGTTCAATACCTGAAGCAAGATCCAAAAGTGTGCCGGTTGGTGAAATAGGTGGAAATGTCGCCCGTCGCCCGTTAAAAACTGATAAAATGGAGCACCGCATTGAGAACAAAACTATGAACCAAGAGAAAGCAATCTTCGCGGGCGGATGTTTCTGGTGTGTCGAATGCTCCCTTGCAAAAGCGGGCGGGGTGATCAATGGGGTGTCAGGGTATACGGGCGGCCATGTCGCAAATCCATCCTATGATGAAGTTTCAAGTGGCCAAACAGGGCATGTGGAGGCGGTTGAAATTACGTACGACCCCTCAAAAGTGACTTACAACACACTGCTGGAGGCTTTTTGGAAAGAAATTGACCCGACGGATCCAGGCGGGCAATTTGCGGATCGCGGCACTCAGTATAAAACGGCGATTTTTTACATGAATGCGAAACAGAAGAAAGCGGCTGAAGCCTCGCGTGACCGACTCTCGAAGTCAGGCCGTTTTAAAAATCCGATTGTGACGCAAATTTTGCCCGCGGCGCCTTTTTATCCTGCCGAAGACCATCACCAGCAGTATGCCATGAAGAACGCAACTCATTACAAACTCTATCGTTATGGCTCAGGACGTGGACCTTTTCTTCAGAAGGTTTGGGGCGGCAAGTAGGATCTCCATGAGAATCATTTAATCTCCTTCTAATGCGCCTCTCATGAGCGATTTACTAGGATTCATTTTAGTGAGGTAAAAATGCAGGCTTTCTGTATAATATCAAGCTCTGTTGGCATATTCTTAATGTCCAATAGAACGTAGCTTGCAAATTCAAACAGGCATCTCTCAAGGAGGAATACCATGATTACGATTCGTAAAACGTTAGCTATTGCTCTTCTAGCTTTGATCGCGGCCACGCCGGCTTTTGCTGAACATGCGGCAGGTCATAAGAGGGTCAGAGGGGCAAAAAAAGCGCATAAAGCCGCTAAAATTCACGCGGCGCATGAGGCAAGCGAAACCAAAGCACCTGAAGCCAAGTAATACTGAAAGAGTCTCGCAGCACCGGGCTGTTCACCAGCCCGGTGCTGCGGGAGCTATGCCTTCATTATCCCGCCGCACCGAAGAAGAGTTCTATGTCCGTACGGATTACAAAATTATTTATGAGGACGACTGGCTTCTAGTGATTGACAAACCTTCCCCGCTTCCGGTGCATCCCGGCGGCCGTTTTTTCACCAAAAATCTTGTCAGTTTTTTGAGAGAAGATTTTAAATACCCCATTCATATTGTGAACCGGTTGGATTCTGAAACCAGCGGCATCGTGCTGGTAGCCAAGAGCGGTGTGATGGCCGGTCTTTTGGGGCGGGAGTTTGAGTTCCGGAGGGTGGAAAAACATTATGCGGCGCTTGTGATCGGCCGCCGCCCTGAAAGATCAGGATGCGTGGAACTGCCGCTCGGTCAGCAGCAAGAAGGGCGTTTTCGCATGCGCTGCCATGACCCGCTGGGTGAAACCGCGCAAACGGATTATGAAGTGGTTCATGAAAGTGAACAAAATGGAGAGTTCTTCACCTTGATGAAGATTTATCCGCGAACAGGGCGCATGCACCAAATCCGTGCCCATCTTGCGTTGACGGGCACTCCCATCGCCGGTGATAAAATTTATATTCAACCCAAAATTTACGAATGCTATATCGAGGCGGGCTGGCACGAAGACATGCTGGCGGTTGTTAAAGCCCGGCGCTTGATGCTGCATGCGGAACGGTTAATTTTCAAGCATCCCGTGACAGACCGAATCATGAATATCGCGTGCGAAATGCCGGGGGAGTTTCAATTCGCAGGAACTTGAGATCCCTGTTTTCGCAGCGCAGCGACGAAGAAGCCGTCGGTGTTGTCGCGGGCAGGATCGAGGTGGAAAAACCCACGAATAAAATCGTCATCGTTTAGAGGAATAAGCTCCGGATGCTTGGCAAGAACCTCTTCGAGGGTCTTTTCATTTTCATAAGGATCCAGCGAGCAGGTGATGTAAAAGAGCGTCCCTCCCGGTTTCAGGCGGGGCAGAGCGCTTTCGATAATCGCCACCTGGTCCGCGTGATGTTTTTCGAGCCATTTGGGAGTGAGTTTCCACTTGGCGTCTGGATTCCGCCGCAGAGTTCCTGTGCCCGAACAAGGGGCATCGACGACAATTTTATCAAAGCCGCCTTTGGCAATTTTGATTTCATCCATGCGCATAAGATCCGCGGGGAAAATATTGAAGATGCCAGCGCGCTGGGCGCGCTTTTTAAGATCTCCCAACTTCTTCATGCGGATATCGGTGGCCACAATCCGCCCTTTGTTTTTCATCATGCCGGCCATGAGCAGTGCTTTGCCTCCGCCGCCCGCGCAGACATCCCAAATTAATTCTCCGGGCTGTGCATTGACCCGCAAGCCCGCCAGCTGACTGCCTTCATCCTGCACTTCAAAAAGCCCCTCACGAAATTCTTCGCTGTCGAAGATGGCAACGCGGTTGGTAAAGACGATGCCAAGCGGTGATTTTTCCGTTGGCCTAACGTGAAATTCTTTTTGATTGAGACGGTCCACCAGCTTCTCACGGCTGATTTTGACTGTGTTGGTACGGATGGTCAGCGGCGGGCGGTCATTTAAAGCTCCGAGCAAGGTTCCCAGCGTGCTGGTATTCCAATACTGTGACCAGCGTTCCACCAGCCAGAGCGGGAAGGAAAAACGCAAGGCCATTTCTTCATTAGGGCTTTGCTTTTGTTTTAAGACGGGCGGCCGTTTTTGCCGCAGATGACCGAAAAGACGCTCGGCTTGTTCGCGGGGCATTCCAAAGTTTCCGACTTCCCGTTCAAAATCTTCCAGGGACAGGATATTTTCACTTGCCGCCGCCATGAGCCCCATCAGCAGGGCATCGGAACCGGCTTTAAATTGAGAGGCCCAGGCCTCCAGCAAAGTCTTGTGGCGGAACAGTGTATAGGTGATCTCCGAAAGGAATTTTCTGTCGCGGCTTCCGAGCGTTTTGCGGTATCGGAAGAAATAATTAGCAAGCCAGTGGTCCGCCGGGCCGGAATCCTTTTGAATCTCTCTCCAGATTTCCGCCGCGGTTCTTAATTGAGTGCCCAGGATTTTTTCGCGTGTGGCCATGGGCATCATAGTAGTGTAAAATGGCGCCAGAGAAAAGGAGGATTTATGGTTCCGTTAAAACGGGAAATGGCAACTTACGCAGTTTTTATTTTTCTTTTTGCCGGATGCGCTTCCGCACAGCACCCCACGGCTTTTTTGGGCAGTGATGCGCCGCTTCTCGGCAGCGGTCATTATTTTTCAGGCGAATACGCAGCACCCAATACCCATTGGTCGCATTACTCCAAAGTGAAAGCCCTTCCCGTTACATTAGATTATTTTTCCAGCTCCGATATTAAAAATATTAAAACAATTGAACCGCTGGCTAAAATTATGCAAAAACAGTTTGAAAATATTCTTAAATTGTCGCGTACGATCATTCCAGCCGATGGGGTTGCTGACGCGCAAACGCTGATCATTGAACCTACGCTGGTTCAAATCAGCGGCTCTTACAACTTTATCAATGTGGAGAGCCTTGCCGTGGGAGGTGCCGTGACCTCAGGAACGACCTCGTTTGAATTCCTAAGCAATAAAACTCCTTTTAAAAATGTCATAACCTATTTATATAGCTATAGTTATAAATATTTATAGAGTGACTGGCAATTTTATAATTCATGGGGTATAAGTTTTATAGGACGTTGAGTGGGTTTTTGTTGTGTCCCAGGGAGAAAATTCCATTGGAGGTGGATTCGATGAAAAAGATGGCGCTTTTAGCTGCAGCACTTATGGTTACAATGGCTTTACCAGCATGGAGTATGCCGGATGTGCTGGATCGTCAGATTGACCATACCATGAAGTCCGATATTGGTCCTGTAGCGGATGCGGGCAGGATTTTGGATTTCACGAACAAGGGGATTACGAAGGGTTACCATACGGTAACCGGCCCCATGAAACTAGTCTTGGACCCGATTCGCACGGTACGGGACGAGACAATTCGTGGAACAAAGCTAGTGGTCAATACGCTATGGGATGTGATCACGTTAAAACATTTCAGACGTTGATTAGACGAGCGGCAAGCTTGCCAATCACCGTACCGGCACACGGGTGCAGGTGAAATCAACGTGAGAGCATCGTAATCTCTAGAAGGCGCCCCGAGGCAGTTTTTCGCCTCCCGGGCGCCTTCTTTTTTTCCGAAAAATTTGATTGACCCGCCTTTTTAGTGTATATACAATAACAGCATCTATTTAAAATCGTATATACAATAGTTCATTCTATCGCTGATTCCGGGATGGGGGACTGGGCCGCTTTTAAACCGGTCCCCAATTCTGGACAAGGGGGTAACGCATGAGTCAAAAAGCCACGACCGCCAAACCGGCAAAGTTTGCAAAGAAGACCCAGCTTGGCGGTGCCGAGAATAAACTGATTTCCATCCGTATTCCGGAGAACATGATTGACAGCCTGCGCAAAGTCGCCGGCGAAAAAGGGGACCTGGGCTACCAGCAGCTTATCAAGAGCTACATTTCCAAAGGGCTGGGCAGTGAAGAGAATTTTGGAAATGCCGCCTCAGGCATTTTATCTAAAATCACAAAGTATCGGCCGGAAGAAATCGCGGGGCATAAGAAGCCGATGAAAAAAATCGGTATGCCGAAAATAAAGATCAAAAAACAAGAGCGCGACAATGTGGCGAAATTGACGGAATCGCGTGTCATTGCCGAGGACATTCGTGAGCTGGCGGCCGCCCTGAAGCCGTATTCAAAATTTTTCGCCGGAAAAACTTTTTTGATCACCGGGGCCTTTGGTTTTTTGGGGCGCTACATGGTCCATCTTTTGAAGCACATGAATGAAGAAGTGCTTGAGACCGAGTGCCGCGCGCTCCTTCTGGATAACTTTGTGACGGGTTATGAACAGCAGGTGGTTTCAGACAAGAACCTGATTTTTCACCGCCACGATGTTATCAAACCCTTTGAAACGGACGAGGAGATTGATTACATCATTCACGCCGCGGGTATTGCTTCGCCCGTTTACTACACGAAGTACCCGATTGAAACCATGGATGGGGGCACGATCGTGACGCGCAACACGCTGGAGGTGGCGTACAAGAAGCACGTGAAGAGCTTCATTTTTATGAGTTCCAGTGAAGTCTAAGGTGACCGGGATCCCAAATTTATTCCGAGGCCCGAAACTTATAACGGCAATGTCTCCATTACCGGGCCGCGCTCCTGTTA
>OBEQ010901117.1_pt1 | contig 19671 bp, 15 predicted proteins | sample 1670901 | NCBI WGS metagenome assembly OBEQ01 (sample SAMEA104232315, study PRJEB22302) | groundwater metagenome | biome: forest; feature: aquifer; material: groundwater | place: USA | collected 2011-08-07 | depth 5.4 m
CACCCTGCATGCCTTCAAACCGGACCCTGCCTGTAAAGGGTAAATCTTCTTCTGCAGGATCCAGCACTTGCAGCAAATGACCCTGCACGCCTTTTGCAGCATAGGCATTCACGCAGGCTGCAGTTTCTTCCAGTGGTGACAGAAAATCCCCAACCAGAACCAGTCTGGCGAAATGCGGCAACGGCAATAATGGCGGCAGATCATTTTCTCCCGCGGGCGAAAGCACCATGTTTTCCGCCAAACGTGAAAATGCCGCGCGTCCCGATGCGGGCGGTTGTCCACCCCGTTGCAACAGTCCAATGCGTTCGCCCCCGCGCATTAATAGATTGGCCAGCGCCAAGCTTAACACCAACGCCCGCTCCTGCTTGCTGTGGGCCGCAAAAGCCGAGCAATAATTCATCGAAGGAGAACAGTCGCACCACAGCCATACACTTTGCGCGCCCTGCCATTCATTCTCGCGCACAAAATGATTTTGTGATTTTGCCGATTGACGCCAGTCAATTTTATTCGCGGCATCGCCGGGGCTGTATTGACGGAATTGCCAGAAACTTTCACCAATACCCGAACGGCGGCGGCCATGTTCGCCGTGGGAAAGGGTATTTGCAATCTGATCGGCCTGCAGCATCAGGGCAGGCAGTGTCGTGGATAATGCGTCTGCCGACTGGCGCAGGGAAGTTACCTGGCCGGCAGCATCGATTCCCTGAGCATCAGCCGCCATGGCGCTTTGATCCCGGCAGTTAAGTAAGGTTTCCAACCAGTCGGTTGATCACGTCACTAATGGTAACCCCATCAGCGCGCGCAGTAAAATTCAATGCCATGCGGTGACGTAAAATCGGGCCAGCCAGCGCCGCCACATCATCAATCGAGGGACTGTAACGGCCATCTAATAACGCGCGGGCGCGCACCGCCAGCATCAGCGCCTGACTGGCGCGCGGCCCCGGTCCCCAGGCGACATGCTGACGAATTTCCGGCATGGCGGCATCGTCCGGGCGCGCGGCGCGCACCAGGCGCAGAATGGCGTCGATCACGGTTTCGCCCACCGGCAAGCGTCGCACAAGACGCTGAGCGGCGCCAAGCTCGCCATCATTCATCACCTGTTCGGCGACAGCCTCCTCGATGCCGGTCGTCGCCAGCAGCATGCGCCGTTCGGACGCTGCATCGGGATAATCCACATCGATCTGCAACAAAAAGCGATCCAGTTGCGCCTCGGGCAAAGGATAGGTGCCTTCCTGTTCCAGCGGATTTTGCGTCGCCAGCACATGAAACGGCAGTGGCAGGTCATAGCGTTGCCCGGCCACGGTGACATGATGTTCCTGCATCGCCTGCAGCAGGGCCGACTGGGTGCGCGGGCTGGCCCGGTTGATTTCATCGGCCATCAGCAACTGGCAGAATACCGGCCCATGAATGAACCGGAAGCCGCGTTTGCCTCCGGCGTTTTCTTCCAGCACTTCGGAGCCCAGAATGTCGGCGGGCATCAGATCCGGGGTGAACTGGACACGGTTATTATGCAGCTCCAGCACCGCACCTATGGTTGCCGCCAACCGGGTCTTGGCCAACCCTGGCACTCCCACCAGAAGGGCGTGGCCACCGGACAGGATGGTGATAAGGGTCTGGTCGACCACTTCATTCTGGCCAATAATGACCCGGCCGATACTCTCACGCACCTTGGTGATTTTATCGCCAAGCAGGCCGATTTCCCGCTCAAGTTCCGGGATTATGGGTGTGGAAACTTCACTGAAATTATGCATATCAAGTACTATATCCTAGCAAAAGCCATTGGTGCAGCAAAACATTAGGCCTTATTTTCCCGGATCACGCTATTATGTTCTGCATCAAAGAAGGATAATTCAGGGTTATGAGTCAAATCAGCCCCGCCAACCCCGCTGATCTGTTTCGCGGGATTGAGCGGCAAATATGGTCCCGCGCCAAACGGGGCCCCGCCCCCGTGGATAAGTGGGAGCCGGATTTCTGTGGCGATATCGACATGCGGATCGCCCGCGATGGCGTGTGGTACTATATGGGTTCGCCCATCGGCCGGACCGCCATGGTTCAGATGTTTGCCTCGGTGCTGCGCCGGGATGCGGATCACAACTATTATCTCGTCACGCCGGTGGAAAAAGTAGGCATTAAGGTCGATGACGCCCCGTTTGTGGCGATTGAAATGAAAGTCGAAAATAAAGGCCGGGGACAGGTTTTATCGTTTCGCACCAACGTCGATGATTGGGTCACGGCGGACACCGCCCATCCGTTACGTGTGACACTGAAGCCCGAAACGCTGGAGCCTTCGCCCTATGTGCTTGTGCGCGGACGCCTTGAAGCGCTAATCAACCGGGCAGTGTTTTACGATCTGGTCGAACTCTGTGTTGATGAACCTGTCAACGGCACGAACATGTTCGGCGTCTGGAGCAGCGATATTTTCTATCCCTTTATGCCGTCAGATCAAGTTGGACGAACCCCATGCGCGAATTGATACGCAGCCGTCTGCGCACCACGCTGCCGGACACATTGGTGCATCCAGAGATAATGCCGCCTGCGGATGGCAGGCACGTACTGTCTGGCGTCACGGAATTTCGTCTTGCCGCTGTATTGGTGCCGATCATTGATCATCCGGACGAGATGACCGTGTTGCTGACGCGGCGTCCCGATCACATGAACAAACATGCCGGCCAGGTGGCGTTTCCCGGCGGGCGCGTCGATCCAACCGATGCGCATCCCGTTGCCGCCGCGCTGCGCGAGGCGGAGGAAGAGGTTGGGCTTGCCGCCCATCATGTGGAAATTGTCGGGCGGCTGGATGACTATCATACCGGCACCGGATTTCAGATCACGCCGGTCGTAGGCATTGTCACCCCCGGTTTTGTCCTGAAAGCCTGCGATAATGAGGTGGCTGAAATTTTCGAAGTGCCGCTATCGTTCCTGATGAACCCGGATAATCATCAGCGCAAGGAAACCGAGTTCAAGGGCAGGATGGCGCAATATTACGCGATGCCCTATAAAGATTATAACATCTGGGGCGCGACGGCGGGCATGCTGGTGAACCTGTTTAACAGGCTGTACGGATAATGCTGCGGGTTGTCCTGATCAACATTGCATTGTTTGTGCTGCCGCTTGCCTTATATGCGGCGTATTTCTATGTCAGAGAACGCAATCAGAATGCAGTTACGATAGAATGGAAAAATATGCCCCTGAGTGTTTTGCTGCAGATCGGTTTAGGCCTGATCGTGATCGGTATGCTGGTCACAGCCTATGTGGGCGGCGATGATGCGGGTGGAACCTATGTGCCTGCGCGGATGGAAAACGGTAAGTTGATTCCCGGTGAGGTGCAGTAATGAGTGAAAACGTGCTGCCGATGATCGGCTGGATCGTGGATCCGGATGTGGTCAAAGTCATGCAGGCATTGCTGGCGGGCACGGGTGTTGAGGCGCGTTATGTCGGCGGTGCTGTGCGCGACACGGTGCGTGGCGCCATGCAATATGGTGTGCAGGTGGATGTCGATATAGCGACCACCGCAACGCCGGAAAAGGTTGTCGAATTGCTGAATGCAGCTGGGCTCAAATCCGTGCCTACCGGCATTGACCATGGCACCGTGACAGCCGTTTCAAATCATCGCCCGGTTGAAATCACCACTTTGCGCTGCGATGTCAACACGGATGGACGGCGTGCCGAGGTGGTCTATACCACGGACTGGGCTGCGGATGCGGCGCGCCGTGACTTCACGATGAACGCCATTTACGCGGATATGGATGGCGCCCTGTTTGATCCGCTGGGCGGCATTGCGGATGCCAAGGCAGGGCTGGTGCGGTTTGTCGGCGATCCGGACGCCCGCATTCAGGAAGATTATCTGCGCATTTTGCGCTTCTTCCGGTTTTATGCCTGGTGTGGAAAAGGTGAGATGGACCGCGATGGGTTGCAGGCCTGCGCGCGCCATATTGCTGGACTGGCGCAATTATCGCCGGAGCGGATCGCGAAAGAATTGCTGAAACTGATTTCCGCCGAAAACCCCATGCCAGCCATCCGGCAAATGGCGGCCAGTGGGATTCTGACAGCAGTGCTGCCCGAAGCGCGCAATCTGGAGCGCCTGAACGCCCTGATCGAAATTGACGGCATGACGTTTTTTGAAGCTGATCCCATTATGCGATTGGGCGCACTTTTACCCGATGATGGGGCGGTTGCGACCGCGGTTGCGGCACGGTTGCGGCTTTCGAATGCGCAGCGTGACCGGCTGGTTGCGATGTTGTCGGCCACTTTGCGCGTGTTTTGCTATATGTCTGTGCGTGAAATGCGCCGTACAGCGTACCGGATGACGCCGAAGGTGATGCGCGATGTGGCGATGCTGCGCTGGGCCGGGGATGTGAAACGCAATCACAATGCGGTGCAATGGCGCGCGCTGCTTCCTATGATTGATAGCTGGAAGCCGCCAACTCTGCCGCTGGATGGGCATCACGTAAAGCTTGCAGGTGTTCCTGATGGGCCGCAGATCGGCGAGGTCTTGCGTGAGGTCGAGGAATGGTGGATCGATGCTGATTTCACCACGGACGAATATTCGCTGATCGAGCGTATGAAAGCCGTTGTGCAGGCGACGGTTTTATAAATTCCCGGCGCATCATTCAAAATGAATAGCCTTCCTTCTTGTCCGGGGCTGGCTGCGGCTGGGCTTGCGGTGGCGTTGGCGTTTTAGCTGGCGCAGCGGCGGTCCGGGCAGGCGGCGTGTTACTGCTGTTTGCCACATCTGCATCTTCCAGAATGCGGCCAGCTTCTTCCGGGGCAATGATGCCGGAAGTGCGCAAGGTGTCAACGGCATCGGCCATGGTTTGCATGCCAAACTTCTGGCCCATCTGCATCATGGAATAAATCTGCGGAATTTTATTTTCGCGGATCAGATTACGGATCGCGGGTGTCGCCATCATGATTTCATGCGCCGCTACTCGCCCGCCGCCTTCTTTGCGCAGTAAGACCTGCGCCACCACGGCCTCCAGTGATGTGGACAGCATGGCGCGGACCATTTCCTTGTCGCCTGCTGGGAACACGTCGATGATGCGGTCAATCGTTTTGACCGCCGAGTTGGTATGCAGCGTGCCCATCACCAGATGCCCGGTTTCTGCCGCCGTCAGGGCCAGAGAAATGGTTTCACGGTCACGCATTTCACCGACCAGGATTACGTCCGGGTCTTCGCGCAGCGCGCTTTTAAGCGCACGGGCAAACGAATGTGTGTCGCGCCCCACTTCCCGGTGATTGATCAGCGCTTCACGCGACGTATGTACAAATTCCACCGGATCTTCGATGGTCAGGATATGCCCGCCGCGCGTACGGTTGATGTGGTCGATCATCGCGGCAAGCGTTGTGGATTTACCACTGCCCGTGGGGCCGGTTACCAGCACCAGGCCGCGATCAAGTTCTGCCAGCCGGGCAAGTGCCGGCGGCGCATTTATTTCATCCAGGGTTTTGATCACGGTCGGAATGGCGCGAAATACCGCCGCCGCCCCGTCTTTATTGCTGAACGCATTAACCCGAAACCGCGCATCAGCGCCGAACGCAATTGCGAAATCCATTTCCAGTTCGGATTCATACACAGCGCGTTGCGCCTCGCTCATCACTGTATAAATCATGGCGCGGATCACATCACCGCTCAGCGGGTCTGCCTTGATCCGGCGCAAACCGCCATCAATGCGCAGCACCGGCGGGCTGCCCCCCGACAGATGCAGATCCGACGCCCCGTTTTCGATGGCAAAAGCAAGCAGTTCCGAGATTTCCATTGCGTGTCCTGCGTCATCTATTCGTTGAACAGTCACAGATTAGCGCGTACTTGTTACTGCATCATCAACAGACTTAAGGGGTGCGGCATGCCACTGGCGGCAAGCAGCACGACGGTATAGAGACCGGCGGCAAGGGCAGGGCCGAACGGAAATACCGCATCACCGCCACGCCACCGCCAACCAGCCGCAAATATGATGCCAGCAAGTCCGGAAATCATCATAAAATCCGCCAGGCCATTTATGCCAGTCCACAAACCGGCGACAGCAAAAAATTTTACATCCCCAAATCCTAACGCTTCACGTCCCTTGAGGCGCTGAAACGCTGCACGAAGCAGCCATGCGATTATAAACCCCGCCAATGCGCCAGCGCCCCCCGATATCCATGCATCCATTCGGTTGCCTGACAGCGCGTGGTAAGCAACTCCAAGCCCGGCAAGCGTCAGCGACGCCTGATCCGGGATAATCTGATGCTCCAGATCAATGGCCGTGATGATCACCAGCCCAACCGCCAGTAACCCAAGCGCCACTGCCTGCAAGCCCGGCCCCGCCGCTACCAGCGCCAGCACAAACAAAACAGCCGTGGTGATTTCGATGATTGGATAGCGTGGTGAGACCGCCGCCGTACAATACCGGCACTTACCTCGCGCCCAGACATATGAAAATACGGGGACGAGATCGGCGATGCCAAGATCATGTCCGCAGTGCGGGCACCGGGAATGCCCCGTAACAACCGGTTCTCCCCGTGGCAGCCGGTACGCCACCAGACTCGCAAAACTGCCCAACAGCAATCCCAACATCACCGCTTTGGCGTAGAACATCGCAGGCGTAAATATCATCTGTGAATGGTTTTGCTTATCAATGAGGCTGTTTCGCTAAGCCACGGGCGTATATTGGTCAAACCAAGACGTTCCTCAACGATGTAAATCGAGGCCCCCAGTGCCGCAATGCAGGCCAGCATTACAAATGATGATACGGCCATAGGGGCAGGGCGCAGCCACCATGGGATAGGAAAAAACTTGCCTGAACGCCGCAGGCTAAGCTGGCGTGCTTCGCGCACTGCCGCCTGCACATGTTTGCGGCTCACCTGCATCGCGCCTTCGGAAAACGCCGCCAACAGGCTTTTGTCACCCAGAATATTCATCAGGCGCGGATTACACTGGCCCGCGCGCACCAATTTCTTGACGCTTGGTTTGGAAAAAATTTCCATGGCCGCATCTGGGTTGCGGCTCGCCATCTTGGCCCTATAACGGATGTATGCAATCGCTTCCGGTTCGGCCAGCGGTTTGGTCTCAAACGAAAAATTGATGCGTTGCGCAACCTGACGCAAATTATGTTTGGCCAGCAACCTATCCAGCTCTGGCTGGCCAAACAGCACAATCTGTAACAGTTTTCGTTTTTCGGTTTCCAGGTTGGACAGCAACCGGATCGATTCCAGGCCGGTTTCGCCCAGGGCCTGCGCTTCATCGACCAGAACAAGGCTGCTAATGCCCTCCGCGTGTTTCTGGATCAGAAACCGGTTGAGACAGTTATAAAGATCATCCGAATGCTGAACATCCAGGCCAAATTCCCGGCATATGGCCCGCACCACCCAGTCGGCGTCGTTGCGCGGATTATTCAGATAGGCGATTTCAACCTTATCCCCCAGGGCATCCAGCAACATACGGCATAAAAGTGTTTTCCCGGTTCCGACCTCGCCTGAAATCTTGACGATTCCTTCACCGCGGCTGATTGCATAAAAGACAGATTCATAGACTTCCTGATGCACCATTCCCGGAAAATACAGCGCCGTATCCGGTGTGAGCGAAAACGGATGTTCGGCTAAATTGAAATGAGTCAGATAGGGCATCGGATCATTTCATGTCCAGAAACGCCATGCGCTGGCGCACTGTTTCCAGGGGTATTTGCCCATCGGGGTTTTGCGACGCCATTTCCAGGCACTGCCTGTAATAACGCAGCGCATTTTTGGGTTGCCCCCATTTGTCGTACAAAACGGCCAGATTGAATATATATTTGGCATTTTCCGGATCAAGCGCCACGGCCCTTCCCAGACTGCGGGCTGCCATTTCAAAATTGCCTTGGGCCATCTGGACCATGCCGATCTGCGCAGGCAGTAATGCGGTCCTGGGATTTAGCCGCTGTAATCTTTCAAGCTGTGCCAGCGCGCGCTGGGGATCTTGCGCAGATACCAGGCCAAGCAGATTGACCATCGCCCATTCATCACCGGGAAATACCGCCAGCACGTCTTCATAGGCGCTGACCGCCATCAGGGAGCGGCCAAGTTTTTGTAGCGCCGCGGCGCGCCCCAGCAGGGCAAGTCTGTCCTTGGGATTATTACGCAGCAATTGGTCATAAATATGCAGCGCCTCTTCCGATTGATCGCGTTCCAGCATGAGTGCCGCACTTTCATACCGTTCACGGACAATTACCGTATCGTCAGTAATTTCAACCGGCGCGCGATGTCCTATATTTTCGCCTGCCGTCCGGTCAAGATTAACGGGGGGGCCAAGGCCGGACAGTGCCTCACGCGCCATCTGATCCTCGACGAATTTTTCCAAACCGCCATCCTGCACGCGCTTTTGTGCGGGCCTGATTTTCGCTGGGCCGGGTGTTGCGCCAATGCGTTCTTGTGCAGCGGCTGCGACCGCAGTTGCCGCCTGACCGGTGGATTCCGCATCAAGTGCTTCCGCCAGACTATCCGCCGCTTCGGCAATAGTGGGCTCAGGGGCAGGTTCGGTCGCGGCCTGTTCTTGCGGCATGGGCTCGGCCGGAACGGGTTCTGCTGCTTCCTGCACGTTGGCTACGGGGGGCTCTGGAGCCGGAACTGTTTCAGGGGCTGCAAGCTGTTGTGGCGGACTTGCAGGCGTTAACAGCACAACGGCTACTGCTACAAGGCCAAGCGCAACAAGTCCAAACAGCGCCAGGCGGGCAATGCGCACAGCACGGCCCTGTTTCGCGGTGGACGCGAAGCCATCTGCCATTAATCGCTCCGCCAATGGCGCAACCGTAGCGCTTCCTGCCCGCGATGCGGCTGCAGAATCGGGTTTGATAGAACCCTTTTCGCGCAATTGCGATGCTTGATGAAGGGCTTTGTATAACAGGCTCATGCCGGTTTCCCGCGCGGTCTTCGCTGAGTCATAGCAACTTTATACATGATTTCTATATTTTCTCGCGATCATTCCGTTTTCAGCCATGCCAGCGTTGCTTCCACGCCTGGAACATAAGGATATTCCATAATAGCTGGGGGCTTTCGCTACCATCCTTTTGCAGGCGTTCCCAGGCCGCCAATACGGCTGCGCCGTCAAAAAAACCATCCTCTTCAAGCACTTTTGGGTCCAGCAGCGCCGCCCCCCAGTCGCGCAGCGGCCCGCGCAACCAATCCTGCAATGGTACAGCAAATCCGGCCTTGGGCCTGTCGATCAAATTTGATGGCAGATAGCGGCCCAGCAGGCGGCGCAATATCCATTTCCCCTCGCCGCCACGCATTTTCATCTGAAAGGGTAAAGTCCAGGAAAATTCAACCAGTCTGTGATCCAGCAGGGGTTCACGCGCTTCCAGCCCGGTTGCCATGCTGGCCCTGTCTAACTTGGTCAGAATATCGCCGGGAAGGTATCCCAGCATATCGTCAAACTGCATGTGCGGCACGAACGACGCATCATTTACCGGAAGTACATGGCCGATGCGCTGAGGTGGGGGATTGCGCAAAAAGCGGTTTGGGGTTGCCCCCTGCTGCATCAGAATTTGGTACAGGCCAGCCCGGTCCTGCGCCCCGATTGCGGCTGCAAGCTGATGCAGCTTTTCACCCGGCCGGTTGATCTGGTATCGCGCCGGCAGCATGGCGCCAGTTCTATCCCAACGGTCAGAGGGTATCCGGTGCAATAATCCCGCCACAGAACGGCGCATCACCGGGGGCAGGGGGGCCAATATCTGCGCGATGCGGTTAAACCAGGCATATCGGCTATAGCCCGCAAACAGTTCATCCCCGCCATCCCCGGACAGCGCCACCCGCACATGACGCCGGGTAAGCGCGGAAACCAGATAGGTTGGCAATTGCGAGGAATCGCCAAACGGTTCGTCATAGATATCCGCAAGCTGTGGCACGATCTGCAGGGCGTCGTTCGCAGAGAATAAATGTTCCGTATGATCCGTACCAAGAATGTCAGAAACCTGCCGGGCATAGGGCGCTTCATTCAGCCGGTCATCGGAAAAGCCGATGGTAAAGGTGCGCACCCGCCGGGTGCTTTGCGCCTGCATCAGCGCCACCACCAGCGAAGAATCTATGCCGCCAGACAAAAACGCCCCCAGCGGCACATCCGCCACCATCCGCCGGCCGACGGCATCCTTGAGCAGCACCTCAAGCGCATCCATGGCTTCCGCCGCATCCATGCCCGCGTTTGCCTTGGTATACCCGGTGCGCACCACCTGTCCCAAATCCCACCAGGTTTCAAACCGAAGCTGCCCATCCTGCCCCAGATGCAGCATGGTTCCCGGCATCAGCTTATACACCCCATGATAAATACTGTAGGGGGCGGCAATGTACGAATAGGCGGTCATATCCCCCACAGCGGCGGGGTTGATGTGCGGGCGAAAGCCTTCAAAGCGATGCAGCGCCTTCAATTCCGATCCAAACAGAAACAGTCCGTTCTGATGGCTCCAATAGAGTGGCTTCACCCCCATGCGATCGCGGATCAGCGTCAGGCTGCGCGACTGTTGATCCCATACTGCGATGGCGAACATGCCCAGCAGGCGGCGCACGGTTTCGCCAATGCCCCAGCGGGCAAAACCTTCTGCTATGACTTCTGTATCGCTATGGCCACGAAATACATGGCCGCGCTGTTGCAACTCCTGCCGCAACTCTTTGAAATTATAAACCTCGCCATTATAGGCAATGATGTAGCGCCCGTTGCCAGACCGCATGGGCTGCGCGCCTTGTGGCGAAAGATCGATGATGGACAGCCGCTGATGCCCGATGCCCACGCCAGCCAAAGCATCTACCCAGACGCCTGCATCATCGGGGCCGCGATGCCTTAAACTCTCCGCCATGCGGCGTGCCTGATCCGCCAGCGCCCCTGCCTCTCCCGGGCGTGAGGGGCGCCGGTCCACAAAACCCGCTAACCCGCACATTGCAACTTTGCCATTTATATTCCGCGTGATTCGTATAGAAGCGTCTATACTAGACTGCTTTTTGATCAATTTGACGCGCATGAATTTCTTGCCGCGACTTGATCCCCTCCCTGTCCCTCCCCTTTCCAAGGGGAGGGGACGCTGGGTCGGCGTTCTCCCTCCCCCCTGCAAGGGGGAGGGGGTCAGAGGGGTGCGATAGGCTCAGCGCGAAGCAATCGGGCATGCGTCAATCCGAATAGAAAACGGTCTGACAGCATCCGAGGCAATGGATGGTGCAATGAATACTACCCCACATGGCGCGGTGGATCCCCGGTTCTGGGCGGGCAAGCGGGTGCTGCTTACCGGGCATACGGGTTTTAAGGGAAGCTGGCTTTCCATCTGGCTGGCGCAGATGGGCGCGGAAATTTTCGGATATGCGCTGGCCCCCGAACGGGATGAGGACATGTTCGCGGCGCTGGATTTGCCTGCGCGTCTGGATGGACGCCTGCATCACCAGATCGGCGATGTGCGCGATCTGGATGATTTGACGCAGGCGGTGCGCCGCGCGCGGCCGGATATTATTTTTCATATGGCGGCGCAGCCTCTGGTGCGGCGTTCCTACCGCATGCCGGTGGAAACTTTCGCCACCAATGCGCAGGGAACGGTGCATGTGCTGGACGCGGCGCGCGCCCATGACGGGGTCAGTGCTATCATCATCATCACCACCGACAAAGTGTATGAAAATACCGGCGATGAACAGGCCTATGCCGAGACCGACCGGTTGGGCGGGCATGATCCCTATAGCGCCAGCAAGGCCATGGCCGAAATTGCCGTCAGCGCCTGGCGGCGCTCGTTTTATGCTGCGGGTGGACCGGCGATTGCCACCGCCCGCGCCGGCAATGTCATTGGCGGCGGCGACTGGAGCGAAGACCGCCTGATTGCCGACGCCATGCGCGCCTGGCGCACAGATGGTGAGTTAATCATCCGCAATCCCCACGCCACCCGCCCCTGGCAGCATGTCAGCGATCCGCTTCGCGGCTATCTGGTGCTGGCCCAGGCTCTCGTGGCAGACGGTCCGCGTTTCGCCCAGGCCTGGAATTTCGGCCCGGAAATATATTCCGTATGCGACGTACAAAGCGTGATTGAGCGGTTGGCCGCCCATATGCGGGAACATGATTTCGCTGCGCGCTGGCGCGCCGATCCTCCCAAAGATCAACCGCACGAGGCGGCGCGTCTTGAACTGGATTGCAGCAAGGCGCGCGAAGAACTGCACTGGCGGCCACAGCTCGGCCTGGATGCGGCGCTATCACTGACAGCCGGCTGGTGCCGCGCACAAATTTCCGGCGCAACACCGCAGGCGCTGTTCGATTTGACGATTAAACAAATTTAGCGCGTGATGATTTCAGGTTTACCCCATGCCGCAAACCCGGTCTGTCACCCCCCGGACAAGCCGGGGTGACATTGTGGCCGGGGTGATTCAACGTAAACTCATTATGCTCTAAACCCGCACCGCGCCCGTATGCGTGGCCTCCAGCGCAAAGGCGGCGGCCATCAGGGCTTTGGTGTAATCCGTCTGCGGATGATCGAAAATCATGTCGGCGGCGCCCTGTTCGACGACGCGGCCGGACTGCATGACAATCACCTGATTGGCCATGGCGCGCACCACTTTCAGGTCATGGCTGATGAACAGATAGGCCAGCCCATGGCGCGCCTGTAAATCGCGCAGCAGATCAACAATCTGCGCCTGTACGGTCATGTCCAGCGCGCTGGTCGGTTCATCCAGCACGACGAGGCGCGGTTGCAGCGCCATGGCGCGGGCGATAGCGATACGCTGGCGCTGGCCGCCGGAAAATTCATGCGGATAACGGTCCTGCAATGCCGGATCAAGCCCCACTTCGGTCAGGGCGTTGGCCACAATGCTGCGCTGTTCTTGTGCGCCCAGGCGTTTGCCTGCCTGCGCGAAGCCGGGGCTTCGCTCCGGCGTAGGCAGGCCATGCACCAGCAACCCCTCTGCGATGATCTGACCGACAGATAATCGCGGACTTAGCGAACCATAAGGATCCTGAAACACGATCTGCATATCCTTGCGCAGGGGCCGCATCTGCCGGCTATTCAGGTCATGGATAGGATTGCCCACATAGCTAATCGTGCCCTGTGACGAAATCAGGCGCAGAATGGCTAGACCAAGCGTGGTTTTTCCGGAACCGGATTCGCCCACTATGCCCAGTGTTTCTCCCGCCCGCACTGTCAGCGAAATTCCGTCCACCGCCTTGATATACTCCTGGGAGCGGCTGAAAAGGGAACGTTTGAGCGGGAACCAGACTTTCATATCTTCCGCCGCCAGCACCACCGGTGCGTCAGGCGGAACAGCATGCGGGTGGCCCTTGGGCTCGGATTCAATCAGGTGCCGCGTATATTCCTCATGCGGATGATCGAACACCTGTTGCACAGGTCCGGCTTCAATAATTTTTCCGCCCAGCATGACGCACACATCGTCCGCCATTTTGCGCACAATACCCAGATCATGGGTGATCAGCAGCATGGCCATGCCCAACTGTTTTTGCAGGCGCTGCAACAGCTCCAGAATCTGCGCCTGCACGGTGACATCAAGCGCGGTTGTGGGTTCATCGGCGATAAACAGGTCCGGCTCATTGGCCAGCGCCATGGCGATCATCACGCGCTGCCGCTCGCCGCCCGACAATTCATGCGGATAGGCGCCCAGCCGCGCCTCCGCATTGCGCAGTCCCACCAGATGCAGCAATTCCAGAACACGCGCCTGTATTTGCGGGCCGCGATAGCCCTTGTGCAGTTCCAGTATCTCGCCCACCTGCCGCAGGATCGGATGCAGCGGATTAAGGCTGGTCATCGGCTCCTGAAACACCATGGAAATGCGGTTGCCGCGTATCTTACGTAAGTCGCGCTCATTTGCGCCCATCAGTTCCTGCCCGTTAAATGTGATCGAACCGGACGGATGGCTGGCCGCCGGATAGGGCAGCAATTGCAGGATGCTCAGCGCGGTGATGGATTTTCCCGAACCGGATTCGCCTACCAGCGCCAGCGTCCTGCCTTTTTCCAGCGTGAAAGAGGCGCGGTCCAGCGCCAGCACATCGCGGCCCTCGGAATGAAACGCCACCGACAGATCGCGGGCCTGTAACAGGGGTGCGCCGCTCATTTTGCGCCCAGCGCTTTACGCGGATCAAACGCATCGCGCACCGCCTCACCCACAAACACCAGCAGGCTCAGCATTACCGCAATCACCGAGAAGGCGGTAATGCCCAGCCAGGGCGCCTGAATATTGTTTTTACCCTGCGCCAGAAGCTCGCCCAGCGACGGCGATCCCGGCGGCAGGCCAAAGCCCAGAAAATCCAGCGAGGTCAGCGTGGTGATCGAACCATTCAGAATAAACGGCATGAAGGTCAGCGCCGCCACCATGGCGTTGGGCAGCATGTGCCGCCACATGATGGTAATATTACCCACGCCCAGGGCGCGCGCGGCGCGCACATATTCAAAATTTCGGGCGCGCAAAAATTCCGCCCGCACCACCGGCACCAGCGCGATCCAGCTAAAGGCCAGCATGATGCCCAGCAATATCCAGAAATTCGGCTCAATGACAGCGGCCAGAATGATCAGCAGATAAATGATCGGCACCGATGTCCACACTTCGATAAAGCGCTGAAAACCCAGATCGATCCAGCCGCCGAAATAGCCCTGCACCGCGCCCGCAATGACGCCCACCACGGATGAAAACATCGTCAGTGTCAGGCCAAACAGCACCGAAATCCGGAAACCGTAAATCAGCCGCGCCATCACATCGCGCGCCTGATCATCCGTACCCAGCCAATTATCCGCCGATGGCGGCGCGGGGGCCGGAACCGGCAAATCCAGATTGATGGTGTCATAGCTGTACCGGATAGGGGACCACCAGATGTGCCCGTCTTTTGCCGCGATTAAATCTTTCAGAAACGGGTCGCGGTAATCCGCTTCTGTATCGAAATCACCGCCAAACGCGGTTTCGGGATAGGTGACGAAAGCGGGAAAATAATAGTGGCCGTCAAAGCGCAGCAGCAGCGGTTTGTCATTGGCGATCAGTTCCGCAAACAAAGTGACAAAAAACAGCGCCAGAAAAACCCAGGTGGACCAGTAGCCGCGCTTGTTCGCCCGGAAATTCTGCCAGCGCCTGCGGCCAATCGGGGTCATGCTCATACCTCGCGGCTGGCGAAATCGATGCGCGGATCCACCCACGCATAGGTCAGATCGCTGACCAGTGAAATCATCAGCCCCATCAGCGAGAATATATACAGGGTGCCAAACACCACCGGATAATCGCGGTTGATAATGGATTCAAACGACAGCAGGCCCAGCCCATCGAGCGAAAAGATGGTTTCGATCAGCAGCGAATTGGCGAAGAAAATCCCGATAAACGCGCCCGGAAATCCCGAAATCACGATCAGCATGGCATTGCGGAACACATGCCCATACAGCACTTCACGCTCGCTCAACCCCTTGGCGCGGGCGGTGACCACATAATGTTTTTTGATCTCGTCCAGAAACGAATTTTTGGTCAGCAGGGTGGTGGTGGCGAACCCGCCAATCAGCATGGCGGTAATGGGCAGCGCCAGATGCCAGAAATAATCGGCGATGCGCATCGGCCAGGACAGCGCATCCCAGTTTTCTGACACAATGCCACGCAGCGGAAACAGGTCCAGAAAACTGCCCCCGGCAAACAGAATGATCAGCAGCACCGCAAACAGAAATCCGGGAATCGCATAGCCGATAATGATGACAGCGCTGGTCCATACGTCAAACCGGCTGCCATCCTGCACGGCTTTGCGCACTCCCAGCGGAATGGAAATCATATAGGCCAGCAGCGTCGTCCACAGGCCAAGCGATATGGAAACCGGCATTTTTTCCTTGATCAGCGAAATCACGCTGACATCGCGAAAATAGCTTTCGCCAAAATCAAACCGCAGATAGCCCCACAGCATTTTTCCAAACCGTTCATGGGCGGGCTTGTCGAACCCAAACTGTTTTTCCAGTTCCTTGATGAATTCCGGGTCCAGCCCCTGCGCGCCGCGATATTTACTATTGGCGCCCGTATCGAAATTCTGCGCGCGCGCCGCGCCGCCGGTCATTTCCCCCCCGCCGCCGGAAAACCGCGCCGTGGCGGAAACGTCCGTACCTTGAACCTGTGCAATAATGCGTTCCACCGGGCCGCCGGGCGCAAACTGCACCAGCAGAAAATTGATCAGCATGATGCCGAACAAGGTCGGAATCATCAGCAGGATGCGATAGCCGATATAGCGCGCCATCAGTTGGCCCTTCCGCCATCGATGTACGCGGCTTTCGCCGGATCAACCCACCAGGTGTCGAGTATGCCCGTATCATATTTTGGCGTCGCGGCTGGCCGGCCAAAACGGTCCCAATAGGCGATGGTGTGCACGCCCTTATACCATTGCGGCACCCAGTAATGCTGGCTGCGCAACACCCGGTCCAGCGCCCTGGCGGCGGTGGTGAGAGCGGCGCGGTCTTTGGCCCCTATCACCGCTTCGGTCAGCGCGTCTATCACCGGGTCGCTGATGCCCGCAATATTACGGCTGCCCGGTTGGGCTGCGGCGGCGGAAGAAAAATAACCGCGCAATTCAATGCCCGGCGTATTGCGCTGCACATAGCGCGACGTGGTGATGTCGAAATCAAATTCCTCAACGCGCGCTTCATATTGCGATGGATCGACGGTGCGCACCTTTGCGTCAATGCCCAGCCGTTTCAGATTGCGGATATAGGGGCCGATGATGCGCTCAAATGCGGTTTCATAGTTCAGAAATTCGATCGCAAGCGGCTCACCGCTGGCGTTCACACGTTTGCCGTCTTTAATGCGCCAGCCCGCCGCATCCAGCAATGCGCCCGCCTGTTTCAACTCCTCACGCAGATTGCCGCCGCCATTGGTGACGGGGGGGATATAGGCGCGCTCAAACGCAGCGGCGGGAAGTTTGTCCCGGTGCGGTTCCAGCAATACAAGCTCGGCGGCGCCGGGCAGGCCCGATGCGGCAAGATTGGAATTTTCAAAATAGCTGTCCGTGCGGTCATACAGGCCAAAAAACAGATTGCGGTTGGCCCATTCGAAATCGAACGCCAGATCAAGCGCCTGACGCACCCGGATGTCGCTGAATTTTTCACGCCGCAGATTGATGAAAAATCCCTGCACCCCGGACGGGTTTTCATCGGGCAGCGTGGCGCGCACCACACGCCCGTCGCGCCGCGCGGGAAAATCATATTCCGTCGCCCAGGTTTTCGAAGTGAATTCCTCACGCATATCATAAGCGCCCGCCTTGAAGGCCTCAAACGCCACCGACCGGTCGCGGAAAAAATCATAGCGGATGGCGGCGAAATTAAACCGCCCCCGATTGACAGGCAATTTCCATCCCCAATAATCGGGATTGCGCGCATAGGTGATGGAACGGCCAAGCTGCACATCTTTCACAGTATACGGGCCACTGCCCAGGGGCGGTTCCACCGTGGTCGCAGTAAAATCATGCGCCGTATAATAGGCTTTGGAAAACACCGGCAATTCCGCCACGACCATTGGCAGGTCGCGGGTTTCCGCGCCATCAAAAACAAACCTTACATGCTGTGCGTCAATTGCCTCAGCCTTGATCACATCGCGAAGGGGCAGGCGGATGACGGGGTGGCCATCCTTTTTCAGCGTGTCAAAACTGAACGCCACATCCTCTGCGGTGACCGGGGTTCCATCCTGAAAGCGCGCCTCAGGACGCAGGGTAAAGGTGACGGCGCTGCGATCCTCTGAAATCTCGGCGGCGCTGGCCAGCAGCCCATACATCGCGTCGGGTTCATCCATGGCCCGCACCATCAGCGTGTCGAACAGCAGGTTCAATCCTTCCGCAGGCTGCCCTTTCAGGATAAAGGCGTTCAGGCTGTCAAATGATGTGACACCGGAAGTGCCAATCATCGACAATTGCCCGCCCACCGGCGCATCCGGGTTCACATATTCAAAATGTGTGAAATTTTCGCGATATTTCAGATCGCCGAATGCCGACAACCCATGGCTTGGCGCGGCGTGTGCGGGGATGGTGAGGAATAATGCCAGGATGAAGGTAATATATTGCAACACACCACGGCCGTCATTGCGAGGAGCGCAGCGACGCGGCAATCCAGAGTCACACACACAGGCCTTCCCGTGAGACTCTGGATCGCCACGCTTCGCTCGCGATGACGAGGAGCTATGGGATTGTTCTAAGCTAAATAAAAATTGCATGGGGCGCCCAGGTTAATTGGCCTTGGCGCCTTTGTACCACCACAGATCGGGAAAGCCGATATTATAGTCTGGCGTGGGGCGCGGATAATCGATCACGTCCCAATAGGCGGTCCGGGTTACCGGCGTATGCCATTGCGGCACCAGATAATGCCCCCACAGCAGCACCCGGTCGAGCGCCCGGCTCGCCGCCACCAATGCCGCGCGGTTTTCCGCAAAGATGATCTTGCCGATCAGCGCATCCACAACCGGGCTTTTAACCCCCGCCATGTTGCGGCTGCCGGGGCGGTCTGCTGCGGCACTGCTCCAATATTCGCGCTGCTCATTGCCGGGGGAAAGCGAGTTCGCCACGCCGCCAATGACAATGTCAAAATCATAGGCGTCGGTACGGTTCTTGTATTGGGCAGTGTCGATCATGCGGATCGACGCCTTGATGCCCAATCGTTCCAGGCTGCGCACATAAGGCGACACGACGCGTTCGAAATTCGGCTGATCCAACAAAAACTCGATCTGCATTTTTTCGCCGCTGGCTGTATGGGTCAGCACGCCGTCTTTGACCTGCCACCCTGCCTCTGCAAACAGGCGTTGCGCCTCGCGCAGATTTTTGCGGTTCTCGCCGCTGCCGTCGGTTACGGGTGGTTTGTAAATACTGGTGAAAACTTCTGCGGGCAGTTGCGCGCGAAACGGTTCCAGCAAAGCCAGTTCCGCTGCATCGGGCAGTGCGGCCGCCGCCAGTTCGGAATTCTGGAAATAGCTGCTGCTGCGGGCATATTGGCCATAGAACAGGTTCTTGTTCGCCCATTCGAAATCAAACGCATAGTTGAACGCCTGGCGCACGCGCGGGTCGGAAAATTTGCTGCGCCTGGTGTTGAACAAAAAGCCCTGCATGGGTTCGGCATTGCGGGTTTCCAGTTCGGCGCGAATGACCTTGCCCTGTTTTACCGCAGGAAAATCATAGGCCGTCGCCCAGTTCTTGGCGCTGGTTTCAAACCGTATATCGAAACTATTTGCCTTGAAGGCTTCCAGCGCCACCGTGTCGTCGCGGTAATATTCAAACACCATCCGGTCGAAATTATGTGCGCCCACATTCACGGCCAGGTCTTTGCCCCAATAATCCTTCACGCGCTCCAGGGTAATGGTGCGGTTCGTCTCAACCTTGCCGATGCGGTAAGGCCCGCTGCCCAGGGGCGGCTCCAGTGTCGTTGCCTCAAAATCCCGGCCTTTCCAGTAATGCGCAGGAAGAATCGGTAATTGCCCCATGATCTGTGGTAATTCGCGGTTGCCTGCCGCATCAAATTCAAAGCGCACCCCATGGGCGCCCACCTTGGCGGCGCTTTTCACATTGGCATAATAATAGCGGTACACCGGCGCGCCTTTTTCGCGCAGGATGTTGAAGCTGAACACCACATCTTCCGGCGTGACCGGCTTGCCGTCATGCCAGCGCGCCTCGGGCCGCAATGTGAACACAACCCAGGAAAAATCTTTCGCGACTTCAATGGATTTTGCCAGCAAGCCATATTCCGCCCCAGCTTCGTCAAAGGACGCAGTCAGCAG